>Ga0105240_10012796_pt1 | contig 11561 bp, 13 predicted proteins | sample KBSC54metaG_FD_80426 | JGI IMG/M metagenome (GOLD analysis project Ga0105240, IMG submission 80426) | Corn rhizosphere microbial communities from Kellogg Biological Station, Michigan, USA - KBS C5-4 metaG | ecosystem: Host-associated > Plants > Roots > Rhizosphere > Soil | place: Michigan, USA...
GAGGTGGTCGAGAGCGCGGACGAGGCCGTCACGGCCGCGAACGCGACCAGCTACGGGCTCGCCTCCGGCGTGATCACGACAGACCCGGACCGGGGCCTCGCGATCGCCGGCAGGCTGCAGGCGGGGATCGTCCACGTCAACGACCAGCCCGTCCACGACGAGCCGCAGATGCCGTTCGGCGGCACCAAGGACAGCGGCTGGGGCCGGTTCGGCGGCACGTTCGCGATGGACGAGTTCACCGACATGCAGTGGGTGACGGTCCAGAGCGGCACCCGGCCGTTCCCGTTCTAGATGGCCGAGATCGTCACGCTGGAGGAGGGGATCGCCGAGCTGGTCTCGGACGGCGACACGGTCGCGCTCGAGGGCTTCACCCACCTGATCCCGCACGCGGCCGGCCACGAGCTGATCCGCCAGGGCCGCCGCGGCCTCACCCTGATCCGGCTCACCCCGGACGTGATCTACGACCAGCTGATCGGCGCCGGCTGCGCGGCCAAGCTCGTCTTCTCATGGGGCGGGAATCCGGGCGTGGGATCGCTGCACCGGCTCCGCGAGGCGGTCGAGCACGGCTGGCCGGAGCCGCTCGAGCTCGAGGAGCACTCCCACGCCGGCATGGCCGCCGCCTATGCCGCCGGAGCGGCCAGCCTGCCCTTCGCGGTGCTGCGCGGCTACGCCGGCACCGACCTGCCCGGGCACACGACGGTGCGCTTCATCGACTGCCCGTTCACGGGCGAGCGGCTGGCCGCCGTGCGGGCGCTGCGGCCGGACGTCGGCATCGTCCACGCCCAGCGCGCCGACCGGCAGGGCAACGTCCAGCTGTGGGGGATCAGCGGCGTGCAGAAGGAGGCGGTGCTGGCGTCGGCCCGGTCGCTCGTCACGGTCGAGGAGATCGTGGACGAGCTCGAGCCGGTGCCCGGCGCGATCATCCTGCCCGGCTGGGTCGTGACCGCCGTCGCGGCGGCGCCGGGGGGCGCCCACCCGTCCTACGTCCACGGCTACTACGAGCGCGACAACGCCTTCTACGTGCGCTGGGACGCGATCAGCCGCGACCGGGAGGTGTTCGGCGAGTGGATCCGCGAGCACGTCCTGGAGGCGGCCGGGTGAGCCACACGAGCGAGGAGATGATGGCGGTGGCCGCGTCCCGGCGGCTGCACGACGGCACCGTGTGCTTCGTCGGCATCGGCCTGCCCAGCAAGGCCGCGAATCTGGCCCGGGCCACGCACGCTCCCGGCTGCGTGCTGATCTACGAGAGCGGGACGATCGGCGCAAAGCCGCTCAACCTGCCTCTCTCGATCGGCGACGGCGAGCTGGCCGAGACCGCCGACGCCGTGGTCGGCGTGCCCGAGATCTTCGCCTACTGGCTCCAGGCCGGCCGGATCGACGTCGGCTTCCTCGGCGCCGCCCAGATCGACCGCCACGGCAACCTGAACAGCACCGTCATCGGCGACTACGACCATCCCAGGGTGCGGCTGCCGGGCGGAGGCGGCGCCCCCGAGATCGCGGCGTCGTGCAAGGAGACGCTCGTGATCCTGAAGCAGTCGCCGCGCACGTTCGTCGAGCGGCTCGACTTCCGCACCTCGGTCGGCTTCGGCGACGGCCCCGGGACGCGCGAGCGGCTCGGCCTGCGCGGCCGTGGCGTCACGGCGGTCATCACCGATCTGGGCGAGCTCGAGCCCGACCCGGAGACGTTCGAGCTCACCCTGGCCCGCGTGCACCCGGGGGTCACGGCCGACCAGGCGGTCGCCGCCACCGGCTGGCCGCTTCGGGTGTGCGCCGACCTCGGGGAGAGCACGCCTCCGAGCGAGCGCGAGCTCGAGGCGCTGCGCGCGCTGCGCACCGCGGACGAGCGGGAGCCGGCCGGATGAGCCGGCCGCCGATCGAGCGCGTGCGCGACGACGGGCGCCGGGGCATCGACCCGCCCTACCTGTTCCCGGACTACCGCTCGACCCGACTGCGGGCACCGGACCGGCCGCTGATCCTTCTGCCAGAGTCGATGCACGACCCGACCGGCCCCGTGTACGGTGAGAGCCCGCTGGCCGAGACCGACTCCGACCTCACCCGGCAGCACGACGGCGAGCCGCTCGGCGAGCGCATCATCGTCACCGGGACGGTGCGCGACGGGAGCGGCCGGCCCGTGCCGGGCTCGCTGATCGAGATCTGGCAGGCGAACGCCGCCGGCCGCTACATCCACCAGCACGACCGGCACCCGGCCCCGGTCGACCCCAACTTCACCGGCGCCGGCCGCGTGCTCACCGACTCCGAGGGCCGCTACCGCTTCACGACCATCAGGCCGGGCGCGTATCCGTGGCGAAACCACGAGAACGCCTGGCGGCCGGCCCACATCCACCTCTCGGTGTTCGGCCGCGCCTTCCCCGAGCGGCTGGTGACGCAGATGTACTTCCCCGGCGACCCGCTTCACTCCGCCGACCCGATCTTCAACTCCGTCCCCGACCCGGCGGCCCGGGAGCGGATGATCTCGCGGTTCGACTGGGAGACGACGACCGAGGAGTGGGCGCTCGGCTTCCGATTCGACATCGTCCTCGGCGGCCGCGACGCGACCCCCCTCGAGGCCTGACGTGGCAGGGGCGACACCCTCGCAGACCGTGGGGCCGTTCTTCTCGTTCGGGCTGTGCGCCCGGCCGCAGCACGAGCTGGTCGACCCGGGCCGGGCCGACGCCCTGCGCATCGAGGGGCGGGTGTTCGACGGCGCCGGCGAGCCCGTCGTCGACGCGATGGTCGAGATCTGGCAGGCGGACGCGGAAGGCGGCCATCGCGACGGCTTCGGCTGGGGGCGCAGCGGCACCGACGCCGCCGGCCGCTACGCCTTCGTCACGCTCAAGCCGGGCGGGGAGGGTGCCCCGTTCGTCACCGTGCTCGTCTTCGCCCGCGGCCTGCTGAAGCCCGTGATGACGCGCATCTACTTCCCGGACGAGCCGGGCAACGCCGCCGACCCTCTGCTGGCGGCGCTCACCGACGCCGAGCGGGCCGGCCTCACCGCCGTCGCGGAGAATGGCGGCATGCGCTTCGACATCCACCTCCAGGGCGAGCGGCAGACGACGTTCCTCGCCCTGTGACGACGTTCGCACCCCTGTTCGTGCCTGACGAGATCGCGGCCGCGGTGTCCGATGGGGCCTGGCTCGCCGCCATGCTCGACGCCGAGCGGGCGCTCGTGAACGCCGAGGCGATCGCCGGGGTCGTTCCGGCCCACCTGGCCGGCCGCATCGCCGAGCGCTGCTCCCCGGATCTCTACGACGCCGGCGATCTGGCCCGGGCCGGGCGCTCGGCCGGGAACCCGGTGGAGCCGCTCGTGGGCGCGATCCGGGCCGGACTCGGCCCCGAGGAGGCCGGGTTCGTGCACTGGGGGGCGACCAGCCAGGACATCCTCGACAGCGCCGCCATGCTGGTCGCGAAGCGGGCGCTCGGGCCGACCGCCGCCTGGCTGGACGACGCGGCCGCACGGTGCGCCGCGCTCGCCCGGGCGCACCGGACGACCCCGATCGCGGGCCGGACGCTGCTGCAGCAGGCGACGCCGACGACGTTCGGGTTGAAGGCGGCCGGGTGGCTCGTCGGCCTGCGCGAGGCCCGCGCCCTCGTCGCGGCCGTGTCCGCGCGGCGGCTGCGCGCGCAGCTGGGCGGGGCCGCCGGCTCGCTGGCCGTGCTCGGCCGGCGCGGCCCCGAGGTGGCGCGGCTCTATGCCCGCGAGCTCGACCTGGCCGAGCCGCTCGCTCCGTGGCACGCCGAGCGCAGCGCGCTGATCGAGCTCGGGGCCGCCCTCGCCGCGGTCGCCGCCGCGTGCGCGAAGATTGCGGGTGACGTGGTGCTGCTCGCCCAGACCGAGGTGGCCGAGGTGCGCGAGGGCGCGGGCGGCGCGTCGTCGACGATGCCGCACAAGCGCAATCCGGCCGCGTCCGTGCGCACGCTGGCCTGCGCGGCCCAGGCCCGCCGCAACGCCGCGGCGCTCGTGGCGGCCGAGCCGCACCAGCACGAGCGCGCGGCCGGGCCCTGGCACGCCGAGTGGGACGCGCTCACCGGCGCGCTCGCCGGCGCCGGCGGGGCGGCGGCCGGCGCCCGTGAGCTGCTCGCCGGCCTCGAGATCGACACCGCCCGCATGCGCCGCAACCTCGACCTGACCCGGGGCCTCGTCATGGCGGAGCGGGTCGCCTACGCCGCGGCCGCGCGCATCGGCCTCGTGGAGGCCCGGCGGCTGGTCACGGCCGCGGCCGAGCGAACGGCGGCCGAGGACGTGACGTTCCGGCAAGCGCTCGCCGAGGCGGACGGCCTCGGCCTGCGCCCGGACGAGATCGACGCCGCTCTCGACCCGGCGGAGGGACTGGAATCGGCGGCGGCGCTCGTGGACCGCGTGCTCGACGGAGGGGAGAGCGGGTGACGGACGACAGGTATGAGCGGGGGATGGGGGTGCGCCGGGAGGTGCTCGGCGACGCCCACGTCGATGCCGCCGTCGCCGGCGGCTCGCCGCTCACGGCGGACTTCCAGGAGCTGATCACCCGCTACGCCTGGGGCGAGGTGTGGGCGCGGCCCGGTCTCGACCGGCGCACCCGCAGCTGCATCACCCTGACCGCGCTCGTCGCCGGCGGCCACCACCACGAGCTTGCGCTCCACCTCCGGGCGGCTCGCCGCAACGGGCTCACCTGGGACGAGATCAAGGAGGTGCTGCTGCAGGCGGCGATCTACTGCGGCGTGCCCGCGGCCAACTCCGCGTTCGCGGTCGCCCAGCGCGTCCAGGAGGAGGAGGGCGGATGAGCCGGGCGGTCATCCTCTCCGCGGTGCGCACGCCGATCGGCCGCTACGGCGGCGCGCTCGCCGGCGTGCGCCCGGACGACCTGGCCGCGGTCGCCGTCTCGGCCGCCGTCGAGCGCGCCGGCGTCGATCCGGCCGACATCGACGACGTCTACCTGGGCTGCGCCAACCAGGCCGGCGAGGACAACCGCGACGTCGCCCGCATGGCCGTCCTGCTCGCCGGCTTTCCGCAGTCGGTGCCCGGCGTCACCCTTAACCGCCTGTGCGCCTCGGGGCTCTCGGCGGTCGTCTCGGCCTGCCACGCCGTCGTCGCCGGCGACGCCGAGCTGGCGGTGGCCGGGGGCGTCGAGTCGATGACGCGGGCGCCGGTCTCGATGCCGAAGCCCGCGCGGGCGTTCGAGCGCGGCCACCGCACGGTGTACGACACGACGCTCGGCTGGCGCTATCCCAACCCGCGCCTCGAGGCGATGTTCCCGCTCGAGAGCATGGGCGAGACCGGCGAGAACGTGGCGGCGGGGTGGAGCGTCTCGCGCGCCGACCAGGACGCCTTCGCGCTGCGCTCGCAGGAGCGGTGGGCGGCGGCCCAGGCGGCCGGCCGCTTCGCCGAGGAGCTCGTCCCGGTCGGCGACCTCGACCGCGACGAGCATCCCCGGCCCGACACGACGCTCGAGGGGCTGGCGGCGCTCAAGCCGGCGTTCCGCAGCGGCGGCAGCGTCACCGCCGGCAACTCGAGCGGCATGAACGACGGCGCGGCCGCGGTCGTGATCGCGAGCGAAGAGCGGGCCGCGGCGCTGGGCGCCGAACCGCTCGCGACGTTCGCCGGGAGCGCAGCGGTCGGCGTGGACCCGCGGGTGATGGGCATCGGCCCGATCCCGGCCGTGCGCAAGCTGCTCGAGCGCACCGGGGTGGCCGCGGCCGACATCGACCTCGTCGAGCTGAACGAGGCGTTCGCGTCGCAGAGCGTCGCCGTCGTCCGCGAGCTCGGGCTCGACCCCGACCGCGTGAACGTGAACGGCGGCGCGATCGCGCTCGGGCACCCGCTGGGCATGAGCGGGGCCCGCCTGGTGGTCTCGCTCGTGCACGAGCTGCGCCGCCGCGGCGGCCGCTACGGCCTGGCGACGCTCTGCGTCGGCGTCGGCCAGGGCCAGGCGGCGCTGTTCGAGAGGCGTGGGTGAGCGCCGAGAGGACCCAGGTCGGGATCGTGGGGGCGGGGCCGGCGGGGCTGACGCTGGCCCAGCTCCTGAAGGGGCGGGGGATCGAATCGGTCGTGCTCGAGAGCCGCAGCCGCGAGCATTGCGAGGGGCGCATCCGCGCGGGCGTGCTCGAGCAGGGGGCCGCCGACCTCTTGCGGGCGATCGGCGCCGGCGAGCGGATGGAGCGTGAGGGCATCGTCCACCACGGCGTCTCGCTCCAGTTCGACGGCGAGCGCCACCGCATCCCGCTCTCCGACCTGACCGGCGGCGCGGCGATCGTGATCTACGGCCAGACGGAGGTGGTGAAGGACCTGATCGGCATCCGGCTCGACGGGGGCGACCCGCTGCGCTTCGAGGCCGAGGATGTGGCGCTGGCGGACATCGACGGCGACCGCCCCCGGATCACCTACCGCCACGAGGGCCGCGAGCGCGTGCTGCGCTGCGACCTCGTCGCCGGCTGCGACGGCTTCCACGGCGTCTCGCGCGAGTCCATCCCGGCCGGAGTGCTGCGGGTGAGCGAGCGCGACTATCCGTTCGGCTGGCTGGGGATCCTGGCCGGCGTGGCCCCGTCGAGCGAGGAGCTCGTCTACGCCCACCACGAGCGCGGCTTCGCGCTGCTCAGCCTGCGCTCGCCGACGCTCAGCCGCCTGTACGTGCAGGTGGCGCACGACGAGGACGTGGCCGGGTGGCCGGACGAGCGCATCTGGGCCGAGCTCCAGGCCCGGCTCGGCGTGCCCGGCTGGACGCTCGCCGAGGGGCCGATCCTCGAGAAGGGCGTGACCGGGATGCGCAGCTTCGTGGCCGCGCCGATGCAGTACGGCCGCCTCTACCTGGCCGGCGACGCCGCCCACATCGTGCCCCCGACCGGCGCGAAGGGCCTGAATCTGGCGATCGCCGACGTGGAGCTGCTCGGCGAGGCGATCGCCGCCTGGTACGAGTCGGGCGACCGCTCGGGGCTCGACGGCTACACCGGCGCCTGCCTGCGGCGGGTGTGGCGGGCCGAGCACTTCTCGTGGTGGATGACGTCGATGCTGCACCGCCTGCCGGGCGACGACCCGTTCGACCTCGAGCTGCAGCTGGCCCAGCTGCGCTACGTGGTCTCCTCGCCGGCGGCCGCGACGACGCTCGCCGAGAACTACGTCGGCATCGCCGGCCGGATGGCCTGATGCCGCTGCGAAACCGGGTCACGCCGCTTGGGGAGCTGATCCCGGCGCCCGCGCGCGGGCTCGTCTACGGCAACCGCGGCTGCCTGCACGACGACCGGGGGAACGTCCGCCGCCGCTGGGCTGTGCGCCGCTGGATCGCCTGCCGGCTCGAGTTCAGGGGCTGGCAGCGCGGCCCGATGATGCAGCCGGGCAAGTTCACCGAGCTCTTCTTCGTCGACGAGGCCACCGCGTTCGCCGCCGGCCACCGACCGTGCGCGCTCTGCCGGCGCGAGGACTACGACCGCTTCGGCGCGATCTGGGCCGGCCTGCACGGCGGCGAGGCCGGCGCCGACCCGATCGACCTGCGCCTGCACGGCGAGCGCGTCGACCCCGAGACGCACGCCCACCGCACGCACACCGCGCCGTTCGGCTCGCTCCCGGACGGCGCGTTCGTGCTCCGCGCCGGCGACCCCTACCTGGTGCTCGGCCGGGAGCTCCTGCTGTGGTCGCCGTCCGGCTACGCCGCCCGCCGCCCCCGCCCGCCCGTGGGTACCGCGACGGTGATCACCCCGCCGTCGCTGGTGGAGGTGCTGCGCGCCGGCTGGCAGGACGCCGCGGTCCCGCTGCTCCACCCGACAAGCGGGGTCTGACCCCGAACGGTTGCCGGTGCAGGTTTGCGGCAGTTCCGCAACCGGGGCCGTCCGGCAGCCGGAAATCGGGGACTGTCCCCGCGTCCCGCGTGGCGACGAACGGGCCGCCGTCTTGCGCGCCGCCGCGCTCGACCACGAGCCGACCGGCGCGGCCCGCACCGCCCTGGTCGACGGCGCCTACCGGCTCGGCCGCGAGACCGTGTCACCGGCCGGCGCGGCGCGACCGGCCGCTGCGTCGCGATCGCGGCGAGCGGCTTGCCCAGCTAGCCGCCGTTGACGAGCCCGACCACGTGTCCCTCCGGGTCGGTGAAGAGGCCGACGACCAGCCCGTCCATGACCTGCTCGGGCCCGAACATGCGCGTGCCGCCGAGCTGCTCCACCTGCGCGAGCGCCGCCTCGACGTCGGGCACGGCGACGTAGAACGTGGCGTGCCCGCTGTACCCCGCGGGCGCCTCGCCGATGCCGCCGCCGATGCCGCCGCCGTCGGCCGTGCTGTTCGCCTCGCGGTCGACCACGGCGTAGCTCATGGGGTTGGCGGTGTCGAAGTCCCATCCGAACGCCTCGCCGTAGAAGGCCTGGAGCTTCGCCGAGTCCTGCCCGACGACCTCGAAATGCACGACCGGCTGTCCCATGGGTTCCCTCCTGATCGGTGTGGCGCTATTCAAGACCAACGGAAGCGTCAAGAACGTGTCACAGCCGACGTTCGGGGTCAGACCCCGGTTACTGGGCGGCGAGGAAGCGGGTGAGCGCGGCGGTCGAGCGCGGCTCGATCGAGGGGAGGCCGGAGACGCCGTAGGCGGCGAGCGCCTCGTCGAGCCCGGCCCGGCGGCCGATCACGGCCACCGTGTAGCCGTGGCGGGTGAACTCCTCGGTCTGCTCGGCGACGAGCTCGAGCAGGGGTGCCGCCACCTCGTCCGGGTAGTCGCCGGAGGGGAGCTGGATCGCGCCCCAGCCGGCCGACTCGAGCGCCGCCAGGCCGTCGATGCCGCGGACGGCCGGGTTCACCAACTCGTCCGCGATCAGGGCCACCCGGTAGCCGCGCGCGTCGCCCGCGTCCACCGCTCAGGCCTCCAGGAGCGCGACGATGCTCTCGAGCTCGCCCGGGCCGTGGTGGTCGGGCAGCTGGTGGGTGATCCCGGTCGCGCGCGGCATCTCGACGCCCCGCTCGGCCAGCTCGGCGGAGAGCTCGTCGATGAAGATGCCGCTCCCCGGCGAGAGCTCGTCGGCGCCGTCCGGCCACTCCGGCCGGCCGCCCCGCTCCGGGTCGGAGCTCGTGACGTGCACGCCCATCGAGGGGCTGCCCTCGAGCCCGACCAGGACGACGTCCTCGCCCGCGCGGACGTGCACCTCGATCGCCCCGGCGACGCCCTTCGCGAGCCGCCGGCAGTGGCGCCGGTAGGCGGACGTGTCGAGCTGCTCGCGCACCGCCCAGAACCGGTTCAGGCCCGTGAAGGCGAGCTCGGGACAGGGCATCTGCTGGATCTGCCAGCCGCGCTCGCGAAGCGCCGCCACGAGCGGCGAGTACACCCCGGGGCAGCGGGCGCCGCCGCTGCACTTGGAGTTCTGGTTCAGCAGGCAGTGGGCGACGAACGCGACTCCGGGCATGCGGCGAGTATAGGTGGGCCCCGTCGGTACGCTGCCGGCATCGCCCGCGCCGACACGCTCTACGACCGCGTCGGCGGCCTCACGTACTTCCGCGACGCGTCCACGATGCTCGTGAACCGGCCGGCGTGAGCTATGGCTTGTAGCCGGGCGGCGGCGGCCGGCACTCGCGGGCCGTCAGCCGGCGCATGTGGCCGAGCTCGCCCGCCTGCGACGGCTCGCCGGCGATGTTCTGCAGCTCGAACGGATCGGTCTTCAGGTTGTAGAGCTCCTGGTATCCGCCGGTGTACCGGGCGTACATCCAGCCGATGCTGCGGATGCCGCAGAAGGCGGGCGCGAGCGAGGGCGGGTTCCCGTCCATGTGCTCGAGCAGGAACTGCGTCGGCCAGGGCCGGACGGGCTGCCGGTGCTGCAGGAACGGCAGGAAGCTGCGGCCCTCGACGGCCGGGTGCGAGGCGCCCGCGATCGCGGCCAGCGTCGGCGCCCAGTCGGTGTTCACGATCAGATGGTGGTCGGTCGACGGGCGGGTCGTGTCCGGCTCGTAGCGGACGACGAGCGGCACGCGCAGCGCCTCGTCGTACGGGACCTGTTTGCTGCCGACCGTGAGCCGGTGCTCGCCCCAGCTGACGCCGTTGTCCGACGCGAACAGGATCACGCTGTGCGCGAGCCGGTGGGTGGCGCGCAGCGACGCGACGATGTTCCCGACTTCGTTGTCGACCGTGATCAGCGTCTGGTACTCGGCCTGGCGCTGGGCCATGATCTGGGCGTTCTCGATGTTGTCGAAGCGGCCCAGCCGGCGGATCCACGGCGGCTTGTCGGAGACGTCCTTCTCGTTGTAGCTCGGCGGCCGGTAGGGCTTCAGGTTGGCGAACCGGTTCGCGTACCTGTGCTGCGGGAACGACGGCAGGTGCGGTGCGTACGGCGTGTAATAGACGAACACCGGCTTCGTCGCGGGGGCCGAATCGATGAAGTCGGCCGCCGCGTTCCCGAAGTACTTGGTCGAGTAGGCCGAGACCTCGCGCTTCAGCCGGCAGGCCGGCCGGCCGCGGCAGCGGTGCGGGGCGTTCGTGAACACGTAGTAGGGGTGGTACTGCGGCTCGTAGTCGAAGGCGACCCAGCGATCCCACCCGGGCGGGACGCCGCCCGTGTACGAGTTCAGGTACTTGCCGAAGAGGCCGGTCTGGTACCCGGCCGCCTGCAGCCACGTGGCGAGCGTCGAGCGGTCGTCTCCGGACTTCCGGAAGATGGGGGCGCCGCCGTGCGGCGGATGGTTGTCGTAGACGTGCGTCGTGTGCGCGTAGTTGCCGGTCAGGATCGTCGCCCGGCTGGGGCAGCACAGCGAGTCCGAGACGAACGAGTTGGCGAACGTCACGCCGTGGTGCACGAGCAGCTTCTCGACGTTCGGCATCGACCAGAGCGTGTCCCAGCGCTGGTCGTCGGTCAGGATGATGACGATGTTGGTCCGCTTCGTCGTGGCGACGACGTAGCGGTGCGAGCTCCCGGCGCCGCCGCCGTCCGCGATCCTGGTCGTCGCGAGCACCGCAGCGGCCGCCACCAGCACGGCCACCGCGAGCGCAACCCGCTTGCCGCGCCGGCTCGGCTTCATCGTGCGCAGGAGGGTACCCCGTGTCGCCCCGGCTGGCGACACTCGCTGCCTCAGGGCATCAGGCCGTCCGCCCGTCCCGCAGGCGGCTCACGTGCGGCTCGATGCCGCCCACAGGTTGATGTCGCTCTCGGTCGCGTAGCGGTCGATCTCGGCCAGCTCGTCGTCGCTGAACCCGAGCCGCGCGATCGCGCCGAGGTTGTCCTCGAGCTGGGCGATGCTGCTCGCACCGATCAGGGTCGACGTCACCCGCGGGTCGCGCAGCGTCCAGGCGAGCGCCATCTGCGCCAGCGTCTGGCCGCGCCCGGCGGCGACCTGGTTCAGGGCGCGTACCTTCGCCATCGTCTGCTCGGTGAGCAGGTCGGGCGAGAGCGAATCGTCGCGGCTCGCCCGCGAGCCCTCCGGGATGCCGTTCAGGTAGCGGTCGGTCAGCATCCCCTGGGCGAGCGGCGAGAAGGTGATGCAGCCCATGCCCTCGTCGTCGAGCGCGGCCAGCAGGTCGGGCTCGATCCACCGGTTGAGCATCGAGTACGACGGCTGGTGGATGAGCGGCGGCACGCCCATGTCGCGGAGCATGGCCGCTGCCCGCCGGGTGTTCTCTGCGGAGTAGGAC
>Ga0105240_10012797_pt1 | contig 11561 bp, 8 predicted proteins | sample KBSC54metaG_FD_80426 | JGI IMG/M metagenome (GOLD analysis project Ga0105240, IMG submission 80426) | Corn rhizosphere microbial communities from Kellogg Biological Station, Michigan, USA - KBS C5-4 metaG | ecosystem: Host-associated > Plants > Roots > Rhizosphere > Soil | place: Michigan, USA...
CATCCGGGGCACAGGTCGACATCGACGGCCATCCCGCCAGGCAGAACAGGCTGCGACCCGGCGACGTCGTCTCGATCCGCGGCACCTTGATTCAGGCAGGACATCGGCACATTGCCGCGGCGAGCTCTGTGAGCTTTTCCGGAAACGTTCGTGGTGCCGTCTCCGGCGTCGATGTCCCCTCGGCGACGTTCTTCGTCCTCGGACAGACCGTGCACGTCAGCTCGGATACGCAGTTCGATTCCGCTATTCAGCCCGCCGGCCTGCAAGGATTGCAGACCGGAGCCGCAGTGGAAGTCAGTGGGTTCGCTGACGCCGCTGGTGACATCGTGGCATCGCGCGTCAGCAGCGTGGGTAATAGCGGTGTTGCGCGCGTGGTGGGCACGGTTCAGAACCTGGACCCGCAGCAGAAGACATTCAACATCCAGTCCCTGTCGGTGAGCTACGCAAACGCCCTGGTGCGAGGGACGCTGTCGGACGGGACGTCCGTTGCTGTGCAGGGTCGGCAACCTGCGGGCAATGGCGCGCTCAACGCCACGCAAGTGAATATCGAAACGGCCTTGCAGGCCCCGTCCGGCGCCCAGGGGCGCATCGAGGGATTGATCACGGATTTCGCCTCCGGCAACTACTTCGAGGTGGATGGGCAAGCCTTGGCCGTCGATTCGCAGACTCACCTGAATCTGCGCGTGCCGCTGGGCTTGAACGTGTATGTCAGGGTGACCGGAGTGTTCGACGGCGACGGCACGCTCGTGGCCCGCAAAGTGCAGAGCATGGCGCAGCCCTGACCGGCCAATTGCCGCCGCGGAGCGCAACGCTCCGCGGCAGTGCGTGCACTGACGCACTCTCCACCTCTCCCGGCTACATCTGCCGCGACGCGCGAGCTTGAGCACGACGCTGCCGGGCACATTTGTTGCGTTGCTCCCTCCCGCAACGAGACCTTGAGCCTCGGAAGATAACGACACGCGATCAGGCAGAGGATTCGAATCGACGTGAGCGCCGAAGACCCTCCCCGGGTTCTGTTGATTGGTCCGTACGATCCGCATTGTGGCGAGTACACTTTCCTCGCGCCGCCGCTGGGCGTCTGGCGCCTGGCCGGAGTGCTGCAACGCGCGGGCGTCGCCGCCCGGGTCTTCGATCCGAACTGCAGCCCATTGCCGCCCCAGCGTGCGCTGGAGCGCGAGCTGCTGAGCGGCTCCTGGGACATCGTCGGTGTGTCGACCACCGGCATGACCCTGCGCTTCGATCTGGAGCTGGCGCATATCGTGCGGCGCGTCCTGCCCGATGCGCTGATCCTTGCCGGTGGCATGGAAGCGACATTTCGTCCGGAGCTGCTGTTCGAGCTCGGCCCCTTCGACCTCATCGTGTTGGGGGAGGGCGAGCGGCCGCTGCTGGAGATCGTGGGGCGTCTGCGCGCGGGAGCTCCCCTTGGAGGTATTGCCGGGACGGCGGAGAGAACGAAGGAGGGGAAGATCCTATCGATCCCCCAGCGGGCGCTGGAGCGCGAGGAGCTGCGTGCGGCGATCTACAGCACCCCGTACGAGCAAATGCCTTACGCCCAGTACTGGGAACGACTCGAAAGCGCCTATCGGGTCGGGGCCCTGCCCAGCAAGGCCGCACGCGAAGCGCACCTTGCTGAGATCCGCTCGGTACGGCTGATCACGCTCAACTACTGCCCCATGGGCTGTACTTTCTGCTCGGCGACCAATTTTCTGCATGCGGCCCAGGGAAGTGTCGCGCCCGTCGCGCGCCTGGAGGCCGATGAGTGCCTGCACATGATCGAGCGGATCGTCGCCGCTCATCCGCGCGCGCGCACCGTCATCTTCCAGGACGATATCTTCACCTTCACCCGCGACCGGCGGATCCTGCCGCTGTGCGAAGCTATCGTCGCGGCGAAGCAGGCAGGTCGGATCCCCGCGCAGCTGCAATTCATCAGCACCAACCGCATCGATGCGATGTCCGAAGAGCGCCTGTCCGCCATGCGGCGAGCGGGCTTCCGCGTGCTCGGCTTCGGTATCGAGAGCTTCTCCCACAAAGTGCTCGGTGAATTCAACAAGGCACAGATTCACCGCCACATCGGGCCGATGCTCAGCGCGGCCCTGGCGAGCGGCGTGACTCCGTTTCTGGACCTGATCCTGAGCTCGCCGCATTCCTCTTTGGCGGATGTCGCGATTACTCTGCGCGAGGGATACCGCTGGTTACGCCAGGGTTGCGAGATCGGGATGTACCCGTACGTGATCCCGTTCTCCGGCGCGGCGTTTGCGCGCGACCCGGCACTGGCGCCGTTCGTGCACTACGCGCGCCGTGAGGTCGCGGGTACCGCGCTTGCCTGGGATCAGCCAGCCAAGATCCTCCCCATGGACCCGGTGGTTGCCCATGCGGTGCTGTCGATGGAGCGGCGCTTCGAGGCCCTGCTGGAGCCGCTGGAGCGGCAAGGCGCACACCTTCCTTCCAGAGTGCGCTCGCTCCTGTGGATCCTCGCCTCGCTGCGTGTCATGGCCGAGCGAGGCGAATACATCGCTGACGAGGCTGAAGTGCGCGCCGAGCTCGCCGCCCGTCTGCCGGCCACGGAGGTGGACGCGCCGCGATCGGAGGGGCCGCAATATGCGGCTGCCCTGGCATGAGAAAGCGCAATGCCTGGCCGATGCTGCCTCCCTTGGCCGTGTGCGCGCTGCTGGCAGGCTGGGTCGCTCTTTCCGTCGCCAGCGAGCGGGCGGTGAGTTTTTCCATAGTCGTCTTTGCAGTCGCGAATCTCATCGTTTACACGGATGCTGTCGATTTTGCCCTGCGGCTGTACATGCGCCGCCGCCACACCGCCGCCGCTGGTGGCTTCATCGCGAGCGGCCAGCGCGGACACACCTCGATCAACCTGGAATCCTTCCTGCCGATCGGCTCGCAGCGGCTGGTCTGCACTGCGCCGTTCGCCATCATTGCCTCGGTGTTCAACCTGGAAGACGAGGTCGATGACTTCATGGCCGCGTTCGCGATGTACCGCGAGCGGATGTGGCTGATCAGCGACGGCTCGACCGACAACACCGTGATGCGTCTGCGCCAGGCGGGCTGGAGATGCTTCGATGACGGCACCAATCGGCGCAAGCCGGCGGCGATCCGCCGGCTGCTCGAGCGCCTCCCCGCCCATATCGACACCGTGCTGGTGATCGATCCGGACGTTCGCATCCGCGGGGTCAACGCCGGCAGCGCGATCGATCTGGAGCAATTCGTGAGCGACTTTCAACAGTCCGGGGCCGCCGCGGCGTGCCCGCGCATCATGATCGAGCCGGACGGGTTTCTGGCGCGCTTCCAGGCCTTCGAGTACGCGCTCGCCTTCCGGCTCGGACGCGAGAGCCTGGCGAACTTCAGCATCACCTCGGGCGGTGTTTCCCTCTACCGCCGCAGCGCGTTGGAGCGGGCGCTGAGCCGGCACTCGTTGTCGGTCTACGCCGAGGATCTGGAGAATGCCGTCATCATGCTGGCTGCGGGCGAGCACATCTACTATGACGGGCGGCTGGTCGTGAGCACGGAGGGTCCGGGAAGCGTGCGGCGCTGGTTCTCACAGCGGGTAGGGTGGTACCACGGCCTGCTCAAGGTCTACAGCGAGCGTTTCCCGGAAATCCTGCGCATTGGCCGCCGCGGCCCGTTCGCGTTCTATCACTACGTGCTGTACGTCGGCGGGCTGTCGCTCGCCCTGCATATGGTGAAGCTCGTGAGCGCGGTGCTGTTGCTGCTGAGCCTGCTCAGCGGCCTCGACGCATTGCTGCTGGGCGATCTGATTCCCGGCGGCTCACTGGTCAATCCCGCGAATTTCGTGGCAGCCGTGAGCAGCTACCTGGCGCTCGGCCTGATCGCGCTGTTCACCTGCGTGCCGCGCGAAGAGCGTGCCTACGTGGCGCCGATCGTGCCGCTGTATCTGTGTTACGCGCTCACTCACATCGCGCCCATGACCGTGGGATTCGCCAACTATTTCGCGCTCAAGTTGTTTCATCGCCGCCTCTATCAGGATCACTACGAGAGTCCGACGGCTCCCGCGGGGGCAGGCATCGCCGGGAAGGTGCTCCAATGAGTGTGCGCGGTATTCCGGCCCCGCCTCTCTACACTCCCACGCTCTACTGGGAGGATCGCGCGCGGCGCTTCGCGGCCGAAGGGCATGGGCTGGCGGCCGTGTGCTCCTACGGCATGCCGGAGCTCTACAACCGCGCAATCCAACTGGAGCAGCGCCTCGCCCTGCGGCCATGGCTGAGGATCACTCCCGGGTGCCGCGTGCTCGATATCGGTTGTGGAGTAGGGCGCTGGAGCCGCTTGCTCGCGGGCAGGGGGGCGGAGGTCACCGGCATCGACCTGAGTCCGACGATGATCGAAGAGGCCGAGCGACGCGCAGCGCAGGCCGGTGTCGCCGGGCGCTGTACGTTCCAGGTGCAGGACGTGTCCGATCTCAGGGTCGGCGGCCAGTTCGATGTCGTGCTGGCGGTGACGGTGCTGCAGCACATCCTGGATCCGGCTGGCTTGCGCGCTGCCGTCACGGCGATGTCGCAGCGGCTGGCGCCAGGTGGCCGGATCGTCCTGCTCGAAGCCGCTCCCGACATGGCCGTGAGCCGGTGCGATACGACGGTATTCAGGGCACGCCGGCGCGCGGTCTATCTGGATCTCTTCCGCGGGTGCGGTTTGCGCGTGCGGGCTCTGACGGGGGTCGACCCAGCTCCATTCCGCTCCAGGCTCCTGCCACATATCCGCCGACTTCCCCGCTGGTGGGCCACCACCCTCGTGGCGCTCGCGACGGGCCTGTCGCTCCCGGTCAATGCTCTGTGGGGGCGCTGGGCTGTACGCCGCTCCTGGCACGCGGTTTTCGTACTCGAGAGAGCCGAGGCCGGAGATCGCCGGCATGGTTAGGCGTCGCGCCGCAATTGCGATTGGCGTTTTCGTCGTCGTCGTCGCCATCGCGGTGCTCGGGCGCTGGTACTCATTGCAGCGCGCTCAACCTGAGCGTGCGAGCGCGAAAGCCGTCCTGGTGCACGTGACGAGCGCCGAGGATCGTGGGCCCGGCACTCTGCGAGAGGCGCTGTTCATTGTCGCTGGAGCTACCAGGCCGACCACGATCTCGATCGAGGTGCCGAAGATCAGCATCGAGACGGCGCTGCCGGCATTGGTGAGCGGGCGCGGGGTGCGGCTGGTCGGCCAGGCGGCCGGGGTGCTGATCGATGCGCAGGCCCTGGGCTCCGGACCGGTCCTGGATGTGGCCGGGCCGGATACTTCGATCGAAGGGATCACGATCACCCGCTGCCCCGCCGCGGCGATCCTGGTGCGCGCCGTGCATTTCCATCTGACTCGCGCGACCATCGACTCGTGCGATGTCGGGGTGGAAGTGGCCGAGAACGCGAGCGACACGCTGCTGGAGCGCAACCGCTTCACCGCTGATCGAATCGGTATCCGGTTTGCCGCCTCGGGGCGCAACACGGCAGTTGCCAGCAACGAATTCTCCAACAACAAGGACGCCAGCATCTGGGCGGTGCGCGGCGCCCCGGATTCGCACGACCAGCCCATCAACATCCACGACAACACATTCACCGGCGATCGCATCGGCGTGGTCGCCGGCAACGTCCCGGTGCTCGTGCAACGCAACGACTTCATCAATGCGCGGGAAGCGGACGTGCACCTGGTGGGAGCCGGTGGCGTGGTTCGCGGCAATCACGTGAGCGGCGGCTCCGCCATGGGCATCGTTGCGGAGAACGCCACCGGCGCGGTCATCGATGACAACGAGCTGGAGGGACTGGCCGCCTACGGCGTCATGGTGCGCGGTTCAGCCAACACCCTGGTACGGGCCAACCGCCTGCACAATTGCGGTTACGGCCTGGCTTTCGTGCTCGGCGATGCCCGCAGCGCGAGCACTGCCGTCGAGAACACCATCATCGAGCCGAAGTACAACGGCATCGACGTCATCGGAGACTCACCGATCCTGCGGCACAATCAGGTGCTGCGCCCGCATGCCTACGCGCTGCACGTGGAGGATTTCCAGCCAGCCAACGGTCCGAAGGTGCGCTCGCAGCCGTTCCTGGACAACAACGACTTCGGTAACAGCCCGGTGAACCGCACTGCCGCGGTCGCCGCGACCCAGACCAAGCAGTCGCGGTAAGGGTTGCCGCCGTGAAAGCCGATGCCACGCAGCTGCTTCCCCATCCGTCCTGGGACAACCCGCGCGTCCACCTGCTCGATGACATCTGGCTGATGACGCTCGCGGCCGTGGTGTTTGCCACTGCCGTGCCCTGGCTCTTCAGCGGGTTCGAGGTCGACATCCGCGGTGGCAGCTGGGGCCTGCTCGCGCTCGGGGCGCTCCATGTCGCCTTCACTTTGCTGTCCTCCGGCCATGCTTCACGCTGGCGAGCTCGTGCGCTCACGGCGCTCGACCTCATTGGCGTGCTCTGCATCGGGTTCATCTGGCAGCACGTCGGGGCCGTGCAGAACCCGGTGTTCCTCATGGTGTTCGTTCTGCCTGTCGTCGGCTCCATTTTCCTCTCCCGCTGGCACCCCTACCTGGTGGCGGCGTTCAGTGTGCTGGTGGCCGCGGGTGTTGCGCTGATCGCGGCACCTGAGCTGCGGTGGTATGTGAGCGGGCTGTTCGGAGGGGACGCCTGGCCCGCCTGGGTGTTCGGTCCCCAGGTTTCTGGGTATACCGCCTCTTTCTCGGGATTCTATGCACCCTCGGGCTATCTGGTGGTGTTGCTCGAGGTGTTTGCGATCGTGATGCTGGCGTGCGCGGTGGCGGCCGAGTATCTGGGAACGATCTTCGAGCGTCTCAACCGCTATCTGATCATGGCGCGCGCCGAAGCCGAACGCGGGCAGGAGCTCTGGGCCGGTCTCATCACGCGGCTGCCCTTGCCATCGCTGCTCGTGGATCCCGATACGCTGCGCGTCGTCGCCTGCAGCCAGTCGGCGCAAGAGTACCTGAGCTCTGGAGACAGTCCTCTCGAGGGTCGCAGCCTGTCCGATGCCGTGCAGTTCTCCTACCCGGACATCGTGCAGGAGCTGATCGTGGGCTCCGACGGTGAGGCACCTGCAACCGTGTTGCGCATCGGCGAGCAGGTGCGAGTCACGCAATTGCGTGTGCTGCATCTGGCTCACCACGGGCGCCGGCTGGCGTTGGTGAGCATCGACGATCGAACCGAATCCTTCTGCGTCAAGGCGGCTCTGGATACCTCGGAATACGCCGCCGTGGTGTTGGATGCCCGCCGGCACGTGCTGGCGTTGAACAAACCCGCGGCGGGCCTGTTCCCCGGGGCCCAGGTTGGCATGGAGGCCGAGCAGCTGCTGGAAGCGCCGGCCGCCGGACTGCCGTGGTGGGAGCCCGGATTGACCGGTCGCCGCAAGCTGCACGTGGAAATCGGTCCCAGGGTCTATCAAGTCACCAGCTCCGCGGTGGTGCTTGGCGGAGAGGAGGAGCGGATATTTACGGTCTCATTTCTGCCGGTCGCCCGAGCCGGTACGCCCGATCCTTTTGGCGCCAGTACCACCACCGTGGCTGCGCGCTCCCTGGGGCCGCGATGATCGCCTGTGACGCTCGGCAGTTCCTGGAACTACCACAGTGGAAGCCATCGCTGGCTCGCGGCCGGGGCTCGCAGTGGCAGGGGTTCGCAAAGCCGCTCCGAACCGCTGGCTCCGTCGCGATCATGGCCGCGGCGCTGGCACTCGGCTCATCAGATGCCATCGCTCAGACAGCCGGTGCCGCGAGCCCGCCGGCCAGTGCTCCCGCGGCAGCGGCGCCGGTCGCGACGTCCTTCGATCGAATCATTGTCAGCGGCAACGGCTCTTCGTTGACGGGAACCAACGGCGGAGGGGGCGGCTCGCTGAGCTGGCTGCACAACTTCAGCCCCGACAGCCTCATCGGCGTGGGCGCGGAGCATCAGGTCCTGTCCGTCTCACACTGGACGTTCGGCTCTCTGACGGCATCCAGGACACTGGGCTCGGGAAACCAGCGATACACGATCTACGGGACGGCGCACGAGGGCGCGGGCGATGACGGCGGCAAGCCCTTCAAATACCGGATCGAGACACTCGGGCTCACGGGCACGTACTTCCATCGCCTCTCGGCGACGCTGGAGGATCAACAGGTCAATGTCGAGACCACGCACGGCAACATGCCCAAGGTGGGGCTGGCCTACCTGTGGAACCCGCACGTCCAGACGAGCCTCGCCTATCAGTATTCCTTTGGCGGCAATCTGGGCACCCACCTGACCTCGGGGCGGCTGGATCTGTATGGGCCGGTGAATTTTCTGGGCGGCTTTGCCGTCGGTCAGGCCTCACCCTCGGTGCTCAATCATCCGACGACGCTCCCTCCTCACGACCTGAAGGAAGGCTATGTCGGCCTGTCGAAGAGCTTCGCGGGGTCGCGCAGCGAGCTGGCCTTGATCGCGGACTATCAGCATCTCTCCGGCGGGCTCGCGAGCGTTCTGGGAGTGCCTTCCCTCGTGCCGCCCAGCACGCGCTGGACCGGGACGCTGACGTACACAGTACGTCTGAATGGCAGGTGATATGGAGGCGGGGCTTCAGAAGCGGGGACTCGGTTGGGTGTTCACCGCTGTGGTGCTCGCCGTCGTGTTGATCACCGGCTCCCGCTTGATCTACCTGAGCGCTCAACATCATGCCGCCTTGGCGCGCGCGACGGCCGCTTCGGTGGGAGCAGGGCTGGTCGCGAAAATCGAGACCAGGCTGCGCCAGCTCGCGGAGCATGCCGCGCAGGCTGCTGGGCGAGGCGGCGCCGTCGCGTCGGCCCCCGCGCCGGGGCGAGGCGACACCGCGACGGCGCCGGCATCCGCCGCGCGTTCCGCAACTGCGGCGGCGCCGCACCCGATCGGTACCGTGTTCTGGATGACGGCGGATGACAAGGTCCGCAAGGCGCCGTCCACGGCAGTCCAGGACTCCAACGGCCTGGCGAGCGAGTGGGCTTCCGCGGAGTCGATCCGTCCGGCGCCTCCAGTGAGTGTTCTCGGCCCCGTGCGCTTGGGAAGCGAGTGGCTTTTGGCCATGCGCGTCCCCCTCGGCTCTCAATCGGGGCAGGGGTGGGCAGTGGCATACGCCGACCTCGAGGAGCTCACGGCGGACACTCATCTCGCGCGCCTCCTCGACCAGGGGTACGACTTCGAGCTCGGACAGCTCGAGCCGCGTAGCGCTCGCAGCCGCATTTTCATCAGCTCCAGCAGCGAGCCGCTCGCCGACAGTGTCAGCATTCGGATCCGGTTTCCCAGCGGTTACGTTCCCGCGGTCGCGGGAAGCTACCTGCAATTGGCGATGCGGCCGCGGGCCGGCTGGTTCCCGGCCACCGAGCTGGCCACAGACATCGGGTTGCTGGTGTTCCTGGCGTGGCTGCTGGCCTTCGGCGTGCATGATCTGAGCCACGCGTTGCAACGTTCCCGCTGGGCGTTGGCGACCTCGCGGCGGCGTTTTCACGCCGTCAACCGCCAGCTCTCCACGGAGATGCAGCAGCGGCTGCAGCTCCAGGAGACTTTCGACCACGCGCGCTTCCATGACGCGTTCACGGGCCTGCCGAACAGGCGATATTTCATGGACCAGCTGGATCGCGGGTTGCGCGACGTGCGGACCAAGCGGCGCACGCGGCTCGCGGTTTGCATAGTGGATATTGCGCGATTCAAGCTGATCAACGACATGCTAGGGCACACCGCCGGAGATGAGCTGATGGTGCAGGCGGCACGCCGTTTCGAGAAAACGATGGCGACCCTGGAGTGCGTGCTCGCGCGCTGGGGCGGCGACCAGTTCGCCGTGCTGATCTTTGATATTCCCTCGGCTGAGCTCGCCAGGAGCATCGCCGCGCAGCTGCTGGAGGAATTGCATCCGCCCTTCGAGCTACGCCGTCATCGCCTGGGTGTCACCGCGGCGATCGGTGTGACGACGGCCGAATCCGGACAGCAGCGGGCCGAAGACGTCATCCGCGAGGCAGACATCGCGCTCTCGGTCGCCAAGCGCCGCGCCACGGAGAAAATCGTCGCCTACTCCCCGAGCATGGCGGGACAGACCGCCGATCTGGTCAGCCTGGAGGCCGATCTGCACGTGGCGCTGGAGAAGCGCGAGCTGCGTCTGCTGTTCCAGCCGATCGTCAATCTGCGCACGTACCGCATGCTGGGCGCGGAAGCGCTGCTGCGCTGGCGCCACCCAGTGGAAAGCACGCTCGCACCGGAGAAATTCCTGCGGATAGCCGAGGATGCCGGCCTGATGGTGCCCATTACGCGCTGGGTGATCCTGCGGACCTGCAAGGTGGTCGCGCAGTGGCGCCGCCGCCTGCCGCCGGAGGAGAAGTTCTTCATCAGCGTGAATCTTGCGCCCAGCGCGTTGCGCGACCCAGGGCTCTCGGACTACATCGCCACGCTGTTGAAGGAGACACAGACACCCGCGTGGGCGCTGAAGTTCGAGCTCACCGAGGCCGCCCTCATCAGCAACGTCGGTGCGGCGCGCGAGACACTCGAGCGGCTGCACGCCATGGGCATCCAGCTTATGCTCGATGACTTCGGCACCGGCTATTCATCCTTGAGCCATCTGCAGTTGTTTCCCTTCGACTTTGTGAAGATCGAGCGGCCGTTCGTGAATCGCACCACGGGGGACCAGGCCAATACCGGCATGATGGCGGCTCTGGTGCAGATGGCCGGGAGCCTGCGGCTCACGCCGGTGGCCGAGCTCATCGAAACCGAGGCGGCCGCGCATGCCCTCCAGGAGATGGGGTGCGACTTCGGGCAGGGATACTATTTCAGTGAACCGCTGGAAGCGGAGCTTGCGCTGCAAAGGCTACAGTCGCACCGGCCGTTCGAGCCGCGCCGGGAGAGCGCGGAAACGAGGGAAATGACGGCGCTGGAGATCGATGACTCGCCCACCTTGATGCTACCGGCGCAGTCTCTGTCAGTTCCGCACGAGAGTGACTAGATCACTGGAAAAAATCGCCCGGGGTCCGTGATTGGCCGGCGTTTTTTCGCCGGCCGCATGGTCGACCCGCTAGCTCGCAGATCGCTCGCTCCCCACCCTCCAGCGCCCCACCACAAGTGCCAGGTTCAGCACTCCACCTCGGTGGGCTGGCTGAGGGCCTTGACTTCCGCGAAAATCCCTTCACCGATTCTCGCCAATCGATCAGCGTCGCGAGTGGCGCGTGACCCGGTTCCACACCACGATCGTGAGATGACTCACGAGCAGGGCGGCAGTCGCCACGATCTCGAGCTCCAGGACTTCCATAGGTCTCTCCTCCAGTTTGCGAGCGCGACTCGGGTCGCACCTTTTCTCAAGTCTGTCAGCGCGTTGCAGTTTAGGTGGGGCCCACGCCAAACATCAGCCTCCGGCGATGGACGAACGGGCCCTCTCGCGATGGAGGGGCGGCGCCTCGGCCGGAGCGGGCGCTCTCTGCTGAGGGAGGGATTGCCAAAAGCCCCAAAGCCTGGGCGCGATCCCAAAAGAGCATGCATTCGCGAGCCCGCTCCCGGTAGACTGCGCCGCTTCGCGCTCCCCTCGAGTCGATCTCGCGATGAACAAACCAGCCGATGCCTTCACAGAGCATTCCATCGAGATCCGCTTCGGCCAGATTGGCC
>Ga0105240_10012798_pt1 | contig 11561 bp, 8 predicted proteins | sample KBSC54metaG_FD_80426 | JGI IMG/M metagenome (GOLD analysis project Ga0105240, IMG submission 80426) | Corn rhizosphere microbial communities from Kellogg Biological Station, Michigan, USA - KBS C5-4 metaG | ecosystem: Host-associated > Plants > Roots > Rhizosphere > Soil | place: Michigan, USA...
GGCCGCGATGGCGGTGGCCACCTCGGCGATGTTGCGCACCTGCGTGGTCAGGTTGTTGGCCATCGAGTTGACGTTCTGGGTCAGCTCGCGCCACACGCCGGACACGCCGCGCACGTGCGCCTGGCCGCCCAGGATGCCCTCGGTGCCGACCTCGCGCGCCACGCGCGTGACCTCCGACGCGAACGACCCCAGCTGCTCGACCATCGTGTTGATGGTGTTCTTCAGCTGCAGGATCTCGCCCTTGGCCTCGATGTTGACGGTCTTGGTCAGGTCGCCCTGGGCCACCGCCGTGGTGACCTGGGCGATCTCGCGCACCTGGTTGGTCAGGTTGCTGGCCATCAGGTTCACGCTGTCGGTCAGCTCCTTCCACACGCCCGAGACGCCGCGGATGCGGGCCTGCGCGCCCAGCTTGCCGTCGATGCCGACCTCCTGCGCGACGCGCGTGACCTCGGAGGCGAAGGCGGCCAGCTGCGTGACCATGCCGTTGACCAGCCGGGCGTGGCGCAGGAAGTCCCCGCGCAGCGGCGCGTCCGTGCCCTCGACGTCGATGGTCTGTCCCAGATCGCCCTTCGACACGGCGCTGAGCACGCGCGCCACGTCCGTGGTGTGCGCGGTCACGTCGTCGAGCAGCTCGTTCACGCCGACGACGTAGTCGGCCCAGCCGCCCCGGGCGTTGCTGCGGCCCAGGCGCCGGTGGGTGCGCCCCTCGATGCCGACGCTGTTGCGCAGATCGACGACGTCGACCCGCAGCGCCTCCGCGAACTGCGCCAGCTCGTTGAAGGTCGAGCAGATCTGGCCGTCCACACCGGACAGGTCATCGGGCAGCCGGGCGCCGAACTCGCCCCGCTGCAGCGCGCGCAGGCCGGCCAGCAGCTGGCGGTGGTTCAGCCCGCCGTCGGCCGGCGTGGCGCCGTTCGAGCCGTGACCGTTCCCCTGGCCGTTCCCGTTGCCGCCGCCATCGCCATCGCCGTTGGGGGGCCGCCTCTTCGACGCCTTCGACCGGCCGGGCGCGCTCTTCTCGATGACCTTTTCCATGCGGGTTCCTTCGCCGTTCTAATGTGGATAGTGATTCGCCACGGAAGCGCCGCCGGGCTGGGCCCGCCGGCGCCTCGCGCGGCTAATGTGAGGCCTTCGGTTCGTCTGCCTTCGGGGGACCAGGCTTCGCTGCGACGGGGCGGGGGGCGGTGGCGACCTCGATCAGGGCGTTCACGTCGGCGGGCTTCACCAGATGGGCGTCGAAGCCCGCCTCCAGCGCCCGCCGGCGGTCCGAGGCCTGTCCGAAGCCGGTCATCGCCACCAGGCGCACCTTGTCGGGACCCAGGCGCTCCCGCACCCGCGCCGCCACCTGATATCCGTCGAGCAGCGGCAACCCCACGTCGACGATGGCGAGATCGGGCGCGACGTTCAGGATCATCTCGGCGCCCGCCTCACCGTCGCGCGCGTCGTGGACGCGGTGACCCAGCTCGGTCAACAGCTCGCGCATCGAGTCGCGGATGTCCTCGTTGTCCTCGACCAGGACCACCGACAGCTGCTTCGCCGGCGGGGGCTCCTCCGACTGCTGCCTCAGTGCCGGTGGCACCTCGAACCCGTCGGACGCCTCGATGGGCAGCGTGATCGTGAAGGTGCTGCCTTGTCCCGGGCCCGGGCTGGCGGCCGTGACGGTGCCCCGGTGCATGGTCACCAGGCGCTTCACCACGGTCAACCCCAGCCCCAGGCCGTGCCCGGCCCCGTTGGTGTTCTCCTGAACGAAGACGTCGAACACGCGCGGCAGCAGCTCGGGCGTGATGCCGCGGCCGTTGTCGCTGACCATGATCTGCACCGTGCGCGCCTCGGCGTCCACCGACGCCGTGATCCGGATCTTCCCGTGCGGATCGGTGTACCGGCTGGCGTTGTGCAGCAGGTTGGCGACGACCTGGATCAGCCGCACCGGATCGGCCACCAGGCTGACCGGCTCCTGCGGTAGGTCGACCTCCAGCTCGTGCCCCCCCTCCTCCAGCGCCGGCTGGCTGGTCGAGACGGCCTGCTCGATCACCTGCTGCAGCGTGATGACCGACTTCTTCAGCTCGATCTTCCCCGAGTTGATGCGGGCCAGATCCAGCAGGTCGTCGACCAGCCGGCGCAGGTGCTGGGCCTGCCGATCGATCCGCTCGCGCGTCTTCAGGATGCCGGGCAACATGTCGGCGCCGATCTGGTCGCCCACCGTCAGCTTTCGCTCCAGCAGGTCGCAGCCGGTGACGATGGCCGACAGGGGATTTCGCAGCTCGTGCCCCAGCACCGCCAGGAACTCGTCCTTCCGGCGGTCCGCCTGGGCCATCTCCTCCATCTGCCGGCGCATCGCCTCGGCGTCCCACCGCCGGCGCTCTTCTTCCATCGCGCGCTCGTGCTCGCGACGCTCGGCCGCGCGCAGCAACTCGGACTGCCGGGCGACCTGAGCGGCGCGCCGCTGCAACTCGACGAATACGACCGCCTTGCTCTGAAGGATCTCGGCCACCACGGGCTTGAACAGGAAGTCGACGGCGCCCAGCTTGTACGCCTCCAGGATGCTCTCGTCGTCGCGTCCGTGCGCGGTCACGAAGATGATCGGCGTATAGCGGGACCGGCGGCGGTCGCGGATCAGGCGGGCCGTCTCGAAACCATCCAGCGAGGGCATCTGGACGTCGAGCAGGATCAGGGCGAAGTCGTGCTTCAACAGCAGCCGCAGCGCCTCCTCACCGGACTGCGCGCGCACCACCCGCTCGCCGATGGGCGCCAGGGCTGCCTCCAGCGCCAGCAGGTTCGCGGCGTTGTCATCGACGATCAGGATGTCGCCTATCCCGGCGTCGGTCGATGCGTCGTCCCTGGGGGCTGAGATCACGCTCATGAGAGGCTCGGATGACCTCGCTCACCGCGCCGCATGGCTAGCTGGGTGACCTTCGCGCGGGCGCGGAACGCCGCGACGAGTCGACCGCCGTTCGGGGCTTCGAGGCGCGAGGGTGGGGGTAAAACAGGGCCAAGAGGGTTCTGAGAGCCTCCGCGGGCCAGGCTAAGTTTCCGTTCCACGACACGCTAGACGTAACGGCGAAGGAACGGCCACTTTTTTCGTAATTAGAATCCGCGGGTACCGCCGCTGCCCTTGCCGGGCTGAGGCCAGGCATCGGGGGTCCCGCCGGTGCCACCGCCCCCGTCGCTCTGGGGAGGGGGCACCGGGGTGGGGACGCCGGGTGCCCCGGGTGGAGGTTGGGGCAGCCCCGGGGTGGGGTTGCCGGGCGCCGGAATCCCTGGCGCCGGCGGCGGCGTCGGGCTGGGGGCCTGGAACGGCTCCGGCGCCAGCCCCTGACCGGGGGCCATCCCCGCAAACAAGGTCGAGGCAGCCACCGACACGCCGAGGGCTGCCGAGACGATCCGGCACGATGTCAGGAGGCGTGTCATGCGGCGGTGGGCAGCAAGTGACGTGCCCCGCCCAGCGGAGGTGCCCTGGGCCGACTGTCCGTCAGTGTCGCTTGAAGTACTGCACCTCTCGCTCGTGCTTCTCCGCCGCGGCCCGTGTCTTGAACGTACCGAGGTTGCGTCGCCGTCCGGTCTTGGGATCAATCTTTCGCGCGTACAGCCGGTACCCGCCTGCGGCCAGTTTTCTGATCATGGCGCTCTCCTTTCGGCTCTCCTTCGGTTTCTGCGTCGTAACCGCAACAGCCGCGCCGATCCGGGAACGTACTCTCCCGATCGGGCGCCCCTTGGGGTGGCGCGGACATGGACGTGTGACGCGCTCGCACGAGAGTTGCATTCGCCTTCGCGGCCGACCGGCACTCTCTCACCCGTCACGAGGTTACGCATGGACATGCCACTCATTCCCGCTCTCTCCGTCGTTCCGCCGCTCGCCCGAACGAACGAACAGTCGGCCGAGCATCAAGACGCATGCCCGCGCAATGATCGCAGCGCCGACGAGGCGGTCGTCGCTGCCTACGGCCTGCTGATGAAGGGACACTGCCGCCGCGTCTACCGCGTCGTTCGCTCGGTGCTCCGCTCACCCGCCGAGATCGAAGACGTGATGAGCCAGGCGTTCGTCTCGACGTTCATGCGCGCCGAGCGGATCGACCCGATGCGCGAGGCGACCTGGGTGTGTCGCCTGGCACTGAACGAGGCCTTGGTGCGGATCCGCCAGCGTGGTCGCTTCGTGTCGCTGGAGAAGTCGGGCGCCGAGGCGACCCCTCCGGAGCGGAAGCGGCTGGGGGGAGAATCAGTAACGCAGACGTCGGACATGGACATCCTGCAGGTGTTCGAGGAGGTCGTCGACCAGCTGCCGGAGATCTATCGCACCGTGCTGATCATGCGGGACGTCGAGGGCATGACGGTGCCGGACACGGCCGCCATCCTGAACGTGGACGTCGAGACCGTGAAGATGCGGCTGCAGCAGGCGCGGACGATGCTGAAAGGTGTCGTGAAGGGCTACAACGGAGACGTCTTCCAGGCGGCGTTCCCGCTGCATGACGAGATGTGCGCCCGCGTGACCGCCGCGGTCATGGACGCCCTGCGATGGACCTTGCGGCTGTCCGATCGCGAGCGCGCTTGCAGCCCGGTCGCCTCGTCGGCCCGCGCGACGACCGGCCGCGCCTGAGCGACACCGGGAGCGAGGGCCCCAGGGGTTGCGGCCGCCTCAGGCGGCCGGCGAAGCCTCCAGCGTGATCACCACCGACTTGGAGGCCGGCTGGTTGCTGCCGGCGGCGACCGAGTTGATCGGGACCAGCACGTTCGTCTCCGGGTAGTAGGCCGCCGCGCAGCCGCGCGGGATCTCGTAGGGCACGACCTTGAACCGCGCCGCGCGGCGCCGTTCCTCGGCGTAGTGACTGACCAGATCCACCCACTGATCCTTCGCCAGCCCGCGCTCCTTGATGTCTTCCTCGTTCAGGAAGACCACGCGACGGCCGCCGTGGATGCCGCGGTAGCGGTCGTCCTCACCATAGATGGTGGTGTTGAACTGATCGTGGCTGCGCAAGGTGGTCAGCAACAGCTGCCCCGCGGCCAGCTTGCGCACGGGGATGGGATGGACCTTGAACACCGCGCGGCTGCTGGGCGTCGTGAAGCTCCCCTCGCGCGGGCCGTTCGGCAGATAGAAGCCGCCCGGTTGCCGCACGCGCTCGTTGTATTGCGAGAACCCGGGGACCACGTGCTCGATGTGCGTGCGGATGCGGTCGTAGTCGGCGACCAGCCCCAGCCAGTCGACCTTCGTGCGCCCCTTCAGCGTGGCGTGCGCCATGCCCGCCACGATGGCGGGCTCGCTGCGCAGGTGCACGGAGGCTGGTTCCAGCACGCCCCGCGACTGATGGACCACGCCCGTGGTGTCCTCGACCGTCACGAACTGCTCGCCGCCCGCTTGCCGATCGCGCTCGGTGCGCCCCAGACAAGGGAGGATCAACGCCTGCCGCCCCGTGATGAGATGGCCGCGGTTGACCTTGGTGGAGATCTGCACGGTCAGCCGGCAGCGCGAGAGCGCCTCGGACGTGTAGTGCGTGTCCGGCGTGGCCGCCAGGAAGTTCCCGCCCAGGCCGACGAAGACCTTCACCCGCCCCTCGTGCATCGCCTGGATGCTGCGGACCGTGTCCAGCCCATGGTTCGGGGGGGCCTTGAAGCCGAACTCGTCGCCCAGCGCCGTCAGGAACTTTCCGGTCATCTGTTCCCAGATGCCCATGGTGCGGTCGCCTTGCACGTTGCTGTGGCCGCGCACCGGGCAAAGGCCGGCGCCCCGGCGACCGATCTGCCCGCGCAGCAACGCGAAGTTCACGATCGTCTGCACGTTGGCCACCCCGTTCTCGTGCTGGGTGATCCCCATCGCCCAGCAGCAGATCATCCGCTCGGAGGCCATGGCGATCGCCGCCGCCTGCCGGATCAGCTCACGCGAGACGCCCCCCTGCTCGACGATCTGCTCCCAGGGCGTGGCCTCGAGGTCGGCGCGCACGGCCTCGAAGCCGTCGGTGTGCGAACGGATGAAGTCGTGTGACAGAACCTTGCCGCCCGTGCGCGCGTCCTCCTCGCACATCTCCTTCATGATCCCCTTCAGCAGCGCCACGTCGCCGTTGACGCGCACCGGGAGAAACAGGCTGGCGATGGGCGTGCCGCGGCCCAGCAGCGCCAGCGGATGCTGCGGATTCTTGAAGCGGATCATCCCCGTCTCGGCCAGGGGATTGACGCTGACGATCTTGCAGCCGTTCTTCGCGGCCTTCTCCAGCTCGGTCAGCATGCGCGGGTGGTTCGTCCCCGGGTTCTGGCCGATGATGAAGATGCTGTCGGCGTACGAGAAGTCCTCTATCTTGACGGTGGCCTTGCCCACGCCGATGGACTCGCTGAGGCCGGTGCCGCTCGACTCGTGGCACATGTTCGAGCAGTCAGGGAGGTTGTTGGTCCCGAGCTGGCGCGCGAACAGCCCGTACAGGAACGCCGCCTCGTTGCTGGCCCGGCCCGACGTGTAGAACGTTGCCTCGTCCGGATTGCCCAGCCCGTTCAGCTCGCGCGCGATCAGCGCGAAGGCGTCGTCCCACGAGATCGGCTCGTAGCGGTCCGCCCCTTCACGGCGCCACAGGGGGTGGGTGATCCGCCCCTGCTGGTCCAGCCACATGTCGCTCCTCCCCAGCAAGTCGGAGATGGGATGGGTGGCGAAGAACTCGGGGGTCGCCCGGGCGGTCATGGCCTCGGAGACGACGGCCTTGGCGCCGTTCTCGCAAAACTCGGCGGCCTTGCGCTCCCCGTCGGGGTCCGGCCAGGCGCAGCTGGGACAGTCGAAGCCGTCTTTTTGATTGATGGCCAGCAGGGTCTTCAGGCTGCGGCCGGGCCCCATCTTGCGCACGCCGCGGTTGACTGTCTCCCAGATCGAGGTGATGCCCGCCGCGCTGAGGCTGCGGCGGCCGCTCCGCGGCTGGTCGCCCCCCGAGGGGGGCTCGGCGCCGGGCACCCCCGGGGCCAGGTCGGCGCGGACGGTGTTCGGGCGCATCTCGTCGTGCTGGTCGTCGACGTTGTTGGAATCCTTGTGATCATTCCGTTCGGACACGACAGGCTCCCTTCGCTCAGATCCCCGACAGCCGCTGGGCCCCCGAGTAGACGTTGAAGCGCTGCTCGCGCGCGAACCCCACCAGGGTCATGCCGGCCGCCTCCGCGACCTCGACCGCCAGGCTGGACGGCGCGCCCACCGCCACCATGACCGGGATTCCGGCGGCGGCGGCCTTCTGCACCAGCTCGAAGCTGGCCCGCCCGCTGACCATCAGCAGACCGTCGACGGCGGGCAGGCGCTCCGCGAGCAGCAGCGTCCCCACCAGCTTGTCCACGGCGTTGTGCCGGCCCACATCCTCGTGCACGGTCCGCAACGTCCCGTCCGCCGCGAACAGGCCGGCGGCGTGCAGTCCGCCGGTGCGGTCGAACGTCGCCTGCGCCTCACGCAGCGCCCCGGGCAGAGCGTGGATGACCGCCGCGCTGACGGTGAAGCCGGACGACGCCCCTGCTCCGTCCCCGGCGGGCGCCTGGCCCTGCAACCCCTCGAGGGAGGCGCGGCCGCAAACACCGCACGCTCCCGTCGTCACGAAGGGGCGCCGGGTGGCCTCCAGCGCCTCCAGCGCGGCGGGCGGTAGCTCGACCAGCACGGCGTCGTCGCTCACCGATTCCAGCGCCAGCAGCTCGCGGCGATGCGCGATCACCCCCTCGGCGAACAGGAACCCGGCCACCAGCGCCCGGTCCTGCCCCGGCGTACGCATGGTCGTGGAGACGACCCGCGTCGTCTGGCCGGTGCGCGCCCGGATCTCCAGCGGGCGTTCGATCGCCAGCCAGTCGCCGGCGGCGTGCGACTTTTGTCCCCGGACGCGCACCACCTGCGCGGCCTGAGCTGCTTCCGAGCCCATCGCGGTCAGTCTACGCCCGCCGCCGTCATTGGCGACTGGGCGGCTGCACGTTGACCAGCGGCGCCTTGCCGTGCGCGGCCCGCTTCTCGACCTGGTCGAATAAGGAGCGGACGTCGCGTTCCACCGCCTGCACGGGGACCCGCGCCCCGCTGCGGGCCGCCTCCGTGATCGCCTCGATGATGCGCAGGTCGGCCAGGCCCTCCTCGCCGGATGGCTCGGGCGTCTCGTCCTCCAGCAGGCAGTTCGCGAAGTACTGCAGCTCGCCGGCGACCTGATCGCGGCGCTTGAACTTCCTCGTCTTCGTCTTGTCGCCGACGGTCAGCTCGTAGCGGACCGGCTCGGCGTTGGTGTACGCCGGGTCGACGCGCAGCCGGCCCTCCGTGCCCACCACCTCGAACCAGCCGGTCCTGACCGCGCCGAAGCTGCAGACGAACGAGGCCACGCGCCCGTCGGCGAACGCCAGCGTGGCGGCGACCTGCTCGTCGATCTCGCGGAAGCGCTCGTCGTCGGCGCGCTTCGTGGCGAAGGCGGTGACGTGCGTCGGTTCGGCGCGGAACAGGTAGCGGATGGCGTTGATGCAGTAGACGCCGACGTCGTACAGGGGCCCGTCACCCTGTCGCGCCTGGGTGCGGGTGTTCTGCTCCGTCACCTGCTGTGAGAACGCGGAGGTGAAGAAGCGGGGCAGCCCCAGCTTGCCGCTCTGGAGCACGTCGACGGCGGCCAGGTTGCCCTCCTCGAAGTGCAGGCGATAGGCGACCATCAGCTTCACGTTGGCCTGGGCGCACGCCTCGATCATGCGCTCGCACTCCTCGCTGGTGACGGCCATCGGCTTCTCGCACAGGACGTGGATCCCGGCGGCGGCCGCCCGCACCGTGAAGTCGCAGTGCTGCTCGTTGGGCAGCGCGATGTAGACGGCGTCGACCGCCCCGCTGCGCAAGAACTCGTCGTACTGGTCGTAGCCCAGCGCGTGCGGCACGTCGTACTTCGCCTTCAGCACGTCCAGCTTGGTCGTGTCGTCGGAGAAGATGGCCACCAGCTCGCAGTCGGGCGCCTCGTCGAAGGCGGGCAGGATCGCCGATTGCGCGAAGTGCCCCTGGCCCACCACGGCGAAGCGGATCGGCCCCTCCCGCCGGGGAGGCTGCCCGGCGCGGGCGCCGGAGACGTCGTCCTTCTCGCTGGCCATGCCTGTCCTCGCTACGGAACGATGGTTGAGCAGGACGCCCCGCAGTTGAAGGTGGCCGACAGACAGGACTTGTCGCCGATGCAGGCCTCGCACTGGTCGGCGTCCTGGCGAACCGAAGGATTGTTCTCCGAGGCGGTCCGGCAGCGCTGGCGGCAGGCGTCCACGTCGTAGCCCGAGTCGTAGCAGTCATGGTAGCGGGTGCAGACGGACTGGCAGTCGAAGATCTCGTCGGCGGTGCCGCAGCCGTTCGCGAGCGTGGTAGCCGTCGTGACGATCGCGGCCATGAACGAGGCCGCCAGCAGGGTCGCCTTGAGCTCTTTCGTCAGAAGGGTCTTTCGCATCGTGGTCGTCTCCTCGGTCGTCGAGTGCGCGCCGCGCCCCCCCGTCGCTCTCCCCTCCCCGCAGCTGTCCGGCCCACTTCATGCGCCATGCCACCGGGCGGGCGTCGGCGGCGCCTGACGTCTCGCCACGCTGGCCCCCGCGGGGTTACGCCGGCGCCCCGCCTTGCGCCCGAGGGTTACGGCCGATACCCTCACGCGCGAGGGAGATACGCGCGCGCGTAGCCGAACGTCGCAACAGGAAGGGTCGATGTTTCATGGTCCCCACATTGCAGTCTTCCGGGCCCCGCATGGGGCCACAGGGCAGAACCGAACCCGAGAGCGAGAGAGCTAGAGTAGCCGTGAGCGGACGTCAGTCGGAACGTCGTTTCCCCAGCCCGCGACGGTGAACGTGACCCCGTCCCGCCCCATCCTCGAGGCCGCGCTGGCGGCTGTCGCGAGCGGTCTGGTCGGCTTCGCCGTCGCCAGCATCCTGGGCACCGTGCTGGGGCGGCTGGCGCCCCGGCACGCCGTGACCCTGCACCGCCTGCTGCGCATGCCGGGCGCGCTGGCCACGCCGCTGCTGGTGGTGAAGATCATCGACCCGGACGCGGCCTGGGCCGGGCCCCTGCGCCAGCCGGCGGCGCACGCGCAGCACGTGGCGCTGATCATCGCGTTCTCCTGGTTGCTGCTGCGCCTGATCTCGGCGGCCGAGCTGCTGCTGATCGATCGGCTGGGGACGCTCGACGCCTCGGGGTCGGCGTCGCGCAAGGCGCGGACCCAGATCGCGCTGCTGCGAAAGTTTCTGGGCGCCCTGATCGGCGTGGTCGCCGCGGCGCTGATCCTGATGAGCTTCACGGCCATCCGGAACCTGGGGACCAGCCTGCTGGCGTCGGCGGGCGCCGCCGGCATCATTTTCGGCATCGCGGCCCAGCGCTCGATCGGCAACGTGGTGGCGGGGTTCCAGATCCTGTTCACGCAGCCGCTGCGCATCGACGACGCGGTGGTCGTCGAGGGCGAGATGGGCACGGTCGAGGAGCTGACCCTGACCTACGTCGTGGTGCGGCTGTGGGACTTCCGCCGCCTGATCCTGCCCATCACGTACTTCATCGAGAAGCCGTTCCAGAACTGGACGCGGTCGTCGACGAACATCCTGGGCACGGTGTACTTCTGGGTCGATTTCGACACCGACGTCGACGAGCTGCGGGCGCTGTTCCTGAGGATCGTGGGGGACAGCAAGCTGTGGGATCGCACCACCGCCAGCCTGCAGGTGACCGACGCGTCCGAGTCGGCATTGCAGCTGCGCTGTCTGCTGAGCGCGGCGGACGCCGGCAACCTGTGGAACCTGCGCTGCGAGGTGCGGGAGGCGATGGTCAAGGCGGTGCGCGCGACCGGCAAGTCCATCTGGCCGCAGCGCCGCCTCCGCGGGATGGAGCGTTCGTCGGACCCGCACCAGGGCGGGCCCGCGTGAGGCGGGGGGCCGGCGCGGCCGCGCTTCTGCTGCTGGCCGGAGCGGGCGCACGCGCGCAGCCGGCCCCACCCTCCGCCGGGAACGGCGCCGCCGTCGAACGGTCCCCTGCGCGCGCGCCCAGCGCCGCGCCACTCGAGCTGGCGGCGTCTGACCCGTCGTCGCTGCCCGCGCCCGAGCCCCCGCCGCCCCCCGCCTTGCCGATGCGGCCGAGCGTGCCCGTCCCTTCGGTGCCCGAGTCCGGCCCGACGGGCCCGCGGCGTCCCGGGGTCAAGGTGTCGTCGCCTGCCGTCGAGCTGCTGTTCCACGCCGATCTGGACGGGCGGCTCGCCACGCCGGCCTGCGCGCGGCCGGCCCCCGCCGGGACGCCGCCGACCTACGCGGCCGTGATCGGTCGCCTGACCGCCCTGCGCACCGCCGCCGCCAACAGCGCCGGCGTGGCCCCCGTGGCGCTGCTGGGCGGCAACATCGCCGCCCCCGACCTGTTCGGCGCCAGCTTGCTGGAGCGGGGACGCCCCGGCATCGATGCGCTCGCCGGCATTCTGGCGCCGGCGCACTACGACGCCGTCGCGCTGGGCCACCACGAGCTGTCGCTGGACGCGGCGACCCTGAACCAGCTGGTGGCGGCGCTGCACACGCAGGGGATGCCGGTCGTGGCCACGAACCTGCGCTGCGATGGGCGCGCGCGGGGCCTCTGCCCCGCCGTGCAGGCGGACCAGCTGCTGAAGCGCGGCGAC
>Ga0105240_10012805_pt1 | contig 11557 bp, 6 predicted proteins | sample KBSC54metaG_FD_80426 | JGI IMG/M metagenome (GOLD analysis project Ga0105240, IMG submission 80426) | Corn rhizosphere microbial communities from Kellogg Biological Station, Michigan, USA - KBS C5-4 metaG | ecosystem: Host-associated > Plants > Roots > Rhizosphere > Soil | place: Michigan, USA...
AACATTGATGAGCCGCCGAGTCACTTTCTTTATTGTCCCTGCGAATTGCCGCGCAGACTTCAAACCTGATTTTGTCTCTGCTGCATTGCCACCTCTGTAAAAGTGCAAGTCTCGAATAATCGATTCCGGCCGACATCCTGCGTTAACCAGCGTTTTCAGAGCTTCCTTGGCGCCACGCACCGAGTCCACGATCAATGCCGTTTGGGACGAACCTCTACCATTGGGTTTCTGCTCTTTGTTCGCTTCTTTCGCTGATCTCTCCACTGTTTCTTCTCTTTTTTCTCTTTCTTCTCACTACCGAAAGGGCTAGGCACTCAAATCAACAACACGACAAATATGAGAATTATGAGAATTAAGTATCCTCCAGAAAAGAATGACGCGCAGCGTCTTCACCCGCCAGAAACGAAAAGTGAAACTTTTCGTCTTCAATGGTGCAACAATAAATGTCCACAGTATGAGAAAAAAGCTAAAGAAGCCCGGTGCATTCTGCTCTCCGCCAGTCAAATGAGCGGGCGCTGCCGCTTTTGGCTTCGAAGATATGCCAATCCGCGCTTCAGGTCCCCAGAAAGATCACCTTGCTCAGTAGCCACGTGCAGCGGTTCACCGCCAGCTTCACGGCCCAACCATTTATTTAATTCTTCTGGCGTGGCAATAACAAATTTGCCATCTCGTTTAACCGGCATCCCGGTCTTTGCCCACCGCTGAGCAACTGATGTCGGTTGGCCTAAGAACTCGGCAATTTGCTGCCAGCCCTTCAGCAATGCGGGCTTCACTTTCGAATGCGGTTTCCTTCCCGCCTTGGATGCTCGTGCCATCGCACTTATTGTAGGCCCAGCAAAATCGGATCGACCCCATCTTTAAATCTGTTCCGTTGAACCCGCTGGGAACCTGGGGGGTTTGCTGGGGGGCGTTTCTGGTACGTGACCTAGCCTGGGACACCCCTGAAGCACTCTGAGTGTTCCTGGGTTAACCTGGCTTGCGTGTTGCTTGCTGAATTCTGGCGGTGATAGTTCCTCGACCTTCTTAAATCTCTGTTTTGAAATGCTCTGGAACCCATGCCAATCAAGCGTTTTGGCTGATCCGCGACTAATTTTGCTGCGGGGATGAGGCACTTTTAGCTTTGCCATTGAAACCTTTGCGCTAATTTTCTGCACTTACGCTGCACCGACGGGCACCACTTCTATTATCCCGGCCACCATTTATTGCTTTGTTTTATACCCAATGGCAGCAGGGAACTTCACCTTGCTTTTCACTTGCGTCACCAGCATGCAACTTCTAGTTGGTTGCTGCTTTTACCACATTTCTCTATTTCCATACCTCACGCTACTGCCGGGACTCTTTAGAGTTCTGTCCCCTGAAGACGCAGGGTACCTTCCGGGTTGCTCTAGGGACGCTTCTACGTAGGTGGCTTCGCCCGGGTACCCTGAGGCGTTCTGACCATTCCTGGGCAAACCTGGATCAGTTGCTTCAGTTATCAACAAGTGTGATTGATGTCGTCTTCGGCATCCATCCTAGATTACTTCATCAAAGCGGCGCGAAAAATAGAGATACTGCCAGCACCGGTGGGAGTTGATCTCAACTCCACAACCTATCCCATGACCGTTCTTGGTTCCATTGTGTCGTAGGCTCGAAGTAACCTGTCCCCGGAGCAAGGTGCTGACGTACTACTTCCTCGTTCAGCGTAATGCCTAGGCCGGGCCGGTCGGGTACCTCGATCCATCCATGGTTTACTACAGGAGTGCGCGCATACTCCTGCGCAAGTGATGACCACCAGGGAACGTCAAGTGAGTGATTCTCTAAGGCAAGAAAATTCTGTGTGGCCGCCGCGCAATGCACATTCGCCATACAGCTTACCGGCGTTCCAGCGAAATGCATAGCCATAGGCACGCCGTATTCTTCAGCCATGTCGCCAATTTTGTGGGTCTCTAGAATTCCGCCCGCAGTTGCAAGATCAGGATGAATCTTGCTTACCGCGTGCTTCTCACAAAGCACCCGGAAGGGCTCCTTCAGATAGATATCTTCGCCGGTAAGAATCGGGGTGGGGCTCTGGTCGGAGATTTGCTTCAGAAGATCGGTGTAGGTCCAGGGAATTACATCTTCCATCCACGAGAGGTTGTATTTCTCATAGGCTTTTCCTAGCCTGATGATCGACTTAACTCCTAAGTGCCCGAGATGATCAATGGACAAAGGGATCTCCATTCCGACTGCATCTCGCACAGCTGCGACAAATTGTTCGAGCATCGCAATACCCTTGTCGGTCACTTCCATCGCGAGAAAGGGATGTTCCAATTGACCCTGTTCCCATGGCGTAAGCTCGGAAGGTTCAGTGACGGTGCCCGGCGTGTCAGACACCATCTCAACTCCGAGATCCATTTTCAACCACGTGAGTCCCATCACCTCTTTTCGTTCCTTCATGCGCCGGGCATAAATTTTGGGATCTTTGGATTCGGTGGTGTCCGCATATACGCGTATTTTGTCGCGAAATTTTCCGCCACCTAACATTGCGTAAACGGGAGCGCCGTAAACTTTGCCGGCAATGTCCCAGAGCGCCATTTCGATAGCGCTGACGCCGCCGCCCTGCCTGGCAGGTCCGCCAAACTGTTTGACCCTGCGAAAAACCTTGTCGAGATGGAGAGGATTTTCGCCCAAAATTCTACTTTTCAAGAACAACGCGTACGTGGGACTGGCGCCATCGCGCACCTCACCCAGGCCATACACATCCTGATTTGTGTCGATGCGAATAATTGGGCAAGGACTCGGGCCTGGCTTGACGAGGGTCGCCACGCGCAGATCAGTAATTTTCAGCGTTGACGGGCCGGAGTTCGTGTTTACATTTTTCATGGATGCCCAACCCGGCTCATCCAGCAACACGCCACCTGCTACGGCGAGAGCGGAAGCTTTGAAAATTGCACGACGGTTAAAACCAGTCTGACTGCCCATGATCAGTCCTTCCGAAAGAGAAATGGATATTCGAGAAGCGGCTTCGACTTCGAAGCCGTGGAATTATATCTTTGTTCAAGGTGAAGAAGAAGCGGTTCGGCGGAGGTCGCATTCCAATTTGAACCGAAGCAGTTAATGGCGAATTGCAATTGACAAAGAGATGATGATTTGAGACTTTCTGGAACGCAGCTCATTCCAGGTTTATGACTCCTATTACTCGTGCTCGCCAATTATTGCTTTCAGGTCTATTGATCGGCAGCGCCATCGTGACGCTGATGTCACCCGCCGTCGGTCAGCTCATCGACTTTTCAAAACAAGAATTGATTGAGTACACGCCACAGAATCCGTTCGATCGCTTCCCCGACGGTCGGCCGAAAGTCCCGGACAATCTGATCGAACGTGCACGAGGCCTCTCATCCGAAGAGATTTGGTCGGTGTTGCATGAGAAGGAGTTTAACAATCAGTACGCAGATGGTCTCCAAGTGCTTCATCCCGGCAAGACGATGGTTGGCCGCGCTTTCACTGTGCAGTTCATGCCGCTTCGCGGCGATGTGGACGATGTTACACAAGCAAAATGGAAGCAGCAGATTGGCGAACGCCTGCACAATCAGACCGCCATTGACATGCTGCTGCCCGGGGACGTGTTGGTGGTGGACATCTTCGGCAAGAAAGTAGACGGCACGATCGTGGGCGACAACCTCTTCTATTATGTGAATCAGGCGACACACGGCGGAGGTTTAGTGGTCGATGGGAGCGTTCGAGACCTCGATGGCATTGCCGAGATCGATATGCCTGCTTATTTCCGGTCGGTTGACCCGACTCCTATCGGAAATGTGATGCTGACCGGAATCAATGTACCGATACGTATAGGAAACGCAACGGTTATCCCGGGCGACCTGGTGGTGGGTGATCGCGAAGGCGTGTACTTTGTGCCGCCGCAGTTTGTGCAGGAAGTTTTGGACAAAGCGGATGTAACCCACATTCACGATGAGTGGACAAAGAAAAAATTTGCCGAAGGGAAATACAAATCCAGCGACATCTACGGCTCGCCGCGTGATCCGAAACTGCAGCAGGAATACCAGGAGTACTTGACGAAACGGCTGGCGGAAATTCGTAAAGAGCGAGGTTCGAAATAACGGGAGTGAAACGATGAGCAATCAATCCGGCAGGGGATTTACCCGGCGGGGATTCATCTCCAAAGTTGGTCAGGGCATGTTGGCGGCGAATTTCGCCGGCGTACTCACAAAAGGAGCGCAAGCCGAACTGGTCGTGCCGGAACCGCCCGGCAAGAAGCTTGGCTGGGCCATTGTTGGTCTCGGAAGTCTTGCGATCAATCAGATTTTGCCGGCGTTTGCAAAATGTGAAAAGTCTCAAGTCGTGGCATTGGTAAGTGGCCACCCCGATAAAGCTCACAAGCTCGCATTGCGTTATGGGGTGAGCGCAAAAAACATCTACAACTACGAAAATTACGATTCCATTAAAGACAATCCGGACGTCGACGTCATTTACATCGTATTGCCGAACGGAATGCACGCCGAGTATACGGTCCGCGGATTCGAAGCGGGGAAACATGTCTTGACTGAGAAGCCGATGGCCAACACTCCGGCTGAATGTCAGCAGATGATCGATGCGGCAAAGAAAGCGAACCGCAAGTTGATGGTGGCTTATCGATGCCGATACGAACCTTACAACCAAACCGCCATCCGCATTGCAGGATCAAGCGAGCTTGGGCCAACGCAGATGATCCTCGCCGATGCCGGTTTTAATATCGGCGATCCGAACCAGTGGCGCTTGACCAAGAAATTGGGCGGCGGCGGCTCGATGATGGACATCGGTATTTACGCCCTGAACGCATCTCGCTACCTCACCGGTGAAGAACCGAGTGAGGTCAATGCCATGGTTTACAGCACTCCTGGCGATCCCCGATTCAAAGAAGTGGAAGAACACGTCACTTTCCAGCTCCGCTTTCCCAGCGGAGTCCTGGCAAATTGCAGCTCAAGCTATGGTTACTTTCACCAGAGTCGGCACGTTGTTATGGGCACAAAGGCTCGTCTGATAATGGATCCTGCCACCTGGTACACCGGCCTGCGAATGTGGATTGAACGTGATAATACGATCGAGGAACATGACTTGCCGGCCGTAGACCACTTTGCCTCAGAGATGGACCACATGTCTGATTGCGTCACGCAGAATAAAGAGCCGTTAACCCCAGGCGAAGAAGGGTTACGCGATTTGACCATCATTCAAGCAATTTATGAGTCAGCACGAAGCCGAAGCACCGTCAAGTTGTGAGGTCGCTCATTCGGGCATTGACCACCGCCCTGTCCTTGAATGGCCGAATGTAAGTCTCCCGATTTTGGAGTGAATGCTTCGATCCAACCTTACCGATGCTCGGCATCAAAATGCTAGGTCCTGATATCCCTCACGCCAATCTTCAATATTGCAAGCTTCCTAGCGATGTTTGTATGATCACCCGAGCAATCTGTTCTCTGGAAATCTCGTTGTGAGCGTTGTAATGCCCTCGGAATATGGTGTCCACTTCGCGGAAGCGGAACGCGCCGAACTAGAGCGCGTGGTAGAAGCACTGGCCAGATGGCCACGATTGTCCCACCTTCTGCGATACATGGGCGAGAAGTTGTTTTCCGGTGAGGTCGAGCAGCTTAATGAATACAACATCGCGACAGAAGTCCTGGGCCGCTCGAAGGCGGTGTTTAATGCCGGAGAGGATGCAATTGCACGCGTCGAGGTCCATCGACTCCGCAAACGGCTAGCCGAGTTCTACGAGAATGAGGGCAAAGGCCGTTCCATTCAGGTAACACTCCCTTCAGGAAGCTACATTCCGGTTTTCGTTCACAAATCTGAAGCGATGGGTGCCGTGACTTCACAGGATCTCTCGCTCACGTCTACGTCAGAGCTTCACTTCGATAGCTGGCGACTGTTCCCGTTAATTATTTGGAAAAGGAGATACTTGGCATTGGCGGCTGCCGTGGTTGTGGCTGCGTTCGGGGTTTTTCTCTATTTCCACAGGGGGACCAGACCCATTGGTGCGAACTCTGAAGTCAATCCGGTGTCCGCCGTCGTCTCACAGTCGCCTCAGTCGGGTGCATCCTCTGCACCGCTTCGCATCTTGGCGGGATACAGCGGTCCACCGAGGACGGACAGCGCGGGAAGACTGTGGGGTCCGGATCAATATTTCTCGGCCGGGGCCAGCTGGCAACGGCCTGTGAGTTCCATTTCGAGGACCAGTGATCCGTTCCTCTTCGAATATTCTCGAACTGGCGACTTTTCTTACAGCATTCCGCTCAAGCCAGGTCTGTACGAGCTGCACCTCTTTTTTTCGACGGCGCTTCGGGTCAGTGACGGCACGTTCACCTTCAACGTATGGGTCAATGACGAACTGGTTTTACCAGCATTCGATATCAATTCGGATGCCATGGGAGAAGATATAGCCGACGAGCGTGTCTTTCGCGATGTCTCCCCCCAACCGGACGGTTTTTTGAGAATCAAGTGTGCCAGCGCAAACGGACCGCCCGCGCTGAATGCAATCGAGATTCTCCCCGGGACACTCCACGCGCAACTCCCAATCCGGCTGATTGAGCAGACGACACCGTTCACAGACCGACAAGGGCAATTCTGGCAGCCTGACAGCTATTTCATGCTTGGGCACCTGTCCAGTCACACACATCCGCTCCTGAACTCTGCGGACCCAGATCTTTTTTCAGGCGAACGATATGGGCACTTTACTTACGCGCTTCCCGCCGATACGCGAGATAGCTATTCTGTGATCCTCCACTTTGCCGAGTTCTATTTTGGTCCTGGCCTTTCTGGGGGCGGGGGCACCGGCAGCCGAGTTTTCAAAGTTATGTGCAATGGACAAACGTTGCTCGACAACTTCGACATATATAAGGAAGCCGGAAGCCTTAACGAGGTAACCAAGACCTTCCGCCACCTAAGGCCAACAGCTCAGGGCAAACTCAATATCACCTTTGAGCCCATCGCCAATAATGCCACCATTTCTGGAATCGAGGTTCTGGACGAATCGCACTGATGGATGCTCGGCCGCTATTGCTTCCAGAGATTGCTTGAGCCGCCGCCGTTCGAAGAATCAAGGCCATCGACTCACCGCAGAGCATCCAGGCGGCAACCAAAACTGAAGTTGAAGCCCAGCAGCAGACTATCTGCTCTGATCTGGCAACTTACCCTTATATGTGATTGCTCCGTTAGTCCTGTGCCGGCGTCAACAAAACCCATTCTTGCCAGGCCATGTAACAAGTACTCCGTTTCGCGGTACGTTGCGATTATTCAATGACGTACAAGCGTTGAGCGCGCGGTACAACATTGAACCAGGTTTTTACTTGACAAGTTGCGGAATATCGCGCTAAAAAGCCCGGCAGCTTAGAATAATGTTTTTCTACTATATCCAGCGCTCATCGTTCCCCAAATCGAAGATCACGGTCCCGTTCTGCGCCTTCGTTTTCCCAGTTTCAATTCTCGCAAAGGTCCTGGAGACGACAACTTATGATGTCCAATTCTAAACTCGGCGTTTGGCTCCGCGTGACTCTGTTTGCCTTCCTGGCAATAGCTGCTGGGTCTTTATCCATGCTCCTGGTTCCTGTGGCGTCGGCCCAATCTATTTTCGCTAACCTTTCTGGCACGGTCACTGATACCAGCGGCGCGGTGGTGCCTGGGGCAAAAGTGACGGTTCAGAACTCCACGACTCGGGTCGCCAGAGTCATCACGACCAACAATGCGGGGTATTTTTCTGCCACCCAATTACCGGCGGGCACCTATAACGTATCTGCCGAAGCTAAAGGTTTCGAGAAGTGGCAGGCGAGCGGGATTAGCTTGAACAGCTCCGATGATCGTTCCTTGAGCATCGGGCTGAGGGTTGGAGCTGAAACTGAGACGGTTGAAGTGGATGCTGCAGCTGGCGAGGTAGCCATCACCGACACAGGTGAGAAGTCCGATCTCATTTCCTCGAAAGAGTTGAATGAGCTATCGCTGGTAGGCCGCAACGCTACGGAGTTCCTTAAAATTCTCCCGGGCGCGACGCTCAGCGCAAACGGCGCTGTGAATAAGTTGGCGTACACGGGCGAAGTGGTGGGAATCAACGGTTTTGCCGTGAACAATAATGCCGGCGGACTAAGTGGCGTGAATATCAATGGTCAGCAGGTCGGCATCACGCAGGACGGTCAAAACACGTTCGATCCAGGCGCCTCTGGGGCGGCGACACCGGTGAATCCCAACCCCGACATGATTTCTGAGGTCAAGGTGCTGACCTCTAATTTCACCTCGGAGAATGCCAAGGGCCCGGTCACCGTCAACACAGTTACAAAATCAGGCGGCAGCTCATTCCATGGCGACGGGCACTTTTACGCGCGCAATGCCGCCATGAATTCAGAAGACGCCTTCAACAAGGCGATTGAATCGGACCCCTCGAACGGATTCACTCCAGGCCAGCTAAAAGGCCCCAGTTCGTACTATTATCCAGGATTCTCCTTCGGCGGTCCGGTACTGTTTCCGGGGACAAATTTCAATAAGGCGCGGAAGAAAGTATTCTTCTTTGAATCGTACGAGAATTATCACCAACTGATCGACGGCGGAATCAATCGCTCCTTTGTTCCCACATCGGCGATGTTGAATGGGGATTTCAGTGCTCTGAATACCTACGGCAGTCAGGTTGGTCGATTCGCGATGGGAACGGTACCCACCGCGCCGAGTTCAACGACGCTGCTCGGATGGAACACACGGTCGGGCAACGGCTGCACGATCAGCGGCGGTGTCCTGTCCTCTAGCTGCATTGATCCTAATGCGCAGCTTCTAATGCAGAACTACCTGCCAGCACCGACCAGCGCAACTCCCGATGCGAACGGATTCAACTACGTAGCAGTAGTTGGAGAGCGGCAGAACTCCTACCAAAACGTCGTTCGAGGCGACGTCAATATCACCGACAACACCAAAGCATACGTGAGCTGGAGCCGTCAGCGCGAGACCGCAAACATGCCCTTGGGTCTATGGAATAACTCGGGCGACTGGGTCGTACCCTCGCCGAGCGCTACCATAGGGGCAAATGGTTCGGACTTCACAGCGGTAAATTTCGTTCATATATTCTCGCCGACTTTGACCGCTGAGGCGCGGTTTGGATACACCAAAATTAACTTTCCATCGACACCCGCGAATCCGGACAAAATCCTTCGTAAGAACTTGAACTATCCTCTCACCGGAATCTTCAACAACGCGGATACGCCGGCAATCCTTAGTTGGAGCCAGAGTATTCCTAATCTTGGTGACATTGGACACGATTACCACCCTGTCATGATCGCCTACAAAGGCATTCCTAGTGCGGCGGGTGACGTGACAAAAGTGTTCCGCACGCACACCACAAAGTATGGCTTCTACTACGAACACACGTACAACAAACAGGACAACTGGGGACAATTCATGGGTGTGTATACCTATGATCCGTGGAACGTCGTTAGCGGAAATAATTACGCTGACATGCTGATGGGCATCGGCAACGACGGTTATTTCGAGCAGGCGTTGCCCCCTCCGACCAACCTCGCCCAGAACATTGCGTCCTTTTACGCCCAGGACCATTGGAGGGTGACGCGGCGCATCACTGTTGATTACGGAATGCGTTTTGAACACTACGCTAAACCATACGCGAACAACCCGTGGGGCATAGCGGTTTTCGACCCAGCCAAGTACAGCGCTGGCGTTGCTAATTCGGGCATCGGATGGCACAGCATCGACCACAATATTCCGCTGTCCGGCGCGAGCAGCAGGCCGTTTTTCTTCTCCCCACGCGTGGGAGCAGCTATCGACATATTCGGAACCGGTAAAACCGTAGTGCGTGGTGGCTGGGGCAGGTATCGCGCCTATGACTCAATTCAGAGCAATGCCTATACGGGGCCCGCGCAGACATCGCAGGGCTCAGTGGGATGGGGTTGCGGATTCAATGACGCCAATTGCCCGACTTGGGAATCGATCGATACTCACGCGTCTGGCAACTGTACCGCAGCTTCAGATTGCGCTCCAGCGGTCGTTTTCGGGCAACCAGTGGCCTTCGCCAACTCCAGCTTTAGCACGATGAATCCGAGGAATGACGAGCAGCCGCTGGTTACCAGCTATAGTTTGACCATCGACCAAAGTTTGCCCGACAAATTCAGGCTCGAAGCCTCGTACGTCGGGAACCACACGGATTACATGCAAGGCACAGTAAATGTTAACGCCGTGCCATTAGGAGCGCTGTTTAATCTCCCCTCGACATGCAACAACCCAACGAGTACCACCTGCCAGCAGACCGTCAGGCCGTTCAGTCAGTACCAGAACATCACCCAAAGCGTAACTGCCGGAAAGGCGCAATTCGACTCTCTCCAAGCCAGTTTGACGCGCAGTGTTGGGTGGTTAACAATGCAGGCGAACTACACTTTCTCGAAAGCTCTTGGTGATGGCGTTGCTGTTAGCAACGGCGGCCTAAGTGGAGCGTTGCCAGACTACGGCGTGCATGAATATTGGTCGGTGCTACCATTGGATCGCGGCCACGCGTTTAGTGCAGCTTATGTCATCAGCTTGCCGAACTCGCATACCGGCAATTCGCTGGTTCGCGGGTTAGCTAACGGCTGGCAAGTCTCCGGTATTACGCAAGTCGAGAGTGGGGCGCAGCTTGCTGCTACCAACAATCAGACCAGTTTGAACTTTGGCCTTTCAGGAACCGCTGGATCTGTTGCGTTGTTGGGCACTCCAGATGTCAACCTCTACGCAAATCTCGCCTGTAACCCAGCCAGAGGAGTGAGAAGTGGGCAGTATATAAACCCGAACTGTTTCTCCTTACCAGTGGCTGGCCAGACCGGTGACGGTCGCATTCCGTACATTCCCGGACCGATGTTCTGGAACAGTGATTTGACACTGATAAAGAACTTTAAAATCACAGAGCGCCAGAGCGTTGAGTTCCGCCTTGCGGCTTTCAATTTCCTCAATCACGATTTGCTGTCATTTACCAATGGTGACAACAATCTCAAACTCAGTTTCGGTTCTAATGGCCAACTGACAAACGCGACCGACCCGAAGCACGCTTGCCCTGGTCCGCAATGCCAGGCGTTTGGTTATGCCGATTACCATTTCGGCCACCGGATCCTTGAGGTAGGCGCGAAATACTCGTTCTAGTTTCACCAAGATGGGGTGACCTGCTTTGGTCACCCCATGTATATTTTTTCTATGCCGTTGGGCATCTCCTTCCTGCTTATCCTGCTTATCCTGCTAGCCGTAACTCCCTCGAATGCATCGAGCAGCTTTGAGCAAATCGCAAAACAGGCCGATGCAGCTCGACGCGCTGAACACTTAAACGATGCCATTCATCTTTATCGGGAGGCGTTGCATCTTCGCCCCAGGTGGGCAGATGGCTGGTGGTCGCTCGGAAGCGTGCTCTACGATCAGGACCGCTTTCCAGAGGCCGAAGTAGCTTTCCGCCATCTGGTCGCGTTAACTCCAAAGAGGGGGCCCGCCGACGCTTTCCTCGGACTGTGCGAGTATGAGACGCGCGAGTACGACCGTGCACTTGAGCATTTTCGTGCGTGGGCAACTGCGGGATGGTCCGGGACCCCGCAGCTGATTGATG
>Ga0105240_10012806_pt1 | contig 11556 bp, 6 predicted proteins | sample KBSC54metaG_FD_80426 | JGI IMG/M metagenome (GOLD analysis project Ga0105240, IMG submission 80426) | Corn rhizosphere microbial communities from Kellogg Biological Station, Michigan, USA - KBS C5-4 metaG | ecosystem: Host-associated > Plants > Roots > Rhizosphere > Soil | place: Michigan, USA...
ACCCTGGAGGAAGCGCAAGCAAAGCTCGCCGAATGGCGGAATCACTACAATCATGTGCGACCTCACAGTGCGCTCGATGATCGGCCTCCGGCTGTTTTTGCAGAACGGCACCGAGAATCGCCACCGCGCTTCGCCCTATTGCCATCGAATGCGACAAACCGCTCACCGCGTCAAGGGTTCGCTCTGCCGGCTGACGCCGCCCTTGACCCGGCTCGCCGTTTGTCTGAAGATATCTATTATCAGGGCGAAGCGCTCTTACGCATCGCCCAAACCAGAGGCTCTCTCTTGAGTCTCTGGAGTGACTTTCAGGCCCGTAAAACGGGCTCTGGAGGGCCTTAACAGCCGAAAATCCCAGTTTCGGTTGGTAGGAACTTCGGGAGCGGGTCAAGACCAGTACCCTGCAGCGGCGAGAATGGGCGTTTAGGAGGACTGGCGATCAGTACGGCGACACTTACTACCTCATGGTTCAGGCACGAAGGAATTGGGCACCTCCGGAAATCACGGCGCAGGAGTTCGGTCTGGCTGTCACGCTAACGGCGTCCGCCCCGCAACTCTACAACCAGATCCAACAGCGTGTACGTGCCAGAGAACGCGTCCGGCGGCGGGCATAGTCGGTTCAACCGAAGGACATGACGCCCCAAGATTTCCTATAGAAGCGGAATCCGTCCACGCTCAGAGATTGCGAAGGGTCGCAGGTTTCATCGATCTCTGCGAGGAGCCTCCGGCTGAGGCCGACCCGACAGGTCGAAAATACTATTTCGACGCCGGCGCTGAGAAAACGATCGGCGGCGACTTACTAAATGGGCTTTCAATTAGCCAGAGCAACTGCGGCCGGGTTTGACGCGGACGCAGCTCATCCAGGCACACACTCAATTGGATGAAGCGGTAGCGGCGGCGTTTGGCTGGCCGGGTAACATCGCTGAGGATGAAGTCTTACGGACACTGCTGGACTGGAATGTAGGTCGGGCTGGCAGTGAGGCAAACGACAACGGGGAAGATGAGCCCCCCGAGGAAGTGGAGGAGGATAAACTATCAGAGGTGCGGGTGTCGCACCGAGCCCTTTGCTCAAGGGGAGTTTTATCCTCACTCTTATGAACCTGTCGACGCAACCGCTCTGGCTGGTAATAGTGAGCCTCGGGGTTACCGGCTCGGTTATTGGGGCAGTCGTTGCCGCTGTCGCTAGCCGCTTGAATGACCGGTCCCGCAGGCATTTCGAACTACAACGCTGGCGGGCGGATTGCTATCTCGGCCCCAAGCTGGAGGCGCTGCGAAAGCTTCACCAGGCGCTGGTACGCAGTCACTATGAGATCAACATGCGAGCGAAGGCGCGAATGCCGCAGACCCTTCACGAATATCGGGACATGGTGGAGCGGCCCGAGATGGAGTTTTTTGCAGCACTCACGATAGCCGAAATTTACCTCGATAGCGAAACAAGCAAGATCATGCATGCTGTGCTTGGATCCGTGAGGCAGATGAGCACCTCCGTTTGGCTTCGTCTGCCGGAGGTCTTCGAGGGCCATGGAAAGAACCAGGATGCTGATGTTCGCGAGCCGGACTGGCAGTTGTTTGGCCGTTCCTTTGAGGCAGCGCATGCAAAGCTTGGTGCGCTTCTTCATCCTTCCGAACTAATGAAATGGATTGAGAATGAGCGCTGACTGGCCCTTGACTGCTTGGCTCTATTAGTGCGGATCGCTCGGATCTATGGCCGCAAGTCTTCGGGCGTGCTGGATAGAGCATCGCCGGAATCCTCGCTGGCAATAAATTTCAGAAAGCGGCCTCCAAACGGCGATAAGAAGTACGTGCGCTTAGGCGGTTCAGTGAGAAGTTCGGTTATGGGCCCCGCCATTTCTCGCACTGATTGAAGAGTCTCAGCGCCCCGAGGGGGCGATCATGTGTCAGCACGTTGCGCCAGGAGGTTTGGAATGCCGCCCTTACAGATCACTTTGTAGGTACTGCTCCGCAAGTCTCGGCCACTAGCCAAGTGCACTTCATTGGGATCCGAGTTCTGTAAGCTGAAAACGGAATTCTGGAAATGGTCCAATTCTGAATCATGCCGAAGCGAAGTGCGGGTCTCATGATGTATCGCCGCCGGAACTCTGAGCTTGAGGTGTTCGTGGTGCATCCAGGCGGGCCGTTCTGGTCGAAGAAGGATTTGGGCACGTGGTCGATCCCAAAGGGCGAGTACCTCGACGGTGAAGAGCCACTGGAAGTCGCTAGGCGCGAATTTGAGGAAGAAACCGGCTTTTCCTCCGAAGGCAACTTCATAGGGCAGGTCAGGTCACCCTCTAATTCTCCTTTTTGTGTCGCCGCTGCAGTTCCTTCGATGACTCGACCAGGCGAGTGATGAAGCACGCGACGCACTGGGCTTCAGGTCTTCGGCACGACCCCACATTCGAGAAACTCGTTCAACGCTGTGAGCTTCATCTTCATCATTGCGTCGCGTGCTTCGGTTCATTCGCGAGCGGCATTGTGGATGCGTTGAGCACCGTTTCGGTGAGGAATTTAACAGACCTTTTGCACAGCTCTCATTGGTCCTCTACTGTGATCCGGCTTCTGTAAGGGGGCACACGCCGCCATCTAGTTCCGCAACGCGACATCGGCTCGGTGGCAGTGTGTGTCCGTTGCTTGCTAGCACTCGATCTACCTCTTCCGCCCGTTGCAGGCAATTGTCAGCGATTTCGTCTCGCAGGCAGCAGACGGTACACAGGAGTTCCCGTCGGTCTTTTGTCGGCAGCTGCTCGATGCACGTCTGCAGGCTTTGGTATGAACTGCCGCCCATCAAGGCGTCAAGAATTTCGTTCATCTGCACAATCGTCCTCGGGTGTCTGGTCTATCTGCAGAATTGCGTGAAATACGCGGTAGGGTTGATACATGATTTCACACCACTAAAGTCTTGGTTGTTTCGGAAGCTTCAATGTTATGGTAAGCCGTATTCCAGATGGTTCACGATTTGCAACGCTGACTGAAGCGCCGAATAAGGACAAAATGCGGAATGCCACGGCCGGGCCCAACCCCAGGTCCACTCCAAGTGCGCCAGTTCCTGCGACTAAAAATACATCAAAAAATTTCGCTAGCTCGGCGCCTGGGATTACGACGCCACGACTCTCGATGGAGACCCTTGCTGAATCGGGAATATCCTGATGTGCCACCAAAACGGTTCCGCCCTCTTCGGAGAACTTAACGGCGGTTTCAAGGAGCGCCTGCAGCGCTCTTACCAGCAACTCCTCGTTGCCTACGACGAATCCCAAGTCCGTGGCTGGCGAGCTGAGCGCGACGCGACGGGAGTTAGCGAACTCAGTCGTATTTTCAACCGCACGACTCAGCGCGGCACTCACGGAGACCGGAGCGAATTGTAACTGATCTCCACTTACATCAATTTGGGTCAGGAGCAGAGCATCATCCAAAATCGAGAGAATTCTAAAGCGAGATTGCTCATACGCCTCTCGGAGTTCGTTGTTCTCTGCGGTCGAAGGCATCTCTTCTAAAACGATCTCGCTGACTCCGAGTAGTCCATTGAGTGGCGTACGGAATTCATGCGAGATGAGATTCAAGAAATCGTTCTTTGAACGATCGAGGATCGTCAGCCGCTCATTGACCTCAGCAAGTTCGCGTGTTCGAGCCGCTACGGTCTCTTCCAATTGTTCATTTTGAAGTTTCAATGCCTGCTGTAGTTTGTGAAGCTTGAGGTGGGTCTCTACGCGTGCTTGCACTTCCTCGAACTGGAAAGGCTTGGAAATGTAGTCGGCTCCTCCCGACCGAAATCCTTGTACTTTGTCTTCGGTCTCATTCAGCGCGCTCAGGAAAATCACCGGAATGCCGGAAAGGTCGGGACTGGACTTCAGTCGTTCGCAGACTTCGTAACCGTTCATTTCCGGCATATTGATGTCTAGCAGAATCACGTCTGGCGGTTCCTCGTGAGCTGCTGCGAGCGCCAACCTGCCTCGTGGAAATGATCGTATGTCATACCCGTGCTGAAGGAGCACATCTTCTAATAACTTAAGGTTGGCAGGATTATCATCCACGACCATGATGTTGCCTTTAGATACGGCTTGCTCAGTCAGAGTTGACATGCTTAACCTCCAGCAATCTTGTCAAGGTGTCGTATTCGTATTTGTCGGCAAGTTGCTGTAGAGCGTGCGCGGAATCGGCATCTCCAGCTTCACGCACCTTGAGGAGCAACTTATCTAAGAGCTTCTTGTTACCACTCAAAGTGGCATTGCGCAATTCTTCGACTAGGTCTAGCGGTAAGCGCGCTAACTTCTCCGCGCTCAGGAAAGCCACGCCGACTTGTTGGCCTTCAGCCATATTCATTTCCTCGTAGTCATAGGTAATATTTAGAAGGGCACGTATCGCTTCAAGGAGTTCGTCTTCATTGCAGGGCTTCGCCACGAAATCATCGGCCCCGCTTTGAAGAGCGGATTGACGGTCTTCTTCCAGGGCGCTCGCTGTCAGAGCGACGATGACCGTCTCTTTTCCCCGTGGATCGCTCTTAATTCTTCGGGTCGCTTCTAATCCGTCCATCACCGGCATATGCACATCCATCAAGATCAATCGCGGGTTCCATTCCTCCCAGCTGCGTACTGCCGCCTCGCCGTTATCTGCTTCTCGTAACACAAACCCGATAGAGGTCAGCAGTTTTATCAGCCAATCCCGGTTCTCGGGGTGATCGTCGACCACCAGGACTTTAGGAACGTCATGTCCCGGTCCTATGGCCAGAACACGGCGGTGAGAACTTCTCTTTAGCGCTATTCCCGCATCGCCTTGCCCGATCGGAATCTCGAATAAAAACTCGGAGCCTCTACCCGGTTCGCTGGTAACCGTAATATCGCCTCCCATCAACCGCGCGTATCGACGGCTTATGGCTAGCCCCAAGCCAGTTCCCATCAGACTATTAAGGCCGCTCCTGGTTTGGCTAAAGGACTCGAACAACTTCTGTTGTTCCTCAGCCGTCATGCCCGAACCAGTATCCTGCACGCGGGCTGAAAACCACAGTAGATCTGGTTTCCTTTGTTCTAAAGTGATGCGCAGCTTGATCTGACCAAGATGGGTAAACTTGATTGCGTTTCCGAGAAGATTGATCAGTACCTGACGTATCTTGCCTTCATCCCCCACAACGTACGGGATCGACTCCCCATCAACTGACATTTCGAACCGCAGTGCCTTGGCTTCGGCCCGCAACCGGAACATGACTGCCAAATCGTCCAATAGCCTGACCAGGTGAAACGTTGCTGGATTAAGCTCCGTATGGCCGGCCTCGATCTTTGACATATCGAGAACGTCATTTATAAGGGTGAGTAGGTGCTCGCCGCTTCGGCAAATGATTCTGAGATTTGCCTTCGCTTCTTCGCCGAGGTCCGCATCCCGTAACATCAACTGTGCGTACCCGAGGATGGCATTCATCGGGGTACGGATTTCGTGCGACATGGTCGACAGAAACGTGCTCTTGGCCCGGCTTGCAGCATCCGCTTCGACTTTGGCTTGTGATAATTGCACATTCGCCTCCTGAAGCTGTTGGTTGGCGATGGTGCGTTCTTGAACGATCGCTTCAGTACGCCGTCCATTACTTTGCAGGATCATAATGATGCCCGCGAGCAGTAGCGATACCAATTCGACGCCGCCGACGGCCCAAGCTCCTGGCGTGCGGCTCATCGGTCCGAAGTCCCTTCCACGATTCCATCCAATCATCCACGTCGAACCACGGAACGTCATTTGGTCTGTACGTTCAAAAGATAGAGAATCGCCTTGGCCTGGCGATTGGTACGTCAAATTCGCTCTCGCGATCTCGCCATCGAAAACACTCATCTCCAGTTGGCCCGGCTGGGCGAGGAAGGCACGATCGAAGAACTCCTGCGTTCCGAAGATCGAATTCGTCACAGCAATAAAGGCGGCACGCCGCTCGGCCACCGTGTTCAAGGATGCTCCGGCTCTATAGACTGGGACATAAAGAGCGAACGCTGGGCGAGGTTGCCCGTTTCGAAACACCCGGATGGGTCTACTCAGGGAGGGGTCGCCTTGATCGCGGGCTCTCTCAATAGCTTGCCTGCGGAGCGGGTCGGTTCCATGATCGGAACCATAGGCGGTCGGATTGACTGCAGGTTCCAGCGCCGTGACGATGAAGTGCTCCGAGGTGTGCTCATCGGTCCCTCCTACCGCGGTATGAATATGGAACTCTGCGTGATTCAGGGCTCGTTGCTCTGCGGCCAGGACCTCCAGTTGATCGGAGGCAGCCGGAACCACCACCGACATTACTGACGTGCTGGAATAGCGATCCAAGAGGTGCAGGTTTTGCACGTAGACGTGCCACATCGCGCGATTGATTCGAGGCGTCCCAGAAAGATACTGGCTGGCCCCACGGAGCACGCTCTGGTATTCGTCAAGCCGCTGCTTCATTTCAGCGTGAGCGGATTCAACGACGCCCTCCAAATGGCGGCGATCGGTTTCGATCCGATTCCCGTCGAGAGAGAGAAACAACAGGCCGGATAGGAAACACCCTCCAAGCACAATACTTCCCGCCAGCGGAAGCGTCCTTGACCGGGAGAAACACCAGATGGCGAGCGAGTTCACCATGACGGAGACCACGAAGAAGATTAGCGTGTTCGCATTCTCTGACGCCGATCCCCCTGCGAGTGGTCCACGGCCCATTTCTACGCCCCAAATGGCTACTGCTGCAATCGCCGTCGCCGCGATGCCGGATGCCCTGTCCTCGATCCAAACCGAAAGGAACAGCAGCGAAGGCAATAGGAAAAATACTGCCGGATAGCCTGAAGCCTTAACTATCACCAACCAGGAAACGCCGGAAACGGCCACTGTGATAGCTGAAATACGGACCAGCCGTCCAAGATCCCAGTCCTTCCAGCCACTCCGGATCGGTTCGAGCATCGGGATCACTACAGCGGCGGCAATCAGAATCGCTAACATGTCTTCCAGCCACAAAGTGTTCCAGGTGGGAAGATCCCTTCCAGGTAGCGATCTCGAAAATCGCTGAACCGCGAATGTCAGAGTTGCGCCGAGGACTGGGGTGATCATGGCAGTAGAAAGCCCGGCAACCAGAAACTCGAAACGTCCTAATTGGTTTCGAAAACGGCTGAACCACGAAAAGAGCTTGACACCTACGATCACTTTGATCACAGTTGCAGCGGCCAGACCGGCAGCTACCGCCCAAGGAAAACCGAAGATGAGCGAGGATAAGAATCCAGCTAAAAAAATGGCCGGCCAATATTCGTCGCCCAACAGCAGTAATAGAGCCCATGCCACGGCGAAGGATGGGGAGAGGGGTGTGACACCACCGCCAATCGCGAGAAGAAGACCTAATTTACGAAACCAGAAATACAAAACCGCGATCAAGACTCCGATCATCAGCGAGCGCGGCTGTGGCAAGTGTTTCATCCAAACTCTATACGTAGATTTCGGCGGAACTTATTGAAACATTTAGGTCTAGGGACTCGGCTTTATGCGGTATAAATTACTGTAATTAAGGGATCAACAGCCGCTTATCTGCGAACTTATCGCTTAGGAGGCAAGTCTCTCGGCAACTGTACGCGTTGGAGTCATTTGGATGGTGTCCGCTGTCCCGGTCGGGAAGCGCCATTATGGAAGGCGTCTGAGTACACTGGGGCGACGGAAGGAATGCGTACCGCTAGTGGTTCCTGCGCGCCTTGGGCTATCGCAAAATTCTTCAGTCGCTCGATCCATGTCTCGGTGAGAATCATCCCCATCTTTAGGATAAGTATGGTTCCATCTTTGCTCGACACATTTGCTTCCAGAACCATTCCAGCACGGAGGTCCCGAATGAGTAGCCGCCGCACTTCGTAGACTGGTGCTGCGGGAGAATAACCCTCAAGCGCATCCAGTATTGAGCGGTCGAATCGGCCTGACAACTTCAGTTGAGCAAGCACGCTACTCGCCCCGACTCCCTTGTAGAACCTTCGATCGAAGTCCATCGCAACTTGCAGGAAGGCTATACCCTTTTGTGACTCAAGAACGTGTGGTTGAGTCTTGGATCTCAGTTGCCCCCGAACAATTTCGGCTACCACTTCCAGCCGTGGGATCTTAGAAAGAAGGCGAGCGGCTCTTTCCGGGTGAACTCGGAACATTTCCTCCTCTCCCGGCGAAAGCTGCTCTCCACAATAAGCTCTCTCGAATACTTCTTCTGGCAGCGCTATACAACCCATTAAGCACAGTCTTGCGGCAAGTTCGTACTGCCATGCATCTTTAACTCCCATTCGTTTGGTGATCCAAAGGACTATGTCCCGGATGGCCGCAGAGCGCAAGGCCAACGCCGGCGATGTCAATTGAACCAACTCCCAAAGAGTTCCCACGGCGCCGTTGAGTGTCCTTTCCAGGAGATCATGCTCCGCCTGCTGCGCCCGCCGTAATTTCAAGTGGGTTTCCACACGCGCTTCTACTTCTTCGAACTGGAAAGGCTTAGAGATGTAGTCGACTCCGCCCGATTGGAACCCCCTGGTCTTGTCTTCGACAGCGTTTAGAGCGCTCAAGAAGATTACCGGAATGTCAGAAACGTTGCTACCGGATTTTAGCTGTTCACAGACTTCGTAACCATTCATTTCCGGCATATTAATGTCCAGAAGAATTAGGTCAGGCGGTTCTTGTTCGGCCGCGGAAAGCGCCAAACGGCCCATTGGAAACGACCGTACCTCGTAGCCGCGCTGGCGGAGCATGTTTTCCAAGAGCTTCAAATTGGCGGGATTATCGTCTACGATCATGACGTTACCGCTGCGGGAAGGCGACGGGTTCGCTATGGGCGGCACACTGCCTCCAGCAATTGTGTTAAAGCATCATAGTCGTAGTTGTCGGCAAGGTCTTGTAGTGCGTGGGCAGACTCAGCACTTCCGGATTCCTGCACCTTAAGGATCAACTGATCTAAAAGTTTTTTGTTGCCGCTCAACGTCGCATTGCCGAGTTCCTCAACTAGCTGTCGCGGTAATTGCTCCAGCCCCCTTGCGTTTAAAACTGTCGCCCCAACATCCGTGTGATCTTCGGCCATATTTGTATCCTCATAGTCATAAGCGATATTGAGAAGGACACGCATTTTCTCGAGGAGCTCGTCCTCGTTGCATGGCTTCGCTAGGAAATCGTCGGCCCCACTCGCTGACACTCTTCGTTGATCCTCAGCCATTGCGCTAGCTGTCAGAGCAACGATTACAGTGTGACTACCTCGGGAGTCCGCTTTGATTCGGCGAGTCGCCTCTAATCCGTCCATCAGCGGCATATGTACATCCATCAGGATCAGCTGCGGGTTCCACTCCTCCCAATTGCGAAGCGCGGCCTGGCCGTTGGCGGCACCTTGTACGGAAAATCCAATTACCGTCAAAAGTTTTATGAGCCAGTCCCGATTCTCAAGCTGGTCGTCGACGACGAGGATTTTGGGAACCTCTTGTCCCGCGCTGATTGCAACGACGCGGCGAAGGACACTCTTCCTGACAGCGACTCCGGCGTCGCCGGGTTCAATCGGGACTTCAAAACGGAAGGTCGAACCGCTACCGGGAGTACTCGCAACCGTCACATCGCCTCCCATTAAGCGGGCGCATTTGCGGCTGATAGCCAGTCCCAAGCCGGTACCTTCCAGGGTGCTAAGGCCACGTTTGGTTTGGCTGAAGGGTTCAAAGAGTTTTTCTTGTTCTTTATCGGTTATGCCCGGACCCGTATCCTCCACGCGTGACGACAGCCAGAGCTGACCGTTCCTCTGTTCCAACGTGACCAACAGTTTTACTTGGCCAGTTTGAGTGAACTTGACTGCGTTTCCCAGGAGGTTAATCAACACTTGGCGGATCTTTCCTTCGTCGGACCTTACGTAGGGAACCGACTCCCCATCAGACAGCATCTCGAACCGCAGGCCCTTCGCCTCAGCCCGTAAACGAAACATCGCCGCGAGATCTTCCAATAGCCTAGAAAGGTTGAAAGTTATCGGATTCAGCTCAGTACGGCCGGCCTCGATCTTGGACATATCTAAGACATCATTTATGAGAGCAAGGAGGTGCTCGCCGCTGCGACCGATGATTTTAAGATTTGCTTTCGCCTCCGCTCCCATTCCGGGATCCCGTAACATCAACTGAGCGTAACCGAGGATGGCATTCATCGGAGTACGGATTTCATGCGACATGGTCGACAGAAAAGTACTCTTGGCGCGATTGGCAGCCTCGGCGTCAGCCGTGGCTCGCGACAACTGAGCATTCGCATCTTGCAGGCGTTGATTGGTGAGCTGCAGCTGTTGCGAGTTCCGGAAAATTTCAGCCTCCATTTGCTCCATCTGCGCACGAAGATCGAGGGCGCTGTGGGTGGGCTGCGATTTTTGCCGCATGAACTCGGTTACGTCCTCGACCCGATGAATCAGATACTCGATCCGGCGACCCGGTCCGAGCAGGGCGGAGTTGATAGGGCTCCAGTAGCGCTCTTCGAAGACGCCGTCGGGCCGGCGAATGTCGTATTTCTGAATAGCCATCGTGTCGGGCGAAGCAGTCAGGAGCACGCGGTTGAGGGAGGCACGCAAATTTGACGCACCGGTTGCGCCTGGATCATTAGGGTTGTCGGGGAAGACTTCAAAGAGGCCGCGACTGACGAGGTCCTCGCGCCTGGTCATCGTAGCCTTGAGGTACGCGTCACTAGCCGAAACGATCTTAAGGTCAGGTGTAAGAATTAGAAATAGCCCAGGCAGCGATTCAAAGAGGTTTTGCAGTACGGCTCGGCTGCGCCGCAGTTCGTCCTCAACGGCCCGCCGCTCTGTAATATCACGAGCGATGGATGAGGCTGCCACAATTTGGCCATTGGAATTCTTGATGGGGGAAATGGTTAGGGCGACGTCAATGAGGGTCCCGTCTTTTCTTCGTCGAACCGTCTCTTCATTAATGATTTGTCCTTTTTGAAGCTTCGCAATGATTTCGGAGGCCTCATCGCTACGGTCGAGCGGGAGAAGCACTGATATAGGTCGTCCCAAGATCTCCTCGACCGAATATCCGTAAAGCCGCTCCGCTCCTTTGTTCCAATTGATGATCGTCCCATCCAGTGATTTACCAATGATTGCGTCGTCGGAGTAATCGACGATGGAGGCAAGTTGCTCGCGGCTTCGCTCGGCGCGCTTTCGGTCGGTGATGTCGCGAACTGTACTTGAAACCAGTGGTCCGTCGTCCGTTTCGAGGGGACTGAGACTAATTTCAAGGGGGAACTCAGTGCCATCCTTGCGCAACCCCGACAATTCAACGCCGGTCCCCATGTCCCGTATTCGAGGATGTGCAAAAAACCCTTCTCGGTGATCTGGATGCAAGTTGCGGAAGCGTTTGGGGATTAACTTCTCAATAGGAGCCCCCAACAATTCTTCAAGCGGATATCCGAATACCTTTTGAATCTGCGTGTTAGCGAAGACGATTTCTCCTACGCGATTCACAACTAGTACACCATCAGGTGCCGCTTCAAGGAGCTCTCTGAACTTTGCTTCGGCTACGATCCTTTTGCTGGCGTCACGCAGCTGCTCTTCCGCTTGTCGGCGTTCGGTTACGTCCCAGCAGACGCCCATGAGCCGCCGAGCCTGTTGGCCTTCCCAGT
>Ga0105240_10012807_pt1 | contig 11555 bp, 8 predicted proteins | sample KBSC54metaG_FD_80426 | JGI IMG/M metagenome (GOLD analysis project Ga0105240, IMG submission 80426) | Corn rhizosphere microbial communities from Kellogg Biological Station, Michigan, USA - KBS C5-4 metaG | ecosystem: Host-associated > Plants > Roots > Rhizosphere > Soil | place: Michigan, USA...
ACCGCAATCAGCGTTGAAGGGGGCCAGAAAGCCACAGCCAAGAACATGATCGACGAGAGCGCGCAGCGCGTGTTGCAGGAGTATCGCGAGCAACCGAAGCTCGCCGGGCCGTTGGTTCTCTCGCTTGCCGACCTGTACGGCGCGCTCGAAGACGTCGAGGGAGCCGGCAACCTGCTCGAAGGCTTCGTAGCGGAAGATGCCGCCGGAGCGGACCCCGCTACTCTTGCGGACGCGCGTCAGAAGCTCGCCAACATCGAGCTCTTGCGAGGCCACACGGACCGCTGCGCGCAGTTGCTCGACCAGGCGGAGGCGTTCTGGGCCCGCGTGCCGCAGCAGTTCCCCGAGGAGCGTCTCGAGGGGTTGGGAACCCGGGCGAAATTACAGCGGACACAGGGAGACCTCGCCGGCGCGATCGAGACGAGTCGCACGGCCATTCGAGAGCGTACGGCGTTGTCCGGGCGGAACAACCGCGAGACAGCGATTCTATATAACTCCCTGGCGATCACGCTGACGACCGCCAACCACTTGGAGGCAGCGCTCGCCGCCTATCGCGACACGTTGGATATCTACCGGGCGATCGGGCTCGGCGACGGGCTGGATGCACAGATCGTACGCGGCAATGTCGGCACGTTGGAGTTACGCACGGGGCGTCTGAAGGAGGCCGAAGAACAGCTCAAAAGCGCGTTCGAGCACGAGCGTGCCCTCGCAGGAAATTCCGCGGCCGTCGCGGCTGCGATGGGGTACTACGGCCGGGTTCAATGGATCTTCGCCCAACATACCAAGGCGATCGAGGTTCTGCGTGAAGCCGCCGCGCTTGCCGCACAGTATGCCGGCGCGACGAGCCCGGTGGCCTTGCAGAATCGTCTTTTCCTGGGGGACGCACAGCTGAGTGCGGGCGATCAGGACGGGGCGCGAGTCACTCTGTTGGCTGCGTTGGAGGCCGCGCGGGCACAGTATGGAGAGACTCACTTGCTCTCGTTGCGCGCCCGCCTGGCGTTCGCTCGTTGGTCGCTCCACAGCGGTAGCGGCGGCGGTCGAGCCCGGGACTCGCAGGAAGATCTCCCGAGTGTTATTAACTCTCTGCGCAAGGCCGGCGCCCCTGCACAGCCCTACCTCGCGGAAGGACTCGAAATGCTCGGCAGCCTCCAGTTGGCCAAACACCAGGGTGAGATGGCGCTGAAGTCGTTGCGGGAGGCAGTGCAGTTGCGCGCGGGCGCGGGAGCGGAAAGTTGGGAGCTTGCGCATGCGCGGGCGTTGCTCGGCGAGGCGCTGGACAGAAGTGGCCAGGTAGCGACGGCTCAGGTCATGTTGCAACAGGCGCTGGAGTACCTACAGGCCCAGTTGGGTCCGAATCATCCGGAAACCCTGCGCGTCACTCAGGAGGCGCGCATGATCTCGCGATAGAGCCAGGTCCTCGCTTTGAGCCAGTCCCGCTGTACTGTGCGCAGCGACATGCCCAGGACCCGCGCGGTATCCTCTTCGCTGTATCCGCCAAAGAAGCGGCACTCGACAACCTCGGCCAGGCGCGGCATTTCAACTGCCAACTGCTCAACAGCCGCGTCCAAAGCCAACAACCCCTCATCCGTTTGCACGGGGAAGTCGTCGGCCTGGGAAAGCGTCAGGTGAATTTCGCCGCCGCCGCGCTTCTCCGCGACGCGCGCCTGGGCGTAGTTGATGAGTGCGTGCCGCATGGCAAGCGCCGCGGCACGTAGAAAGTGCATCTCGTCAGTGAAACCGCGCGACGGCCCAAGGCGAATGAACGCCTCGTGCACTAACGCGGTGGTCTGGAGGGTCTGACTTCCTCCCAGGCGGCCACGAGCGCGATGCGCAATGTTCTTGAGTTGATCGTAAAAGACCGGGAGCAGGGCCTCGGCAATACGCTGGATCTCGGGCGGCAGGGCACGCGTATTCAAACGCGTTGAGTTGGGGCCCGGAGTCACCACGTGCGCGCACATGGCACCCATGATATCGGATTATTCCGATGTTGCGCCCGCGTCCTTCATGCCCTCCAGGGCGCTGAGGTCAACGGCGGCCATGGAGCGCTCCAGATCCTCCACGGACACATTGTCGGCCGAGATGTCGACGGTGAACCGCTTGGCCACAATGGCTGAAATTTCGCCGTGGTGGGCATTCCGATCGTACTTTTCGTGCACCTTCCGGCCCCCGAGCGAGACGTCCTTTTCGAAACCCGAGTCACTTTCGCTCGACTCGCTGACATTCATGGAGGCAGCTACGTCCATCAGGCCGGCGACGCCAGCGGCATCGGTAATATTGACCTCCGCCCGAGCGTCTCCGGAGCCTCGATAAGTGCCCGTGGCGGAGGTCTTTTTTATCCCGAGGGCCTGGTTGGCGGACCCACTGGCCTGTTGGCGGGTCATCCCGGGGAGGGAGGACGGCAGCACGGCCTCGAGTTGATGGAAGTCGACGGGCGCATGACGATGCGCGCCGCCGAGAGAGCCGCCCAGCGCTGACATGAGTCCGCCGACAGCCGCCGCCGGGTTCGGCTGTGCTGAGCCTGCAGAGTCCGACGACGCAGCCGCGGCGGAGCTCATTGCGCGCTGTTTCTCCTGCTGCTCCATCTGCTCGCCGGCTTTGGCCAGATTGGAGATCGCGGCACCGATGCCCTGCTTACCCTTCTCGTCTGAGCCGAGCATGCTGCCGATCGCGTTGCCCACTGTCGCGGCAGCCTCTTCCCGAGCAGCCTCGCTGTCCGAGGAGTGGTGGAAAGCACCTAATCCGGCGCGGCTCATTCCGATGCCGAACGAGGCGCTCACCGCTCCAAGAATGAGACCCAGCACGATGCTGCAGATCACCACCGAGGCCGTGTAGCCGACGGCTTTCTCCGGCCGCGACCGCATCATCACGGGCAAGCCGAGGTACAGGATGTAGATGCCGTACAGGCCAGCGAGCAAGCTCAACAGGGTGCCCATCGGCAATAGGCCGAGGATGGTGCCGACATACGCGGCAGTGAGCGAATAGGCCGACGTTTGCAGCGCACGTCGAACGTCACTGGTGCCCCCGAAGGTACGCGCCAGCATATTGATGATCAGGGCAATGATGCCTACTCCCACCGCGGCCATCACACAGGTGAATACGGCATTGGTCAGACCCGCCAACATGGGGGTACGGAACGTGCCGCCGAAAGGCATGCTGATGCCGACGACGGACATGCGGATGAAGTTGACCAGGGCCGCCAGAACAGCCAACGGGATCACGTAGCCGGTAAAGAGAACCACGGGCGCGGTGTCCTCGCCCGCGATGACCTGCCATTCAGTATTGGGGCTCAGCAGGATGCCTTTCACCCGCGCCACAAAGCTGGCAGTCGCCTCATGGCTAAATGGCGTGCCGCCGGCGGCGCCGGCTCCCCCGCCCGCTGTACCTTGCGCGCCCGCAGTGGCAAGTGCCGGGGTGGGTCTCAGGGGGTCGGGTTCGGGTGACGGTGCCGCGCTGGCCAGCCGCGCGCCGCAAGCACCACAGAAGGCAGCGCCGTTGGCGACTTGTTGTTGGCAATTCGGACAGTTCATTGAAGCCCCCGTACGTATTTGCAGCGGTATCCCCGCATACAGGGGTAACCGGAAACGGCCGGCGAAACCCGCCAAGTTTCTTCCGGCCGGCGCGCGAATCCGTGATCGAGGGGCCAACGCCACCCCTGGTGGGCGCCACCAGGCGCGCCACAAAACTCAGTCGCTGGTGCCCTCAGGGCTCAGATACGGCCGGACCGGATATGTGAGCCTACCGCCCGCATAAGCCTGTGCGGTCCACCAACCGAGCAGCGCCACTGCCACGCCAGCCAGGAGATCGACAAAGTAATGAAAGCGCAGGTACAGCGTCGACCACCAGAGCACCGTGCACGGCGCAATATAACGCCAGAAGAGACGCCGCGCGTGCTGCCAGTCGAAGAGCAACAGGTACACGGTGACTGCTACGTGCACGCTCGGGAATACGTCCACATTGTTACTTCCCTGGTTGACGGCATTCAGTGTCCAGTCGAGGATCCAGCGCCCCTGAAGGGGTGTATGAAAGGTCAGCGCCAGGTGCGGCCCCCCGGCCGGTAGCAAGGTGTAGCCCATCAACGAGATTCCGTAGATGGTGAACAGTCCGACGATGCACTTGCGGAACAGCGGAATGTCCCGAACACAATAGTATCCGGGGCCGCCCAGCAGGTAATAGAAGAAAAACAGGTAGCCCGCCATGGCAAAATCTTCCAGGCCGGGATACAGCCAGCCCTCCCAGGCAACCGAGGGTGTCTCGCCCAACAGATAACGGTCCCACTGCTGCAAGAGATCGTCGACCCTGGCAGGAGTCAGCAAGGGCACGCTCGCGCGCATGGCGTAAAAGCTCGCACCCATCAACACGAAATAAGCAGCGAGCCTGACACGCCAACGCCAGGGGGTCGGGTGGCGCTCCGTCCAGACGATCAGGAGCGCAGCGATGGCCGCGCAGGCGAAAAAAACGAACGACCAGTTGCGCGCCGCGCTATTGGCGAATGAGCGGATGCCAGTGATGAGAAGAAAACTGGAAAACACCCACTCGTGCGGCAAGACCGCACTGAAGCTGATCCGCCGCATAGTTCGCCGAAGATCCCTCGTTGCAACGCCACATCGTAAGCCAATTCAAACCTTGGCGCCAAATGTCGCCGGATAGTGGCGGGAATAGCGCTATCGTTGAAACGGTGGAGGGATGGGCAGCCCGAGCTGCACGTGGGCCCGGATGACCGGCATGATCGCCTGGGACTGAATGTGGATGCGATACATCTGGACGTCGCGGAAATACCGTTGCAGCTTGTCGGCGCGCCGTGCAACAGAAGCACCCACGGTTTGGAACAACATCTCAACGGCCTCACAGGCGTTGCGACAGGCTTCGCGTGCCGTCCCCCAGACTTTGAAAGTGTCCTGCATACTGATCGGGGTTCGCGACTTCATCCAGCGATCGGTTTGTTCGATGTAGAGCCGTGTCGCGGCCAGTGTCATCGCCTCCGCGGAGTCGGTACGGCACAGCGCCTCGCCGAATATCCGCTGGAGCTCGGAATCGTACATTCGCGTCCGCGTCGGATCCCCGAAGCTGGGCTTCGTCCGCAATTGCCTTTCGTACTCTTCCAAGGCGGCACGCGCGGTGCCGGTCAGAATCGCGCCGAACTCACAGCTGAACCAGCTATAGATCAAGCCGAGGAACAACCCTTCCTGGTGAAGGCTCGTGCCCGGGGTTCCGTCGGAAATCGACTCGGTGGAAAGCCTGGCGATCGGGTTCGGAATGATCTGGTCGTCGGGCACGAACACCTTGGTCAGGCGGACGGTATTCGAGCCGCTCGCCTGCATGCCCATTGCCGCATCTCCGCCCCAGTCCGGCAGCACCGTCAAGCTTTCCTTGGAGACCACGAAAGCCATGCCGCGCGCCGTGTTGGAGGCACCCGGAATGACAGCGCCACCGAGGAAGTGGTTGCAGACTGGGATTCCCGAGGCAAAGGGCCAAATGCCACTGACGATGTAGCCGCCTTCGGTCCGCTCGAATTCAGGCTTGCCGGCGGGACCGGCCGCGTAGGCAGCCCGGAAGTCGCCGTCGGGACCGAACAGCCTCCGCTGAACCGCCTCGCTGAAGTGCGAGGCAAGCACCAATGCATGTGACGAAGCCAGCGTATAGCACCATCCGCTGCCCGGATGCCCCTGCGAAAGCGCCATGACGACCCGGATGTACGTCTCGCAGTCCGTGCCGAGTCCGCCGAACATACGCGGCTGCAGAATGCGATAGAACCCGCCCTCGAGCAGTCTGCTGTGGATGGCGTCCGAGTAGTATCCACGAGCATCGCTTTCATCCTGCTCCTGGCGCAGCACCTTGGCGATTTCGTTGGCCTCGGCGATGAGCCATTGGGCCTTTTCCGGTGTCATCGATCTTCCCCTCGGCGCACATGCGCGCCTCAAGTGCAATGGTTGACCTCGGAAAGGCAGGCGGTCAAGACGACCGCTTGCGTGCCTTCTCGATTAACCGCTGTGTGAGCGTGCGCTTGCGCGGAGAGAACTGATCGACGCAGGCGCGAACGTAAGGACTCAACTGCCGCTTGGCATAAGTGAGATAGCCTACCGAACGCAACTCGCCCAGGGTTTCACTGTAGTGCTCGAGAATCGCCGCGGAGACGAGCTTGCCGGTACGCTTCGCGCCGACGCGCGCCGAGGCCGATAGCCAACGTACCCTGCTTGGCAGGACCCGTACGGCCGAAAGCGCCATCACCGAAGAGAGCTCGAAAACCGAGCGTCCCTGGCGCGTCGCCTCGTGCCTGAGCTCCTCCCACTGTTTAGTTATCAGTTGGTGAGATGGCAGGTCGCTTGGTTTCACGCTGCGGGCGGACTCTCGGATCGCCGCCCACTCTTTTCTCAGGGCTTCGACGTCGAGTGGCGGCGTGTTGAACGTCTCGGCGAGACGCGATGAAGTCTTTTCGAGTCCGTTCAGCATCTGGTCCATGCTTGCGAACTCCACATCCTTTTCGAGAAGGCCTTCCGCCTTCAGGGCCTCGGTAATTTCAGGTATCAGGCGCCGACCGAGCCCACTCAGGTCAGCAAACGCGGCAAGCACCCAAACCGGCGAGACGCGAAACGCAACAATGCCGAGCAACTCGATGGCGTGCCCTGCTCCGCGCCTCGCGATAAAGTCGTGCGGCGGTGCCTCGTCGACGGGATGAGTCGCTTGGGCACCGCCAACCCGCTCGATCAGGAAGCGCAGGGTCGTCTCGACGAGATTCTTGAAGAGCTGCGTGCGGCGCACGCCCCGCGGGAGCACCACTTCGCCGACCTCATGGAGCAGGCCGGCGCCGAGGCCAAGCGCCGAGCGGATTACACGCTCAGGCAGCGAGAGGATGTAGCTCTTTGAAACCATCGAGTCATCGTCAGCCGTAGAACCGGCTCGCGGTCCGCCGCAAAGTAGTCAGGGCTTATAGCCGTTCCAGGCCCATTCCAGCGCTTCGGGAAGTGTTTGCTCGCGAACCTTGCGGTCGCAATGGCCGGCGTCCAGGGCAAACACGTATTGATGGGGGTAGCCCTTGGCCTCGAGGGCCGCGGCCATGCGGTGATTCGCGACGACCCAGTCGTGCATGTCGTCGCGCATGATGTTGGGATTGAAGAGATCGCGGTCACCGACCTGCATCCAGACGCGGATGGGCTTGCGGGCCGCTTGCGGAATGAGCGTTTCGTGATAGTCCCAGGCACCGCCCGGATTGGCCGGGTTGAAAGGCCACTGTTGGTTCACGAAGGTGCCCGAGTAACTGATGACGCGGTGATACCACTCCGGGTGGAACCACGCCATGGTGAAGGCGGCCGCCGCGCCAGAACTGCACCCCATGGTCGCACGTCCGTTCGGGTCGTGTGTCAGCTTCACCGGGTAGTGCGCTTCGACCTGGGGCAGCACTTCCTTCTCGATGAATTCGGCGAACTTGCCTGACAAGGTGTCGTATTCGAGGCCGCGTTCGCTGCCCTGCGCGTCGCCACCGCCGTTCTGGATCTCGACCGCGATCAGCGCGGGGACGCGGTGTTGGTTGATGAGATTATCGAGCACGTGTGGCAGAGCCTTGTCGGGATCGCCCAGCTTCGGGCCGTCGTGCACGACGATGAAGGGTGCCTTCGCGCCGCCTTTATACTGCGCCGGGACATAGACCGTGATAGCCCGCTGCCAGGGCTGTGGGTGCGTCGCGACAATCAGCGTCTTCGGGTTGTTCGGGTCGACGGTACCAAACACATCACGTGCGGTGCCTGGATAGAACTGGCTGTCCTTGGAGTCCAGGGTAAACTGTCGGACGGTTCCTTCCGGGGTGTGCGGTGAGACCGTCAACTCCGGTGCCGCCTGGTAGTCGGGACCGATGAGGTAATTGCCATTGCGATTGGCGGGTGGATTCACACCCGGCCGCGCGACCACGGTCCACTTCGGGGCGCCGGGGCCGTCGGCAGCACGCGTTGGTGGTGTTGGTCGCGCGGGTGGCGTCGTCACCGCAGGCGCGGGTGGCGGCGCAGCAGGTTGAGCCAGTGCAACTCGAAGTGCTGCCAGCGACAGCACGACGAGAAGAGGATGGCTCCTTTTCATCGGATACCGGCAGCGCTCATGATGAGAAACGCGATGATTCCCACCGCCAAGGCATAAGCTATCGCGGCGCCAAAAGCGATGAGCAACGGCTTGCCCCAACCGCGGCGTGGATAGTTTTTCCCGAACCGGTCTTTGACGTAGCGCGCCTGCGGGCGGCCGCTGCTGGAATACCACGAGATCAGCAGGACGAGACCGAGTACGCGGAAGATGCTTTGAAACCCGGCCATCCCGGGCACGAGCAGGCTCAGCAGCGGCAGGCCGAACACCAGGACCAGGGCCACAATGACCCAGACTTTGGCCGCAGCCGCTTTTTCGGGCTCTCCGAGGGCTTCCCAGTTCTTCATGTGCAGGAATGCACCGAAGGCGGGACTGAACAGGAGGCTCCAGTTTGCCGCGGCATTCGGATTCCACAGGGGCGGAGACGCTTCCTGGGCCGGTATGTCGGCAACAAACGCTTTGGGCGGTGCGTAGGGATTCGAGCTCAAGCGGTTCTCCCTGTCTCACATGACAACACATTCTACATACCACCCCTTGGCGCCGACGGCTCGAATACAGATCTCACTAACTAATTGTCATACTCCCACTAACGCGACTACAATGCTCTCCATGAGCAGCAAACTCAAGAGCACCGGACACAAGGCAACGCCCGCCCGGGGGCTCGAGTTCGAGCGGCCGTTGACTACGGTGGACGTGGTCATTTTTGCGATCCGCGCTTCCGCCCTGCACGTGCTCCTGGTTCGGCGCCCGACTGACTCGGGTCCCGGGGAACCCTTTCCCGGGTACTGGGCGTTACCGGGTGGCTTCGTCGACACCGCGCGTGACAAGGATCTCGAGGCCTGCGCGATCCGCAAGTTGCACGAGAAAACCGGCGTCGAGGCTTATCTCGAGCAGCTCGGGAGCTGGGGCAACGCGACGCGCGATCCGCGGGGCTGGTCGGCGACGCACGTTTATTTCTCCCTGGTGCCCTCAGACGAGGTGCAACTGCAGGCCGGCGGGAATGCGGTCGACCTGCAGTGGGTTGCCGTGGGAGACGACAAGATGTGCGAATCGCTCGCCTTCGATCACACCCTGATCCTGAAGGCCGCGGTGAGCCGGCTGCGCGCGAAGGTCGAATACACTTCGCTGCCCGCTTTTCTGATGCCCACCGAGTTCACGCTCACCGAGTTGCAACAGACCTACGAAGCCATCCTGGCCCGTGATCTGGAAAAGAAGGCTTTCCGGACCCGGGTGTTGGCCGCGGACCTGCTCGACCCGGTCCCTCGTGTCAGGAGCGGCTCCAATCGGCCCGCGCAGCTTTATCGATTGAGGCGCAAACGCGAGCTCCATCTGTTCTCGCGACCCTTCGGATCCGCGCCCGCACCATAGGAGGCTTTGATGATTCGTACTCGAGTACAGGGAATGGGGTTGCTGCTGTCCGCCACGATCCTGGCCTGTGGCGTGAACGCAGCGGCCGCCGCCTCTTCCGATCACACGCCGGCCGATGTCACCGCGAAGCGCCTGGTCAAAGCGGCCGACGAGCCTGGGGAGTGGATGACCTATGGAGGCACCTACTCGGAGCAGCGCTTCAGCCCGCTGCAGAAAATCAACACCAGCAATGTCGGCACGCTCGGTCTGCAGTGGTTCGCCGACTACGAAACCAACCAGAATCAGCACGGCTCGCCGCTTTACATCGACGGCGTCATCTACGTCTCAACAGCGCGCGACGTGGTGTATGCCTACGATGCGAAAAGCGGCAAAGAGCTGTGGAAGTACAACCCGATGATCCATGGCGAGCGGCTCCGCTACAACGTGGGCCTGGTGAACCGAGGCATCGCGGCATGGCGCGGCAAGATCATCATGGGGACGCTCGATGCGCGACTGGTCGCGATTGACGCCAGGTCTGGCAAGGAAGCCTGGTCGACCGACACGGTTCCCGACAGCCTGGGACTCGGTGCCATGGGGAAAAAGTACGCCATCACCATGGCCCCACGAGTTGCCAAGGGCAAGGTGTTCATAGGCGCCTCCGGTGGCGAGTTTGGCGTTCGAGGTTGGATTGCAGCCTTTGATGCCGAAACCGGCAAAGAAGTCTGGCGCTTCTGGACCGTGCCCGGTGATCCTGCAAAGGGCTTCGAGAGTAAGGCGCTCGAGAAGGCCGCAAAGACCTGGAGCGGTCAGTGGTGGACAGTCTCCGGTGGTGGCGGAACCGTGTGGGATGCGGCCGTCTACGATCCGGTGACCGACCTGCTCTACTTCGGTACTGGCAACGCCACTCCCTGGAACGCTCGCGTCCGCGAGCCGAGTGTCGACGATGACTTGTATTCGGCCTCCATTGTCGCGGTGAAACCCGACACCGGTGAGTATGTCTGGCATTACCAGGAAACTCCGGGCGACACCTGGGACTATGACGCCGTCAGTCCGATGATGACCGCGGATCTGACGATCGGTGGCAAGAAGAAACACGTCATTCTGCAACCCTCCAAGAACGGCTTCTTCTATGTGCTGGAGGCCGCGACCGGCAAGTTGCTCAGCGCTGATCCGTTCACGGAAGTGAACTGGGCCACCGGCGTGGACATGCAGACCGGTCGTCCGCAAATCGTGGCGGCGTCCCGCTACGAGAAGGAGCCGTGGAATCTCGCCCCGGGCGTTCAGGGCGGACATAGCTGGCATCCGAATGCGTTCAGTCCAACAACGGGGTTGGTCTACATTCCCGCCTGGGAGGCCTATTCCGCGATGGCCGGGTTGCCGCCCGGTAGCCCGGCCACGATCCCCGGCGGATTCAGTCTGGGCATCAACATGGCCGTGATGACCGAGCCCGGCAAGCTGGCTCCGTACGACCGCAAGGGTGTCATTGGCAGGCTGAAGGCCTGGGATCCGGTGGCACGCAAGGTCGTGTGGGAAAGTGATCCTTTCAACTTCCCGCTCTCGACCAGCGGGGTTCTGGCAACGGCCGGCGATCTCGTCTTCATGGGGAATGGGACGGGCAAGGTACTGACCGCCTACGATGCCAAAATGGGAAAGAAGCTCTGGAGCTTCGACGCCAAGACGGCGGTGTTCGCTGCGCCGATTACCTACACCTTGGATGGCGTTCAATACGTGGCGGCAAGCGTCGGAGGAGTCGCTCAAGGTGGCTACTTCGCGCCGACGCATGCACGCATGTTGGTATTCGCGTTGGGTGCCAAGGGGGTGCTACCTGAGCCGGAGCCCTACACTCCCCCGCCGCTGAATCCGCCCCCTTCGACTGCGTCCGCCGAGGTCATCGCGCATGGCGGGGAAGTGTATTCGCAGTATTGCTCGGTTTGTCATGGCGCCAACGGTGTCCAGGCACGCACCAGTTTCCCCAATCTCTCCGTCACCCCGCTGTTGTGGACCCAGGAAGGATTCGACTACGTCGTGTTGCAAGGAGGTCGTGCGGACAAGGGCATGGGGTCCTTCGGGAAAGACCTCGAGGCTGCGGATACTGTGGCCGTGCGGGAGTATCTGATCTCGCGGGCCAATGCATTGAAGGCGAGCGCGGG
>Ga0105240_10012810_pt1 | contig 11553 bp, 8 predicted proteins | sample KBSC54metaG_FD_80426 | JGI IMG/M metagenome (GOLD analysis project Ga0105240, IMG submission 80426) | Corn rhizosphere microbial communities from Kellogg Biological Station, Michigan, USA - KBS C5-4 metaG | ecosystem: Host-associated > Plants > Roots > Rhizosphere > Soil | place: Michigan, USA...
CTGTTTTATTGCTTTTTTTTTTTTTGTATGTGTATTGATTTGTATTTTGACGAACTATAATAATTTTTTTTTTTTTGGTTTTGTTTTTAGTGGGGTTGTTTTGGTTTTATTTTGATTTTTTTTATTTTTTTTTTTTTTTATGTATGTGTATTGATTGGTAGTTCGACGAACTATAATAATGTTTTAATTGTTTGTTTAGTTTTTAGTGGGGTTGTTTTGGTTTTAGTTGGATTATTCGTATATTTTTATGATAAGGTACAAGGCGGTTGTTATTTATATTTAAGGCTTAATGACAATTTGCGAGTAATTTGTATTGATGATTTATCACTCTTGTTATTATTTTTAACTAGTCTTATTTTTCCTTTGTGTTTTTTGTATAATTTGTTGTATGTAAAATTTGCTTTTAAATATTATACTTTCTTGCTAATTGTTCTTGAATTTTTAATATTTTTTTGTTTTATAGTTGACAACTTATTAATTTTTTATTTTTTGTTTGAGGCACTATTATTTCCGATGTTTTTGCTGATTGGATTATGGGGAAGTCGTGGACGTAAAATACATGCAGCATTTCAATTTTTTTTTTTCACGATTGCTAGTTCTATTTTATTGTTGATTGGAATCAGTTTAATTTATTATAAAGGAGGATCATTATATTTTGATGATTTTAAATACATGTGGTTGGATGAAAGGACACAACTAGTTGTAGGGATTTTATTTTTTTTTGGGTTTGCAGCTAAAATCCCTGTTTTTCCATTACATATTTGGTTGCCAGAAGCTCATGTTGAAGCTCCAACCGTTGGTTCAGTTATATTAGCAGCGTTATTGTTAAAATTTGGCTTTTATGGAATGGTTAGAATAATTTTTTTAGTATGTGATTCGAATGTATTATTAATTTTACGTCCTATTTTTTTGACTTTTTGTTGCATTTCATTAGTTTATTCAGCAGCGTGTGCTGTTCGACAAATTGATTTAAAGAAAATAATCGCATATTCGTCTGTTGTTCATATGAACGTTGCGTTGTTGGGATTTTTTGTTTCGTTTCAGGGTGGTCTCGTTGGGGCAACCTATTTGATGATAAGTCATGGATTAATATCGGGGGCAATGTTTTTTTGTGTTGGATTACTATATGAACGTTTTCATATTAGAAATTGCATGTATTTTGGGGGTTTGGTCCAATATATGCCGTTATTTTCAGTTTTTTTTTTCATTGTTATGTTTAGTAATATGAGTTTGCCAGGAACTTGCAATTTTATTGGTGAAATTTTAGTTTTTATTTCATTATTTTGCAATGGATTTTTTGTGATGTTGTTGGGTTTAATGAGTGTTGTTTTGGTTGCTGTTTTTTGTTTGGCTGTCTTGTCACGTATTATTTTTTATCAAATAACTGGTTTGTTGTACTCGAATTTGATTGATTTAACATTTGTTGAGTGTTTGTTATTATTTGTATTAGTTTTTTACATTGTATTATTTGGGTTGATGCCAAATTTGCTATTAGGTTTGCTAGATGTTGGATTTGTTTTCAGAATTTAAAATGGTTAATTTTATAACAAATGAGCTTTCGTGTTTTTTACTTATAATTTTGGCGTTTTTAAGTAGCGCAATTTTGTTTAACATTTTAATTGTATCGTTTAATTTTATTGATGCTAAAAAAACATTTTACAGACGACAAACTTTGTTGAATTCTAATTCTTTTTTTTTAGGCTTTGAGTTTATTTTGAAAAACAGCATTCGGTTGTCGTTATTTATTATTTTATGGTTTGAATATTTGTTGAGTAAATATTTTAGTATGTTTGGGGAGACGATATTGTTTTTGAATGGGGTTTCGTTTTGTTTGTCGAAAAGTATTTTTTATTGTCAAAGTGTTGGTTTTTGTATTATTAGTCTATTTTTAATAGCTGTTTGTATTTTACATATAAAAATTCGCGCAGAAGAAGTAGTTTTGTTTAATTTGTTATTAATTTTTATTTGTGCGTTATTTTGTTCGAATGATTTTTTGGGATTTATGTTGGCACTGGAAGGATTAAGTTTCATCTTGTATATATTTGCGTCTACAATAAATGTAATGGAAGAAAAAAGAAGTGTTAAACAGGCAGGAGCTAAGTATTTGGTTTTAGGATTATTTTCTTCTTCGCTTTTGTTGTTTGGTCTATCACTTTTGTATGCTATTACAGGTTTAATAAATTTTACTGATTACTACATTTATTTCAAGTATATTGATATAAATTTAGAGCCTTTTAAAGGTGTTTTTTTTATTTCGTTTTTGTTTATTATTTTCGGGTTTTTATTCAAATTATCGGTTGCTCCTTTTCATCTTTGGTTGGTCGATATTTATCGCGGTATTGAGGATCATATTACTTTTTTTTTTGCAATATTTACAAAGCCGATTATTATTCTAGTTTTTTTGTTTAAATTTAGTTTTTTATTTTTTGTAGGGTTTATATCGTCCGTTTTGTTTTTTGTGGGATGTTGTTCGATTATTTTTGGTACATTTGGCGCAATTGTACAGTATGATATGAAAGGGTTAATAGCTTATAGTTCTATTTCTAATATAGGTTATGTTATTGCTACGATTTCGTTGGCTAATTTACAATCGTTTAATGTTGGGTTAATTTATGTTTTAATATATTCATTATTGATTTTTGTTTTATTTTTCATCTTGTATCACTTCAGGTCATTATCGGGTGTTGGGTTTGCGCAAAATTTATATGATTATAAGAATTATTTTTTAGTTAGTTCAAGTCTGGTTTTTAATTTTTCTATTTTATTATTTTCTTTAATGGGGTTGCCACCATTAATTGGTTTTTTTATTAAATTTTATGTGCTGTTAAACTTAATTTCACAAAATTTTATTTTTTTTGCTTTGTTTTTTGTTGTTTTAAGTGTGATTGGTAGTTTTTATTATATTCGCATTATTAAAGACCTTTTTTTTTATGGAAATTTTATAGAGGTAGAAATAACTGCTTACCCAAAGTTAAGCCGTATTAATATTGTTTTGTGTTTTTTCCTTAATGGCTTGTTGATTTTTATGGTTTTTTTTTCGGATATGTTATTAACTAATTGTTGGTTATTTTAACAAAAGTTGAACTTAAAAAATTTGAATGTTAAAGTTAAAACAATCAGCGTTTTTTTTGTTGACCAAAGAGCAATTGTTCCGTAGTCGTGTATATTTGGGCCATGGTGGCAGTTTTTGGAATGTTGAGAATTGTAAGTTCGTTGTTTTGTCATATAAGGCGAGCAGTATTATTGACATAAATTTTACAGTGTTGCATTTCAAAAGAGCACTGAATTTCCTTATTGAACTTAAAAGGAGACAACGTTGGATGAAAATTTTATTTGTAAATGGTTTGCCTTTTTTTAACGCATTTGGTGATTTAAAACGAATACGTCGACTTTTTTTTAAATGCCCAGAACCGTACGTTTTACGTTGGTTGCCGGGGTTATTAACGAATTTGAATAAGGTATATCGAAGATTTTTGTTAAGTCGAAAGAAAGTAAACCAGTTACATAAGGTATATTCAAATAAAAGGGCGTGGTTACGGGCAAGCTCATTGGGCCTTCGTAAATTAGAAAATTATATTCCAAGTTTGGTTATTTTTTTAAGTATCGCACAGCATTATGCTCTTTGTCTACATGAAACAGCAATTTTGCGTATACCAACTATAGGGATTGTTGATACTGACGGGTTTTTTAATAATGTTATATATCCAATAATAGGGAATGATGATTCGTTTTATTCTTGTTTTTTGTATTTGGAAATTTTTATAAATGCAGTTCGTTTGGGAATGAGAGGTTCTGTTATAAATGAATTTGTAGCATTAAACCAGATAAAGACAAAATTAGGCAATAAACACAAATACACGATTAGCCGGCGAAATAATCGGAAATTTTTTGTGAGAGGTTTTTTGTGGAATTTAGTTCGGAAATTTAAATTTAAAATTGCAACTAAATACTATCATATTAATAAAAAGCAGTCGATATTTTACTCTAGAGAAAATAATTCTGATAAAATGTTTTCAAAGCAATTATCGGATAGCCAAATAATGAAAATTTTTAATTCTTTTTTTTTAACTAGACGGGCAGGTTTGAGATTTTTTGTAAAATAAATTTAAATGTGTGAAGTTGTAAATTATAAAAATTCGAATATTTTTTTGTTTTATTTGATTATTGTGTTACGTGAAGGATTAATTTCATTAACAGATGAATTTGTTAACACTTCTAATGCAGTTTTTTTGACCGAAAGTCAAGACGATGAACGGTTGTTAGTGCAATTATTGAGATCTAATAGTGGGATAGTTTTAGCGCGTGGCTACGCTTGTATCAGCAATTTTGTTGATAATGAGTTTGCTGATTTTTCGGGTGAAATACAAAATAATGTTGACGTTAATTGGGATTGCGCATTGTTGTTAAAAATGCGTGAAATTGATGTTAAACGAAAATGGTTATTTGATGTTTTAAATGACGAGGAGGCTCAAAAACGAAGATTAGCTGATGAAGCTTTCGAGTTTGACTCCTATTTTGATAAAATTAAGGATACGCCTTATGTTAAAGCTTATACTGGAGGACCTAGCGATACGACAGCTGTTGGGCTACAAATACCGATTTCAGACGATTTATTGTTTAAATGGCTTGAAGATCGTTTTAATGTTTTTATGTCAACATTAAAAGACGCGGAGTTAGCAACGATGTATGGTTTAGTTACAGTTCAGAATATTAAACAAATATGTTACTCAATTTTTGTTGGTTTATCCGAGCAAATTTTGATTAAAAAATATGCTGATCGTTTTGTTTTAGAACAGTTTGGGTTGAAAAAGAAAAGAGGGCGTCCTTTTAAAGTATTTAAGAAAGCTTTTTTGAGAAGCAGCAATAATGTATTAAAGAGCAGGGGCCGCCCAAAAAAGTTCCAGTCAGCTAGTTCTAATGAAATGCAAAATTATTTAACGAGCAAGTTTGATGTTGAAGCATATAGTTTAGTAACAATGGTTATTGATTTTTTTTCGAAAAAACGCCTTTTAAAAAAACAACAAAAATAATTGAGAAAATATATTCGTCTAGCCGGTTAGGACATCATTCTTTCACAATGAAAACACCAGTTCAAATCTGGTATATGTCAAATATATTAGTTTTGTTTTAACGAATATTTAAAGAATTATAAAATTCTGTATTTTGGCTCTATTAAATGGTGAATTTTCGTTTTAATTTTACCGATAAAAGGGCTTAATAAACTTGTTTCCTTTTACACTCCATCGAATAGGATAAGGTGTGGTAGAGAAAGAAAAAGACTGAACTGGTTGGAAATTAGTTATGGTACATTTAATGGTTGTTGGGTTTGGCTCTATAATTTATAACTCGGACGAAACCAATAGGGAATTATTTTCAATGAGAAAAATTCCAAATCTTTAGAAAATATTGGGTACCTTCGAATGTTTGAAATAAAACATGAAGTATGAAATTCTAAAAGAAAAAAAGAAGTAAATAAATAAATCAGCATGACGTTTCTTTTTCCCCATTTTATAACGTATTTTAATAATTATTATTCTATCTTTACTTTTTTTGTATGTGCTTTGGCAGTTGCGGTTGTATTTTACTTGGTGTCGTTACTTTTTAGTTTTTCATTAATTGGAACCGAGTCGGAGAAAATTTCTACATATGAGTGTGGTTTTATTCCATTTGGTGATGCACGAATGAAGTTTGATGTTAGTTTTTATATAATTTCGATTTTATTTGTAATTTTTGATTTAGAAATAGTTTTTTTGTTTCCATGGTCAACTTGTTTTTTGTCGTTTGGTTTGTTGGGCCAAGTATCTATGTTATTTTTTTTTATTGTTTTGACAATCGGATTTTTATTTGAATGGTCAAAGGGAGCATTAGAAATATAATGCTTTACATAAAGTATATAATAAAAAAATGTGTCGTATTATTTTAGTAAATGAAGTGTCGTCGTTTAGCATTGTTCGCGGATATCCAAATAAATATCATAAATATCATATTTTAAGCCCAAGTATTTGGCCTTTTGTTGCTGCTTTAGGAATAATGTTAATGGTGTTTGGTTTTGTTTTTTGGTTTTATACAGGTTTTATTTTAACTCTTTTGTTTGGTATTGTTGAATTAATTTTAATAGTTTTTTTTTGGTGGCAAGATGTTTCATATGAGTCGGGTGAGCATACAAATGAAATTATGTTAGGACTAAAATTCGGAATGGCGTTATTTATTGTGTCTGAGGTAATGTTTTTTTTTTCTTTTTTTTGGGCTTTTTTTCAAGTTAGTTTGGTACCAGGGCATGAAATAGGGGGGGTTTGGCCACCAGTGGGTCTTGAAGAATTAGTAATTGATCCTTGGAGCGTACCTTTATTGAATACTTTTTTATTATTGTCGTCTGGTGTAACTGTCACATGTGCGCATCATGCATTTTTGTTTTTTTTTTCCGTTGAAAGAGCAAGCGCAGGAATTTCGTTTTCGAACGCCTCATTGTCTTTTTTGTTTGAGAGTTTTAAAACGGCGGTTAGTTCGCTACAAGAATTTTTAGTTCGAATTATATTATTAAAGAAAAATGGAATTGAAAAACTATATGTTGGAATCGAATTATTAGTTCTAACAATAATATTGGCATTAATTTTTACTTTATTGCAGTGCTATGAATACGTTGAGTCCCTAATTCGAATTTCTGATAGTGTTTATGGTTCGACTTTTTTTGTAATGACTGGGTTTCATGGTTTTCATGTCATAATAGGGTCTACTTTTCTTATTGTTTGTTTAATAAGGATTATTTTAAACCAGTTTTATATAAAAGATTCCGTCGGGTTGGAGTGTAGTATCTGGTATTGGCATTTTGTTGATGTTGTTTGGTTATTTTTATTTGTTTCTTTATATATGTGGGGCAATGATGCGTCTATTATGGTTGATTGGATTCAATTTGAAAATATTCAAACAGGACCTCATGAAATTAAAGGTTTATATTCAACTGAAACTTCCGGTTCAGATATAAAAGATAGCGGTGCTGAAAAAGCACAAAATTTGGTTGAAGGTGAAAATGCTGGAATTACTGGTATTATTTACAAAAATTATATGTTTTTAAAAGATATTATTTATACGATTTTTGGGTTTTTCGATTCAACAACAGGCGAAATAGATTCTGCAAATAAAAGAAAATCGATATTGCCAACAGCAGAAGAATTGATGAGAGTAAACAAGCCTATGAAACAATTCGAAGAAATATATGAAATAGCAAAACATAAAGAAGAGTATGACAAGAGATATCAAGAAAATAAAAACGTTTTATATAAAATTTACAAACAAATGGTAATAGATCCAATCAATTTCTGTTTAAATAAAGGAGAATGGGCGGCGGCCAATAAAGCAGTTGAGGCAGTTGAAGCAGCAAGCGCAGCTAAAGTAGGCGCTAATATGGAAGCTTCAGAAGCTTCGCTTAAAGCTACGCTTATAAACTCGGCTAGTTTTCAGGCTTTTGCGTCGGAACAACGCATTACAAATAGTTCTTTTGTGTTTACTAGTCCTATTGATATGAATGTGAAAATTGCACATCAGTTGTTACCTCACCTTGAGGAGATAAAGATAAAGAGGAATTTGAACGTGCTGAATCCAGAACAAAGGAATGAACTAATGTCGTTTGTAGTTAGTGCGCTACAATCGTTTGAAATTAGTGATAAGTTGCAGGGTCGTATTGTGAATAAAGGTGCGCACGCAAATTTTATAATAACGGAGATTGATGAGTACTATACTAGAAAAGCACAAGGTATAATAGATAATTATCAGTCGAACAACAAGTGCAAATGTCCAGGGGATATAATGTATTCTGAGTTACAGACAACACGGTTGGATAACATAATGAAAAGTTGGGAGGAAGATGGTCGTAATTTAAATTCAGATTTTGCAAGTCCATACCAGTTGGGTTTTCAAGATTCGGCGTCATTATTAATGGATGGAATAATAGAATTGCACAATAAGATAATGGTATATTTGTTTTTTATATTTCTAGTGGTAATGTGGGTTTTGATTGCATGTTTGAAGGATGTTGTAGATAACAGTTTAAAAAAATATTCATGGGTATTAGAGAGCGTGGTTTATCCATTTTTACAATCTTCAAAACTTGAATATAAAAAAATAGCAGCTATATTCATTGTTGTTTTTGACAAAATAAAAGTATTAAATTTTAAACGTATTTTCAAAAAATAAAAAAGGATGACTGGTTATAATTCAAAAAATTTTGATGAAAAGTTCAAAGAATTTATGCATTTAACTATTCGACGTGTTACATGTAAAATAACGCATGGAAACATTCGAGAATTTTTATGGACAGTTATTCCAACAATAATTCTGATTGTTATTGCCATTCCGTCAGTTAAATTATTGTATTTAATGGATGCTCCGCTGCTTGAGCGCCATATAAATTTAACATTCAAAGTAATCGGGCATCAGTGGTTTTGGAGTTATGAGTATTTCGTTAAGGATGGTTTAGAAGTAAAACAAAATGCGCCAATATATCCGAAAATTGCTTTAACAGATATATTAAACGTAAAAAGCGAAAATAGCAAGACTTCGTTACTCGGTTTAAGTAGTGCAGGAGATGTTTTGACTTTGCTGAACAATGCTAAACAGTCAGCAAGCTCGGCTTCAGCTGGATTGGTTCATAAGGAATTTGATAGTTATATGCTTGATGAAGCAAGTGTTGTTGAACTTAATGGACTCCGCTTATTGGAAGTTGATAATCCTTTATATATTCCGGCTTATTTTCCATTAAGATTTCTAATTACGTCTGTTGACGTTTTACATTCGTGGGCAGTTCCGTCATTGGGAATTAAAGTTGATGCGGTTCCGGGGCGCTTAAGTCAGGTACATATTATATTGAAACGTGCAGGTGAGTTTTATGGTCAATGTAGCGAAATTTGTGGGGTTAATCATGGGTTTATGCCAATTAAGGTTGTAGGGGTTGATTATAATAAAATTTAGTTTAATAACTAAATGACAGCAATTGTTAAAAGTAAAAAAGCATCAAAAAATTTCTCAGTAAATTTCGGTCCACAACATCCTGCAGCACACGGAGTTTTACGACTTGTGTTAGAACTAGATGGGGAGGTGGTTGTGGGTGTTGATCCGCATATTGGTTTATTGCATCGGGGAACAGAAAAGCTAATTGAACAAAAAAACTATTTGCAAGCCTTGCCTTATTTTGATCGGCTAGATTATGTTTCAATGATGGCGCAAGAGCATACCTATTCAATGGTTGTTGAGGAACTTTTACATATTAATGTACCGTTGCGTGCCAAATTTATACGTGTTATTTTTAGTGAAATAACACGTATTTTGAATCATTTATTGGCAGTAACAACACACGCATTGGATGTTGGGGCGCTTACTCCTTTTTTGTGGGGTTTTGAAGAACGCGAAAGGTTAATGGAATTTTACGAGCGGGTTTCTGGAGCACGGTTGCATGCAGCTTACATTCGGCCTGGCGGTGTAGCACAAGATTTACCATTTGGGTTATGTAAAGATATATATTGGTTTATTAAACAAATGCATCTACGTATTGATGAGATTGAAAGCTTGTTAACAGGTAATCGGATTTGGTGTGAGCGTTTGTGTTATGTTGGTATCGTAGAGCCGTTGAAAGCAATGGAATATGGATTCACTGGTGTGATGTTGCGTGGCTCTGGAGTTGATTGGGATTTACGGCGCGATTTTAGTTATGAAATTTATAACAAGTTATCCTTTGACATCCCTTTGGGCGTTGAAGGAGATTGTTATGATCGATTTTTATTACGTGTTGAAGAAATGCGGCAAAGTCTAAATATAATAAAACAGTGTTTGGAGTTGTTACCCGAAGGTAAATTCAAAATTTCTGATAATAAAATTTCAAATCCAAGCCGTTGTGGAATGAAACAAGACATGGAGTCATTAATTCATCATTTTAAATATTTTACAGAAGGTCCGCGAGTAAGGTTTGGAAGTTATTATTCAGCGGTTGAGGCACCAAAAGGAGAATTCGGAGTTTATTTGTTTTCAGATGGTTCGAGTAAACCTTACAGATGTCGTATACGTGCCCCGGGTTTTTTTCATTTGCAAGGACTTGAATGGATGGCGAAGTCACATTTATTAGCTGATTTAGTAACAATTATAGGTACACAAGATATTGTTTTTGGAGAAGTTGATCGTTAATTTTAGTTTGGATGTTGCTTTCGAAGGCGCATGATAAAACTAAAATTATTGATTTGGCTAATTTTGGGAGGGTTATACAGTTAAAAGATGGTATAGCAACTATTGTTGGATTAAATTCTGTCAAGTCTGGGGAAATTATTTATATTTCAAGTATAGGCGATGAGTTTTTGAAAGGATTAGTTTTGAATTTGAATCTTGAAAATATCAATGTTATTGTTTTAGGTAATGAGCGATTGGTTTCGGAAGGAAGCATAGCTCGTCGATCACAAAGTCTTTTACGTGTTGATGCTGGTTTAAAGTTATTCGGTCGTGTTAGTAATGCGATTGGATCTTTTAAAGACGAAAAGAAAAGTGGGGCAGTCGTTAAATACAATGTTTCTGAAAAGTCTGGATTGATTGAGAAGAAGGCAACAGGAATTATTGATCGAGAGCCGGTCAATATCCCGTTACGAACTGGAATAAAAGCTGTTGATAGTTTGGTTCCAATTGGTCGAGGCCAAAGAGAATTAATTATAGGAGATCGTCAAACAGGTAAAACATCGATTGGGGTTGACATTATTTTAAATCATGTTGGTTTAAATAATTCGTTGTTTTATGATGAAAAGGCTTCTTTAAGTATTACAAAATTACGAGATGTTGTTTGGTTTGTGTATGCTGCAATAGGCCAAAAACAATCTACAGTATCTGAGATTCGAAAAAAATTGGAAAAGAATAACGCTCTTTGGTATACTTGTATTGTTGCAGCAACTGCATCAGAATCTGCACCGTTACAATTTTTGACACCGTATACTGGATGTGCTGTTGGTGAATACATCCGGGATGTTTTGGGGGGGCATTGCACTATAATTTATGATGATTTGAGCAAACATGCTGTTTCGTATCGGCAAATGTCTTTGTTGTTGAGACGGCCACCTGGGCGTGAAGCTTTCCCGGGTGATGTGTTTTATGTTCATTCACGCCTATTGGAGCGTGCTGGTGCTTTGAATAACAAAATTATTTTTTTACGAACTGATAAAAATCAGATTATATTTAATAAAAAACAATTATTGCGCGGCACTTTAACAGCATTTCCGGTAATTGAAACTCAAGCTGGTGATGTTTCAGCATATATCCCAACAAATGTAATTTCGATTACTGATGGCCAAATTTTTTTGGAGACCGAATTATTTTATAGGGGAATTAGACCTGCTGTAAACGTTGGGTTGTCTGTAAGTCGTGTTGGGTCGGCAGCTCAACCGGCGTTGATGAAGCGTGTTGCCGGTCCTTTAAAGATGGAGTTAGCTCAATTTAGAGAAATTGAAGGGTTTGCAAAATTAGGTGCAAATTTGGATGAACATACTCGTCGACTACTAATCCGTGGGGAAAATCTTATTGAAATATTAA
>Ga0105240_10012811_pt1 | contig 11553 bp, 11 predicted proteins | sample KBSC54metaG_FD_80426 | JGI IMG/M metagenome (GOLD analysis project Ga0105240, IMG submission 80426) | Corn rhizosphere microbial communities from Kellogg Biological Station, Michigan, USA - KBS C5-4 metaG | ecosystem: Host-associated > Plants > Roots > Rhizosphere > Soil | place: Michigan, USA...
CGATTTGGCCGGCGGGTTCGTAGCACTCCATGTAGCCGAGCCAGTGCTTCTTGTAAGCCTGCTCGTCGGCGGGCGTAGTGAAGCGGACTTGGCCTGTCAGGCCGTGCCGGTAAGCGTTTAGCGTGCGAGGATCTCCCTGAGGCTTGGGCTTGGGGAGGGACTTCAGCATTTCGATGATCTGAGCGGTAGCGGACATCTGTTATCTCCTAAATAAAAAAAGCAGGCGGGTTAGCGCCTGCGGCGAGCTTTCAGCAATCAGCTTTCAGCGATCAGCTACGGCGGATTACGCCTTCGAGTAGCTCATAGCTGAAGAACTGGGAGTTCATTTGAGGGAGCGAAGCGCTGTTACGCAAGCTCTCACTAATTTATTCTTACCATGAGCGGGTTTCTGTCAAGAGGGTCGGAAAGTCGGAAATTGATGATTTGAAGAGAAATAAAATTCTTTCCAAGCGTGTCAACGGGAAAAATGACTGGGGCAAAAACCGGTGACGTTAGCGGCTTGGGGTCGCTTCGCGATCGGCCTTGGCGAGTTCGGCGGCGTACTGGCGGATTTCGGGGAGGGAGAGGGTCACGAGGTTCTTCTCCATGTCTTCGCCGGTCTCGATGAGGTGGACGAGATGTTTCATCGCGATGCGGGAGCACCAGGGATCGTCGAGGGGGCGGCCGGTTTCTTTGCACACCAGCATCAGATGGGCGTGCGGCAGGGCGATGGTCTTTTCGGTGCTGTTGCCGTCTTCGTCCACCAGCACGAATTTCACGTCCACGGTGTCGGAGTGGCGAATCGAGATCGCCGTCTGCAGCCACTTGAAGAGGACCTGATACTTGCGGCCGAACGGATCGGGCCCGGCTTCGAACTGGCGGAAATTGATCATCTCCCGCTATTTTACAATGGCAGCATACCCGTCATGCTTGTAGCCGAATTGATTGCCCCTCGTGAATTCCGCCTGGTTGACCAGCCGGTGGAGAAACCCGGCCCCGGCGAAGTCCAGGTGCGCGTGGATGCCGTGGGTATCTGCGGATCCGACGTCCACTCCTATGCCGAAGGCGCGGTGGGGGATACACCGTGCGTGTATCCGATGGTGCTGGGCCACGAACCGGCGGGCACCGTGGTCGAGACCGGACCCGGCGTGACGGGCTGGTCGGCGGGCGATCGCGCGGCGCTGGAGCCGGCCCTGTACTGCTATCACTGCGAGTACTGCCGCAGCGGACGGCACAACATCTGCGCCAAGATCCGATTCCTGAGCAATCCCGGACTGCCGGGCTTTTTTCGCGAATTCGTGAACCTGCCCACGGCCAATCTGCTGGCGATTCCGAAAGAGCTGCCGATCGAAATGGCAACGATTGTCGAACCGCTGGCGGTCGCGATGCACTCGATGCAGTTCGCGAGAATCCAACTAGGCGAGACGGTGGCGGTCTTCGGCGCGGGACCGATCGGGCTGTTCACGATCGCCTGCGTGCGGCTGGCGGGGGCATCGCGGATCTGGGCCGTCGAGCCGGTGGCGCATCGCCGGGAGATGGCGAAACAGATGGGCGCGAGCGAGGCGCTCGACCCGACGGCGATCGACGTCGCGCAGTTCCTGCAGAAAGAGACGGGCGGCCGGGGCGTGGATTGCGCGATCGACTGCGCGGCCAAAGAGCACACCACGAACGAGGCCATCCGGGTGTCGCGGAATGGCGGCCGCGTGGTGCTGACGGGAATCCATTCGGCGGCGGTGGTGGGGTTCGAGGTCTCTCCGATGCGCCGCAAGGAACTGGCGATTTTCAACGTGCGGAGGAGCAATCACGAATCGGAAGCCGCACTCGAACTGCTGGTGAATCAGATCGAATGGTTCGCGCCGCTGGTCACGCACAAGCGGCCGCTGGACAGCATCGCCGAGGCGTTCCGCACCGTCGAGCACTATGCCGACGGGGTGGGCAAACTCGTCGTGACCTCGCGGTAGAAGACGGTCAGATCCGTTGCGGGCGGCGCGTGTCCGAAGCTGCGCAGGAATCCGACCACCTGGCCGCGATGGTGCGTGGAGTGATTCACGACGTGGAGCACGAGTTGCCAGACCGCCTGGGTCCACTGGCGGCCCTTCAGGTCGGTCCAGGTGAGCGGGGCGGCGAGGGTCTCGTCGGTGAGGGCGGCGGCCCAATCGTGCCAGCGCTGGTTCTGCGGCGGCCAATCGTTTTGCAGAACGGAAAGGTGGCGGTCGGCGTCGGTGACGAAGCCCGGATGCGGCGAGCCGGATAGGCGCGACAACCACAGCCGCTCGGAGGCGAACGTGTGGACGAGGGTCTCGAGGACGCTGTGATCGGCCGTCTTGAAATCGTGAGTCAGTTGCTCGGGAGTGAGTTCGGAGGCGGCGTGTACGAGGCGTTGGCCGACCCATGCGGAGTAGGCGATTTGGGAGCGGATTGCGTCGGGGAAGTGGGACATGGCTTCAGGATAAAACGGGGGGGCGGCTCGCGTTGCTCGCCGCGGGGTTGGGGGTTGGGGATTGGGGGCCGGAAAGTGGGGCCGGGGACCGGGGGCCGGGGGCCGGGGGCCAGGGAGTAGTGGTGGGGAATAGGCACCGGCGACAAAGACCGCCGGCGTTACCGGCGAGTGGACGGTTGAATGGAATGCCGACGGGGGGATTAGTGGCGATTGAGAACGTGGACGTTCACGTAGGCGGCGGAGGCGATGGGGTTGCCGTCGAGGAGGGCGGGGGAGAAACGCCAGTCCATCACCGCGCGGAGCGCGAGGTCGTCTAGGGATTTGCCTTGGCTGGTGAGGATTTGGGGATCGGTGACGCGGCCGGCGGGGCTGATTTTGATGCGAAGGGTGACGGGGCCGTTTGCCGCTTCCTTGCTATGCGGTTCAACACTCGAAATGAGCTTGGGGAGGGTGGCGGAAATCGGGGCGAAATAGATGATGCCGTCATCGGGCTGTATGCTGGCCTCGGGAAGGCCGGGGGAGATTTGGCGGTATACCGAATCCGGCTTGATGTCGTGCAGCAATGGCTCGGGAACCACGGACCGGGGAGGCGCGGGAGTGACGGCGCGGCCGGCCAGGAAGATCGCAAATAACACGAGCGGGATAGCGGCGAGCGCGATGATGGCGTTGGGCAGCGTGCGCCAGTTATCGAGTTCGCCTTCCCACTCTTCGGGCTGCAGTTGTGTGAACGTCGGCGGCATCGCAGAACGAACGTGCAATTACTTTACCACTGTCTTTTCGGTGGCCATGTTGTCGTAGTCATCCTGCGTGCGCACGGCGATGGTGTGCTCTCCTGCCGGTGCGTCGACCACCAGTTCGTACTCCAACTCCTGCGAATCCGAGAGCTTGCCGACGGGCGCGACCATGGTCCAATCGCCGCCATCCAGGGAGTATTCGGCGCGGGTCACATTATTCAAGGCGTCGGCCGCATGCCAGCGGACCGTGAGTTTGCCGCCGGTGCGGGTCGCGGCCAGGTTGGTGATGCGTGGGGGTGTGTTGTCGATCACGAATGGATCGCTTTCCATCTTCGACGACAGCGCTTCACCGGGAGGATTGCCGGGCGCGTCCGAGGCCGTAACGCGAAGCCGGTATTCGCCGTCGGGGAACGCCGTGGAATCCCAGGAGAAATATTTCTCGGTCAGCTTCTCCTTCAACGGCTTCCACTCTGATTCATTGACGCCGCGGATCTCGACCGTGTACACGAGCGCATCGCCATTGGGATCGGACGCGAGCCAGCGCGCGCCGATCATGCCTTTGCCGAACGTCATCGCGGGAGTCGAGCCCGAGGACTCAAGAGAAAGCGACGGCGTCGCGCGCCTGCCCAGCGGCGGCAGCGTCAAGGACTGCGACGGCTGCGCCAGCGAGAACAGCGAAACCGTGGCGGCCGGGAATTTGTAGTTGGGCGGAGTGATCTCGATCTGGTCGACGCGCGGCTCGACGTTCTTCGGCAGATACGCCACGTCCACGCTTTCCAGTTCCGGCGAATGGCCCGCGCCGTCGCCCGTCAGTACGGCCTTCCATTGCACGAAGCGCGCTGCCGGCGAAGTCACGCGCGCGCCTTTCGGCGAGGTCACGGCAGTCGACCAGGCGCTCCAGTTTTTCTGCGGCTGATCCAGATTCCCGCTGCGCGTCATTACGGCGACCTGGCCGCCGTTCAGGCGCGCTTCATAGCTGACGCGGCCCCACATCGAGAACAGGTTCGAATCGAAAACGTCGCTCTCGATCGAGCCCTCGCGCTCCGATCCGGGACCGATCTCGTACACCTGTCCGACATTGCCTGTCACTGCATACATGCGGCCATCGCGGCCTTGCTGGAACGCCGTGACCTGCGATGCCGGCATGTGCAGCAGCCAGGTGTAGCTGGACGGCGATTCGACGCGATACACGTTGCCCTTATTGCCCGCGCCCAGGAGCGCGCGGCCGGTGCTGTCGAACGCGATGGCGTACACGACGTCCTGCGAATTGCCCCAGATCCTCACGGGATTGCCGCTGGCTTCGATGCGATAAACTTCGCTGCCGCCAGCCACGCCGCCCGATCCCATGGACCCGGGAGGCGGCGCCGCGGCGCGTGCGGGGCCGGCTGTAGGCGTGCCCGGTTGAGTCAGCGTGACGGACGTGCTGGCCGGCAGCGGAGCCGCCGGCGACTGCTGCGAGGGACTGCTGGCCTGGCGGTTGCCCACCGCGGCCGCGTAGATCGCGCCATCGCGGGCCACCGCTACTGCCGTGACTTCCCGCTTCGGCATCTGGTAGAGCACGAAACCTTCGCCGGCCGGAGAGATGCGCAGCACCAGTCCGCCGGGATCGGTTCCCGCGATCAGGTTGCCGCTGGCGTCGATGGCCAGGCTGCGGACGTGGGTCTCGTCGCTTTTGAAGAAGACTTTGCCCTTACCGTCGGGCGTCACACGGTGGATTTCGCCCTGATCGCCGGTGGCTACGAACAGGTCGCCCTTGCTGTCGAAGGCGAGCGACCAGATGTACTTGGCCTTCGGGTCGTAGAACATCTCGGGCTTGCCGGTGCCGGTGATGCGGAAGATTTTGCCGTCGGGAGAAGTGGCCGCGTAGACGCGATCTTTGGAATCGACGGCGATGGCGTGGATCTCGAGCGCGTCGAGGTCGGCCAGCAATTTGCCTTTGCCGTCGGGCGGAATGCGGAACAGCTTGGCCCCGGCGCCTCCCGTGTAAAGGTTGCCCTTCGAGTCCTGCGCCAGCGCCCAGAGGTAGGCTGTGGAGGTGTCGAACAACTGGTGGGAGAGGGGCGCGAGCGACAGCAGGCCGTCGCTGCGCATCGAGAGATTTTTAAGGATGCCCTTTTCGAAATCGGCGTACTCGCCCTGCGACCAGATCCTGGTCTGCCCGGCAAACAGAAGACTGCCTGCTGCCAGGATAAAAACGAACTTCTTCATGATGCTCCAAAAATTGGGGTGGACCGGCCACAGCGCCTGTCCCTTACTTTACGTGAATGCGCAGAGAGTAGCTGCCGGTCACGACCGAGTCGAAAGGCAGCACCATCTGCTCCGACGCTGTCTCCTGCGATGTTACCAGCGAGCGGTTCGCCGACAGGCCCGCCTGCATGACGTTCAGCACGCTGGAAGGCAGGCTGGGCAGCGTCTTATCGTCGTAATAAGCCGTGGGGCTGGCCTTCACCAGCGAAACGTACAGCTTGGTGTTGGTGCGCTCCTGATTGATCAACGAAACGGTTTGCGGCAGATCGATAAAGCGGTTCATGGCGCCCGCGATGTTCTGCATCCGGTTGGCAGTATCGGCGTCGCTCAGCACGATGCGGTGGTCGCCGCGGGTCAGGCCTTCGGGGATGGTGATCTTGAAATCGCGCTCGATCATGTCGCCGCGATAGGGACGGAGGAAGACTTTCACGGGCACCTGTTCGCCGGGCTGCACATCGCTGTTCGCCACCCACGCGCTCTCGACCGTGGCCACGCGCCGCTCGGGCAGCAGGTCCACCGTGACGTTCACGCTCTTGACGTCGGGCGTCTTCACGTTGTTGAGGTAGAGCCGGTTGAACTTGTCGCCCCACCAGCCCGCCAGGGCCATGGGAGCCGGCATGGGCAGATCGCCGTTGGTCTGCATGTTGGAAAGGTCCAGGCTCTGATTGCTGCCCATGTCCACCTTCCCTTTGAGGCGGTAAGTGGCTTCATCGCGAAAATCGTTCAGCTCCGATACGGAGTTGTACAGCGTGAGCATCATCAGGTACGGGGTCCACTTCTGATGGACGAAGACGTTGAAGTGCAGAATCTTTTCGCGGACCACCGCTTCCTTCTCGTCGAGCGAGCGGACCTTCACGGAAACCGGAATCATCTCGGATTCGGCGCCGAGCACGCCCTCGATGCCGCTGTGGCGGTCCTGATGCAGCGCGCCGACAACGTCGGTGGCGTTCGCCATTTTGTTCGGCTGGTAAGTGGACGCCAGGGTCATCAGCACTTCGCCCTTGGTCATGGGCATGCTGACGGGTCCCAGGTTGAAGAAGGGATGGCCGAAGGCCAGGATCTTTTTGCCGTCGTTGTAGGTGACAGTGCCGAGTCCGGTGACGCTCATGTCGCCATCGACGAGGACGCCGGCCACGGTCTCGCCGGGATTCAGCGAGTGCTCCCAACCTGCGACGGGCTTGCTGGCGTGGGTGGTGGTGCCTGCGCCGCCCTGTGCGACCGGAATGCCCAACTGGCGAAACATGGAGCCGAATTCCTGCAGCGCGCTTTCGCCGAAGCCCGAGAAGACGAGGGGCGTGTCGATCGGCACCATCATGGGCATACCGCCGCCGCCGACCGGCTGTCCGAGCATCTCGCTGGGGACCGCGACCTGACCGGCATTGCGGGCCACGACTTTATCGGGCGTGCGCGACGTCTCGGGCTTCGTCTGGTCGAAGTCGTTGATTTCGAGCATCAGCTCGATGGGAGTGATTCCGCAGATCGCGTCCGGCGAAAACGTGCTCAGGCGCAGGGCCACCGCACCCAGAAGTTTGCCGTTGTAATACACAGGGCTGCCGCTCATTCCGCCCGCCACATTGGTGCGCACAGCCTTGCCGCCCATTTTGGCGAGAATGATGTCCTGGCGGGGTCCCCAGGCGTTTTTCATGAGGCCGACGATTTCGATGGGCACCGGTTCCGGTTCAGTTCCCTGGAACACGGTCCACGCGGTCGCCTTCATGCCGGGTTTGACTTCACTGAGGGGCAGAATTTCGACCTTGCCTGCCTTGGGACGGGGAAGATTGGTGTCTCCCGCATACACGGGGAGTATCGCGGCCACAATCGCAAGGATTGCGGCGAATCGCAATTTCATGGGGTAAACAGCTCCAGTTGGATTCTATTGTACTATGATGCCGTACGAATGCCGCCCGTTCCCTACAGATGTAGGTTTTAGCACCGAAAGACTTACTAATTATCGGTGGGCTTCCTATCGATGCGGTCGATCGCGATGATTTCCAGAGGACCCTTTTTCGGCTCCAGACGAAGGCCGAGTTGGGTTTGCAGGGCGGCAAAAAAGCCCGGTTGGGAATCGGGTTCGCCGGCAGCGGCGTCGGGCGCCACCGGGGCCAGGGAGTCCGCGGCGAAATCGAAGCTGAAATCGTATTTGCCGGTCAGGTTCGTGGCGTCGGTGACGGGGCGGCCGAGGAAGTTGGTGAGGTAGGCGGCCACGTCGGCGGTGGACTGCAGTTGGCCGGCGAGTCGGGCTTTGCCGCTGAGCCGGACGGCCATTATGCCGGGCTTCCCGGGCGGAAACAGGCGCGACGGCAAGCCGTCGGAAGTCGATTTCGGCGCCGATAGGACCATTGGACCGGATGGCGCCAGCGTGTCCTCTGGCGGGGCGGCATTTTCGGAGGTGGTCAGCTTCGGACCGCCTTTCGCAATCATCAGCGAATAGATGGGAACTTCCTTGGTCTCGCGGTGGTATACGAGGTGGAAGCGATCGGCCAGCAGGCTTTGCAGCATCAGGCGGAATTGGGCGCGGGTGGTGGATGGCGGCATGGTGGCCGCGACGTCGAAGAGTTGCGTATCGAGCCAGCCCGGGCCTTCGATCTGCAGAGACTTCACTTGGAAAGCCTCGACCAGCAGAGATTTCAGGGAGGTGTACGGATAATGAATGCGGCCGGGATCCGGCGAGCCGGGGCCGCCGGTGGTCCGCTGCATCACAAGATTGCCGCGGCCGTCGGGTGTGGGGAACTCGACCGGCTTAACCGACACGACGTCGAACTTGGGAGTGGGGTCGGCGAGAAGAAGTGCGAATCCCAGCAGGGCGATATGGGAGAGCATGGTGTTTTCCGCGCGAAGACGGTTAGACGGCCGGCGGCGGAATTCGTCGCAGTTGCTGCACCCAAACGCTGAAGATCACCATCGTGCCGAGCATGATCAGGCTCTCCCAGACGTACAGATGGGCGAAGTCGAACCAGCCGGTATTGTATTGACCCAGATAGAAGAGGCTGACGATGCGCACCAGGTTCAGGACGTGGATCGCGACCGTGCCGGCGACCAGGCCTTTGAGCTTTTGCAGCCACGGCGCAGGGAAGGCGAGCATCGCGGCCCATAGCATCAGCGTGACGTTGGAGGCGTTGCAGGTGTCCTTCACCTCGATCATGTAACCGGTGGCGGGGTTCACCAGAAAATTGTGTTGCGCCGCGGCCTGGCCGCCGAACGTGCGGACGAGGAACGCACACACGGTCACCAGACTGGCTGTGGCCCGCTCGAACGGGGGCTGCGTAAAGGGGGCCAGCAGGAGCGCGAATCCGATCGCGAGGCACACCAGAAAGATGACGGCAAACCGGATCATCGGGGCCCGTGAAGATGTCGTTTGCGGCGGTTGAGGCAACTCACTATTATGGCACCGCGGCGGTGCGGGAACTTTTTGGCGGGCGTCACCGTAATCCTTTTCGGAGAGTGAGTATGTATTGCACAAAATGCGGCACCCAGCTCGACCAGCACGCCCGATTCTGCTCGCAGTGCGGTACGCGGACGGCGGTGGCGGGAGTCACGGCCGAGCCGCGGTCGCTCATGCTGGACAAGACCAACAAGAAAATCGCCGGGGTGTGCGCGGGGTTCGCGCGGTATCTCGACATGGATGTGACGCTGGTGCGCGTGATCTGGCTGGCCGCTTTCCTCACCTGCGGAGTGGGCCTGCTCGCTTACATCGCGGCGTGGATCATCATGCCCAGCGATCGCGGATTGGTGAGGGCCTTCGACGGGCAAACTGTTCAGGTTTGACCTTGACGGGCGCGCCGGCGGGCCGGCGGGGGTGCGGGATCGGCCGGCCAGCCCTCGCCTGAGAATATCAGCCGCTGCAGGCCGTGGTGGAAGAATAATGCCAGCAGCACGGGCGATGCGTAGGGCGCGACGTTGATCACCAGGTACCTGCCAGTGAACCAGAGGAATCCAGTGGCGCCGGCGGGCATCAGGTGGAGACTCTCGACGGCCGTGTACACGGAATAGAACACCAACGAGACTATCGAAATCGCGGCCAACACGCCGTGAGCGGTGAGAAAACCACGCCACGTAGCGCCTTTGCGCGGGGCGGCGATCCAGAGGGCCCAGAATACCGGAAAACTGGCGAGGAAAATCATCGGGAACGTGGCCTGGATCGGCAATTTCAGCGATCGCACCCTCACGGGAGGTGCATCCTTGGAGACGCGGCCGAAGAGTTGTTGAGTGCTGTCCAGGCTCGCGACGGACGCAGGCACCGGCATCTGAATCAGCCAGTTTCCGTTCGTCGTGATGGCTGCATGCGCCGCGGCGCCATCGCCCGGCAGGAACTGCATGGCGAATTCGGTGCCCAGGCGCAATGCGTTCAGCATCGGGTCCATCAGCAGGATCCACCAGATCGCCAGGGCGACGGCAAGGTAGCCCAACGCTCGCAATAAAAACCGGGTGTGCGGGTTCTTCGGCACAGGAGATCCTATGATAAAACCAGACATTGCAATCTGCAATTGACGCGTTTCGAAAATTTTTATCTCGTTGAATCCGTTCGGCAATTCGTTTTTTGAAGCCGGGCATTGAAAAGTGGTCAGCTACTATCCGGTTGTGGAGAGATCAGTTAACACACTTCGCGCCTATGCGGTTGCTTCCGCTGCGGCGCAGGACCTCAACGACGAGTTGACCATTATCTTCAGTAGCGTATGCGATTCAATCTCGGCGTTGCCACCCGGGCATCCGGCCAGGGCAATGCTTCTGGACGCAAGGAGCGCCGCTCAACGCTGCGCCTGGAAAGCATCGGGGTTGCTGAATTACACTGCCCGGGCGGGACTGCCTCCGGTACGGAGCTCTCTGGAAAACCTGCTCCGATAGGAGCTAATCTGGCATTAATGCGAATCCTCGGTATCGAATCTTCCTGCGACGAAACAGCCGCGGCCGTTGTCGAAGACGGGGAACGTGTGCTCTCTTCCATCGTGGCCAGCCAGATGGAGACGCATGGGAAGTACGGCGGCGTGGTGCCGGAACTGGCGTCGCGGGAGCATCTGCGGGCCATCGTGCCGGTCGTACGGGAAGCGCTGGCCGAGTCGGCAACACGGCTGGAGGACGTCGCGGCGATTGCTGTCACGGTCGGTCCCGGGCTGGTCGGGTCGCTGCTCGTGGGGCTGACGTATGCGAAGTCGATGAGTTTTTCGCGCGGCATTCCGCTCATCGCGGTGAATCACATCGAGGGCCACATCCATGCGGTAATCCTGGAAGCCAGGCGGGGCGGGTCGCCGGTGCAGTATCCGGCGCTGGCGCTGGTGGTCAGCGGCGGCCATACGCATCTTTTCGAGGTGCTGGAGGGCTTCCGCTACCGCTTGCTCGGCAAGACGCGCGACGACGCTGCGGGCGAAGCCTTCGACAAAGTGGCGAAGTTGCTGGGCTACCCGTACCCCGGCGGTCCGGTGATCGACCGGCTGGCGCCGCACGGGAATCCGTCGGCGGTGCGGTTCACCTTCGCCAAGATGAAGGGCAACCCACTCGATTTCAGTTTCAGCGGATTGAAAACGGCGGTGCTCCGCTGGGTGGAGTCGCACGACCTGGCTGACGAGATCGCCGCGCGGCGGGCGCTGCAGCGCGAATTCCCGCAGGCGAGTATCGAACAGTGGTTGGAGGCGTCGCCCCGGCAGACTCTGGACTTATTGGCTTCGTTCCAGCATGCGGTGATTCACGAACTGCTCACCCGGGCAGCGGCATGCGCCGAGACCATCGGGGCGCGGACGCTGATTATTTCCGGCGGAGTCGCCTGCAACTCGGGTCTGCGAAAAGCGGCCCAGGCGGCGCGGTTGCCGTACCCCGTCCTGTTCCCGACACCGGGCCTGTCCACCGATAATGCGGCCATGATCGCGGCCGCGGCCTTCCCCAAGTTGGAGAGGCGCGAGTTCGCGGGGCTCGATATCGCCGCGCAGGCGAATCTGACGCTGGCGTAGGGGTCGACTTGCCTCACAAGCGACGGCATCGCGGGTTTGCGCGAAGCAGGCGGCGCGGCTGCTTTACCCCGTCCTGTTACCGACACCGGGCCTGTCCACCGATAATGCGGCCATGATCGCGGCGGCGGCGTTCCCCAAGTTGGAGAGGCGCGAGTTCGCGGGGCTCGATATCGCCGCGCAGGCGAATCTGACGCTGGCGTAGGGGTCGACTTGC
>Ga0105240_10012812_pt1 | contig 11552 bp, 11 predicted proteins | sample KBSC54metaG_FD_80426 | JGI IMG/M metagenome (GOLD analysis project Ga0105240, IMG submission 80426) | Corn rhizosphere microbial communities from Kellogg Biological Station, Michigan, USA - KBS C5-4 metaG | ecosystem: Host-associated > Plants > Roots > Rhizosphere > Soil | place: Michigan, USA...
ACCGGGCCCGGCCCAACGCACCGAAACTCCGTGGGAGAGCAGATAGGCAAATGCCGCGGCGTTCCTCTTTCTCTCCCGATTGGCGTCGAGAATCACCCGGACCACTACTCCCCGCGCCGCGGCCTGAGCCAGAAGCTGCTCGGCGGCCGGGTCCGACAACTCGTACATTGTCATGTCGATGGAGCGGGTGGCCGATTGGATGAGTTCGTAAACTGGCGCGAGCCCGGCGTCGGGCTCAATCAGCAACTCCTCCGAGCCGCACGCAGCCCCGGATCCCAGAGCCAGAATAAGGATGATCGAGGCCAGCCGCACTAGTTGTCTAATCGGCGCGGCCTCAAAGACCTTGAAGGCTCAACCGTCAAACATCTCCAACTGACCGCTCCCCGGCCCGGGCTTGCGCCGGCCTTTCCGGCTCGCACCGCCTACGACGCCAAGCACGCGGATCTCTTCCACCGCCGCCCGGGGCACGTAAACCCTCTGATTCTGCAGGTTCGGATCGGGCGGAATCATGGAAAACCCCTGGCTCTCCCACTGGAGCAGGTTGTTCGGCATAACCCCATCGAGAATCTCCCCGTCTTTGAGCCGCATGCGCACCCAGATTCCTTCATGCTTCGGCCGGCTGTTGAAAATCCGCATCTCGCTCCGTGGTTCCCCTTGGTCGAACTCCCGCACGAAATACACCGTGCGAATCTCGGCATAAGGGATTACAGACACGTTACCGTTCGCAGACAGGAGTTCGATTCCGTCCGCTTGCTGCCACGTCTGGGGATTTACAAATCCGGACAGGGTTTCGCGGTCGAAACGAGCGACCAGCACTTTCTTGTTGGTGGAAACTCCCAAGGTTAGCTTCCAAACAATTTCGCGGTTATTGTATCATTGGCACAATGCTAAGCGCGGCGTCCCGGTCCGCTCCGGTTTCCTCCTTCCTCGACTTCTGCCGCGTGGAGAAGGGCCTGGCAGTTAACACGATCGACTCTTATCGTATTGATCTGGAACGGTTTAGTAACTTCCTAGACCAGAAAAAACAAGTCCTGGAACGCCTGGAACCGGCGCATTTGCAGGCCTATGTCGACTCGCTCTATGAGGCCGGTCTTTCCAGCCGGAGCATCGCGCGGCACATTACAACCTTGCGGAACTTCTGTGGTTTTCTGGTCGAAGAAGGCATCCTGACCTCGGATCCGTCGCCCTTCCTCGCCCTCCCAAGGCAATGGAAAAACCTTCCTAAATATCTGAATAAAGGCGAGTTGGAGAGCCTCATGAACGCCCCGGCCGAGACGCAGCCAACGGGCCTTCGGGATCGCGCCATGATCGAGTTCCTCTACGCCACGGGCCTGCGTGTTTCCGAGCTGTGCAAGCTCCGCCTGTCCGACCTGGAGGCCAACCTGGGAGTAGTGAAAGTGACCGGCAAAGGGAACAAGCAGCGCCTGGTGCCGGTGGGCAAGTCCGCGCTCAAGGCCGTGGAAAACTACCTTCACTCGGCCCGGCAGGTCCTGCTCAAAGGACGGGCCAGTCCTTATTTATTCGTCACCGCTCGTGGTAGTTGCCTGACCCGCCAGGGCTTTTGGAAGCTATTGGCCCAGCACGGGAAGAAGGCCGGAATTTTCCGGGATTTGACACCGCATGTCATCCGCCACAGCTTCGCCACCCATCTGTTGGAGGGCGGGGCCGATTTGCGCAGCGTGCAAACAATGCTCGGGCACAGCGATATCGCCACAACCCAGCTTTATACCCACGTGATGCGGTCGCGGCTGAAGCAGGTGGTGGAACAGCATCATCCCCGGGCTTGAGCGGCCTGACGATATTGGATAGGCGCGAGGGAGTGTAAGCGATGAGCGACTACATGTTCATGCTCGACAATCATCTGAGCTCCGAGCAGAGCCGTATGGTTGCGGAAGTGCAAACGGCCGCCGCGAACGCCAACATCAATGTGTTCCTCACCGGCGGCGCGCTGCGGGACATGCTGGGGGGCTTTCCTCTCCGTGAGATCGATTTCACGGTGGAGGGCAATCCGCTCAAGCTGGCAAAAACGCTGGAAGCCAAGAGCGGCGCCAAGCTGATCGCCGCCGACGAGCATCGTAAGCTTGCCTGGATGGAGTTTCCCGGCGGCGTTCCAACCACCATCGGCATGGCCCGCCACGAGCGGCACGCGAAAACAGGCTCAAAGCCCCATGTTCAGGCCGCCACCATTCATGAGGATCTCCGCGGCCGCGACTTTACGGTTAACGCGATCGCGCTCTCTCTGTCCCGTGGTTCGCGCGGTCTCCTGATCGACCCCACCAACGGCGCGGGAGATCTCGAGCGGAAGGAGCTGCGGGCCACCAGCAATTACACTCTCTACGATGATCCTTCGCGGATTCTGCGGCTCCTGCGCCTGAAGGTCCGGCTCGGTTTCGAGATCGAGGAACGGACGCGAATGCAGTACGACAATGCCCGCGAAGCGGCGCTGGAGACTCGCATTCCCGTCGAAACACTCCGGGACGAGTTGCGGCAGATCGCCGATGAGCCCGATCCCGGCGAGGTTCTGCGATTGCTCGAGACGGAAAAGCTGCTGGGACTTTTCTCCGAAGCGCTCTCCGGCGTCAAGGTGAACCTGCCCGCCTTCGAGAAGCTGCACAAGCTCCGCCAATCGATTCCCTTTGGCGTCCGCTTCCCGCTGCAGATGTTCGGCCTTTTTCTCTATCTGCTCTCCGAAAAGCTCACCCCGAAGGAGCGCGCCGCCCTCATCAAGCACCTGGATCTAAAGAAATCCGACGTCAATTCCTGGCAGACCCTGGAAACCCGTAGCAAGAAGCTCGAGCGCGACATGAAATCGCCCAAGCTGAACAAGCCTTCCCGGATTTACCAGCTCGCGGCGAAAACGCCCGGCGACCAGATTCTGTTCCTGCTGATGAAGTCCCAGCAGAGGCTGGTGCAGGATCGCCTGAAGAACTACTTGCAAAAATATCTGCCGGCCGCCCAGGAAATAACCGATCGCGAGGTCCTCGCCGAAGGAGGCCAGCCCGGCACGCCCAAGGGCGAAAAACTACGGGAGCAACTCATCCTGAAGCGCCTCGACGCGCGCCCCAAAAAGATCGAGCCGGAACCGGTGCCCGAGCTGCCGCTCGCCGCCGGAGCGCCGCGCAAGTAGCTTTTTCCGGCGGGAAGAGAATTCAGCCCGCCCGGCGCGGACTCTCGTAGGCCGTGTAGGCTTCGTCCAGCAGCTCAACCACGTGCCTGACGCGCTGGCCGCGTCCTTGTCTTTTTACACCCGCGCTCAACTGCAGCATACAGCCTGGGTTTGCCGTCGCGATGATCTCGGCGTCCGTCGCGTTGACGTTGGTCATTTTCTTTTCGAGCACAGCCATCGACATCTCGTTCTGAACCACGTTGTAGATCCCCGCGCTGCCGCAGCAAAGATCGGCGAGCGGCATTTCCCGGAACTTCAGGCCGGGAATCGCCTGGAGCAGCTTCCGCGGTGCGGTCCGGATCTTCTGGCCGTGAGCGAGGTGGCAGGAGTCCTGATAGGTGACGGTGCTGGCAATCTCTCCCAGGCGGGGGTCGAGTTCGATGCCGGCCAGGAACTCCGTGGCGTCCTTCACCAATCCCGAAAAGGTCCTCGCCTTCTCCCCCCACTCCGGGTCGTGCTCGAAAAGATCGTGATACTCCTTCAGGGTGGATCCGCAGCCCGCCGCGTTCGTGATGATGGCGTCGAAGCCCCCGTCCAGCACCGCGTTCATGTTGATTTTGGCCAGTTCCCGCGCTTCATCGCGAATGCCCGCATGGACGTGCAGCGCCCCGCAGCAGGTTTGATCCGCCGGAATGGTGACCTCGCAGCCATTCTTCCGCAATACCCGGACGGTGGCGTCGTTCAGCCGGGCGAAGCTGATGTTGGCGATGCATCCGCCGAGGAAAGCCACCCGGTATTTCCGCACTCCTTCGGGCGCCAGCACTTTACCGTACTGCCGGTAAAAGAAAGGATACTCCGCGGCCGGCGCAAGCCCTTCCGCCTCCCCCAGCTTCCCCATCCTGCGCAGAATCCCCGAACGGCGCACGAGTTTCTGAAACCCGGACACCTGATAGAGCAGCAGCAGATTTCCAGCCGTTCGCAGAAAGCTCCGCGAAGGCAGCAGGCGGCGGAAAACCAGGTTGCGCAGCAGGCGTACGTGCCACGCCCGCTCGCGAGTGTTCTCGATCTCAGCCCGCGCCGCTTCCACCAGCCGGCCGTACTGCACGCCGGAGGGACAGGCGCTCTCGCATCCCCGGCACGCCAGGCAAAGCTCGATGTGATCCACGTAGCTGTCGCCGATCGGCGCCGCTCCCGTCGACACCTGAACCATCTGGTAAATGCGCCCGCGCGGAGAATCCATCTCCAGGCCAAGCTCGCGGTACGTGGGGCACGCGTTCAGACAAAGGCCGCAATGGACGCATTTCTCCAGATCCGCGGGCTGCGGGCGGTCGTAGCCGCGCTGCAGATCAGATCCGGCCATACAGCCTGCCCCGGTTGAGGAGATTCCCGCTGTCAAACATGTTCTTGACCTTCTTCATGATCGAAAAATCAGGCCCCGGCTGTCGCCATAGCTCGTGCTGCTCGCGGAAATCCTGCGGCGCGTATTCGATGACGCCCCGGGCTTCCGGGTGCGCCGTAAACCATTCGGAAGCCTGGGCGGCTTCAGAAAAATATCCGTAGCAGACGCCATTCGCGGCGCGCGCAATCGCGGGCGCGGGCAACTGGTCCATGATCGCGCCGACCCCCGAAAGCACGGTGGAAATCCGGACCACCGCTCCTCCCGGGTGCGTCATCAGCCAGGATGGCGTGAATTGACGGATCTCGCGCCACGCTTCGTGCTCGACGTGCTCTTCCAGCACATCCGCGCTGCGCAATTCTCTCGAATAGCGGTCCAGAATCGCCGTTCCGCCGCCGGCTTGTACCATCAGCGCAAATCCATCTTCGGCCTTGCGTAGATCCACCGCCATTGGCTGCAGCACGCTGCGGAGGATCGCGTCCCGCTGCGCGATCGCCGCTTCCGGGCCTGGAAATTGCCAGCGGAATGTGCGGGTGGCCACGGGCCGCGGATAGACACGGAAATTCACGGACGTTACCGGCGCCAGCGTGCCGAAGGACCCGATCATCAGTTTGCCCATATCGAGTCCGGCGACGTTCTTCACCACCATACCCCCGGTCTCCACCAGTTTCCCTTCCATCGTGGCGAAGGTCATCCCGATCACCATGTCGCGAGCCGCTCCATAAAGCCGCCGCCGCGGTCCACTGCAATTCGTCGCCACCACACCACCCACCGTTGCGTCGCCGGAAAAAGGAGGGTCCAGGGGAATCATTTGCCGGTTCTCCTCCAGCAGGTCCGAGAGCTGCTTCCAGCGCATGCCGGCTTGCACGCTCACAGTGAGGTCCCGTGGTTCATACTTCAGCAGACGGTTCAATCCGCGTGTCGCGATTTCAACGTCGGCCGGCGCCAGCGGACCGCCCATGGCGTCCTTCGTTCCGCGGCCCAGCAGGCGAATGGTCTGGTTTTGCGTGGCGGCCTCCGCCAGTGCGCAGGCAAGCTCTTCCGGAGTATTGGGTTCGATAGGCAATGTTAAGATGAAGGGAATCTTCATTATGAATCACGCATGGGCGGATCGCTAAGCCAAATGGACTCTCGCCGCCAGTTTTTGGGAACCGTTACCGGCCTTGCCACTACGCTCGCCGTGCCCAAACGGGCGCTGGGCGCTAACGAAAGGCTGCGCCTTGGAATCATCGGCGCCGGTGATCGCGGCTCGGAGTTAATGCGCCAGGCAATCGAGTGCCCGGGCGTTGAGTTTGCCGGTATTTCCGACATCTACACCCGCCGGCTCGAGGCCGCGCTCCACATTGCACCGCAAGCCAAAACGTATCTCGACCATCGCCACATGCTGGAGGACAAATCGATTGACGCCGTCCTCATCGCTACTCCCCAGCATCTGCATTGCGAGCATTTCGTAAATTCCATCGAGGCCGGCAAGCACGTCTATCAGGAAAAGACCCTCGCGTTTAACGTCGATCATGCCAAACGCATGCGCGCCGCATTTCTCAACGCCGGCAAACGCACGGTGCAGGTAGGTCACCAGTGGTGCTCCTCGGGCCAGATGGTGGATGCCCAGCGTTTCGCCGCATCCGCGCCCATGGGGAAAATCACCGCGATTGTGATGCAGATGTACCGCAACACGCCGCACGGCAAACCCCAGTGGTCCCGCCCGGTCTATCCGGATATGACGCCGGAGAACATCCTCTGGAAATCGTTTGAGGGCGGCGCGGACCCGCACCCCTTCGACGCGAACCGCTACGTCAACTGGCGGTTCTTCTGGGACTATTCCGGCGGCAATGTCTATGAGAACATGTGCCACCAGCTCTGCTTCTGGTACAAAACCTTGAACCTGCGGATCCCGAATGCCGCCACTATGACCGGAGGCGTCTATCTCTGGAAAGACGGCCGCGAGGTGCCCGACACCATGAGCGTAAACCTCCAGCAGCCCGAAGAGATGCTGGTGAGTTGGGATAGCGGCTTCGGCAACAACGAATTGGGCATCAGCGAGGAGGCCTTGGGAACCGACGGCTCCCTCACTCATGCCTCGCAGGTTCGCTATACACCGCAGAAAGTCAATCAGCCGTCCGAAAAAGAAATGGTGGGTGCGACGCGATCCTCACCCAACGCTCATATGCAGAATTTCCTCGATTGCATCCGCGACGGCAAGGAACCGAACTGCCCGTTCGATCTCGGTTTCCGCGTGGCGATCGCGTGCCGCATGGCAGTCGAGAGTTACCGCCAGGGACGGACCGTCCGCTGGTCGGCGGAACGGGAAGAGCTTGTCTAGTCCGGACAGCCCGCCAGACCAAGCCGTTTGAAGGTTTGCCATGGAATTCGAATATACGCCGGAGCAAATCCACCTCCGGAAGACAGTCCGGGAGTTTGCCGAAGCGGAGATTCTTCCGCACGTTCTCCAGTGGGATGAAGAGCAGATATTTCCGCTCGATGCCATTAAGAAGGCGGCCGCTCTTGGGCTGCTGGGAGCCATCTTTCCGGAGGAGCTGGGCGGCGCCGGCCTTGGGTATATCGAATACGCGATCATCATCGAAGAGCTGTCCCGCGTCGATCCGTCCGTCGGGTTGATCATCGCGGCGCACAATTCTCTCTGCTCCAATCACATCTTCCTTGCCGGTAACCGCAACCAGCGCGAGAAATATTTGCCCAAGCTCGCGTCGGGAGAATGGATTGGCTGCTGGTCCCTCACGGAGCCCGAAGCCGGCTCCGACGCGGCAGGCACGCGCACCACCGCCGTGAAGCATGGAGATTCCTGGGTCATCAACGGCGGAAAAACTTTCACCACGAATGCCCAATATGCGCAGGTCTGCGTGGCCATGGCTGTTACGGACCGCTCCGCTTCCGCTCATGGAATTTCCGCCTTCATTCTGGAAGCGGACACGCCCGGCTTCCGGGTGGGCCGGAAAGAGAACAAGCTCGGCATGCGCGCCAGCGCCACCGGCGAAGTTATCTTCACGGATTGCCGGCTGCCGGAGAGCCAGCTTCTGGGGAAGCCCGGGGAAGGCTTCGTCGACAGCCTGCGCATTCTCGATGGCGGCCGCATTTCCATCGCCGCGCTTTCCGTGGGCCTGGCTCAGGGGGCCTATGAGGCAGCCCTGCGCTACTCCAAACACCGCAAACAATTCGGGCGGCCCATCTCCGAGTTTCAAGCGATCCAGCACAAGCTTGCCGACATGGCTACCGAAATCGAAGCCGCCCGACTGCTCACCTATCGCGCCGGCTGGATGAAGGATCGCGGGCACCGCGTCACCCGGGAATCCGCGATGGCGAAGCTTTTTGCCTCCGAAATGGCGGTCCGCACCGCCGATCAGGCGCTTCAGATCCACGGCGGCTACGGCTTCATCAAGGACTATCCGGTAGAGAAATTCTACCGGGACGTCAAGCTCTGCACCATCGGCGAAGGAACCAGCGAGATCCAGCGCCTGGTGATTGCCCGGCAGCTTCTGAAGAGTAATTGACGGTGGGGTTTACGGACATCGCTCACTGGGCGCGTCAGATTCGTTCGGGAGATCTCCGGGCCCTGGCGCGAGCCGCCACTGCCATCGAGAACCGCGCGCCGTCCGCGACGGACCTTCTCAAGGAGCTGTTTCCCCATACGGGACGCGCCGCGGTGATCGGAATCACGGGAGCCCCAGGCGCGGGCAAGAGCACGCTTGCCGATCAGATAGCGCGCCTGTGCCGGGCGCGCTCCCGGCAGGTTGGCATTCTCAGTGTGGATCCCAGCAGCCCGTTCAGCGGGGGCGCAATTCTGGGAGACCGCATCCGCATGCAAGGGCATTATGCGGATCCCGGCGTCTTCATCCGTTCCATGGCTACCCGGGGATGGCTGGGCGGCCTCGCCCGCGCCGCCACGGATATGACTCTGCTTCTGGATGCGGCCGGCCGCGACGTGATCCTCATAGAAACGGTCGGGGTCGGCCAGGCGGAAGTGGAGATTGCCCGGCTTGCGGCAGTCACTTTGCTGGTTCTGGTACCCGGCATGGGCGATGATGTTCAGGCCATCAAAGCCGGTATCATGGAGATCGCCGACGTGTTCGTGATCAATAAAGCCGACCACCCCGGCGCAGACCGCCTGGAGCGGGAGATCCGCGCCAGCCTGAGCCTGTCCATGAGGCCGGACGCCTGGATGCCCCCCATAGTGCATACGGTCGCAAGCGAAGGGAAGGGCGTCGAAGAAGTCCTCGATTGCGCCATGCGGTATCTCGAAACCAGCAGCCGGGATCCACGCCGCGGCGTGAAACTCTGGTCTCTCCGCCTTCGCGAAATGCTCCGGGAGCGTCTGCTCGAATCGGTCCCTCCGGAGCGAATTGAGGCTCTCGCGCAGGCTGTCGCCGCGCGCCGGGACGACCCCTACACCGCGGTCGAGCGGCTGCTTGCATCGGTGAAAAATGCCTGACTTCACGATCGACCATCTTGGCATCGCGGTCCGCTCCCTCGACGAGGCGCTCGCCTTCTGGAGCCGCCAGCTCGGGTTGGAAGCCGCTGAGCCGGAAACCGTGGACGCCGAAAAAGTGCGTGTGGCGATGCTCCCCGCCGGCGAATCCCGCATCGAACTCCTGGAGGCCTCGGCGCCCGATTCGGTGATTGCAAAGTTCGTCGCGAAACGCGGCGAAGGTTTGCATCACGTGGCGATCCGGGTTCCCGATCTGCTCTCTACGGTGGACCGCTTGCAAGCCGCGGGCGCTCGCCTTCTGAACGAACCCCGGCGCGGCGCCGGCGGACACCTCTACGTGTTTGTCCATCCATCCTCAGCGGGCGGAGTCCTGCTGGAACTGATACAGGCGGAATCGAACCAGGAATGAAACCAACGATCGGAATTATCGGCGGCAGCGGATTGTATTCGATGCCCGGCTTTGAAGCACAGGAAGATGTGGTCATGGAGACGCCCTTTGGCGCTCCCTCCGACCCCTACGTCGTCGGCTCCCTCGCGGGCAAAACCGTGGCTTTTTTAGCGCGCCACGGCCGCGGCCACCGCATTTCTCCCTCGGAGTTGAATTTTCGCGCCAACATCTGGGGGATGAAGGCGCTCGGCGTGGAACGGATTATCTCGCTAAGCGCCGTCGGCTCTCTCAAAGAAGAGCACCGCCCGCTCGATTTCGTGCTCCCCGATCAGTTCGTGGACCGCACCCGGGGGCGCATCTCCACCTTTTTCGGCGAGGGCCTGGTGGCGCACATCAGTTTTGCGGATCCCATCTGCCCGCACTTGGCGCAAGTGGTTTCCGGCGCGGCAGCCTCCTCCGGCGTCACGGCGAAGCTCGGCGGCGCCTACCTCTGCATGGAAGGTCCGGCGTTCTCCACCAAGGCCGAGTCGAATCTCTACCGGAGCTGGGGTATGGACGTCATCGGCATGACGAATCTGCAGGAAGCCAAGCTGGCGCGCGAAGCCGAGCTCTGCTACGTGACCATCGCCATGGTCACGGACTACGACTGCTGGCATCCCGAGCATGATGCCGTCACCGTAACCGACATCATCGCCAATCTCACCAAAAACGCGGAAAATGCCGCCAAAGTGGTGCGAGCCGCCGTCGTCGCGATGCCCGCCTCCCGCGAATGCAAATGCGGTTCCGCCTTGAAGCATGCCCTGATCACCGATCCCGGCACTGTGCCTCCCGCCACGCGCAGGAAATTGGAGCTACTGGTTGGCAAGTATCTCTCCTGAAGCCTGCGCCGGGGCGCTGCTGGACTGCTGCCTGGAGGGCCGCCCGTGGCGGGAAAACGACCTGGAACCGCTGCTCTCCGGCGAGCATGGCCATCTTCTTTTCAGCGTCGTCGCGGAAGGCCTGGCGGACCGCTTTGAGCCACGCCTCTGCAACTCCTACGCGGCTTTATTCTCCGAAGTAATCGCCCGCAAAATCGACGGCGTCCACGCCCATCACCTTTTCGAACGGTATCAGCGCGTCCGCAAACCGCGCGAGTTCGAAGGCGACCCTTCCCGTATCCGGAATGTCTTCGTGCTCTCGCGCGTCACGCTGGGCGCCGATATCGCCGTCACCAGCGTCCTGCTCGACGCCGCTCGCCGCAAATTCCCGGAGGCCCGCGTTTGGCTCGTCGGCTCCTTGAAAAGCTGGGAGCTTTTTTCCTCTTCCTCCATAGGCCACATCCCCATTACCTATCGCCGCGGAGGCTCGCTCGAGAGCCGCTTCGGCGTTTTCGAGCAGCTCCGGGAAGCGCTGTGCCAGCCGTCCAGCATCATTCTGGATCCGGATTCCCGCCTCACCCAACTCGGTCTCCTGCCAGTCTGCCCGGAAGAGGACTACTTCTTCTTTGAAAGCCGCGCCTACGGTGGCGAGAGCGGCGAAACAGTGGGCCTGCTTGCGCGCAGGTGGGCCTGCCATACGTTCGGCCTGGACGACTGTGAGGCGTTTTTGCGTCTTTCGCCCGCGTCCGGAGCGGCCGCGGACATCACGGTCAGCCTCGGTGTTGGCGAAAATCCCGCGAAGCGAATCGCGGATCCGTTTGAGCCGCAGTTGCTCCGTTATCTGGGAACCAGGGGAGAAGTCCTGGTCGACAAGGGCGCGGGTGGGGAAGAAGCCGAGCGCGTCGCCAGAGCCATCGAAACAAGCGGGGCGCGCATTCGCTGCTGGGAAGGCTCCTTCGCCGGCTTCGCCTCCCACATTGCGCAAAGCCGGCTCTATGTGGGCTACGACTCCGCCGGCGGCCACGCCGCGGCCGCAGCCGGTGTTCCGCTGGTGAGCATCTTCGCCGGCTTCGCGTCCCATCGCATGTTTGAGCGCTGGCGGCCCACCGGCAAGGCTAAGTCGATCGTGCTGCGCGTCGACAATCCCGATCCCTCCGAAGTATGGGAAAAGACCCGGGCCGCGCTCGAACAGCTCCTGTAGCAAGCTTCGCCGCACAACAGAGATACAATCACTCTCATGCACGCCCTCCCGCGAGGCTCCTGGTGATTTCCCGGCGCGAACTACTCGCTCTTGCCGCCGCTGCGCCGCTCGCGGCAGGCTCCGGACCGTTGGATCCGCACCGGCCGCAATATCACTTCCT
>Ga0105240_10012814_pt1 | contig 11552 bp, 15 predicted proteins | sample KBSC54metaG_FD_80426 | JGI IMG/M metagenome (GOLD analysis project Ga0105240, IMG submission 80426) | Corn rhizosphere microbial communities from Kellogg Biological Station, Michigan, USA - KBS C5-4 metaG | ecosystem: Host-associated > Plants > Roots > Rhizosphere > Soil | place: Michigan, USA...
AAGCCGCCTCGCAGCCTGTCGCCGAGTACATGACGCATGACCCCGTCGTCCTGCGCCTCGACGACAGCATGGCCGTTGCCCTCAACAAGATGAGCTTCGGCGCCTTCCGCCACATGCCGATCATTGGCGAGGACGGCGCGCTGATCGGCATCGTTACCGCCCGCGATGTGTGGCAGTGGATCATGGGCCGCTACTTCGACTGATACCGGTTCCCCGTTCCCGATTCCCTGTTCCCCGTTCCCTGGCGCCTATCGTTCACTAGGTCTGGCCTATGGCTCTCGCACCCGTTACAGTCTTCTATAGCACAACGCTATGCCTGCGCGGTGAGTCATACATGGAGCTTGCACAACTCGACGCTTTTATCGCCGCCGCGGACTGTGGCAGCTTCAGCCGCGCGGCGGATTTGCTCAACGTCGCCCAGCCATCGCTAAGTAATCGCATCCAGTCGCTCGAACGCGAAGTCGGCCAGCCGCTCTTCGAACGTATGGGCCGCGGCGTCAAACTCACCGACGCAGGCCACTCCTTCCTGCCGTATGCCCAGCGCGTCATGCGCACATTGCACGACGGCGTCATGGTGCTCGAAGGCACGCGCGAGGGCACCGCCGGCCGCCTCCTCGTCGGGGCCGCTCCGGCCGTCGGCACCTACGTGCTGCCCCGCCTGCTCAAGGTCTTCTGTGACCAACACGTGGGCGTCGAGGTGCTGGTACGCACGGGTCACTCCGACGAAGTCCTGCAGATGGTCATCGATGACGATGTCCAGGTTGGTATTGGCCGACCGATCAACCACCCCGATGTGCGGACTGTGACGCTCTATAGCGACGAACTGGTGCTCGTCGTCTCGTCGCAACACCAGTACGCCAAATCTGGATCGGTAAAAGTCGACGACCTCGCCGACGAGTCACTCATCCTGTTCGACCGCGATTCCGGCTATTACGGCATGATCCTCGGCCTCTTCCGCGACCTCGGTGTCGTCCCTCAGCAACAGATGCAACTCGACAGCATCGAAGCGACCAAGAAGATGGTCGAAGCCAACCTCGGCATCGCTCTCCTGCCCGAAGTCTCCGTGGAGCGGGAAATCCGCCTCGGCACGTTGCACAAAGTGCACATCGAAGCCGCTGAGACGGTGGAGCGCGAGATCGCCGTCATGTATCGCCGCAATAAGCCGCAATCCGGCCCCATGGCCGCCTTCCTCGACTTGCTGAGCGAGATCTACGGCGTGAAGCTGCCGCGGTAGTGCAAATGGATCCCCGAAGCATCGTGCGACGTGGTTATGACCTTGTGAGCGAAGCCTACCGGGCCGACAGCTTCGACTATGCCGGCTCTGATTACGGACGCTTGCTCGATCACGCGTTGACCGGCGACTTCGACCCCCTCGATATCCTCGACGTGGGATGCGGCAACGGCATCCCGGTGGACAGCGCACTGGCCACCTCGCATCGCGTTACCGGCGTCGATATCTCACGCGTGCAGCTCCAACGTGCACGCGCTCTCGTGCCCGTTGCGAGGTTTCTGCAGGGCGATATCGCCCGTCTTCCGTTTCGGCCAGCATCGTTTGATGCGGTCGTTGCCTTCTACTCCATCATCCACGTCCCCGTGGACGAGCATCTCGGCGTCTTTCGGGATTTTGCCAGGCTACTCCGACCGGGCGGATTCCTGCTGGCGACTCTCGGGCACACCGCATGGACAGGCACCGAGGATGACTGGCAGGGCGTGGAGGGCGGGACAATGTACTGGAGCCACGCGGACCGCGAAACCTACATCCGGTGGCTCGGCGATGCAGGCCTGGTGGTTGAGTGGTAAGAGTTCCTACCGGAGGGCAACAGCGGCCATACAGCCGTTTTCGCCCGTCGCCCGGAGTAGTTGCTGCCAGTAACCTTGGCTACGCGTGCTGATCGACCTCCATTGCCACACCCTCCCGCTCTCGCAGTGCAGCAGCCTCAAACCCGAAGAGCTGGCGGACCTCGCCCGCGCACGTGGCCTCGACGCCGTCTGCCTGACCGAGCACGACGCGACGTGGGATGCCGCTGAACTCGCTGCCCTCAACCGGCGCACCGGCTTCCTCTTCCTCCCCGGCATCGAACTCACCACTGACCGCGGCCACGTCCTTGCGTACGGCCTGCGCGACGGCTCGGCCACTTTCGCCAGCTCCGCAGCCGCCGCGAAAGCCGCCCAGGCCGATGGCGCGCTCCTCTACCTCGCTCACCCGGCCCGGGATGGGCTGCTGCGCATAACCGACGATACCGCGACCCTTTTCGCCTCCATCGAAGTCCAGAACGGCTCAGACACCGCCCTCCAGAACCTCTCCGCCACGGGCCTCGCGAACGGCTTCCGGCTCCCTGGCATTGGGGGCTCGGATGCCCATACGCCAGCGGAAGTGGGCCGCGCCGCCACCCACTTCGAAACTGCCGTCACCGATGTGGCGTCGCTTCTCGCTGCCCTGTGCGCCGGCCAGTACGAGGCGGTGGACCTGCGATGACCTGTCGCTGAGCCTTAGTTGGCGCCCGGCGCCCCACACCCGGATAATGCCCACGACGTGATGGTGGGGACGCCCGGGCCGTGTGTGGCCCGCTAAACAGGAGAGTCCTCATGCCCAAAGTCCTCGTTGCCGGCGCCTCCGGCCTTGTCGGTCACGCTGCGCTTGAGCAATTCGCCTCCATGTCCGGTTGGGAGGTCATCGGCGTCTCCCGCCGCGTCCCCCACGACGTCCCCGGCGCTACCCTGCTGTCGGTGGATCTGCTGGACCCCGCGGCCTGCGACGACGCCTTCGACCAGCTGAGCGATGTCACGCACCTCGTCTATGCCGCCCTGCAGGAAGACCCGGGCCTCATGCCCGGCTGGACCGACCCGGCGGTCATGGACCGCAACGACCGCATGCTGCGCAACCTCTTCGAGCCTCTTTCCAAAGTGGCAACGGGCCTCGAACATATCTCGCTGCTGCATGGCACGAAAGCCTACGGGCTCCATCACCCAGCGGTGCGCGAGCTGGGTGGTGTACACATCCCGCTGCGCGAACGTGAGCCACGGCGCGAGCACCCAAACTTCTACTTCCTCCAGGAGGACTACCTCCGCGAGAACCAGCGCGACGCGTCGTGGGGCATGACCGTCTTCCGCCCAACCGTCATCTACGGTGACGCGGCCGGTAACAACATGAACCCCATTCTCGCCATCGCCGCCTACGCAGCGCTGCTGCGGGAGCAGGGCGAGCCGCTCCACTTCCCCGGCCACGAAACGACGCCCGTCCTGCGCGAAGCGGTCGATGCCCGCCTCGTCGCGCGCGCACTCGCCTGGGCCGCGACATCGCCGAATGCCCGCAACCAGACCTATAACCTCACCAACGGCGATGTCTTCATCTGGCAGAACGTCTGGCCCGCGATCGCGGAAGCGCTCGGCATGGAACCCGGGGAACAGCGGCCAATCTCGTTCGTCCAGGATCTGCCACGCCAAAACGACGCCTGGGCCGCTATCGTCGAGAAGTACAACCTCGACGCTTCGAAGGACATCGCCGAATTCGCCGGCTACAACTCGCTCGTTTACGCCGATGTCATGATGGGCGGCGGGCGGCAGCAATCGCTGCCCACACTCAACAGTACAATCAAAGGCCGCCAGGACGGCTTCCACGACTGCATCGATACGGAAGACATGTTCCGAGAACTTTTCGCCAGCCTCCGTACGACTGGCAAGTTCCCGCGCTGAGCTGGTGCGGGCCGGCCACAGCAGCTCCTGCCCTCGTCGTTCCCGTGCTTAAGAGGGTTTCGATATACGCAGGCCCGGCATCCTTGCCAGTCTGTGAGTGTCGCTGGCCTATGTTGAGCAAATCCGGGCGACTGCCCGCTGAGGCTGGCGTATGGCGACACAGTCCCGCTCCGATTCCATCGATGAAATGGTCGATGACAGCTTCCCGGCGAGTGATCCCCCCTCGTTCACACCCATCACCGGGACGGGTTCGCGAGAATCAGCGGCAGGCAGCGACTCCCGTGACCGCGATGCCGCTGCCGTCGGCCAAACCGATCCAAAATTCGCATTGTGGGTCGCGGTTGTTGGCGCCGGAGCGGCGATCGTTGCGATGGTGATTCGCCGCAAAAGGCGCACGCGACGCGGGCCCATCGCGCGGGCTTTCGACCCGGTTCGAGAGTTCGTCCATCGCGCCGTGCCCTCCTAGCCACTTAAATCGCCATCGCCCGGTTACGCATCTTGCCTTGCAGCACAGCACAACCAAAGAAAGGACCCGTCCCCGTGACAACGCTCCACGCAATCCAGCCGACCAATGCTTTAGCGAATTCCGCGGTGTCATGGCGCGCCGCGGTGGCCCGGTTGCGTGCCGCGCGAGAGGTCCCGTTTGACGTTTCCGCTTCCGAGGCCTGGCGTGCCGCCTTCGTCGAGGATGTCGAGCACGCACGCGCAGCTCTCGACGTACCGGGCGAACGCACCACTGGTTGCGAGCGGGTCTGTGCGGAGATAGGCTCGTTGCTCGTCCTCGTCCAGGGTCTCGGTCGCATTGGGCTCAAGGATGTGGTCGAAGCCTGCGAACGTGCGATCCTTCTCGAAATTGCCGCGACACAGCGCTTCCATTCCATTCGGGACCTCGCGAACAGCGAGGCGTGGCTCGACTCCCGCCACCATTAACCCTCGGCGAGCAGCTGGCGGAACCACAGGTTCGAGAGAGCCCCCGGCCGGGCCGCGACGATCCGTTCGACCGTTTCGCTGCCCCGCATCCCGAGTTCGCGCATAATCATGCCGGCCACCAGGCCGCTCCGGTTCATACCGTGAGTGCACATAACGTAGACGGCATCGAATGAGCCATCACCCGCCGCTCTGGCGGCCCGCCGGGCCGTATCTTCCAGGCGACGCATCGCAGGGATGGGGCCATCGTGGTCGACGAAGACACAGGGGATCCACTCCGCGGCGATCGTGCGGTAGGAAGGTGCCAGCTCACCAGCGCAATCGATGACGAGGCTGTTCGCCAGCGTCGAGTCATCCAGTGCCTGGCCAAGAATGCTGCGCGCACCCCCCATCCAGATCGCGGCACTCAGGCCTGGCGCCTCGCCGGCGCCGATTACGAGGCTCGCGCGCGCCTCGTGCTGATCCCTGGTTGAAGGTAAGCCGTAATCGAGTCCGGTCATCGAACGCCTACGCGCCGCGATATTCTGCGTCGGTGACATGTGCGCCCCAGTCCGTCTCAGGGCTACCGGGCGCCGCCACCCGCTCGGTGATCGTGATGTGCGACATGTAGTGGTCCGGCGCGGCGCCATGCCAGTGCCATTCGCCGGCGGGCGTCGTGACCACGTCTCCCGCGCGAATCCTCGCAAGTTCGCCACCGCGTGCCTGGGTCAGGCCTTGCCCCTCGGTGACATACAGTGTTTGGCCCGAAGCATGGCTGTGCCATGCGGTCCGTGCGCCGGGCGTGAATCGCACGGTGCTGACGCGCGCATTCGGGGGCGAATCGCCTCCCGTGATGCCGTCAATCCAGACATCGCCGGTGAACCAGGTGTCCGGGCCCTTCGTGGTTGCTGGCTGGGGACGGACTTCCATGGTGGCTCACTCTCCTGCGCCGTGACTTTCAGCGGAGCGTGGCCGCGAGGCCGCCGGTCGCGTTGAGATTGTTGGTGGAGACAGGGGGGCTCGAACCCCCGACCTCAGCATTGCGAACGCTGCGCTCTCCCATCTGAGCTATGTCCCCACGCGCGCCACCAGGCTGCTCCCATCGTAGGAAGCTGCCTGAGATCCGGTCAACCTGCCGGCGTACGCTTTGGCTATGATCGATGCGACGAGCCACGCCCAATGCGATAGCTCGTCTCTCCGGTGAACTCGCGTTCTTTTCCGCACTTCTTGCAACGCCCTGCGGTCATCTCGCCTCGTGGCGCTTCCAATACCCAGTGATGGACACAGTCCCCTACGACCTGCAGCGATTCAGCCTTCGACATGGAGCGAGTCCCCCTCGACGTGTGTTGCAGCCCGCCTGGCCCGGTTGATCCCCACCACCTGTTCCTAGCGGCCCGGCGCCAGTTTAGCTGCAGCTATAGAGGGTTTCAATCATTCATTTCGAATTGTCCAGCATCCCCATCAAAGGTGTGATAATTGCGAGCCCTTCATCGAGCTTCACCGCCTGGACCACGCCCCCTATCGCGGGCACCATTACCTCGGCCCCGGCATCCCGCACCACCCAGACATCGTTGGCGCCGGTCGGCATAACCTCCGCTATCCGCCCCAGCTCCTCGCCTTCGGTCGTGACCACGCGAAGCCCGATCAGCTCGTGCACGAAGTATGACTCGTCATCGTCGCGGACCACCTCTGTGTCGGGCGTCTCGAGCAGCTTCCCACGGAGACCTTCCGCCGCCGTGCGGTCGGTAAGTCCGCTGAGCTTCAAAATCCAGGCGCCACGGTCGCTGCGCGCCTCCTGCACGACGCGCCGCACACCATCGAGGTAGACGGGCCGTCCCCGCTGGATGTTTCGTGCCGTGGGCGAAAACGCCTCGACGCGCAGTTCTCCGCGAAGTGCATGGGGACGCAAGACGCGCCCAACCGCGGTGAAGCCTTCACGTGGTTCAGTGTCCATCGAAGAGAACGCCTTGCCGAGAGCTAATCGCCGATCTCCAGGCCGACCCGCACGTCTTCCTTCACTGCGGCGACCTTCACGAGCGATCGCATCGAGGAGGCGATCCTGCCCCCGCGCCCAATGACCTTGCCCCAGTCGCCTTCGGCCACGTCGAGCCTGATGCTCACGCGGTCGCCGTCGCCCGATTCCTGCACACGCACCTCGTCTGGGTTGTCAACGAGCGCTTTTGCCAGGTATTCCACCAGGTCCGTCATCATCGAAGCCATGATCAGGACTCGCTTTCGGGAGATTCCCCAGCAGCTTCGGCTGGTTCTGCGGCCGTTGCGGGCTCTTCAGCCGGTGTTGCCGACGGCGCCGGCGCTGCTGCAGCGGCGGGCGCTACTGTCGCCGCCTCGACCGTCGCGGCCTTCTTGGCTGGCGCAGGCAGCGGCTCAAGCACGCCGGCCTTTGCCAGGATCTTATGGGCCGCCTCCGATGGCTGGGCACCCTTGCCGAGCCATTCCTTCGCCCGGTCCGTATTGATCTGGATTGCCGGCGGGTTCGCGTGCGGGTCATAAGAGCCCAGCGTCTCGAGGAAGCCGCCGTCGCGCTTGGTCATCTTCTCGGCTACCACCATGCGGTACGTTGCGTGGTGCGTCTTGCCCGTCCGCCGCAGTCGAATTCGGATCATCCTTACTCCTCTAAAGCCCCGCGCTGCGCGGAGCGGTCAGACATACTTACGCGGATCATATGCTACGGCGGGCTTTCGAGCACGGCAGCGCAGGCCCACCGCACAGGTGGCCGATGAGCGCGCGGCAAATGGTGGGCGATACTGGATTCGAACCAGTGACCTCTGCGATGTCAACGCAGCGCTCTAACCAACTGAGCTAACCGCCCCCGCGGAGCACTCAGGATAGCCTTCGCACGTCGAACATTCCAGTATCAAGGCACCGCTGTACCATCGGCGGATGCGTACGCCGGATCCGCAAATCGAGCCCGTCACCATCATCTCGCGCATCGGCGTGCTTCCCGGCATGCGGCGTGGCCGCGTCGCGGCGTACGACTACTACATCCCCCATCGGCACGCCATCCGGGACGGCGCCTCGCGCGTCATGCGGCTCTATCTACTCCTCGACGAAGCGATCCAGGTCTGCCAACCGCCGACTTGGCTCGAGCACGACGCGGGTTCCTGGTACGTCGACCTCGTCACCATCACCGAATCCGGCGACACCATCGAGGTCGTCGACCGCGACATCGACGTTATCGTCCCGGCGCCCGGCCGTCCGTACCGGGTTGTGGACCTGCACGAATTCGGCGACGCCATCGAATCGGGCGAACACAGCCTCGAAGACGCGATCGTCGGTCTCCGGGCCTTCCAGGCATTCCTGGAAGCGCACTTGAACCGGCCTGATGGCAGCGCCGGCCCATGGCCCGACTTCCCACCGGCTGCAATTCAGCCGCTCATTGACGTGGTCATACCCGCCCTGGAGCGCGAACAACGCGGCACTTAGCGCCGGTCGCGCCAGCAGCCGGGCTCGCGACTCGTGTGGGCCACGGCGATCACCACAATGCAGTCCCCCGACGATTCGATAGCTAATCTGATACGGCTATTTCAGGCACCACTTTCAGAGCCGACGACTCGCACTGCAAGGTTCTGTCGGTTCGTCGGTGAAAGCTCCGTCGCCTGTTCAAAGAGCGAATCACCGCTTATCACGCCCCCGAACTATCGCGCCGCACCCCCTGTGCTACACTCACTCCCGACAACCGCATATCCTAACGGCTTCGACCGGGACGATTAGCCAGCCACCCACAGAGAGTCGCGCACCAGCTGAAAGTGCGGCGCCGGTAGGCGAAAACCACCCGCGAGCCTGTACCCGAAGCGCAGCTGCCGTAGGCGTACACGGATGGCCCCGTTACCGGCCGCGACGAGTTCATCGGACGCTCACATGCGCTGATGGAGAAGTTGGGTGGAACCACGGAGCGCGCCTCACGTCCCAGCGGATGGAGGCGCGATTGCATTTCCGGAGGTTCCCATACCATGCCTGTAATCATCGAATCGCACGCCGACCTTGCATCGCTTCCCAAAGAAGAGCGCCTTGCCCGCATGCGGCATTCGGCCGCGCACGTGCTCGCCGAAGCTATGGTCGAGCTCATGCCCGGCGCCGAACTCGGCATCGGCCCGCCTATCGAGACCGGCTTCTACTACGACTTCCGCCTCCCACGGCCGCTCACCAACGACGACCTCGCGTGGCTCGAAGAGCGCATGCGCAAGTCCCTCGCCGGCCGCCATCCCTTCCAGATGGCCTCCATTACCAAGGCTGAAGCCGCCGAGCGCTGGAAGGATCAGCCGTTCAAGCTCGATCTGCTGGCTGAACTCGACGAAGGCAACGTCACCCAGTGCACACATGCCAACTTCACCGACCTCTGCCGCGGCGGCCACGTCAACGACACCGGCGACATCCCCGACTCGTTCAAACTGATGAGCATCGCCGGCGCGTACTGGCGCGGCAGCGAAAAGAACCCCCAGCTCCAGCGAGTCTACGGCGCGCTATTCGAGACCGCTGACGACCTTGCAGCCTACGAAGAACACCTCGAAGAAGCTCGCCGCCGCGACCACCGCCGCATCGGCCGCGAACTTGAACTCTTCGAGCTCGTCGATGAGATCGGGCCTGGCCATGTCGTCTGGCTCCCCGCGGGCGCGACCATTCGCCGCGAACTCAGCCGCTGGATCGAAGACCTCGAAATCGAACAGGGCTATCTGCACGTCCACACGCCGAACGTTGCCAAGCGCGAACTCTACGTTCGCTCCGGCCACTGGGATCACTACCAGGATGCGATGTACCCCGTGATGGAGCGCGACGGCGAAGAGTACGTCCTTCGCCCCATGAATTGCCCCAGTCACATCATGGTCTATGAGGCAGCCCAGCACTCGTACCGCGAACTCCCGATCCGCATCGCCGAACTTGGCGACATGCACCGTTGGGAGAAGTCTGGCGAACTCACGGGCATGAGCCGCGTCCGCATCATGACACTCAACGACGCCCACATTTTCTGCACTGACCCCGATCAGGTCGCGCAGGAAGTCGAGAACGTCCTACGCCTCATGGAACACGTGTACGGCGTCCTCGGCCTCAAGAAGTACAGCTACCGGCTCTCGCTTGGGGACCCAGACGACCACGAAAAGTACGTCGATAACCCGCCGATGTGGGAAAAGGGCGAAGACCTTCTGCGGCGTGTCCTGCAACGCGTCGGGCTGCCGTTCGAAGAGGCGAAGGGCGAAGCGGCCTTCTATGGCCCGAAGATCGATGTCCAGTTCGAAACTGCCGCCGGCAAGGACGAGACGCTCGTCACGGTCCAGGTCGATTTCCATCTGCCCAACCAGTTCGGGCTCGAATACATCGGCGAAGATGGCGCCCGCCACCAGCCGATCATCGTCCACCGCGGCGTGATCTCGACGCTCGAGCGAATGGTCGCGCTCCTCATCGAAGAGTACGAGGGCAACTTCCCGCTCTGGCTCGCGCCCACCCAGGCCGTCGTCATCCCGATCGCCGACCGGCACGTCGCGTATGCTGAAGAGGTGGCTGCGCAGCTTCGTGCCAATCGCTTTCGAGTCAGCGTCGATGCACGCAACGAGCGCATGCAGGCCAAGATCCGGGACCACCAGCTGAAGAAGATCCCGTACATGCTTGTCGTGGGCGACCGCGAGGCAGAGGCCAACGCCGCTGCCCTCCGCGTCCGTGGCGGCGAAAACCTGGGTGCCATCCCCGTCGCCGAAATCCTTCAGCGCCTCGTCAGCGAACGCGACAGCCGTGCACTCGTGCCGTGAATCGGCACGGCACGTTGCCGATGAGGGCGCCCGTCTCGGCTCGCCGCGGAGTCCAATCATCGATAGAATCGCCTCCCATAACACCGGAGGCGATTCCTACGTCCACCTTTGTCCTTGTCCACGGCGCCTGGAGCGGGTCATTCACCTGGCGGAAGGTGCGGCCGCTGCTCGGCGCGCACGGCCACGAGGTGTTCACCCCGTGTCTGACTGGGCTCGGCGAACGCGCGCACCTCACCAGTCCCCAGGTCAACCTCTCGCTCCACATCCAGGATGTCGTCAACGCGACCTGGTACGAAGATCTCGGCGACATCACACTCGTCGGGTATAGCTACGGCGGGATGGTCGTGACCGGCGCGCTCGACCACCTCGGCGACCGCGTGAAGCACCTGGTCTATCTCGATGCCTTTGTGCCCGCCGATGGCGACTCGCTTGAATCGCTCGTTGGCCGGCCGGAATCCATCGCTGAGTGCTTCCCGGGTGAATGGCTCCGCGAGTCGGCGCCGCGCGAGTACGACGACCCTGCCGACGCGGCGTTCACGGCTCCCCGGCGCGTCAGCCACCCCGCTGGCTGCTTCAACGAGGCCGTGCGGCTGAGGACGCCGCTCGAATCGCGTGGCATCTCACTCACCTATATCAAAGCCACTGGCGAGCGGCGGCCGGAGACGGGCGGCGGACCGTTCTGGGTGGCGGCCGACCACGCCCGCACGAGCCCACGCTGGCGCTACGAGGAGATCGCGACAAACCACATGATCCCGTTCAACCGCGCCAACGACCTCGCCAACCTCCTGCTCGGAGTCGCATCAACCTGACACGCTCGCGCCGGCATCCTGTCCATTATGTTGCGGCTGGAGGATTGTGTCAGTACCGCGACCGGCAGGGAGCGGCGGCCGCGAGTCACCGATCTCTCCCACGAAGTCTCCGCGATCGCGGCAGAAAGAAAGCCCCTGGGTTGCACACCCAGGGGCTTCCAATACGCTCTCTCGGTACTCGGTACTCGGTACTCGGTACTCGGTACTCGGTACTCGGTACTCGGTACTCGGTACTCGGTACTCGGTACTCGGTACTCGGTACTCGGTACTCCTAGTAGTCTTCCGGTGGTGGTGGCGCCGCCATCGGAGGCTGTGGGATCTCCGCAACCAGCGTTTCCGTCGTCAGTACCAGCGAGCTGATGCTCACCGCGTTTTCGAGCGCCGA
>Ga0105240_10012818_pt1 | contig 11550 bp, 10 predicted proteins | sample KBSC54metaG_FD_80426 | JGI IMG/M metagenome (GOLD analysis project Ga0105240, IMG submission 80426) | Corn rhizosphere microbial communities from Kellogg Biological Station, Michigan, USA - KBS C5-4 metaG | ecosystem: Host-associated > Plants > Roots > Rhizosphere > Soil | place: Michigan, USA...
GCCATGAAAGCGGAGAAGCTGATCGACGACACCATCACCGCGGCGAACTGGCGGTAGATGTTGCCGGTGGAGCCCGCGAAGAAAGCCAGCGGCACGAACACCGAGATCAGCACCACCGTCACGCCGATGATGGCGCCCTGGATCTGTCCCATCGCCTTGCGCGTGGCTTCGCGCGGCGGCAGGCCCTCTTCGCTCATGATGCGCTCGACGTTCTCCACCACGACGATCGCGTCGTCCACCACGATGCCGATCACCAGCACCATGCCGAACATCGTCAGCACGTTGATCGAGAACCCCAGCGCCAGCAGCGCCGCGAAAGTGCCCAGCAGCGCGACCGGCACCACCAGCGTGGGAATGATGGTGTAGCGCCAGTTCTGCAGGAACAGGAACATCACCAGGAACACCAGCGCCACCGCTTCGAGCAAGGTGACCACCACCTGCTCGATGGAGATGCGCACGAAGTCGGAGCTGTCGTACGGAATCGCCCAGCTCATGCCCGGCGGAAAATAAGGCGCGAGCTCGCCCATGCGCGCGCGGATCGCCTTCGCCGTTTCCAGCGCGTTGCCGCTCGGCGAGAGTTGCACGCCGATGCCGGTGGAAGGCTTGCCGTTCAGGCGCGCCGCGACCGTGTAGTTCTGCGCGTTGAGCTCCACGCGCGCGACGTCCTTGATCCGCACCGTCGAGCCATCCGCATTGGCGCGCAGCACGATGTTGCCGAATTGCTGCGGTGACGCCAGCTGCCCGTCGACCACCACCGTCGCGGAGATGGTCTGCCCCGCCACCACCGGCAGGTCGCCGATCGAACCGGAAGACACCTGGGCGTTTTGCGCGCGGATGGCGGCGTTCACGTCGTTCGCCGACAGATTGAAGCCGACCAGCTTTTGCGGATCGAGCCAGATGCGCATCGCCTGCTCGGTGCCGAACAGCTGCGCCTGGCCCACGCCGGGAATGCGCTGGATTTCCGGCAGCACGTTGCGCGACGCGTAGTCACCCAGCATGACCGGCGTGTAGTTCGGGTCGCTGGAGGACAGGATGGTGAACAGCAGGAAGTTCGACCGGGCCTTGTCGACCCGCACGCCTTGCTGCGTCACGGCCTGGGGCAGCCGCGGGCTGGCACGCGAGAGGCGGTTCTGCACGTCGACCTGCGCGAGGTCGGGACTGGTGCCGGGCTGGAAGCTCAGCGTGATCTGGCCGGTGCCGTTGGCCTGGCTCACCGACTCCATGTAGATCAGCCCGGGCGAGCCGTTCATCTCCTGCTCGATCACGCTGATCACGCTTTCTTCCAGCGTCTTCGCGGAGGCGCCGGGATAGGTGGCCGAGACGATGATCGATGGCGGCGCCACCGGCGGATATTGCGCGATCGGCAGCTGCGTGGTGGCCACGCTGCCCATCACGATGATGAACAGCGCGATCACCCAGGCAAAGATAGGGCGGTCGATGAAAAACTTGGACATGTCCCGGCCCTCAGGCTTTGCGAGAAGATGCGGCGGAAGACGGCGCGGAGGCGGCGGCCGCGGACGGCGCCGCGGCGTTGGGCGCCTTCCACGGCACCGGCTTCACCGGCGCGCCCGGACGCATCTTCTGGAACCCGTCCACCACCACCTGTTCACCCGCCTTCAGGCCGTCGAGGATGACCCAGTCATTGCCTTGCGCGGAACCGACCTTCACCGGGCGCGGCGTGACCTTGCCGTCGGGCGCGACCACCATCACGCTGTCGCCCTGGTTGGATCGCGTCACCGCCTGCTGCGGCAGCAGCACGGCCTTGTCGGCCTTGGCCTGTTCCAGCCGCACGCGCACATACAGGCCCGGCAGCAGATCACCCCTGGGATTGGGCACTTCCGCGCGCAAGGTCAATTGGCCGCTGGTCGGGTCCACCGTCAAATCGGAAAACAACAGCCGGCCGGTCTGCGGATATTCGCTGCCGTCTTCCAGCAGCACATGCACCAGCGCGCCCGAACCGCCGGCGCGCTTGAGCCGGCCCTCCTGGAACGCGCGGCGCAGCTTCAATGCTTCAGTCGCGGACTGCGTGAAATTGATGTACATCGGATCGATCTGCTGGACGACGGCCAGCGGCGTCGCTTCGCCCTGCCCGACCAGCGCACCTTCGGTCACCAGCGCTCGGCCGATGCGACCGGAGATCGGCGCCACCACCGACGCGTAGTTGAGGTTGATCTCCGCGGTCTGCACGGCCGCCTTGCCGGCGGCCACTTCGGCCTCGGCCGACTTCTCGGCGGCCACCGCATTCGCGTAATCCTGCTTGCTGATGGCGTTGGCTTCCACCAGCGGCTTGTAGCGCTCGGCCAGTGCCTTGGCCTGGCCCAGGTTGGCCTGCGCCCGCGCAACGGTCGCCTGCGCGCTGGCCACCTGGGCCTGGTAGGGCGCGGGGTCGATGCGGAACAACGGCTGGCCAGCGCGCACATCCGTGCCTTCGCGGAATAGCCGCTCCTGCACGATGCCGGCGGCGCGCGCGCGCACCTGCGCCACGCGCGACGCTTCCAGCCGGCCCGGCAATTCATCGATCAGGCCGACTTCGCGCAGCGTGACGGTGATCACGCCCACTTCAGGCGGTGGCGGCGCGCCGCCACCGGGCGCTGTTTGCGCGTTGCTGCTGCCGCCTTGCCCGCACCCGGCGAGAAGCGCGGCGAGCAGCAGCGCGGCAAGCGCGCGCACCAAGGAAGATGATTCGATCATGCGTGAAGCAGTGGACATGGGCATACCTTGCGGGGGAAACGCTCCACAACCCATCGGGAGCGTGAAAAGCGAAACGGGCCAGTATACATACACGGCTGAATGTATAGTCCCGGCATGGCCCGCCGCACCAAGGAAGACGCGCTCGCGACCCGGCATTGCCTGCTGGACGCGGCCGAGCGCGTGTTCCAGTCTAAAGGGGTTTCGGCAACTTCGCTGGCGGACATCGCGGCTGCGGCGGGCACCAGCCGCGGCGCGATCTATTGGCACTTCAAGGACAAGGCCGCTTTATACAACGCCATGATCGAGCGCGTCAGCCTGCCGCTGGAGCACGCGATCGCAGGCGCCCCGGGACGCTGCGACCCGCTGACCTCGCTGCGGCAGGCCATCATGGCAGCGCTTGACAAGACCGCCAACGATCCGCAGACGCGGCGCGTCTTCGAGGTGGCGACGCACAAGGTCGAGTATGTGGACAGCCTGGGCGCGGTGCGCCAGCGCCATCTGGACGTGCGAAGCGAATGCGTCACGGGAATGAAGCAGGTGCTGCAGCGCGCCGCCCGCGAACGCGGCGTGTCGCTGCCCATCACCGCGGAGGCCGCGGCGCGCGGCTTGCACGCGCTGGTGGACGGATTGATCCAGAACTGGCTGCTCGACCCGAAAGCCTTCAACTTGCCACGCACCGGCCGGCAGGCGCTGGACAGCTATCTTGCGGGGCTGGGGCTGCAAGCGGCTTGAGCCGGCCCAGCCGCAGGCCACGGCTTGCCTCGGCGGCGGAAGGACCCTAGACTTTGCCTCCCGCCGTCTTTCGAGGAGAAAACAATGCGGCTTTACTACCATCCGGCTTCGACCACCAGCCGTGTTGTCCAGCTGTTCGTCGAGGACCAGGGCATCGCCATGGACTACCAGTTGGTGGACCTGTTCACCGGCGAACACCTGCAGCCCGCTTTCGCGCAGATCAACCCCAACTGCTTGGTGCCCGTACTCGAGGACGCAGGCTTCCGGCTCACGGAATGCTCGGCCATCCTGAAGTACCTGGGCGACAAGACGAACTCGCCGGCCTACCCGAAGGACTTGCGCGAGCGCGCGCGCGTGCATGAAATGATGGACTGGCTCAACTCCAACATCTACAAGGACCTCGCCTACGGGATGGTTTATCCGCAGACCTTTCCGACCCACAAACGCCCCGACGCCGCCGTTCAATCAGGCACCATCGACTGGGCCAAACGGAACACCGCGCGCTGGCTCAAGGTGCTGGACCAGGACATGATCGGCGGGAGCCGGCGCTTCATGTGCGGCGACAAGATCACGCTGGCCGACTACATGGGAGCGGAGATGATCGGCGTGGGCGGCCTGATCGGCTGCAGCTTCAAGGCCTATCCGAACATCGAGCGCTGGATGGGCAACATGAAGGCGCTCGAGAGCTGGGCCCGGGTGCACGAGACCTTCGACGGGTTCGCCGCGTCGCTGAAAGACCAGGCTTTCGTCGCGATCTGACGCGGTGGCGCGAGCGGGCGGCCGCAGCGGACCCCGCCGCTACTGCAGGCGGATTTCGCCCTCGAAGTTCACCTTCAGCTTCAAGCCCGCAATCTCCAGCGTGACGTGGGCCGGGAACGTTTCCGTGCCGGCGATCGCCTTGTCCGCCAGCGCCTTGGACACCGCCTGCTCGATGTCGCGCTGCGAACTGACGCCGACCATCTTGAGGAATTTGCGAATGCTGATGTTGAATGTGTCTTCGTCCATGGCTTGTCTCCAATCGGTGGCGAAAGCAGGGCTCAGCCGGACACGGCGTCGCCCCACGGGGACATGATCTCGGTGCAGCCCATGTTGCGCTCGCCGTCTCGCAAGACGCCGGCCGGGCATGCGAAAGAATACGGGAAGATGACGCGCCGTGCCGCGGACGTAGGCATTTCTTGCGACAGTGCCGAGCGGATTTCTTCGCTGAGCAGTGCGTCGGCGATGACCTGCCCATTGCCGCTGACGTCGATGCGCGGCTGGTGGAACGCATCTTCCAGGCTCATGCGGTGGTCCATCAGGAACGAGCTCAGCTGCAGCACCGCGCCCAGGATCTTGCGGCCGCCCGACGCGCCCAATGCGAAGCTGCGCCCGTCCTGGGCAACGCCGATCACCGGACAGTAGTTGGCGAGCACGCGCTTGCCGGGCGCGAGCGAGTTCGGCTTGCCCGGCTCGGGATCGAACCACATGATGCCGTTGTTCAGCACCACGCCGGTCGAGGGCGACACCACGCGCGAGCCGAAGATCGACAACAGCGTCTGCGTCACCGCGCACATATTGCCGTGCCGGTCGACCACGCTGAAGTGCGTGGTGCAGCCCGGTGCTTGCGGCGACTCGTGGTCGCCCATGCTGCTCAGCCGCGCGCGGAATGCGGCGTCCAGCGCGCGCGCCGTCGCGCGATACGACTGCGCGTCGGGGCCGCGGCCGCCGGGCTGGAATTCCTGCTCGAGCAAGCGCACCGCCTGCGCGAATGTGGGGCCGCCAGTCAAGCCGGGCGCTGCGTAGATGTGCCCGCCGCGATAACCGATGGCCAGCGGCTCGGCCCAGCGCGCCTCGTAGCTCGCGAGGTCGGCTTCACTCAGGCAGCCGCCTTTCGCGCGGACGTCGCGCACCAAGGCGCGCGCGACCTCGCCTTCATACAGGCCGCGTGGTCCTTGTTCCGCAATCGATTGCAGCGTGGCGGCGAGCGCGCGCTGGTTCAGGTGGCGTTCGTTGCTGGACGCCCACTGGCCGAGGATGGGAAAGCGGCCTTCGTCGAGAAACATCGCGGCAGCATCGAGGTCCAGCGACAAGGCTTTTGTCACCGACGCCGTGATCAAGCCCGAGTACCAGTCCACCAGCAGCCCGTCTCTGGCCAGCTGCACCGCGGGCGTGACGAGCTCGCGCCAGCTCTTGCGGCCGTAACGTTCGTGCGCGAGTCCCATGCCCGAGACCACGCCAGGCACCGCGACGGCGGTCGCGCCTTGGACGTTGCGGTCGCCCACCACGGCGGCCCAGGGAAACAGGTCGGTGTTGCGCGGGCCGCCGGAGAGCGGATAGTTCGCCGGATCGAGTTCGCGCGGCGAACGCATGCCGTAATCGACCACCTGCGCGCGGCGCTCGTCCGCACGCCACAGCACCATGCAGCCACCGGCGGCGACCCCGCTCATCCAGGGCTCGACGACCCCGAGCGCGAATGACGTCGCGACAGCGGCATCCACCGCGTCGCCACCCGCGGCAAGGATCGACGCGCCTACCTGCGCCGCGCGCTTGTGCTGCGATGCGACGACGCCCGCCTCGGTGGCGATCACGGTCTTGCGGACGACCTGGGAATTGGAGAAATTGTCCATCGTTGTTGCGTGATGTTCCGCGCGTTATGCGCTGGCCTTGACGTGCCGCACGACATCCGCATGCGTCGCGAACCATACCGGCCCCAGGCTCTTCGCGTGCCGGATCAGCTCTTCGAGAATCCAGACGCGCGAGCGGTAGCCGCTGATGTGCGGATGCATCGTGAGCTGGAAGATGCCGCCCTCCCGGAACGCCGCTTCCAGCTCGCGCCGGAAGATGTCGAACACATCGGCCGGCGGCGTATACGGGCGCAGACCGGCGAATCGGTTCATGTTGAAGTACACCGCGTCGTCGCGGATCCATTCCACCGGCAGTTCCACCACGCCGGTGTTTTCGCCATCGAGCAGCAGCTCGTAGCAATCGACGTCCGCCATCAGCGAAGAGTCGTAGATCAATCCCATGTCGCGCGTGATCGCGAGCGTGGCCGGGCTGAAGTCCCACGACGGCGTGCGGATGCCCACGGGCCGGATGCCCGAAGTCTGTTCCAGCGTGTCGGCGCTGCGCAGCATCAGGTCGCGCTCCGCCGCTTCGGGCAGCACCGAGTTGCGCTCATGGATCCAGCCATGCAGCGCGACTTCATGGCCTTCACCGACCACGCGCCGCTGTTCGTCCGGATACAGCAAGGCCGTGACCGCCGGCACGTAAAAGCTCGCCTTCACGTCGTGCAGCGCGAGGATGTCGAGGATGCGCGGCACGCCCTGGCGGTTGCCGTACTGGCCTTGCGACAGCTTGCCGATCGACTCGCCGCCTTCACGCAATTCATTGGTTTCGTGATCCGAATCGAAGGACAGCGCCACCGCGCAGCGCGCGCCGCCGGGCCAGCCGCGCGGACGCAGGCTGCGGCCCGCCCGCACGCGATTGACGATGCGCCGCCACTGCGCTTGCGGCCATTGCCAGGGCTGCAGGCCTTCGCTCGTCTCGCTCATTTCTTCGCACCGGCCGTCACGCGGCGCGCGATGTCCTGCGCCGCCTTCGCTTCGCTCGCGACGAACAGCGCGAACTCCTCGGGCTTCATCGCCACGCCTTCGAGGCCCAGCGTGTCGAATTGCTGCTTCACGTCCGGCTCGCTCACCGCCTTCGCGACGGCGGCATGAAGCTTTTGCACGATCTCGGGCGGCGCACCGGCGGGCAGCCACAGGCCGAACCAGTTGACGACGTTGAAGCCCTTGAGCCCGGCCTCCTCCATCGTCGGAACGTCCGGCATTCCTTTCCAGCGCTTCTTGCCGGTGAGCGCGATGGCGCGCAGCTTGCCGGCCTGCACATGTTGCACGGCGATCTGCGTGCCGACGAAGAACATGTCGACCCGGCCGGCCAGCAAATCGGTGGTGGCTTCGGCGACGCCGCGATAAGGGATCGACAGGATATCGGTGCCGGTCATCGTCTTCATCACTTCGGCGGGGATGTGGCTGGCGGTGCCATTGCCTGCATTCGCATAAGTGAGCTTGCCGGGATTCTTCCTGGCCAGCGCGATCAGTTCGGCAAGATTCCTCGCCGGGACATCGGGGTGGATCACCAGCGCCTGGCCGAAGTTCTGCACCGCCAGCGTCACGTGGGTGAAGTCGCGCACCGGGTCGTAAGTGACGTTCTCGTTGAACGGCGGAATGTTGGTGTGCGACGCCGTGGTGAACAGCGCGTTGTAGCCATCGGCCGGCAGCCGCGCGAGATACGCGGTGCCCACCATTCCGCCGGCGCCCGCGCGGTTGTCGACGATCACCGGCTGGCCGAGTGTTGCGCTGAGCTTGGGAACCAGGATGCGAAGGATCAAGTCCGGCGGGCCGCCAGGCGGCGAAGGCACCACCACCTTGATCGGCTTGTTGGGATAGTCCTTGGCGGATGGCGTGTTCTGCGCCTGGGCGGCGCCCCAGGCCATGCCGCAAACACCGATGGTCCACAGGCGCCGATTGATCGTTTGCATTGCTTGTCGTCTCCGGTAAGTCGTCATCAGCCCAGCTGCACCGGCAGCTCGGCCTGGATGGATTTCATGATCGCCTCCAGCAGCGCGACGTTGTGCACGGCGTCGCCGCCTGGCCCGACCAGCGGCTGGCGCGCGATTGCACATTGCGCGAAATGCTCGAGCTCGGCGCGCTCGGTGCTGGTCTTCTCGAAAGTATGGACCACGGGTCGTTGCTTCACGGTGATGTCGCGAGGGTCGAGCGTGCAGACCTTCAGGTCCCAGGTCGTGAGGTGTTCGACATCGCCGACTTCGGCCCACGCCTTGCTGCCGAAGATTTGCAAGCGCCAGGTTTCCGGCGTCGCGATCACGGTGCCGAGATATCCAGTCGCGCCGTTCGCAAACCGCAACAGCATGGACGTGGTGTCGTCGACGCCGAAGTCCTGGGCCAGGCGATAGCTTTGCGCAGTGACCCGATCGACATGGCCGGCCAGGTACAGCATCGCGTCGATCACATGCACGCCGCGTCCGGTCATGCCGCCGGCGGGCACTTCGTCGCGGTCGTGGCGCCAGTGGCCCTTGGGAAAACGATAGGCGCTGGGGCCGCAGAAGTTGCCTTCCAGGTGCAGCACCCGTCCGAGCGTTCCGTCGTCGATCATTGCGCGAATGGCTTGCAGCGCGGGTTGGTAGCGCCAGTTGTAGCCCACGCCCAAGGTCACGCCATGATCCGCGCAGGCTTGCGCGGCGCGGCGAGCGCTCGCAGCATCCAGGCCCAGCGGCTTTTCGCTGAACACGTGCTTGCCGGCGCGCGCGGCCGCCACGATCTGCTCGGTGTGCAGGGAATGCGGGGTGGCCAGCACGACGGCGTCGATCTCCGGGTCGGCCAGCACGTCCTCATAACGCGGCAACATGCGCAGCCCATGCGATTGCGCGAAGTCGCGGGATTTGTCGGGAGTGCGCGTGGCCGCGGCCACAAAGCGGATGTGGGGACTCGCGCCATGCACGCTGCGGACAAGGTTCTGTCCCCAGGTGCCCAGCCCGATGATGGCGGCGCGGATCATGTGGTGGCTATGCGTGTCTCGATGAAAGCCACGCCATTGTGCTCGAAACGGCGGCCGCTCCATCGGCCGCGCCGAGAGCGTCGCGCTCAGTGCGGCACGTCCGCCGTGCCTGTGCTGCGGCTGCCGGGCCGGCGGATGAGCAAGAGCAGCGGAATCACCAACAGCGTGATCACCGTCATCACCCAGAAGTCATTCACGTAGGCAAGCAGCGCCGCCTGCCGCGTCACTTCCGCGTTGAGCATGGCCAGTCCCGATTGCGTTGCGGGATCGATCATCGCCGGCAGATTGATCAAGCCCTGGTTGCCCGGCGCGACGGTGGCGGCGAGTTGCGCGTGGGCCTGCGCCGACCCGCGCGTCAGCAGCGCCTGCACGATCGAAATTCCCACGCTGCCGCCGATGTTGCGCATCAGGCTGAAGATCGGCGTGCCCTGGTTGCGCAGCCGGGGCGCCAGCGTGGCGAACGCGGCCGCGGACAGCGGAACGAAAGTGAACCCGATGCCCAGGCCCTGGACGAAGCCCGACACGATGATCAGCTCGCTGTCCATCTGCAACGTGATGTGCGTCATCTGGTACAGCGCAACGGCGGTGAGGGCGAAGCCCACCGCCATGATCACGCGCAGGTCGATGCGGCGCACCAGCCGCCCGACGATGATCATGGCGAGCATGGTGCCGATGCCGCGCGGCGCCGTGACTTCGCCGGTGTACACCACTGGATAGTCCATCAGGTTCTGCAGCAAGGTCGGCAACAGCGCCATGGTTCCATACAGCACGACGCCCACGATGAAACCGAACATCGAGCTGGTGACGAAGTTACGGTCCTTCAGCAAGTCGCGATCCAGGAACGAAATGCCTTTCACGGTCCACGTGTGCGCCGCGAAAAATGCAAACGCCGCCAACGCGCCCGCCGCTTCGAGCTTGATCTCGAGGGAATCGAACCAGTCCAGCAATTCGCCGCGGTCCAGCAGCATCTGAAGCAGGCCGATGGCGATGCTGAGCGACACGAAGCCGAACATGTCGAGCGGCTCGCTCTTGGGCCGGCTCTCGGGCAGGTAGCGCAGGATGCCCCACAGCGCGAACAGGCCCACCGGCAGGTTGATGAAGAACACCCAGCGCCAGTCGAAATTGTCGGTGAGCCAGCCGCCCAGCATCGGGCCCAGGATGGGGCCGACCATGATGCCGGCGCCCCACACGGCCATCGCCGAGCCCACCTTCTCCGGTGGATTGATATCCAGCAGAACGGCCTGCGACAGCGGCACCAGTGCGGCGCCGAACACGCCTTGCAGCAATCGCGCGGCCACGATGCCCACGAGTGAAGTGGCCAGTCCGCATAACGCCGATGCGACGGTGAAGCCGATCACCGACACGATGAACACCTTGCGCCGGCCCCATTGCGTGCACAACCAGCCGGTGATCGGAAGCGCGATGGCCGACGCGACGATATAGGACGTGAGCACCCAGGTGATCTGGTCCTGCGAGGCTTGCAGGCTGCCCTGCATGTGCGGCAGCGCGACGTTGGCGATGGTGGTGTCCAGCGCCTGCATGATGGTGGCCAGCATCACCGAGACGGTGATCATCCCGCGGTGCGGGAAGTGGTGCGGATCGGCCTTGCTCATGCGGCCTTCGCCTCATCCTGCAGCCGCATCAGTCCGGCCCGCGCCTTGCCCAGCAGCGCGATCAGCTGCGCGCGCTCGCTCGCCGACAGACTGGCGAGTGTCTGCGCACTGAGCTCGTCGCCGATCACCAGCGCCCGCTCCAGCGCCTTGCGCGCGCGTGGCTCCAGGTACAGATGATTGGCGCGGCGATCGCTGGGATGAGGCTCGCGCCGGATCCAGCCGGCCGCGGCCATCCGGTCGCACAGGCCCGCCACGGCCATCGCGCTCAGGCCGAGCTTGCCCGCCAATTCGGCTTGCGACAGCGCTTGCGGACCCTCGTGGGCCGCGAGCACGGCGATCACCCGGCACTGCGCCTGCGACAAGCCGAGCCGCTGGCGCCCGAGCACGTCGAATTGCTGCGAGTAGAGGCGGCCGATCTCGTTGACGAGAAAGCCGAAGCGGCGGTCCAGGGCGAGCTTCATAAGCCCGCTTATTATAAACAGGCTTACTATTTCCTTGCCAGGTAGCGGAAGATTTCCGTGTGGTCGGCCTGCGGCGGCAGCGCGCCCGCTGCCTCATGCCAAAGCGAGACGAGGTGCCGGCCGAGCTCCATCGGCTGGCCGACTTCCTGCGCCAGCTTCAATGCGGTCGCCAGGTCCTTGTCCATCAGGCGCAGCGAGAAGCCCGCGTCGAAGCGGCCCGACAGGATGAACTGCTTGAGCTTGTTCTCGGTCGAATTGTTGCGGCCGGTGGAGCTGTTGAACACGTCGGTCATCACCGCGGGATCGAGACCGAACGCGCACCCCACGATCAGCGCCTCAGCCGCCGCCACCAAGCCTGCCGCGGACACGTAATTGTTCAAGGCTTTCACCGCGTGGCCCGCACCGGGTCCGCCGACGTGCTTGATGGTCTTGCCCATCGCCTCGAACAGAGGCTGGCAGCGCGCCGCGATCTGCGCGGGACCGCCGACCATGATCGC
>Ga0105240_10012819_pt1 | contig 11550 bp, 9 predicted proteins | sample KBSC54metaG_FD_80426 | JGI IMG/M metagenome (GOLD analysis project Ga0105240, IMG submission 80426) | Corn rhizosphere microbial communities from Kellogg Biological Station, Michigan, USA - KBS C5-4 metaG | ecosystem: Host-associated > Plants > Roots > Rhizosphere > Soil | place: Michigan, USA...
CACACCCACTAACCAACTTGGTTTTTTAGTCATGAAAGGTCGCCGTTCAGAACAGACTATTTAGCCAGCATGGAGCGGTTGAAATCGGAATAACCATCACCTTAGAGCGTATGGCCCGGGCAAATCAACCGTCAACACCGATGAAGCGCTTACCTTGAAAATTGTCCATTTCTCTGGACATTGATACGTCATCTGACATGCACTGGGACGAATACAAGGCAAACTGGTGAGGGGACTTCCAGGGCTTGACCCGTCGATGCCAATTTCCCCGTGCTCTCATTTCTTCGAAAAATAACCAGATTGTCAGAATCTTCATTTGCAGCGATCACGTATTTACCAGTTGGGTCAAGGGCGAAATACCGCGGCGTCCTCCCGCCACTAGAGATATGTTGAACAGGAGACAGAAGCCCGCTACTCGTGTCAATGTTGTACACGCCAAGATCGTCAGCTCCGCGGTTGGAGACGTACAGATATCGACCGGATTGGTCAACTTGCAACTCCGATGCGTCGTTATGGCCAGAGAAGCCGTTGCGTAACGTGGAGATTGTTTGAGTACCATGCGGGGTTCTAGTGGTTTTATCGTACAGAAAAGCACTCACCGTGGACTTTATTTCATTGAGGACATAAATCCTCCGGGCGTCGGGATGAAAGGCAAAGTGCCTCGGTCCGGATCCTGGTGACAGCTCCACGAATGGCAGTTCGGCTGCGGCAAGGAGACCATTCTTAGCGTCGAAGCGATAGAACAGCAACTTGTCCAATCCCAGATCGGCGACCAGCACGGATCTGTTATCAGGCGCGACGAGAATCGCATGTGGGTGGGGTGTTCGTTGCCGATCAGGATCCTGGCTCGATCCCGAATACTGCAGAAATGTCGATGCGCGTCCTAGTCTCCCGTCTTGCAGTACGGGAAAAACAGCAATACTACCCCCATGAAAATTGGTGGTCAGTACATATCTGCCGGTACTGTCCACGGACAGGTAACAAGGGCCAGCTCCCAGCGAAGCGACCTCGTTTAAGAGCGTTAACTTTCCGGTAGTGCTGTCGACTCGATATGCCCGCAACGAGCCGCTCTGCTTGCCCTCAAAATTGCTAGTTTCACTGACGGCATAGAGAAATTGGTAATTCGGACTAAAAGCAAGAAATGAGGAGTTGATAACTTCTGCTTCCGCACCCAAGGAAGTTAGTAAACCTGACCCTGGATCAAATCGGTACCCATAGATTCCTTTACTGCCGCGAACGCTATATGTACCGACATAGAGGATATAGGTGTTCACGTCCTTGCGCTTCATGAAATTGCCCCCACTCGTCATCGCACACTCTGGCGCAAGAATGACAATCAGCAACAGTAGCCAACTTATCCTCATAAGGTGAAAGATCCACATCTTTACGCTCGAACATCATCTAGTGTTGAGGCCGCGCAGAAAATTTCCAAGGGGATCGTGAACTTCGGGTCGATCCCAGAGAAAGGTTTGTGGAAACTGTCCCGTCAGAGGGTAGCTAGGACCCGAGCCGGGCTCCCCGCGCTCAGTCTCCTCCGGAGTTGAGCCAGGGTCTCCTATCCGAAATCCGTACATGTCCAAGTAATTTATGCCGGCGCGTAGTGCCGTCTCGCAAACCAAACGGATTTGATCTGCTGTCGGATATTGAGCCGGAGGGGAGCCCTTCTTCGAGTTGTTGGCGACCCAAAACGTGTAGATGATCCGTTGTTTTTGACCAAGAGTCAGCCTCAAGTCGTTTATCATCGTTTGCGATTGCTCTGCCATCTTCTGGCCCGAGTCTGGCAAATAATCCCAGTGGCCGCCGAAGATGTAGCCGCCAACCGCGTCAAAATGGCGAGCAATTCGAAGAAAATCAACTCCCGCCGTCTCTCGGAGCTTCGGGGAAAGAATTTGCCCCGCTGTGTCTTCGAGATAGATCAAATGCTTGCGATCGGGATCAACAGCGCGGATAAAGCTGTTCGTATCCCGAGCCCAATCCTCCCACCACTGCGCGCGAGCTTCGCACCATTCTCTCCAGAATGGGTCTTTCGGGTTGCGAGGCAAGTCATGGCCAAACCTCTGGCGCTCATATTCTCCGTACGAGACCGTGCCAGTGCCGCCGATTTCGAAGGAATCATCGAAGACGTATCCGGCCATCGCAGGGTGATGTCCGAAGATCTCAGCCACCTTCTGCACGAACTGCTTCCACTGCGTATTTCGCCACTCGGTATTGAAAACATCGAAAGTGCGCAGCACATGGTTAGCCGAATCTACCTGCAGATACTTGGGCTCGCGGTCGAGTGAATTCGCCTCGGGATGCCAAAGCAGAACGTAGGCACCGAGACCGGCCTTCCGTGCTGCCTCCATGGCGTAGAGGCTGTCATCGCGGCGTTTCACGAAAGCTGCGGTATCAATTCCCCAACAAAGTACAACGTCCGTGAAGCCCATGTTGCGCATGGTGACGAAGTCGCCCTGCCAATCAACTTTGGGGGCGGCATTCAACCAATACCAGGCGCTGATCCGCACGCGTGGCGCGGGCTCCGAAAGACACGCGGACGTTGTCAGGAGCACAACAAAGAAAACATGAATAACCCTGGACATGAATTCTCTCCAGCCTTGGTTTCCTCGAAATTAAGAGGATAGCGATGTCCGAAAATGAGGGTCAATGTAAAACACGGAAACGTTCCGCGGGCTGGACGGCTACACTCGAGGGACCACTGCAAAACCGGCTCGAGCGTGATATACGAAATGCGAAAGGACTGCACAGATGTTTCTCTCTGAAATGACATGGAAGGAAGTAGACGGTTTGGATCGTTCTACCGTTGTGGTGGCCCAGTTTGGCGCTATGGAGCAGCACGGGAGACACCTTCCGCTCGAGACGGATGCTCTGATCGGGCAGGAACTCGCTCGTCGCCTGGATACTGCTTGCAGTGGCCGACTTCTCGTGCTCCCCACTCAATGGCTTGGCCTTTCTACGCACCATATGAGTTTTCCGGGAACCCTCAGCGCATCAGTTGACACATACATAGCCATGGCAAGTGAGATCCTTGGCTCGATTGCACATGCAGGCTTTAAGAAGGTCCTTGTCTTGAATTCGCATGGCGGAAACGTCTCTGCACTCGATGTGGTGCTTACCAAGTGCCGCGACCGGTATTCGGAAACCCGAATGGTGGGTGTCACCTATTGGAATGCAGCGTCGGAGTCACTACGGCGGCTGCGCGAGAGCGCACAAGGAGGGATGGGACACGCTTGCGAACTGGAAACGTCGTTGGTACTGGCTGTCCGTCCTGATTTGGTTCGCCGTGACAAGCTACAACCTGATGGACGGTGGGCCACTTCGCGGTTTCTCGGAAAGGATATGTTATCAGGAGGGGCTGCCAGCGTATCGCGCTCCTTCGCTGAGATCAGCGCGGATGGAGGAGTCGGCGATCCGCGAACTGCTTCTATCGAGAAGGGGGAAAAGTTTTTTGAGGCCATCGTGTCAGAGCTCGCGGCACTGGTGCGAGATCTGGAGTCCGGTAAAATCGATGAATTCTGTTCTGTGGGATGATGAGACGCTTATTTCGACTCGGGGAAATTGGTCTCAACTCCCAGTCCGACCCCTTCGGGTAGGACCGCGCACCCATCTTTGAAGGCAACGGCCGGTCGGGTGAAGCAACGCTGGTAATAAAGTGGCCCAATGATATCGTGGTCGACCGCATTCGCGAGTGCGGGCACCGCGACGGCCAAGTGCAGCATGGCGGCTGTACCCAGATCCATCTCGAGATTGCTTCCAATCGTGCACTGCAGCCCTGCGCAGGCTGCCATTTGAGCAATTTCCATGGACCGTAGAATTCCGCCGTTCTTGCCAGGATAGATGCTAATCAGGTCGCAGGCGTCCTCGCGGATGGCTTCGAGGGCATCTTGTCGCGTAAACACGGATTCGTCCAACATAATCGGAATGAACGTCCTTTTTCGCAAGCGTGCACAGCCTCGAAAGTCACCTCGCCGCAGAGGTTGCTCAATTGTGTTCACTCCCAGGCGTTCAAGATGCGGGATTGCAAGCAGCGCGTCGGATTCAGTCCAGCCCGCGTTTGCATCCACAGCAACGCGAAGATCGTTGCCTAGTTCAGAGCGTACGGCTTTCACCCGGGCTATGTCTTCGGTGACGGACAATCCAACCTTCACCTTCACTGCATGAAGGCCCAGATCAACGGCATGTCTGGCCGCCCTGGCCGCTTCCTTGGGAGAGAAGGCTCCAATAGAAAACCTCAGAGGAATCTGGGCAGGCCTTCTCGGTCCGCCAAGGAACTGGTGAACTGGGACATTCAGAGACTTGCCGGCTAAGTCAAGGATTGCCATTTCCAAAGCAGCTTTGGTAAACGGATTGCCGATCAGAGAACGATCTATCACGTCAGAAAGTGAACTGATGTTCAAGACCTCCTTTCCCACGAGCAGTGGAGCGAGTATGTGAGAGATGGCGTGCAGAGCACTGGCTTGGCTTTCACCACTCCAACCGGGTGCGACGGTGGCTTCTCCAAAGCCCGAAAGTCCATTGTCGGATTTCACAGTGACAAACACGTAGTTCGACTCGGGATGCGTGCCAGCGGCGCTGACAATCGCGAGCGAAGGATTGACGATTTGGGAAACCGGTTGCGCTTGTACGGCGACAATCTTCATGTGTGTTCTCGAACCTCAGTGTGAGCGGTTGCTTTCCAGGCAGCGGCTCCCGTATCACATTTGAGCCGGTGTGTAGCTGTCTTTGCGAAGGCGACTCCACTGCCGGTGGCAAGCACAAGGAGCGCCACTGCTTGCCAAAGATGTCCTCCCATCGCAGTGAACAACGCGAGGGTAAGTAAGAAATAAAACATGACTCCGAGGCCACAGGCTAACAAGTCCAGGCCGAGGTTCCCGTTTGGGTTGGATGGGGTCACTCCCCGCAGACTGCGTTTGACCGGTGTCCACCAACCAATCGGTTTCGCAGCTAAATAGAATTTCTGCAGTGTCTCTATTGGCTCGGGCCGGGTGACATACGTTGCGACCAGAATGCATACCCAGCCGAGACCAAACAGTATCGCGAATGCCATCCAGAAAGGATAGCGATCGAGATTGCTGAACGCGGGAACCAAGCCGTTGAAATCGAGACCCGAACTTTTGTGCAGCCAAAGACGCAAGCGGGCCGGCAGTACGGCATCGGACCCGAACCACACGATGTATCCAGTAGGAAAGCCACCGAGGACGCCTACCATGTCCCCCACAGCATTCGTTCGCCACCAGAACCATTTCAGCCAGGCCAACGGCAGTGAGAACACAATGAGAGAGGAGTTTATAAACAGAATCCAGCGTTCCAGTTGTTTCGGCTCGATGATTGCGCCCCATGCGAACGCAGCACCCAGCAGCAGTCCCGAGATTGCCCGACTGGCAAACACGAACTCGCGTTGCGATGCTCGCGGTCTCAGGCTCCGCTTATACACATCATTGATCAAGTAGCTTGCAGCCCAATTGCCGATCGAGGAGATCGCGCCCATATAGCCAGCCAAGCTGCTCACCAGCAAAAGGCCGAAGAGACCAGGAGGAGCATATTGCCGGACGAGATCACCCCAGAGTGCGGCAGGCACGAGCACGGTATCTGCAGGGAACAGTGCCGCAGCCGCGAGAGCGATTACGATAAAGGGAATTAGACGAATTACCAGTGCGAGAATGCCGTTGGCAATCTGGCCTGCAATAGCATGCCACTCGTTGCGAGCGGCCATGAAACGCTGCGCTGTCCATCCCTCTCCGGCAAACGGGGAGCCGGCAAAAAATAACCCCTGGATGCAAAGCGCAACCAAAGAGGCGTACGTTAGCGAACCGCCAGACGGCAAGGCAGAGAGGAAGTGCTCACCTCTCGAGACTGCTATTACTGTCCAGACGTGCTCCATCCCGCCGGCCTTGGAGACGAGCAGCCACCCGAATACAAGATTCCCCCCCATAAGAATTACGAACTGCAAAACATCGTTGTACGCAACGGCAAAAAGGCCAGCGATGAGACTATAAGCAATTGTTAACGCGCCAAACACGAGCAATACATGAGCGGGAGACCACCCCAGAACCGGGCTGGTTGTTGCAGCCATCCAAGCAGCGCCGTACGCAATAGAAGTTAGACCCCATACGCAACACGCGTAAAAGGCATACACATTTCGATAAATCGCAGCTCGCGTTCCTGCATACCTTTTTTCGATGAACTCACCCGTGGTTACGACGCCGAGTCGTCGCCACATTGGCGCCCAGAGAACTGCTACCAATGGCATCCAGATGATCCAACTCACCCAAGCCATCAACCACAGTCCGGCGAAGCCTGAGAGGAAGACGATCATGACGAATCCCTGTCCGCCACCCGTATAGCCTGCCACGTCTGCGAAGCCGATGACCCACCAGGGCAAATTGCGTCCGGCCACAAAAAACTCTTCCAGCCCGCGGCTGGCACGTGCCCGGAAATACAGCGCGAGCGCCAGAATCCCACCCACATAGATCGCGAGGATGAACCAATCGAATCTGCTCATACTAGAGCTCTGAACCGCCGGTGCGGAACGGGCGCAAGCCTCATTCGAAGTTGCCGGGGTCAACAGTCAGAGGAGGATAAAAGCATCGGAGCCCCCTCGACAACCTTCAAGGCAAGGCCGAAGAATTTCGAGAATAACCATCGACAAAATTGTCGTCAATGATTCATCTTGTCGGCTCGGAGAAAACGTTCATTCCGCTGGACGTGAGGGGTCTCTATTTTGCTACAGGGTTCATCATGTTCGGGAACTAAGCCTTTACACCAGGCTTGAAGAACACAATGTTTCGACTCGATGGGAAAGTCGCTCTGGTCACAGGGGCCGCAACCGGCTTGGGGCAGGCGATTGCGACAGCTCTGGCGAGAAACGGTGCCGACGTGGCCATCAGCGACAAGCCGTCTGAATCGCTCGAAGAAACGACAAAGCTCATCGAAGCCCAAGGCCGGAGACTGTTCTGCGTAGGGATTGACGTCCGCGATCGCGAGCAGGTCAGGAGCGGTGTGGCCGCGGCACAGTCTCATTTGGGCTGCATCGACATCCTGGTGAACAACGCCGGCATCAATCGGCCGGCTGCGGCTGAAGATGTCACACTGGAGCAATGGGAGGATCACTTCAGTACTAATGTGCGCGGAGGATTCCTTGCCGCCCAAGCTGTGGTCGAGGGAATGAAGGCCCGCAACTGGGGAAGAATTATTTTTATTTCCAGTCAGTCGGGGCTGATAGGCATTCCTGGTCAACCGGTCTACTGCGCGACCAAAGGTGCGGTCATCCAGTTGGTTCGCACGCTGGGTGTAGAATGGGCGAAATTTGGCATCACGGTGAACTCAATCGCGCCTACGTTCGTGGAAACCAATCTAACACGCGAGCGCCTGAAGAACTCTGACTTCCTAAGGTTTGTGTTGGGGAAGATACCCTGCGGCCGGCTGGCTCTTCCAGAACATGTGGCGGCAGCAGCCGTCTATTTGGCGAGCGAAGAGGCCAGCATGGTGAATTGCGAGACGCATTGCGTGGACGGGGGCTGGACAGCCTGGTGAGCATTGCGAGGTCGTTCGCTCCCGCAAGTTGGATACACGACGCTGCCAGATTTGCACGCGCGCAACTGAAGCGCGGTGAGATTGATCGTGTCCCAGCCTTCTCATGAAACAGAGCGTCACGCGAAAGACAGTCTCGAGTTGTTTCAGTGAAGCAGGCCTTTCCCGAGGCGCGAATGTCCTGCTACACAGCTCGCTGTCATCCGTAGGCAGAGTCGAGGGCGGACCCGACGCTGTAATTGACGGAATCCTGGACGTAATTGGCTCGTCGGGAACTCTCATGGTCCCGACATTCAATTATTGGGTAAGTGAACTGTTCGATCCTGACTCTACTCCAGGCCTGACGGGGCTGATTTCCGAGACCCTGCGGCGCAGGAAGACTGCGGTCCGAAGCCTTCACCCGACGCATTCGGTAGCAGCAATCGGAGATAGTGCCCTGGAGTTTACGAAAGAGCACGAGGAAACAGGTGCACTGCGACTCGGCTCGCCGGTCGATAAGTTAGCGAAATTGGGCGGATATGTTGTACTTCTAGGCGTCAGGCACGAGAGCAACTCAACAATCCACCTGGGCGAAGCCTATGCGAGGCCGTGGTATCTTGGGTTCCCGTTCAGCCCGACCGACCCAACCGAGGCAAGAATATTGGATCGCGGCACAATAAGAACAGTCAGGATCGCAGGATCTCAATCTGGTTGCAGCCTTGCGTTTAACGTTCTTGAATTACCGCTGCGCAGGCACGGGCAGATCGTGGATTTCAAGGTAGGAGAGGCACTGTGTCAACTGATTCCAGCGAAAGCTATCATTGAATGTACGTTCTCACTGCTTCGCGAGCAGGAGGATATCTTGTTGTGCCGCTACTCTGGTTGTTTCTTTTGCAACAACGCCCGCCGGTATCGCACCTGATAAGGAACGTGTGAATGTCGCCGAGTTGCGGCTCAGCCAATTCCGTCAGAGATTCCACTTGTGAGAGAGAAAGGGCGCAATGGGCAAAGTTCGAGTAGCTGCGTTTTCGGTTTCGCTGGACGGGTTTGGAGCAGGATCGCAACAGGATTTGCAGAACCCACTGGGGGTGCGCGGGCTGGAACTGCACGCATGGTTCGTTCAAACGGAAGCATTCAAGAAGATGCAGGGGAAGAGCGGCGGGAACACCGGTATCGATAGCGACGTGGCTGCGCAGTCGTTTGAGAACGTGGGCGCGTGGATTCTGGGTCGGAACATGTTCGGGCCAATTCGAGGGCCGTGGAAGGATGACTTATGGAAAGGTTGGTGGGGCACGAATCCTCCGTACCACACGCCAGTCTTTGTGCTCACCCACTATCCGCGTCCTCCGCTCGCCATGGAGGGTGGGACCACATTTCATTTCGTGACTGATGGTATCGAGGCTGCACTAGAGCAAGCGAAGGAAATATCGGGGGGCAAGGACGTGCGCATTGGCGGCGGAGTGTCCACGATTCGCCAATATCTTGCTTCCGGGCTGATCGACGAGATGCACTTGGCTTTCTCACCTGTGTTACTGGGCGAAGGGGAGCACCTGTTCAACGGGATGAATCTTCAAGAACTAGGCTTCGCGCCATTCAAGACCATCATGGGCGAGAACGCGATGCACATTGTTCTTCGAAAATGAGCCTCAAGAGCACCCGCATCGCTTCCCTTGTAGCGCCTCCCAGCCTTCCCGCAGGATGAACGGTATGATCGCGAGAGCGGCAATTGGGGCAGCTAGGCGGATATGCTCTCGGCTGTACATGGCAAGAACGAGGCATTTCCATTTCGGGAGTTGCGTACCTCGCCATATAGACGCAGATCGTCGAGAGTAGACATCTCGCGCGAAAGCACTTCCCTGGAAGGATGACTCATAGAAAGGTTGGTGGGGCACGAATCCGAGCAGGAGGATGGCTTTCGACCTGATCACAACTTATCCTTGCTCGTAGTAATGAGTTCCCAAATAATAACGACAGATACTCACATTTTTCCGCTTAACTCAATGACCGTGACACTCTCGTGCCTCAACTTAGTCGCCACGGTTCGCCCGCTCACGATCACTATTTGCGTACGAGGAACGACGGCCTCAGGGTTTACCTCGTCGTTCACGTCGTAGATCGTCTTGGAAAAAAGAGAATTGGCTTGCGCTGAAGTTGCCGTGAATCCGTGAAGCGAGATCTCCACCGGAAAATCCGCATCAAGATGACGATTGACGCAGAATAGCGTCAGCCTGTCGCTCTTTTCGTTGAGTGCCGCGACGATATCTACATACGGCACTCCCGTCAAATCGGGCAGGCGCTTAGCGCCCTGTGATACATCGTAAGTCAGCGAATCGGTCCGGACCTGTACGGTCCGGCTGATGTCGGCGTTTGAATAAAGCGAGAATGCGTAGTACGCGGGCGTACCAAAAACCTGCTCGCGCTTTTTCCAGATGCCGGCGAATTCAATGAGACCCGTCATGTTCGATATAGGTACGATGTCGGCATTGCGCAGCAGCATGTTGAGAAAACCACCCGTCGCGATTGCTCCACCCATGTTGTCGAATCGCGGCACACCGTGATCGGGCCCAAGGAACAGCCACTCTGTAAACGCCGTTTTGATCAAGTCTTTGCCGGGCCCCTTCTGCACCTGTTCGTGGATCGTTTTCATTTTGCGCTCCAATCCGATCGGAAGCGCAAATGCCGCTTGCGCGATGAAATCCGGCGATGCGTTCCTATTGATCACGTCGCCAGTCCCCACGACGAAGTGGGTCGACAGATACGTAAATGTTCCAGGCGCGCTCGTTAGCTGTTCTGCGTTCCAGTCCTGAAACCAGTCTGGATCTCCACCGGTGCCAATCAATCTCGCTGTTGGATCAACAGCCCTTACCGCCTGGCTGAATTCGCGGGTGCGCCCAGCGATGCGCTTAATTGTCGGGTATCCAACCTGGAAGTCGCCCCACAATTCATTGCCCAACTCCCACAGTAATCCCCCGTTCCGATCGCCCCAGTGGCTGTTTACGTAATTCACCCATTCACCCGCTTCTGCTGGAGTGCCGGTACCGAGATTCAACGCGATCTGAGGTTCTGCGCCGATTAGTCGGCAGAACTCCAGAAATTCGTCTGTTCCAAACAAGTTGTATTCCGGGATGCCCCAGGCGATGTTAAGCATTGATACGCGCTTATCGAGTGGGCCGATCCCTTCTTTCCAGTGGTAGGCTGATGTGAAGTTGCCTCCGAATCTCACCAACGGAGATTTCATCGCCCTCGCCATTCCGATGATGTCGGGATCCATTCCGCTGATCGCGTCTGATGGCATGAGCGAAACCTGGTCCACCAGAACGCGTGTTTCATCGATTGCAGAGATGACGAAGTCGGCAGGTTTCAATGTCCACAACTTGCCGGGCGGAACGTCGAGCGTGTAGCTGTACTTGTGCCAAGCATCGCCCTGCAGCTCGATCTCCTGGCTCGAAAGCACCCGCTCCGGATGATTTCGTTCGCGAATCGACACGTGTACTGTTGGTGGACCACTCAAGAGTTTTGCGTAGAGAGAGCCGCTGTAGCGAAGCACGCGATGAACAGGAAGATAAACCCTCTGGCGAATGCCGGTTTCCTTTCCGGGAAGCGCCATCAGAAGAACCGACCTGTAGGAATTCGCAGCCTCATTCCATCGCGTTTCGTAACGGTTTCCCTGCGAGTAATCCAATGGTTCCCAAGGCAGCGGAAGGCCAAGTTCAGAAGCGTGCACCAGGGACGGTTCTTCCCGCAGCATTGCCGAGATGTTGCCCGCTGACCACAAACCGTCCTCGAAACTAGGGTTTGCCAGCTCTTCTGCCCACAATCCGCCATAAATGGAGTTTCCAATCGGCTCAAGAAAAGTTCCGAAAGTTGTGCGTGGCACCTTAAACCCGAGCGGCCGTGAAGCATCCACCGCAATCGAAACCGCCGGCTCATTCCACACGTCCCACGCCAGCACTCGGGGATCATTCGCAAACGCGCCCACTACGCCCTTCACATAGGCCTCCAGGCGAAGGTACTGAGATTTATCCGTCAGTGCGGCCGCGCCTG
>Ga0105240_10012820_pt1 | contig 11550 bp, 11 predicted proteins | sample KBSC54metaG_FD_80426 | JGI IMG/M metagenome (GOLD analysis project Ga0105240, IMG submission 80426) | Corn rhizosphere microbial communities from Kellogg Biological Station, Michigan, USA - KBS C5-4 metaG | ecosystem: Host-associated > Plants > Roots > Rhizosphere > Soil | place: Michigan, USA...
AGCACCGAGAGGCCGGAGCCGTCGCTCTTCACCTGGGCCAGCATCTCCAGCACGCCCACGAGCCCGTAGGGATCGTAGCCGCTCCGCGCCGCGATGACCACACCCAGCTTGTCCGCCTCGTACTCCATCGAGCGGTCGAGCGGCCGGAGGAAGACGCCGTTCTTCAGGAGCTCCACGCCGGCGTTGGCGCCCCAGCTCTTGAGGCCCACGGGATCGGAGCCCCGGCGCGCGATCGCCTCGCCGGCGAGCCCCTTTCCGAGGCTCGCGAACGCCTCCGAGTTCTTGTCGCTCTGGATCGCCTTCAGCTGGTGCTTGAGGACCACGTGGGCGATCTCGTGGGAGAGCGCGCCCGCGAGCTCGGCCTCGCTCGCGAGGCGCTTCACGAGCCCGTGCGTGATGAGGATCGTGCCGCCCGGCATGGCGAAGGCGTTCACGGTGTCGGTCTCCACGACGCCGAACGTCCACGGCAGATCCGGGCGATCCGAATGCAGGGCCAGCCACTTCCCCACGCGGTTCACGTAGCGCTGCAGGCCCGCGTCCTGGACGAGCGGCGCGGCGCCCAGGAAGCCCGAGGCGAGGCCCTCGCCCAGCGCCACCTCCTCCTCCGTCGTGAACTCGCGGTTCGCGTCGTGGAGCTGCTTCCCGGTGTCGATCGCCTTGTTGAGGAGCGACCCGAAGTCGATCGCCTGCGACGAGGGGAGCGCCATCGCGAGCGCTCCGGCGAGCATCCATGCGGCGCGCGTCATCGCGACTCTCCCTTGCCGGACTCACCCGGCGCCGGGATGCGCGCCTCCGCGAGCTTCGCCTCGCGCGCGAAACGCTCCGCGGCGCCGCGATCCGCGCGGTAGGACTGCATGCGCCGGAGCGCCTCCGGATCCGGGCTCGCGTTCTTCACGTCCTCGGTCGAGAGGCCGCGGATGCCGGTGGAGGCGAGCCGCACCTCGCTGGTGTTCGTGCCGCCGAACCCGAGCGCGGAGCCGAGGGCGCCCAGCCCGCCCGAGGCGGAGGACGACGCGTCGGCCTCGACGGAGCTCGGGAAGCGCAGGTGGAAGACGCGGACCCAGCCGGATTTCCCGCCGGCCTCGACGCGCGTCCAGCCGCCGCCCCGCGCGAGCACCTTCACCGGCGTGTTCTCGGGAAGGCTCGCGACGGTGGCCGCGTCCGCGGCTCCGCGGTCCTTCAGCTCGGTCGCGCGATTGGTGAAGCCCTGCTCGGCCGCCCGCGCGGCCCACGGAAGGATCAGGGCGACGAGGCTCGCGGCGAGGAGGGGAAATCGCATGGCCGACATGATAATCGCTTCGCGCGGTTCAGCGCACGAGGACGGTCGCGAGCGCGAGGAGGAGGCCCATGCTGCTCACGTCGGTCGCGGTGGTCACGATGATGCTGGAGGCCGTCGCCGGGTCCGCGCCCAGGCGGCGCAGCACCAGCGGCACGAGCGCCCCCGAGACGCCGCTCACCGCGCAGCTCCCGATCATCGCGAGGCAGACCACCATCCCCAGCGAGATCGCCTGGGGCACGTCCTGGAATCGGGCGAGGACGTACATCGCGACGCCGCAGAGGACTCCCGTCACGGCGCCGTTCGCGAAGCCCAGCAGCGCCTCCTTGGACATGAGCGACTTGCCGCCGCCCGCCTTGATGTCGCCCAGCGTGATGCCGCGCACCGTCACCGCGAGCGCCTGGCAGCCCGTGTTGCCGGACTGGCCGGCCAGCACGGGCAGGAAAGTGGCGAGGATCACGAGCCGGTCCACGGTCCCCTGGAAGATCGCGACCACGCCGCCCGCCGCGAACGCGGTGACCAGGTTCGCGAGGAGCCAGGGATTGCGGAACTTGAAGCTCTGCAGGATCGGCGTCGCGATCCGCTCCTCGCGCTCGACGCCCACCATCGCGCCCGGCTGGGCGGTGATCTCGAAGGCCTCGAGCTCGAAGAGCGCGGCGCCGCGGACGAGGCCCACCAGCCGCCCGTCCGCGTCGCGCACCGGGTACTGGGGATAGTGCCGGTTCACGGTGAGCTTCATCGCCTCGCCCACCGTGAGCTCCGGGGTGAGGGCGAACGGATCGGCCAGCATCACCTCCGAGAGCCGCGCGCCATGATCGCCGAAGAGGAGGTCGCGCATGGTGACCAGGCCCTCGAGGCGCCCCTCGGCGTCGACCACGTACACGTAGGTGATGAGCATCGCGTGCACCAGCGGACGAAGCGCCTCGATCGCTTCCCCGACCGTCATCTCCGGCCGGAAGACCGCGACCGGCGCTTCCATGAGCCGCCCCAGCGTGCCTTCGGGATAGCCGATGTTGCGCTTCCACTGCTCGGCCACGCCCGGGGGCGCCGAGGAGGTGAGGAAGCGCCGCGGCCCGGGCTCGAGCTCGCGCAGGATCTGGCCCGCGAGGGCGGGATTGAGCCTGAGGAGCGCCTCCACCGCCTCCGCGGGCACGGCCCGCTCGACGAGGGCGGCGGCCTCCCGGGGCGGCAGCGCGCGGATCTGCGCGGCGAGCGAGGTGCGGTCGGTCGGTTCGCGCAGCAGGGTCTTGGGAGGATTCAAGGGCGCGGCTCCGGACGGGTGGCTCGCGCGATTGTAGCCCGCGACCCGCCGTGCCACCCAGCGATCCGCTACAGGCCGAGGCGCTGCCAGATGGTGGAGGTGGGCCCCGCCTGGTTCAGCGTGTAGAAATGCAGGCCCGGCGCGCCGCCCGTGAGGAGGCGATCGCAGAGCTCGGTCACGACGTCCAAACCGAAGGCCTTGATCGACGCCGTGTCGTCCCCGTAGCCCTCGAGCTTCATGCGCATCCAGCGGGGGATCTCCGCCCCGCAGGCGTCCGAGAACCGCGCGAGCTGGGTGAAGTTGTTGATGGGCATCACGCCGGGGACGATCGGGACGCCGATGCCCGCCGCCCGCGCGCGCTCCACGAAATGGAAATACGCGTCGGCGTTGTAGAAGTACTGGGTGATGGCGCCGTTGGCGCCCGCCTCGACCTTGGTCCTGAAGGCCGCGAGGTCCTGGTCCGGCTTCCTCGCCTGCGGGTGGTACTCCGGATACGCGGCGACCTCGATGTGGAACCAGTCGCCCGTCTCCTCGCGGATGAAGCGCACGAGGTCCGAGGCGTACCGGAGCTCCCCCGCGACCCCGAGGCCGGAGGGAAGGTCGCCGCGGAGCGCCACGATGTGCCGGATGCCGTGCTGCTTGTAGCGGCCGATCACGTCGCGGAGCGTCTCGCGCGTGGCGGCCACGCAGGAGACGTGCGGCGCCGCGGGGCTTCCCTCGCCCAGGATCTCGAGGACCGTCGCGAGCGTGCCCTCGCGGGTCGACCCGCCGGCGCCGTAGGTCACGGAGAAGAACGTGGGATGGAGCTGCGCCAGCTGCTTCCTCGTCGCGCGCAGCTTTTCCACGCCTTCCGGCGTCTTCGGCGGGAAGAACTCGAAGCTGAAGTCGCGCTTGGGCGTGCTCATGTCCGATGGTGATGAGCGGCACGCATTGTCCGCTCGATCACCGTTCCCGCTCCATCAATATCGGTATGTGTCCGACTTGAAGGGCCCGCTCTTCTCCACGCCGATGTAGCGCGCCTGGTCGTCCCGGAGCTCGGTGAGCATCGCGCGCAGCTTGGTGAGCTGCAGGCGCGCCACCTTCTCGTCCAGGTGCTTCGGCAGCACGTAGACGCCCAGGGGGTACTTGCCCGGGTTGGCGAAGAGCTCGATCTGTGCCAGCGTCTGGTTCGCGAAGGACGAGCTCATCACGTACGAGGGGTGCCCGGTGGCGCAGCCCAGGTTCACGAGGCGCCCCTCGGCGAGGAGGATGATGCGTTTCGCCGGCTGGCCGTCCTGGGGCGGGAAGATCACGTGGTCGACCTGGGGCTTGATGTTCTCCCAGGTGTAGCGCTTCAACGCCGCGATGTCGATCTCGTTGTCGAAGTGGCCGATGTTGCACACGATCGCCTGGTCCTTCATGCGCTTCATGTGCTCGTGGGTGATCACGTGGAAGTTGCCGGTGGCGGTCACGAAGATGTCCGCCTTGTCGCAGGCGTAGTCCATCGTCACCACGCGGTAGCCTTCCATCGCCGCTTGCAGTGCGCAGATGGGGTCGATCTCGGTGATCCAGACCTGGGCCGAGAGCGCGCGCAGCGCCTGGGCGCTTCCCTTGCCCACGTCGCCGTAGCCCGCGACGACCGCGACCTTGCCCGCCACCATCACGTCCGTCGCGCGCTTGATGCCGTCCACGAGCGACTCGCGGCAGCCGTAGAGGTTGTCGAACTTGCTCTTGGTGACCGAGTCGTTCACGTTGATCGCGGGCGCCTTGAGCGATCCTTCCTGCGCCATGCGGTAGAGGCGCTTCACGCCGGTCGTGGTCTCCTCGGTGATGCCCTTGATCTGGGCCAGGCGCTTCGAGTACCAGCTCCGGTCCTCTTTCAGGCGCGCGCGGATCGACGCGTAGAGCGCGGCCTCCTCCTCGCTCGAATGGCTGGAGATGCAGCCTTCGTCCAGCTCGGCGCGCGTGCCGAGGTGGAGGAGGAGCGTCGCGTCGCCGCCGTCGTCCAGGATCATGTTCGCGTACTTGGGCGAGCCGTCCGTGGCCTTGCCCCAGTCGAAGATGCGGTGGGTGTATTCCCAGTACTCCTCGAGCGTCTCGCCCTTGTAGGCGAAGACGGGCACCCCGGTCGCGGCGATCGCGGCGGCGGCGTGGTCCTGGGTCGAGAAGATGTTGCACGAGGCCCAGCGGATCTCGGCGCCGAGGGTCTCCAGCGTCTCGATCAGCACCGCGGTCTGGATCGTCATGTGGAGCGAGCCCGCGATGCGCGCGCCGCGCAGGGGCTGGGTCGTCGCGTACTCGGCGCGGATCGCCATGAGGCCGGGCATCTCGGTCTCGGCGATCGCGATCTCCTTCCTTCCCCAACCCGCGAGGGCGAGGTCGGCCACGCGGTAATCGGTGAAGTCGGCGGGCTTGGTGCGGGCGTTCATGGGAGGTCCTTTCGTCAAAGGCGACCGGCTCCCGATGGCGGCACACGGCTCGCCATCCGTGAGCGGGTCACGGATCAACGAGCGCCGTTTTGGACAGTTCGAGCCTGGCGCGGGTCGCGGCACGGGCGTGCGGCACGATCGCGTTGCAACGCTCCTCGAACCCTGCGATTGTATCGCACTCGCGCGCGCGTACGGACCGGAGACGACATGGCGGGGACCCACCGGCTTCTCGGCTGCAAGGGATGCGGAAACGCGATCGTGGAGGCGGCCTTCGCCCTCGCGGGCGTGCCGCTCGAGACCGAGGAGGTGGACTACGCGCCGGGGAGCCCCACGCGCGAGCGGCTCCTCGCCGTGAACCCGCTGGGGCAGGTGCCGGTCCTGCTGCTGCCGGACGGCCGCATCCTCACCGAGAGCCTTGCGATGCTGCATTACCTGGACGACCTGGAGCCCGGCGCGCAGCTGATCCCGCCGCCGGGCGATCCCACGCGCGCGGCGTTCTACCGCTGGAGCGTCTTCCTCGTGGCGGCCGTCTATCCCACCTTCACCTACGGCGACGATCCGGGGAAATGGGTGGCCGACGAGGCGGGGGCGAAGCTCCTGCGCGATTCGACCGATCGCCATCGCGAGGCGCTCTGGCAGCAGGTGGAGGCCGCGGCCGGGAGCCCCTGGTTCCTGGGCGAGCGCCGGAGCGCCCTCGACCTCTACGTCGCGGTCATGACGCGCTGGCGTCCCGGGATCCTCTGGTTCGCGAAGCGCACGCCGAAGTTGGTCGCCATCGCGAAAAAAGCCGCGGCGTTGGACGCCGTGGCCCCGGTGATCGCGCGCAACTTCGGATGAACAGATCGTCGTCCCCGAGACGTCGGGGACCCATGGATTCCCGCCTTCGCGGGAATGACGAAGGTCGTCAGTCCGCCGTCGCGGCGACGCGCTTGTGCTCGCCCTTGAGCCCCGCGGCCTCGCGCAGAAGCGCCGCCTTGTCCGTGGCTTCCCACGTGAACTCCGGCTCCTCGCGGCCGAAGTGGCCGTAGGCCGCCGTCTTCGCGTAGATCGGGCGAAGGAGGTCCAGCATCTGCACGATCCCGCGCGGGCGCAGGTCGAAGTGCTCCTGCACGAGCGCCCCGATCTTCTCGTCCGGCACCACGCCCGTGCCCTCGGTGTAGACCGTCACGTTGATGGGGCGCGCCACGCCGATCGCGTAGCTCACCTGGATCTCGCACTGGCGCGCGAGGCCGGCCGCCACGATGTTCTTCGCGACGTAGCGCGCGGCGTACGCGGCCGAGCGGTCCACCTTCGAGGGGTCCTTGCCGGAGAACGCACCGCCGCCGTGCGGGCAGGCGCCGCCGTAGGTGTCCACGATGATCTTGCGCCCCGTGAGGCCGCAGTCGCCCTGCGGGCCGCCGGTCACGAACCGGCCGGTCGGGTTCACGAGGTATTTCACGTTCTTCAGCCACTCCTTCGGGATCACCGGCTTGATGATCGTCTCGATCACCGCCTCGATGGCGTCCTTGCGCATGTGCTTGCCGTCCGACATCTCCGGCGCGTGCTGCGTGGAGAGGACCACCGTGTCGACTTCCGCGGGCTTCCCGTCCACATACCGGAAGGTGACCTGGCTCTTCGCGTCCGGCCGCAGCCACGGCAGGCGCCCGTCCTTGCGCACCATCGCCTGGCGCTCGACCAGCCGGTGCGCGTAGTAGATCGGCGCGGGCATGAGCACGGGCGTTTCGTCGCACGCATAGCCGAACATGAGGCCCTGGTCGCCGGCGCCCTGGTTCAGCGGGTCGTCCAGCGCGTGGTCCACGCCCTGCGCGATGTCCGGGCTCTGCTTGTCGTAGGAGACCAGCACCGCGCAGCCGCGGTAGTCGATGCCGTAGTCCGTGTTGTCGTAGCCGATGCGCTTGATCGCATCCCGCGCGACCGAGGCGTAGTCCACGTTCGCCCGCGTCGTGATCTCGCCCGCCAGCAGCACGAGGCCCGTCGTGCACAGCGTCTCCGCCGCGACTCGGGCCGTGGGGTCCTGGGCTAGAATGGCGTCGAGCACGGAATCCGACACCTGGTCGGCCACCTTGTCCGGATGGCCTTCGGAAACCGACTCGGACGTGAACAGGAATTCTTTTTTCATCGGGATCGCCCCTCAGTCGCACAAGCGCGACATTTTACCAAAGACCGCGCGGCGGCACGCCCCGTGAAGCTGGTATTTCGCCTCCTCGCCCGACTGCCCCTCGCCGCGAACCACGCGCTGGGCGCCTTCCTGGGCCGAGTGGTCTACTACCTGGTCCCCCGCTACCGGTGGCGCCTCCTGGACAACCTGAGGGCGAGCGGCATTCCGCGCTCCGCGGCGGAAGCCGGGCGGATCGCGCGGGCGAACGCGGCCGAGATCGGCAAGGGCGCCACCGAGATGGCCTGGGCGCTCTTCCGCTCGAGCGAGACGGTGGCCACGGTGCGCGAGCGCATCGGCTGGGACGCCGTGGAGCGGCTGCGGGAGAGCGGCCGGGCGATCCTCTTCGTGACGCCTCACCTCGGCGCCTATGACATCGCGGGACGCTTCCTCTGGGCGCACCTGCCGATCCTCGCGATGTACCGCCCCCACAAGATCTTCTGGATCGACCAGCTCCTGCGCGAGGGCCGTAACCGGGGCGCCGCGCCGGACGGGACCAACGTCGCGCCGGCGACAATGGCGGGCGTGCGGATGCTGCTCAAGCACCTGAAGCGCGGCGGCTGCAGCATCGTGCTGCCCGACCAGGTGCCCAGCCACGGCGACGGCGAGTGGGCCGATTTCTTCGGCCGTCCGGCGTACACGATGACCCTCGTGGGCCGGCTGCAGGAAGCCAGCGGCGCCGCGGTGGTCTTCTGCTACGCCGAGCGGCTTGCCTCCGGCGCGGGCTACCGGCTGCACCTGGCCCCGGTCCCCGAGCCGCTCCCCACCGACCGCCATCTCGCGGCCCGCCGCGTGAACGAGAAGATCGAGGCGCTGGTCCGCGAGTGCCCGACCCAGTACCTGTGGGGGTACAACCGCTACAAGCGACCCGCGGGTGCGCCCCCCGCCCCGGCGGCCGAACGCGTGAGCGGCATCGCGCCGTAGCGCCGATGCGCATCCTCCTTCTCGGCGCGAACGGATTCATCGGCCGGGAGCTGTGGGCGGCGCTCCAGGCCCGGGGCCACGCCGTCGTGCCGGGCATCCGCCGCGGCTCGCGGGCGCCGGCTTTCGCGGCGGAAGCGGCGATCGAGATCGACCTCGCCCGCGACTGCGACGCGCAGGCGTGGATCCCGCGCCTGCGCGGCATCGACGCGGTCGTGAACTGCGCGGGCATCCTGCAGGAGCGCGGGAGCGGCCGCGCCGAAGCGATCCACGTGCACGCGCCCGCGGCCCTGTACGCCGCTTGCCTGCGCTCGAACGTCCGGCGCGTGGTCCTCGTCTCGGCGATCAGCGCCACGGCCGGCGCCGGCACCGCGTACGCCCGGACGAAGCTCGCCGGGGAGGACGCCCTGCGGAGCACCGCGCTCGAATGGGTGGTCTTTCGGCCGTCGCTCGTGTACGCGCGGGGCGCCTATGGCGGCACGGCGCTCTTCCGCGCGTTGGCGGCCCTTCCCGGTTTCGTTCCCCTGCCCTGCGACGGCGGCCAGGCTTTCCAGCCCATCCACGTGGACGACCTCGCCCAGGCCGTCGCGATGGCCGTGGAGTCCGATGCGCTCGTCGGCCGTACGGTCGAGCCCGTCGGGCCGGACGTCGTCACGCTTCGGACGATCGTCCTCGACTACCGCCGGTGGCTGGGACTCGCCCCTGCCATCGTCGTGTCCGTTCCCGTGGCGCTCGCGAAGGCCGCCGCGAGGATCGGCGATCTCCTGGGCGGCCCGCTCAACTCCACCGCGTGGGCACAGCTCGAGCACGGCAACACCGGCGACGCGAATGCCTACGCGGAGCAGACGGGGCTGGCACCCCTCGGCTGGCAAGCGGCGCTCGCCCGCCACCCGTCGCACGCGCAGGATCGGTGGCACGCGCGACTGTATTTCGTGCGCCCGCTGCTGCGGCTGGCGGTGGCGCTCCTCTGGATCGGCTCGGGCGTCGTGGGCTGGGCGGCGGCGGCGCGCTGGGCCGGTCCGCTCGCGGACGGCCTCGGCGTCTCGCGGGAGATGGCCGCGGCGCTGTTGCGCGTCTCGTGCCTCCTCGACGTCGCCTTGGGAGCGCTCGTCGCCGCGCGCTGGAGGCCCGCTCCGCTTGCGGCGATCCAGGCGGCGGTCGTCGTCGGTTACACGGCGGTCGCCGGCGCCATCGCGCCGGCGCTCTGGTGGGATCCCTTCGGGCCGCTCCTCAAGAATCTTCCGGCGCTCGCGGCCATCGCCGCGCTCGCCGCGATCGAGGAGGACCGCTGAGTGGGCCTGTACCTCGCGCTCAAGTGGCTGCACGTGCTGGGCGCCACCGTGATCTTCGGCACCGGGTTGGGGACGGCGTTCCATTTCTGGCTCGCGCACAGGACCGGAAACGCGGCGCTCGTCGCCGCGGCCGCGCGCTCGACGGTCGTCGCGGACTTCGTGTTCACGCTGCCGGCGGCCGTCCTGCAGCCGATCACCGGATGGGCGCTCGCGCGAGTCGCGGGATACCCCCTCGACGCGCCGTGGATCCTCGCCTCCTTCGCGCTCTATCTCCTCGCCGGCGCCTGCTGGGTCCCCGTGGTGTTCCTCCAGCTTCGCATGCGCGACCTCGCGGATCGCTGCGCCGCCGGCGGCATTCCCCTGGGACCGGAGTACCGCAAGCTCGCCCGCGCCTGGTTCGCCCTGGGCTGGCCCGCTTTCGCGGCGCTGGTCATCGCGATCGGCCTCATGGTGGCGAGGCCCGCGTGACGCCCGCCGGTAGAATCGCGCCATGACCCTCCTGCGAAAGCTGGGGACCCAGGCGGGCCTCTTTGTCCTGTGGCTCGTGCACTTCCTGCCGCTCGCCTGGATCGGCGCGCTGGGCGCGGGCCTGGGCTCGGTGCTCTACCGCTTCGGGCGGGGACGCGTGACGCGCATCAACCTGGCGCTCTGCTTTCCGGAGATGCCGGAGGCCGAGCGCTACGCATTGGGCCTGCGGCATTTCAAGCTGCTGGGGCGCAACGCCCTGGAGCTGAGCGTCATGGTCTGGGGCACGGAGGACGAGCTCCAGCGCATGATCCGCGTGGACGGCCTCGAGCACCTGCAGAACGCGAAGGGCCGCCCGGTGATCGCCCTCGCGCCCCATTTCATCGGGCTCAACATGGGCGGCATCCGCGTGGCGTATGAGTGCCCGGGCTCGGCGAGCGTGTACAGCCGGCAGAAGAATCCCACGGTGGAGAAGATCTTCATGCGGGCGCGCACGCGCTTCGGCGCGCCCATCCTCGTGAGCCGGCAGGAGGGCCTGCGCTCGGTGATCCGCGTCGTGAAGAGCGGGAAGCCCTTCTATTTCCTGCCGGACATGGACTTCGGCCGGCGCGACTCGATCTTCGTGCCGTTCTTCGGGATCCCCACGGCGACGCTCACGACGCTCCCGCGCCTTGCCGGCATGACGGGCGCCGCGGTGATCCCCGTCGTCACGCGCCAGGTGGGAGACGGCTACGTCGTGAAGTTCTACCCCGAATGGAAGGACTACCCCACCGGCGACCTCGAGGCCGACGTGCGCCGCATGAACGCGTTCATCGAGGAGCGCGTGCGCGAGATGCCGGAGCAGTACTTCTGGGCGCACAAGCGCTTCAAGACGCGCCCGCCCGGCGAGCCCTCGCCGTATCGGCGAAAATAGCGCCGTGCGCCTCAAGTTCGCCAAGATGCAGGGCCAGGGCAACGACTTCGTGGTCGTCGACGGCGTGCGCCAGGCGGTCTCGCTCACGCCCGGCGAGGTCCGGCGCATCGCCGACCGCCACTTCGGCGTGGGCTGCGACCAGCTCCTCGTGGTCGAGCGCGCGGCCTCCCCGGAGAACGACTTCCGCTACCGCATCTTCAACGCGGACGGCGGCGAGGTCGAGCAGTGCGGCAACGGCGCGCGCTGCTTCGCGCGCTTCGTGCTGGACGAGGGCCTCACCACGAAGCGCGAGATCCGCGTGGAGACCGCGGGCGGCGTGATCGTCCCGCGGATCGAGGCCTCGGGCCAGGTCACGGTCGACATGGGGCCGCCGCGCTTCGCCCCGCGCGATATCCCTTTCACCGGCGCCACCGAGGCGCACGCGACCGACCGGATCGAGGCGGACGGAGCCGCGATCGAGGTGAGCGTCCTCTCGATGGGGAACCCGCACGCGGTGCAGGTCGTGGCGGACGTGGACCGCGCGCCGGTGGCGACCCAGGGCCCCGCGATCGAGCGCCATCCCGCCTTTCCGCGGCGCGTGAACGCGGGCTACCTGCAGGTGATGGGGCGGGACCGGATCCGGCTGCGGGTCTGGGAGCGGGGGGCGGGCGAGACGCTCGCCTGCGGCACGGGCGCCTGCGCGGCCGTGGTCGCGGGCATCCGGCGCGGGCTCCTCGGCCGCGAGGTGCGCGTCGAGACCCGCGGTGGCGAGCTTCGCGTCCGCTGGCCCGCGGACGACGCGAACGTTATGATGACGGGCGATGCCGTGCGGGTCTTCGACGGCGAGATCGCGATCTAGCGACGGAAGCGGGGGACATTA
>Ga0105240_10012822_pt1 | contig 11549 bp, 11 predicted proteins | sample KBSC54metaG_FD_80426 | JGI IMG/M metagenome (GOLD analysis project Ga0105240, IMG submission 80426) | Corn rhizosphere microbial communities from Kellogg Biological Station, Michigan, USA - KBS C5-4 metaG | ecosystem: Host-associated > Plants > Roots > Rhizosphere > Soil | place: Michigan, USA...
AAAAAACCGCAAAACAGTCAGCATCACCGTGATATGCCCTATGACGACCGGCGTTAACGCTGCATGTTGAAAAGCGCAGACAGCCACCTTTCAGCCTCCCTGTCTTACACTGAACCCGCTTCAAAGTTCGGCCATCATCGAACACAAAATCGTAGCGGTGGCTTCCAAACGGAACAGAGACAACGTAGCCGAATTTTACGGCCTGAGAAAGCACGGCTGCCTCAGACAGCTCACCAATCTGATGGGTGTTCTTCACTAGCGTAAAGAACACCAAACCGGCAAAGCTAAGTTGGCTCTTCGGCCAGTGGCGGAACTGGTTCAGTCGAGTTTGGATCGGCTGGCCGCAGCCGTATTTTAAGGCGTTTCATGACTGAAACCAAAAGCTGGGTCGTGAAATTGACCGGCTTAGCCATGAACGACACGATGCCAAGCTGGTTGGCCTCGACCATCACACTGTGAAGATTGATGCTGCCTGACATGATCACGACGCTCGCGTCGTCATCCCGAATGTTCAGTGCCCGAATTACGTCCATGCCGTCACTGACACCGCCAAACTTCATGTCCACAAACACTGCGTCAAAACGCCCTTGCCCCAGGGCGTGCAACCCTTGTTCCGGAGAATAAGCCGTAACAATGTCCAAGTCGTAGTAGCGCTTCAAACGGCCAAAGGCCATCTGAATTACCGATTCATCATCAATGACCAGAATCCTTGGCGTTCTGGCCAGATACTCGGCAAGTTTGAGAGCCTCACTCATAACGGTAAGTATCGTTCATGAATGAGATAAAGTGGAGCGAGTGACGGGCAACGATCCCGCAACATCGAGTTTGGAAAACTCGCGCTCTGCCAGTTGAGCTACACTCGCGCTGAAAGTTCTCTTCGCTGGGCTGCTCGATCAGCGGCGCGCTTGCGCAGCCACTGGTCTTTGCCCGCGTGATCCACCAGCTCTGGATGCTGGCGAAGATCGGGTGGAAATGAATCGTCCGGACGAGCTTGAATCTGCTGGATCTGCTGGCGCGCTTCCGCAGCCAGTTCCGGCTGACCCGCTTCATTGGCCATTTCGATTGTGCCGTTCATCGTCTCGATGTAATGGCGCTTGCAGTAGCCATGACTTTTACCCTGGCCGGGGCCGAGGCGCTGAGGACCCGATTCCTCTTCGCACTGACCGCAGACGCGGACTAGCTCTTCGTCTTCGTTGATGGCGTGAGCAACGATAGCGTCGATGTCCTTTTGAAATGGCGTCTTTTCCACGACTTAAATACTGGAGTCCGGCCAGGGGCTCGCACCCTGCGACAACGGTTTTGCAGACCGCGCCGTTCACTCGCTCGGTCGCCGGACGAAATGGAGCCCCCACCCGGTAACGCTCCGAGTTGGCACGGTTACGAACCGCGAGCATCACTTTTTATGCTTTGGGGGCGAAAAGTCTACAAAATAAAGATGGTAGGGAGGGCCGGTGCTGCCCCGGCGACCTTGTGCTTGTAAGGCACCTGCTCTACTGCTGAGCTACCTCCCCGATAAATTCGTTCTTCCAGCCATGACCGCTGAATATGACCGCTACTTCGCCGACGTGGCCAAAAAGCAAGCTGGCAATGAGTATGTGACGACCCACTGCCGCCGCTATGCCATGTCCCTGGATTGGATCAGCGGTGAGCTGGGCCTGGTCAAGAGCGTGCTGGAAATCGGCTCCCAGAACCCGTTCACAGGCGGGATGGCCACTTTCTTTCCCGGCTTACAGATCGAGCACACCCACCCGGCTGACCTGCGCACGGTTTTCACCGACAAGCGCGATCATTACGATTTCCTGGTCAACATGGAAGTGATCGAGCACATCAATGACCTGGACATCAAGGACACCTTCCACCTTGAATCCTACGTCGGTGACGGTGTGCTCAATTTTGTAAACACGTGCTACGCCTGTTTGAAGCCAGGCGGAAAAATGTTCCTCTCCACGCCAAACCTCAGCTCAATGGGAACGCTCTGGCGAACGATGCTGGGGTGGAACCCCTTCTCCTATCATTACCACGTGCGCGAGCTGTCCATGAACGGCCTGTGCGCCCTGCTGGCGGCTGCCGGGTTTAAGATCGTGCGCCACGAGACGGTCGATTGCTACATCGACGACCGCGTGCCGCCGCATATCGCTGAGAAGATCCTGGCGCTACTCAAGGACTGCGGCTGCCAGGTGAGCGGACGTGCTGCCGTTCAGTTCCTGATGGCGCTTAAACCGGCCTGAAATGGTGCGAGTGGTAACCGTAAAACTTCGGCTCGTAAACGAACAAGGATTGCCCCACGATTAGGTTAGACGGGAATCGAACCCGCGCCTCCAGGTTTTCACACCCGGCGCTCTGCCACTGAGCTACACTCGCATTAAATGGTGTCCCAGGATGGATTTGCACCAACAGCCTCCGGCTTCGCAGACCGGCGCTCGTTCTAATTGAGCTTCTGGGACGTAAAGATTTTCAACGGATAAAAGGATGCCCAAGGATGTTAAGGGTCGAGTCGAACGATCTCTCCCAGTGATTAGCTGGGCGCATCTCCCGATGCTTCCCTCGTCGATTTGATGGAGACGATAACCCTGAACTAGCGACCCGTTGAAAGTGGTGCCCGCACCTGGAATCTCACCAGGGGCCTGCTCCTTCGGAGGGAGCCGCTCTATAGACTGAGCTATGCGGGCAGTAAATGGCAACCCAGGTGGGACTCGCACCCACTAGGACCTGCGTGAAAGGCAGGACGCTCGGCTCTTTGCATTCTGGGTCATGAAAAGCAGGCAAGGTGGTAAAAGCCGGGCGTCATCCCAAAGATAACCGGCTTCATTCGGCCCGCTCAAGTGGCAACCGCGTCGGGACTCGCACCCGATAGGCCCTGGTTGAGAACCAGGCTGCTCGATCTACTTTGCATTCGCGGTCATTGAAAATCTCGGAAAGTCATATTCGTCGGCCTTCTGCTCGTAATATTCGATCTCGCCGTGGAGACCGTTGAGGACAACGGCCAGCTCCCTGGCCACGGTGATCGGCTCAGGTTCAATCGGTGTAGGCCGGTGAGCCTCAAGCTGGAGCTGCCTGGCAATTCGCTTTTGGGCGATCATTTGCTTGCGCGTTTCACGGGCTGCCCAGGCAAAGAAGAGCGAGATCAAAAAGGCCAGGACGTTTTGGAGCGACTGTTCGCCCTCAAATTCAACAACGCGGTAAATCGTGATTAGGCATAGCCCGATTGCCGCGCAGAGCCAGATCCCGAAGCGCAGCATCCCAAAGAGCGTTGCCCAGACCGCCAGGATGTAAACCTGCAGACCCATGGACAGCGCCAAGAGAATCCTGGTCACAGTCACGGTCTAACTACGAAAGTGGTGCCTGGTGATGGAATCGCACCATCGACGCCTGCCTTTTCAGGGCAGCGCTCTACTTCTGAGCTAACCAGGCAAAATCAAGGTTCCAATGTCTCGGCCAGCAAGAGGGCTGCGGCGAGGCATGACGCCTCCTTGGGAGTCAAATGATGATAGACCGACTTACCCGACGATGAACGCAGGGTGACCTTGATAAAATTCAAGCGTGGGTGGCGGGCGACCTGGACTTTGAACTGCCTGGTCTTCAATACCCTGCGATACTTGCTCACGCTTTAACTACCGATAAGATGGTCCCCCGTGTCGGCTTTGCTCCGACCACCTTTCGCTTATCAAGCGAATGCTCTGCTGAATGAGCTACCGGGGGAAAGTATTTACAGCGATGAAGAACACCATCCTTCTTGTCCTCACGCTGGTCGGCTTGGCAGTCCTGGCCGAAGAACCCAAAAATGTTTACGACGTGCGCTGCCCGACGTGCCTGGCCAAACAGCAGCTTCCGGCCACGACCGTTGCGAGCAATGGCGGCTACTCCACCAACTTCAACGGCGTCACGGGCACCATGAGCACCCAGACCGGCGCGTTTCACTGCCCGGAGTGTCACTCGGACTTTATGGCGCAGATCAAGCCGGACAGGTTCGTGCCGACCTTCTACGCCACGCATGCCACCAACGCTGTGACACCGGTGAACGCGCCCAAAAAGGCAGCCACGGCCACGCCACTGGCTCCAGGTGACGCTGAGCTGATCCGCACCGTCCAGTTGCCAGACGGCACAGAGCTGCTGGTTTACCGGCGCAGGATCAAGTAAATGGCGGCTGCTGCAGGAATCCCACCTGCGCTACGTTACCGTAGTCCACCGCTTTCGAGGCGGGAGCCTTATGGTGCTCGGCCAAGCAGCCAAAATATTCGACGGATAAGTGGGGCAGAGGAGTATTGCTACCTCCGAGGCTGCGGCAAATGGAGCCGCAGACGAGAGTCGAACTCGTATCGTTTCATTTTCAGTGAAGATAACCCTCTACAATCGACCCGTCGAAATTCAAAAATGACCACATGTAGTTAGGTCATGAAAAGCATAAACTGGAGTGATGTCCCCATGTTCGCACAGGCAGCAATCTCTGGCTCCGGAGTCGTGGAATCACTGGTCTACGTGCTCGTGATCGGCATCTGCCTTGGCCTGCTTTGGTTCCTGGGCAAATACTTCGCAGCCAAATTCGAGGCACCGCCGATGTTCATGACCGTTTGGAACGCGCTCTTTGTCCTCTTGATTGCCCTGGCCTTCATCAACTTTTTGCTCAGCTTGATCGGCCATCCGCTTTACAAGTGGACGAGATGATGGCGGAAGGTGTGAGCTTCGCTCTCACGCGCCTTACGGCGACTCCAGCTTTCCAAGCTGGTGCCTTACTGGACTCGGCCAACCTTCCGTGGCGGAGGACGCAGGATTCCCACCTGCGCTGCTAGAGCAGACCTCCGCTTTCAAGGCGGGTGCCTTATGGTGCTCGGCCAGTCCTCCGAAATGGTCCCAGGGGCTGGAGTTACCCAGCTATGGTCAACTTATGGGGTTGATGCAGGTAACCGTCACAGTTCGGCCCATCACTGGGCAAGTGGGAGCAACGGGGTTGTATTTGCTTCCCTGGGATAAAATGGTGCTCGCGGTCGGGATCTCACCGACGCGCTTTCGCTTAGGAGGCGAATGCTCTGTAACTGAGCTACGCGAGCTTTGAAATTCAGTTCGTGCCGTTACTGGAGCCTGGCGGCAGCTTCGAGATGTAATTGACCTCGTTGTCGATATTCTTGCCGTAAGGAATCTCCAACGGCCCGTCTGGGCGTCGGCCTGGCACCGTTGCGCCACCACAATCGAACAGCCGATTGTTTTTGTAGACGTTTCCGACTCCACCGTCCTCCCAGATCCCGGCATAATCCGAGTTGATCAGGGTGTTGGAATCGACCGTCACGTAGCTGCCGTTGATCCAGATGGCCCGGCCCTGGCAGTCGCGCACCAGGTTGTTCATGACCCGGCAGTGCTGGAGCTTGAAATTCTCCCTCGTCGCGCCCTGGGCCTTCCAGTCCGTGACCGTCAGAGAGATCGCTGTGCGACCAATCCGCTGAAACTCGTTGTTGGCGATAATCAGGTCTGACACGTCGCAGTTGGCTGCCTCAATTTGGAGCGCAGAGCCGTCCCAGAGGTCCGTGATGATGTTTTCCGTGATAATACCGCCAGAGATGCCCGTGATCCACATACCGCACGGTGCCCAGTGCCCACCAAACGCTGGCGCTGGATCTTTGCCCCAGCCCTGGATGATGTTCTGGGAAATGATCATCTGGGCGTAATTGTTCGCCTTGCCGTTAATCGGCGTGATCAGGATCGGATGCGCCCACGGGCGAACGATCTGATTGCCAGTGATCCAGATCCGCTTGGCCTGGGTTTCGTCGTTCGGGAACGTGCCCGACTCCACTTCGATCACACGGTTGCATTCCTCGAAATAACAATCCTGGACGCGGTTGCCGTAACCACCCAGACCGACCGCCACGCCATCGGGCCACGGGCTCCCGGTAATCATCTGGCCACAGCGGTAGAACCGGCAGTTTTTGACCGTCGTATTGAAAATCGTGCGCGGGCCGAACAGGTGAGCGAGCAGGTGATCGCCGCTGTCGGAACCGTAAACATTTTCTACCACATGGCCAGTGTTGACCCCGTTGAACAGGAAGAGACTGTAGTAGCGCCCAGGCGGCTTGATCTTGTAGCCCTGGCCACTGTAACTGAAATCCTTGAACCTGCAGTCCACGCAGTTCTCGACGTTCAGCCCATTGTTGTGCGCGGTAAATTTGATCTGCGGCCTGCCGATGCCCTGGACGGTAACGTCACGCCGGTTGCGGATGACGAGGGGAGCGCCGTAATCAGGGAGCGTCCACGGCGCGTTGTCCGTGTCCATGGGGTTCTCCGTGTAAACGCCGGGCTGGATCAGCACGGTGTCGCTATCCTGGATCTGTTTGAACGCTGCCTTGAGCGTCTTGAATGGACTGCTCATGCAATCCCGCTTAGCCGTCAGGTCGTTGCCTCGGCTGGTGTCAACGTTGATGTAGCCGTATTGGGTAATTTCCATACGACTCAAAGAACGGAATTGGTGCTCCCGGCAGGAGTCCCACCTGCAACCTTGGGCTTAGAAGACCCTCGCGCTGGTAAATTGCGCCACGGGAGCGTAATTAAGATGAAGAGTGGACACCAGTATGCCCGAAAGCACATCTGTCGCCGCAGCGCTCGCAGAACGCTTTAACCAGTATCGCGCCGAGATTGAGCACATTGCTGAGCAGCTCCGCGCCCACAAAAAGCTGATCGACCTCTGCCCGGTTCCACTTTTCTTTGCCAACAACGTCGGCGACTGCATTTACGTGAACAAACTTCTGGCCGCGATGCTCGCTGTCACCGTGTTCGACCTGCAAGGCACGGGCTGGCAGCAAGTCCTCACAGAACGCTCCCACGATGCCGTCATCACGTCCTGGTATGACTTTGTAAAGGACCCCTGCCAGAAGACCTATGAGATCGAAGCCGGGCTCATGCGCAAAGGCCGGTCGCCTATCGACGTGCTGATCAAGGCCGAACAGCTCCCGGACGGAAACATCCTCGGCTTCGCGATCCCGCTGCGCTTCGTCGGCTACGTTGCCTGGATCAGAGGCGCGGATCTCAGCAGCCTTCCTGACTTTACGTAAAAATGGCTGCCAGGGTTGGACTCGCACCAACATCTCGGTGATTAACAGTCACCTGCTCGACTAATTGAGCTACCTGGCAAATCACGCGGACAAGTGGGAAGTGGAAGGATATGCCACCAGGAGCTTTCGCTCCGGGCAGCCCACTGAGGCCGAAGCCCCACTTGGAGTTGAACCAGGTAACCTTCCACAGATCGGCCCGCGTAAATGGTCAGCGTGGCGAGATTTGCACTCGCGGCCTCCTGGCCCCGAACCAGGCGCGCTACTGGCTGCGCTACACGCTGAAAAAGCTTCCAGATATTTCCAGATAAGCGCCGGATCAAGCTCCTGGACGCTTCCAGATATTTCCAAATGGTCGGGATGGCGAGATTTGCACTCACGACCTCCTGTCCCCCAGACAGGCGCGCTACTAGGCTACGCTACATCCCGTTAAAGTGGTCCGAGTGGTGAGATTCGCACTCACGGTCTCCTGGCCCCAAACCAGGCGCGCTGACTGCTACGCTACACTCGGATGGAGCCGATGGCAGGGTTTTCACCCGCACTGCCGCGCTCGTCCAGACTCTCTCCGGGGCGCGGTAGCCTATAGGTTAGCTCACATCGGCAGAATGGCGGGACCGACCGGACTCGCACCGGCTTATTTCCGCGTGACAGGCGGGTAGTTCGACTCCTTCACTTTCGGTCCCGAAATGAATGCGCAGATAAGGTGATTAACCAGGGGCATATCTTAACAGGATAACCCTAGTCGAGCGACCCGCGCAAAATGGTCCACCAGGCAGGACTTGCACCTGCGTAGCCGTTAGGCAGGAGATTTACAGTCTCCCGGAATTGCTGCTCTCACCACTGGTGGAAAAAACTTCACCCGAATCTTGCACTGCGGCCTTCCCTCTTTTACTTCGGCTGTGCGGCCTGAGAGGGTTTATCCGCTTTCTGAGAACGGGCGAAAGTGAGCCCCGATAGTCAACGGGGGATTCCTGTAATGGAATGCTCGATAAAATTTGTAGACAGAGTTGGGGTGAAGACCCCATTTCGTTTCGTATACAAATTTTATATGATGTAGCGCATGCCTGTCCGAACACTCTACCAACTGGAGCGAAACGGCGAAGAAATCTGCGAAATCACCATGGAAGTCCCGTCATGGCTGCCGGTGACGCCGCGTCTACCCCCACGTGGCCTGCGCGCAATAATTGCACAAGAAATGGCACGGAGCCTGGGTGCTGCCCCCAGCAGGACAAGTTTTGGAGACTCGTCTGCGCAAGCTGGCGCTCTCCGTATTGTTTTAGAAAAAGAGCAGGTTTTAATGAAACACTAAAACGTGCCATTTTCTTAAAACCAAAGTGGTGGAGCCGGAGGGAATCGCACCCTCGACCTTCTCGTTGCGAACGAGCTGCTCTACTGCTGAGCTACGACCCCGTGCTCCTGGAGGGCTTACGCGGGTAAAGCCGCTGCCGCCAGGATGCTTTTGAAAGTGGTGGAGCTGATCGGATTCGCACCGACGACCTTCTGAATGCCATTCAGACGCTCTACTAATTGAGCTACAGCCCCTTACAGCGCAAATACTAATCTCATCCTAATTCATCCTAAATTAGTATGAGGGACAGACCGCGTTTCCCACCACCCGATTGGGTATGGGTTTTTAACAGGTATCCGCTGGTCTGGAGGGCATCCCCGCCGATCAGGCGAGGGCGAACCTGATGCCCATAAGTGGTGGAGCTGGCCGGAATCGCACCGGCAACCTCAAGCTTGCAAAGCTCGCGCTCTACTAATTGAGCTACAACCCCGTCAGCGGCGCGTCCAAACTTGCCCGGTTTTGCTCCGGTCACGCCGCCGAAATTCCAAAAAGCCTGAGTCGAATGACATCGACATCGGCCCGCACTCTGGCCAGGAGTTTCATCCGCCGATCCTCATCAAAAGCAGACGCCCCACCCAGGCGCACACCGTCGTAAATTGTCTCGCGCAGGAGCCGGTCAACACCCAGGGAAGTCATGGCCTCCAGGAGCAGGCCGTCACACTCGGCCTTGGGCCGCTTGGTCAGCCGGTAAAGGTAATCGTGGAGGATCGCTGCCAGCCAGTAGGTGCCGAAGGGCGGGATGATATTCCAAATTGCTTGTGGAGTGCTGGCTCCGTCTGTCGTCGCGCCTTCCGGCACGATAATGACTTCACCAGACTCCGAAGTGTAGACGAGCGGTTCCAGCAGTTTGAAGAACCGCCCGTCCGAAGATTCTACCCGCAGCGTAGCTTTGGCAAAGGACATGCCGTAGCTACAGCCGCTTGATCAGAGGGCTTTGAGATCCGTCCGGAGCTGATCAATGTTAAAACCGTTACACGCCTGGCCGTTGCTGGCGATCCAGTCCTCACTCAACACCGCGAAAAACTCGTCGGCATAATAGTGGATGAAAGGCCACGTCATCGGATAAATCTGGCCCCAGGACACGACATCGACGCCAGAGTTTTCCTTTTCCAGACTGTAGCCAACGATGGGAACGCAATGACCACCCCAACTCCAAGGAGAGCCATCACCGACCGGGCCGCACTCAGGGACTTGCCAGACATCCGCGTCCTGAACCGTCGTCGGAAGGCCGAGACCGGCATAAACGTTACCGAACAAGTAAATCGCCTGGGCAACCTCTTGCGGGTCATATTTGTTAACGCTGACGTAGGCCAGGATCTTGCGACCGGCGATCCCACGTTTGCGCCAATATTTCAGAGCCGTGAGCATGTCACAGCCGTTATCTGTAGAGGGATCTGTCGGATCGTAACCGCCGATCCGCTCGTAATCCATGAGCACGTCCTGTTCGCTGGGCACGAAAGGATGGCCGCTGTAAGCCGTCCACTGCATTTCCATGTGGGCGGCAGCCGCAACGACGCAATTACCGATCTGGTCGTTGAGCAGCATCCTCCAATCACGAATCCTTCCGATGTAGCCCGCTTCAACGGGTGGCGTCGGGAGCGCAGGGATGAGGTATCTGGACAGTTTGAACGTCCTGGGGTCGCGCCGTTCAGCGCGTTTGCCCAGTTTTTTATTTGGATGAACGATAGGCATATTTTACCTACTCAGTGATTGTCCATGCCCTTGGGCACAAAAACGTCGATGCTGTCCTCACTCCGATCATTGGCAATCCGCCGCATCATATCGCGGATCTGGACGAAGGCGGTTGAGCGATCATCGTGGAGCTGGTAGAGCCCCTGGGAGTCCCGCTTGAGATGGCGCTCCGGATCAAATCCGAACTTGGCCAAAAGACTGTGCTTAGCGTTGTAGCCACGAGCCGACTTGCGTCCGTGCCACATGTGAAAAATGGAACCGGCCATGACACCAACGTTCTGCCGGATCTGCGTGCGGCACCGCTGATACCACTGATTGACCTTCTTCTGGTAATTGCGGTGCAAGTCGTTCCTCATCATTTTCTCAGTCTGCTCGATGAGTGCGTGCGACATGTGCCAGTCACCGCCACCCCAGACTGCGAAATCCACGAGGCCACCAACGTCGTCCCAGGCTTTACGGGTGCAGGCCCAGGCCAATCCTGGAAACACACGCTTGTCAGCGTATACGAAATCGTCTTCAAGCTTTTTAGACGCCTTCTGGATGCGCTCGATGTCCAGCTTAGCCTTGTCCTTTCGATCCCTGTGAAAGTCTCGCTCAAATTTGTTTACATTTTTGCGAATGTCCCGCACATCGGCTTCAATGATCGGGTTGACGCTGCTCTGGATGATCCCGTCCTGCCAGGCTTGAACAAATCCAAGGCCGTTAGCGTGCGGGTAATCCTCCGGCAGAACCTCGTAATCCGGTGACAGATCGCGAGCGTGGGAGAACATCTGGAGAAAACTGTAATGCTGGAGCTTGTGGATACACTCGCCGACCCAGTTGGGCCGGACAAAGTGAACGTCTGAATCCAGCCAACAAACCTGCTGCCAATTGGGCGGCAAACGCTGAACGCCGAGATTGATGCCGTTCTCCTTGAGCCACAACTCTTCGGGCGTGCGCAGGCCGATCCAGCGGTGCCGGAAATCGTGGTCGCTGCCGAGAACGCCGCAGTTGGACGCCGGTGAGTTGTCCAGGCCGCTGTTCTCGAACACAAACTCGCGGCGGTTAAAGGCGATTTCGACCAGGTAAACGACAGCGCCGCTCTCGGTGAAGTGTTTGATGGCCCTTTCAGTATGTTTCACGCGAGACTTCCAACGCCAGGGATTGAAATAGGGCACGATGGCGTAGAGCGGCTCGCGAACGATGTCTCTTGCAACGATGATCACAGCATTCTCTCTAGGTTCGGACGTTCATGTTTCGACTTCTTTAAGTCAAGCTACACCTTGGAGAACCTGAATCTGAAACGTATACAAATAAAAGTGGAGCGGGTGACCGGTAACGCTCCGGCGTCCTCACGTTGGCAACGTATCGCTCTGCTATTGAGCTACACCCGCATAAAAGTAATGCCGCCCCGCACAAGATAGCGCGAATGAGTAGCCTGCTCACGAATTGCAGGCACGGACATCATTTGGACATTTGAGCGCCACGTTAGCGCTGTC
>Ga0105240_10012827_pt1 | contig 11545 bp, 10 predicted proteins | sample KBSC54metaG_FD_80426 | JGI IMG/M metagenome (GOLD analysis project Ga0105240, IMG submission 80426) | Corn rhizosphere microbial communities from Kellogg Biological Station, Michigan, USA - KBS C5-4 metaG | ecosystem: Host-associated > Plants > Roots > Rhizosphere > Soil | place: Michigan, USA...
AAATCAAGAACTTTTAACTAAGACATTATGAAAACCCTCAATATAATAACAATTTTCGCTATTGCCATTGGCTTTATGCCCTCCGGCGTTAAGGCGCAGGAATTACAATTTTATCGCCCTAATGATATGCGGGGTATAAATGTATTCGAAACCCCGAAAACCGATACCATCCCGTTTTCAGGGCTAAAAGTAAAAGTAGGGGGTAATTTTGAAATGACCTTTCAGGGCCTGCGAAACTTTAATACAGCCGCACCAGCCACTAAGACTGGTTTTACGGGTAATGTCAACAGCCTGGAAACACTTACTAATGGGTTTGCGTTACCAATGGCCAATTTAAATATTGATGCGCAACTGTCCGATGGTGTGCGCATGAACATAACATCGTACCTGGCTTCCAGGCACCATGAAGATACCTGGGTTAAGGGCGGTTACATACAGTTTGATAAGCTGCTGTTCCTGAAAAGCGACATCATCAATGCCTTGATGCAGAACATCACCATTAAAGTAGGCCAGTTTGATGTGGATTACGGCGATCAGCATTATAGAAGATCAGATGGCGGCAATACCATTTACAATCCTTTTATTGAGAATTATGTGATGGACGAGTTCGCTACAGAAATAGGCGCTGAAGTTTATATCCATACCAATTCAGGTTTCTTTTTGATGGGCGGTGTTACTAATGGTGAACTGGACGCGACCGTTGTTTCCGGTACTAAAATTGATTCTGCAACAAATCAACCCAATAAATACGATCCGGCTTTCCACGGTAAAATAGGATTTGATAAGCAGATCAATAAAGACTTTCGGGTTAGGGTTACCGGCTCTGTTTACACCGTTCACAGCGCTAATAGCGCTACCCTTTTTGGCGGCGACCGTACCGGCTCACATTACTTTAATGTGATGGAAAACCAAAACGTAGCCAATGGAACCGTGCTTTCCAACGCAAACGATTACAGCCCTTTCTCCGGCCGGTTAAACCCCGGCTTTAGCGAAGAAATAAATACAGCAATGGGAAATGTATTTCTGAAATATAAGGGCCTTGAGTTTTTTGGAACTATTGAGGGTGCGAAAGGCCGTGCAATTACCGAAACCACCCAACGTAAGGCAACACAATATGCCGCCGACCTGATCTACAGGTTCCCACAAGGCAAGGAAAATTTTTGGGTGGGCTTTCGCTACAATACGGTAACTACATTATTGCAGGGCTTTACATCTAATATTACAGTCAACCGCGAAGCGGGTTCAATTGGGTGGTTTATCACTAAAAATATTATGGCTAAAGCTGAATATGTGAACCAGGATTATAAAGATTATCCCGGAACAAATATCCTCAACGGCGGCAATTTTCACGGCGCGGTATTGGAAGCCTCAATTGGATTCTAACATGAAAAAGATACTGACCACAGGGTTAATAGCAGGTTGTATCCTGTTTATACTCAGCTATGGCGGGATATTCCTTGGGGTCAGGTTCTTTCCCGGCCTGTTTGTAGCCTACGATAACCCCTTATTTAATAGTGACGGTAACAGGGATGTGTTATTCTATCTGCATGCCTTCATTATCAGTTTCGCGCTATCATGGTTTTGGGACAGGTTCAAAAGCTTGTTTAAAGGAACTTTTATTATGCGTGGGGTGGAGTTTGGCTTTGTATACGCGATGATAGCTTTATTGCCGGTAATGTGGATATCATTCAGCTCGCTGGATATTACGGTAGTGATGGTTGTTAGCTGGTTTTTATATGGATTGGCACAAGCTATTATAGCCGGATTGGTATTTGCCAAAATAAATCCTTAAAACTAAAGCAAATGCGGAATAGATATATTTTACTGGTAATGTTGCTGATACTATCATTCACCGGCTTTAGTATGAAAAACCATACAGATACGAAAAGGTGGGTGGTAAGCCAAAGCAGCAGCCTAAGTGTTAACGGGAGTACCAATATCAACACTTTTTCCTGCGTGATACCTGCTTATGATAAAACAGACACCATCACCATTAAGAGTAAAACAGACAAGGGCGTTGTTTTATCAGGCAGCATCGAACTCAGTATAAGCAGTTTTGATTGCCACAATTCGGGCATGACAAAGCAGCTGCAAAAAACACTGAAAAAGAAACAGTTCCCGGCGCTGCACATCAGATTTTTAACATTGAGCAGCCTGCCGGTAATGACTCAAAAACCGGAACCGGTGACAGGAATGGTAGACATTGAAATTGCGGGCGTCAATAAACAGTTTGGGATCAATTACCAGATCAGCCAGGATTCGGATAATGTTATTCATTTATTAGGATCGAGGGATTTGAATTTCACAGATTTTAAACTCATACCTCCCTGTAAACTCGGTGGCATGATCAAAACCAAAGATCAGTTAACAGTTGCTTTTCACCTTAAAATGAAAACAATATAATGATTATGAAACAAATGCCGTAACGGGCAGTTACCTAAGCACAATCCACAGACAGGCTTTAATCGACAGAACCTGTTTAACAACTTCCATCCTTAGGTATTGCCAATTCGTTTATCGACAATAGTTGAGCTATTCAGTACAAATTAACAGGATTCGCCATGAAAAAAAATAACTATAGCCGGTACTATCGTTTTCTTAGAAATGATACCGCAGTAAGCCAAGTTTCCACAAATGATTTTAGGCCTTTTATTAAATTTCAGCCGAACGCAGCTACAACTTATTCTTTGGTTATAAATGAACCTTTTTACTATGGATTTTTAAGCCGCACAAGGGCTATGGAAATGGCCAAAGCCGGCGCGCTCGAATATATGGAAACGCTGCTTGACAAGGGCAGATCCGGTATGGAGGCGCTGCTAAAATATCGTGAAGACCATTATGAGGACCTGAACCAAAACCTCACTTACGACAACATTCAAGCAATAAAAAATCAAAAAATACCATCATGATACTAACCATAAACGGGGGCTCATCGAGCATAAAATTTGCCTTGTTTGAACTGGGCAACATCCCCGGAAAAATATATTACGGCCAACTGACCCGTGTGGGGACAAACGGCACGAGGTTTACAGTGAATAGCGAAATGAAATCTGTGCCGATTACAGCAACAACTTACGAGGGCGCTATCGACTACCTGATTAGTTGGCTTGAAGCCAACATCCAATTTTCTGGGGTCAAAGCTATCGGTCACCGGATAGTGCACGGGATGCAACATACTGAACCCTGTTTGATCACAACTGAACTTCTAAAAGATCTTACTATTATCAGCGCTTATGACCCGGATCATCTGCCCTATGAAATATTGTTGATAAAAGGATTCAAAAAGGCTCATTTGGACATCAGCCAATACGCATGTTTTGATACGGACTTTCATAAAGATATGCCCCAGGTAGCTAAACTGCTACCCATCCCGCGCCGATTTGATAAGCTTGGCATACATCGCTATGGATTTCATGGCCTTTCTTATCAATACCTGATGCAGGAACTTGAACTTTTGGCAGGCAAGCAAATCGCCCACGGACGTATCATTATTGCTCATTTAGGTAATGGTGCAAGCCTTGCCGCTATAAAGCATGGCAAAAGTATAGATACCAGTATGGGTTTTACGCCCGATTCAGGTGTACCGATGAGCACCCGCACCGGGGACCTTGATCCTGGTGTGGCCTGGTTCATGATGCAATCAGAACAGCTTACCCCCAAACAATTTAACCACCTGATCAGCTGCGAGTCCGGCTTATTGGGCATCTCGGAAACCAGCGGGGATATGTACGACTTATTACAACTGGAAGGAACCGATATACGCGCAGCAGAAGCAGTTGGTTTATTTTGCTACCAGGTGAAAAAATGGATCGGCGGTTTTGCCGCTGCTTTGGGCGGCCTCGACGCCATCATATTTACCGGTGGGATTGGCGAAAATTCACCAGCCATAAGGGCACGAATTTGTGAGGGTATGGGATTTTTAGGAATAGAGATAAATGATGAACGTAACCATAAAAATGCCGAGTTCATATCCGCAACAAATGGAGTGAGTATACGGGTAATGCATACCGATGAAGAGATGATGATCGCAAAATTGGTTTACCATATGATCGAAACCCCTGTTAAAGAAAAACAAAATATTAAAGACATACATCATGTTTGATACAACTGAAATAACCGAAAATGAAATTGAAGCGCTGTCCGCAGATCATTTACGAAAGATTGATGCTTACTGGCGCGCTGCCAATTATTTATCAGTGGGGCAACTTTATTTACGTGATAACCCGCTTTTGAAAGAACCCTTGAAACTGGAGCATGTCAAGAATATGCTTTTAGGACATTGGGGCACAACCCCCGGACAGAATTTTATTTATACGCACCTCAACAGCATCATTAAGCGGTACGACCTCGATATGATTTATATTTCCGGGCCGGGGCATGGCGGGCCTGCGGTGGTAGGGAGCACGTATTTAGAAGGCACTTATACCGAAGTATACCCGAATATAACGCAGGATGCAGACGGGCTAAAAAAACTTTTTACGCAATTCTCTTATCCGGGCGGCATATCAAGTCATGCATCCCCGCAAACCCCTGGTTCCATACATGAGGGCGGAGAACTGGGATATTCATTGAGTCATGCATTTGGTGCGGTACTGGATAACCCGAAGCTGATCGTAGCTTGTGTGGTAGGTGACGGCGAGGCGGAAACCGGACCATTGGCTACCGCCTGGCACTCTAACAAGTTCCTGAATCCGCTTACTGATGGTACCGTATTACCGATATTGCATCTTAATGGTTATAAAATATCAAACCCAACTGTTTTAGCCAGGATATCGCACGAGGAGTTAGAGCAATTATTTAAAGGTTATGGGTGGAACCCCATTTTTGTTGAAGGTGATGACCCTGAATTAATGCATCGGGCGATGGCACAAGCATTGGACTATGCGGTTGACCGGATATTGCAGGTAAAATATGATGCCCAGCACCCTAACGGGCAACGTCCGCGCTGGCCTATGATTATTTTGAGATCTCCCAAAGGCTGGACTGGCCCTAAAGAGGTCGACGGCTATAAAATTGAAGGTAATTTCAGGGCGCACCAAATTCCGTTGGCGGTTTCAGCATCAACTCCCCCGGAACACTTGAAAATGCTGGAAGACTGGATGAAAAGTTACAGGCCGGAGGAACTATTTGATGAAACAGGACGCCTATTTCCTGAACTGCAAATGCTGGCCCCTAAAGGCGACCGCCGTATGGGCGCTAATCCGCATGCAAACGGCGGCCAGCTTTTGCGCGACCTGCGTTTGCCCGATTTCCGCAATTATGCAGTCACAGTGGGCGCACCCGGCGCTGAGGGCGAAGGCGACACCTATGTATCGGGCCGTTTCCTGAGAGACGTAATTAAAAAAAATCAGGAAAAGCGCAATTTCAGAATTTTTGGTCCTGATGAAACTGTATCCAACCGGCTGGATATTATCTTTGAGGCTACTGACCGCCAATGGACAGCGCCCATTGCAGAACACGACGAATTCCTTGCTGCTGAAGGAAGCGTAATGGAAATGCTGAGCGAGCACCAGTGCGAAGGCTGGCTGGAAGGCTACCTGCTGACCGGCAGGCATGGTTTATTTAACTGTTATGAAGCTTTCATCCATATTGTCGATTCGATGTTTAATCAGCATGCCAAGTGGTTAAAAGCAAGTTCGGAATTGCCCTGGAGGCGTAAGATCGCTTCTTTAAATATCTTACTGACCTCTACCGTATGGCGACAGGATCACAATGGGTTCACCCACCAGGACCCCGGCTTTATTGATCATGTGGTCAACAAAAAAGCGACTATTGTCCGGGTTTATTTACCGCCCGATGCCAATTGCCTGCTATCGGTAATGGACCACTGCCTGCGCAGTTATCATTATGTGAATGTGATTGTTGCGGGGAAACACCCTGCCCCGCAATGGCTGAATATGGAGCAAGCCGTGGAACATTGTACACGAGGAATCGGCATCTGGAAATTTGCCAGCAATGATCAGGAAGCAGAACCGGATGTAGTCATGGCTTGCAGCGGTGATGTGCCTACTTTGGAAGTATTGGCAGCCGTATCCATATTGCGGGAACATCTGCCGGAACTAAAGATCAGAGTGATCAACGTGGTTGACCTTTTCAAACTGCAAAAAAGCAGCGAACATACGCATGGCTTAAACGATCCGGATTATAATGCCTTATTTACTACCAACAAGCCAGTGGTTTTCGCCTTTCACGGCTACCCCTGGCTGGTGCACCGTTTAACCTACAATAGGGCTAACAATGTAAACATGCATGTTCGCGGTTATAAGGAGGAAGGAACTATTACGACCTCTTTTGATATGACAGTACTTAACGAAATGGACAGGTTTCACCTGGTGATGGATGTGATCGACCGTCTGCCGAAAACCGGGGCTAAAGGTGTTTACTTAAAACAATTGTTGCAGGATAAACTGACCGAACATAAACACTATATTGGTACTCATGGTAAGGATATGCCTGAAATACTGAACTGGAAATGGACAACAACCCCTGAATTGATATGAGAGAATTAGATGACCTGGTGGAGGAAGTAAAGGCTGCTTTAGCCGCCAAACAACTGGAGATCCGTAATTCCAGTACACAGATGACTTTTGTATTAGAGGCTTTTAAAAATCGCCAGATGGAAGTTATTTCATTTATCCGAAGTGCAACTGCTCCGGCAAAACAACGATCATCTATATTGGAATATAAAAAGGCGGCGAGCGAACTGCTCGGCGCGATCAGTAAAATATTGGTGTAAGCATGGAAACAAAAACGGAATCGGTCAGTTTTTGGCATTTAAGCAAGGAAGACGCTTTTCAGCAACTCGGCGCGGGGCAAAACGGGATCAACGATCAGGACGCTTCACGGCGGCGGAAGCAATACGGCCCCAATACCATAAAGGCCAATACCTCATCATCCGCACTCTTTCTCTTACTGTCGCAGTTTAAAAGCCCGATCACGCTAATGCTAATCGCAGCAGCTTTGTTATCAGCTGGTTTGGGCGATGTTGCCGATACCGTAATTATCCTGGCTATTGTATTGATTAGTAGTTTCCTGGGGTTCTGGCAGGAAAAAGGGGCTTCGGACGCGGTGAAGGAACTAATGAAAATGGTTCAGCTGCATTGTGCTATTTTAAGGAACGGCAAGAAAGTAGAAATACCAGTCGAAGAAGTGGTTCCGGGGGATGTCGTGATCCTATCTGCCGGGGACGTGATACCTGGAGACAGCCTGATCCTGGAATCGCAAGAACTGTTTGTTGATGAAGCTGCCTTTACCGGCGAGACCTACCCGGTGGAAAAGAACGCGGGAGTTTTGCCCGAAAACACCCCGTTAGCCAAAAGAAGCAATGCGCTGTTTATGGGATCGCATGTCATCAGCGGCAAAGCCAACGCCCTTATTATTAAAACTGGCAAACAAACCGAGTTTGGACGAATATCCGCTGGCTTACAGGCAAGGGTACAGGAAACTGATTTTGAAAAGGGTATCCGGAAATTTGGTTATATGCTAATGGAGAACACCTTGTTGCTGGTGATCATTATTTTTGGCATTAATGTATTCTTGCATAAGCCCGTGCTCGATTCTTTCCTGTTTTCATTGGCACTGGCGGTAGGTTTAACGCCGCAATTGCTGCCTGCCATCATCAGTGTCAACCTGGCTACGGGTGCCCGGCGCATGGCCAAACAAAAGGTAATTGTTAAACGCTTGTCATCTATTGAAAACTTCGGCAGCATGAACATTCTTTGTTCAGATAAAACAGGCACCATTACCGAAGGTAAAGTAAAATTGAAAGACACGCTGGATATAAGCGGGAACCATAGCGATAAGGTTTTACAATATGCATGGCTCAACGCTTCCATGCAGCAGGGTTTTAATAATCCCATTGATGCCGCAATTTGTGCGGAATATAAAGCTCCGGCAAATACCTATCAGGTCCAAACAGAGATACCCTATGATTTTATCCGCAAGCGCCTCACCATACAGGTAAAAAACGAAAAGGAGAATTTCGCCATTACCAAAGGCGCATTAAATAATATTTTAGCAGTTTGCAGCCAGGTTGAAAACGCTGATGGGAAAGTAAAACCTATTGCGGGCAATACATCCGCTATTCAACAACAATACGAGCAGTTAAGCGCCAATGGATACCGCACATTAGGCGTGGCTTATAAGTCATCCAACGCAAAACAGGATTTTACAAAGGAAGATGAAAAGGACATGGTGTTTATAGGCTTTATCACCTTGTTTGACCCGCTTAAAGCCAATGTTGCCGATCTGATGGCTAAAATAAATGACCTTGGTGTAAAACTTAAATTTATCACCGGCGATAATGCCTTGGTAGCCAAAAGCCTGGCTTTGCAAATAGGCATAGAGGACCCGCTGATATTAACCGGTGCCGATCTGCTCAAGATGAGCAACTCCGCTTTGTTTCATAAGGCCCCGCTGACGGATGTTTTTGCTGAAGTAGAGCCTAATCAAAAAGAAAGGATCATCACTATTTTGAAAAAGGCAGGCAATGTAGTGGGTTTTATGGGCGACGGCATTAACGATGCCCCGGCGCTCCATACCGCCGATGTAGGTATATCTGTAAATACCGCAGTAGATGTGGCCAAAGAAGCGGCCGACATTGTAATATTGAGCAGCGGCCTTGAAATCTTGGCCGACGGAATTATTGAAGGGCGCAAGACCTTTGCCAATACTATGAAGTATATTTTTATGGCTACAAGTGCCAACTTCGGCAATATGTTCAGTATGGCGGGCGCGTCCTTGTTTTTAAAATTTCTGCCATTGCTGCCGAAACAGATCCTTTTGACCAATCTGTTAACCGACTTTCCAGAGATGGCCATTGCTACAGACAGGGTCGATCAGATCAATATCCAATCCCCGCAACGCTGGGACCTGGTTTTCATCAAACGCTTTATGATCACTTTTGGATTGCTGAGTTCCGTTTTTGATTACCTCACTTTTGGGGTATTGTTATTTGTCTTCCACGCGAATGAAAAGACATTTCAAACCGGATGGTTCGCCGAATCGGTTATTTCTGCCACTTTAATTGTTTTGGTGGTCAGGACACGGCTGCCTTTTTTTAAAAGTCTGCCTGGTAAATATTTGGCCATCGCCACGGTATTGATCCTGATGCTCGTATTGGCGCTGCCATTAACCCCTTTAGCCACTTGGTTCGGGTTTACAAGGTTGCCTTTAGCTTATTATGGCTGGATGTTGCTTATTATTGTGTGTTACCTGGTATCTGCAGAACTGGCGAAGAAATGGTTTTATAGGAAAATAAAAGTAAATATATGAGACCGAAGCCTTCATCTGATGAAACAACATATCGGGAAATGCTTTAATTAACTCCACGGCTTTCCGCCTTCCTCCGCTGACCCGTTCTCGTTTAGTCGTCCCGTCCATTGGTGATACATTTCGTCGCAGGTATGTTGGGTAAATTCAACATTCAGATAGGTTCGAGCCAAGGTGGGGGAGCACAGGGTGTACTATGCAGCTGAGCCTCAACCTGACCACTGCTGGTTTTGACCACGATACCCTGGAAACAATTGTAACCATTACCTTTGACAATGGTGTTATCACTGCTTCAGACCTGGTTTTAGTGCAAAACTTTTGGAGATTTCTGGTTACGCAATACGCAAATTATCAATTGACGGATAAAGCCTTTTCAGTCTTATTCTTGCATTTCCATTAGTAAACTGCCAGTTGATCTCCCTGTTTTATTGTTTCGGTGCTGTTGCCATGTATCGACTTCCTGTTTAATTTTATCAATAGTGGCAATATCCCTGTTCAAGCATTGTCTGTTTAACACATGTAATTCTATTTCAGTCGGAAAAAGGCATTCTGGGCAAAAGCACGATGGGGTTTATAGCTATTGACGCGGACGCGAGCATCAGTTATGTCAATAATTTATTCTTTCTGATACATTTTTTTAAAGAAAAGGTCGTGGGCTGCAACCTCTCTACCGTTTACAATGATAACGCAATTGACGAAACAAATAAGGAAAGGCTGCTGACGCTTGAAGAGATCAAAGACCAGGAATTTCGGTTAACCGAAATTCGGAGGTCTTATTAATCCGGTCGTTAATTGTTTATGTATTCTTTCAAGCAAATAATCAATATCAAAAGGTTTTGCTATAAAATCATTTGGTGCTCCAGGTAAGTGCAATGATTCGGCGAGATCATGTGTCCCCGAAATCAGAATAACGGGTACGGAACCAGTCAAATAATTTTCCTTTATGTCCTTGCAAATGGAGCGGCCGTCCATACCGGCAAGCATTACATCCATTAATACCAGGTCTGGCTGAAAATCTTTTATGTTATCAAATACGGTATCCCCGCATGATAGGGTGCGAACATCATACCCGCCTTCCATTAATACCGAAGTTAGTATCTCTAAAATGTCAAGATCATCGTCAAGGATTAATATTTTTTTGTTCATAAATCAGAGGAGTACAAATACTTATTATTTAAGGCTATTATGATGCCAGTATCAAGTATTATAAAAATTAGTTTCGAACATTTACAACTCCTTGGGAAGAATCCATCAAGATTGAGGCAAACTAAAGTAAAATGTCGCTCCTTTATCAGGTTCACTTTCTACCCATATCTTTCCATCATGCCGATGGATGATTTCGGCCGACAAATATAGGCCAAGACCAAAACCGGCGATTGCCTGGGTAGCCGTATTTTCTATCCGGTAATAACGATCGAATAATTTTTCCTGATCCTGTGGATTTATGCCCACACCTTCATCTTTTACACCTACCTGTACGTTACCTTGTAGTACGTTGCAGAATACCTCGATATTTTTACCTTTTTGAGAATACTTGATCGAATTGCTCAGAAAGTTGCTGACCACCTGGCCAATTTTATCCCTGTCTGCCTTAACAAATAGTGCCGGACAAGGCCTTATTACAATATTGCAGCTTACCGTCATTGACGTAATCTCTTCCGCAATTTCAGTAATCAGCGAATTCATTTCGAATTTTTCCGGGTTCAAATAAATTTTGCCGGCCTCGAAGCTTGAAACATTTAAAAAGCCGTCGATCATGGCGGTCATCTTCCTCACCTGGTTTTGCGCCTTATCCAGCTTGGCGACACTAAAGGTATCTTCATCTTTTTTCGCCCTGGAAGCTAATATTTGAATATAACCCTGAAGTGACGTGATAGGGCTTTTGAGTTCATGGCTTACCATAGCTATAAAGTCATTTTTCCGGAGCTCGTCCTGTTTGTGAACCGTAATATCGTGCATTACTCCTGTAAAGTAAACCGGCCTATTATCCTGATTGACGGACAGGTCGCCATTAGCGCGTACCCAGCGCAGCTTTCCGTCATGAAACCCATGCAGCGGATATTCTATATCAAATTTTACACCCTGGTTAATATTGGCTTCAACTGCCTCGGTTACTAAGGCTCGATATTTATTATCAATTTGGGCAATAGCCGCTTCATAGGTCATTTGCTCATCCCTATGAAAGCCAAATATTTCCTTAAGCCGCGCTGATGGAACAAATTCGCGGGTTTCAACGTCTATCGACCACATACCCATCGCGGCAGAATCGATGGCG
>Ga0105240_10012835_pt1 | contig 11540 bp, 7 predicted proteins | sample KBSC54metaG_FD_80426 | JGI IMG/M metagenome (GOLD analysis project Ga0105240, IMG submission 80426) | Corn rhizosphere microbial communities from Kellogg Biological Station, Michigan, USA - KBS C5-4 metaG | ecosystem: Host-associated > Plants > Roots > Rhizosphere > Soil | place: Michigan, USA...
AATCGCCGTCCGCGGATTTGCGCCAGCGGACCTCGATGATGTGTGGTTTGTTGTGGCGGCGGCGACGCCCGACGTCAACCGAATCGTCGCGGACGCGGCGGAACGGCGTCGCGTGCTCGTCAACGCGGTGGACGATCCGCCGAACGCGTCGGCGTATTTCGGCGGAGTGATTCGCCGCGACGGCGTGACCGTGGCGATCTCGACGAGCGGCGCGGCGCCGGGGCTCACCGCGCTCCTTCGACAGGCGCTCGATGCCCTGCTGCCGGCGGAAATTGGCCGATGGGTGCGCGAGGCGCGCCGCCAGCGCGCGGTGTGGAAAAAGAACGGCGTGCCGATGGAAGCGCGTCGGCCACTCTTACTCGACGCGCTGAACCGGCTTTACGCCACCGCATCCGCGGGGCGGGATGTTGGCGCGGCCGCTCGGCCCGCCGTCCGCCCCGGAGCGCGCGGTTTTGTGTCGCTCGTTGGCGCGGGCCCCGGCGATCCGGCGCTCTTGACGCGTGCGGCTGTTGCGCGCCTGCGCGCCGCGGATCTCGTGCTCTACGACGCGCTCGTCGACGAGCGCGTGCTCGCGCTGGCGCGCCACGCCCAGCGGTTTTTTGTGGGCAAGCGCGCAGGCCATCACGCGCTCGCGCAGTCGGAGATTCACGCGGCGATGATTCGCGCCGCCGAGCGCGGACGCCGCGTCGTGCGCCTCAAGGGCGGCGATCCGTTTGTGTTCGGCCGCGGCGGCGAAGAGGCCACGGCGCTCGTCGATGCCGGGGTGCCGTTTGAAATTGTTCCGGGCGTCACGAGCGCGATTGCCGCGCCCGCGCTCGCCGGCATTCCCGTGACGCACCGCGGCGTCGCGTCGGCGTTCGTCGTGGTAAGCGGCCACGATCCCGATGCATTTGCCGAGGCCGTCGCCGGGGTTGGGACCCACGACGTCACGATCGTCGTCCTGATGGGTATGGCCAACCGCGCCGCGCTCGCCGCGACGCTCGTTGCGCGCGGGTGGCACGGCGAAACGCCGACGGCGGTCGTCCAGGACGCATCGCGCGAGGGCGAGCACGCGTGGCGCGGCACGCTGCGCGACCTCGCGTCGCAGCACGACGCCGCGGACGCCGACGGCCCGGCGACGCTCGTCATTGGCGGTGTGGCGGCGCTCGACCTTCGCGCGGCGGAGCCATTCCCCGAGAGGACGGAGAAATGTCTGTAACCGATCACCCGAGCACTCACGGACGCACGCGGCTGTCGTTTGCCAGCGTCGCCGATATCGACGAGTTCGTCGCGACGCTGGAGAAGTACGAGCGCGGCGAGATCACGCCCGACCAGTGGCGCTCATTTCGTCTCGTACGCGGCACCTATGGCCAGCGGCAGTCGACCGACTCGCAGATGCTGCGCGTGAAAATCCCGCAGGGCGTCCTCTCGAGCGACCAACTGCTCGCGCTCGCCGAAGTGGGGCAGAAGTACTCGCGCAACTTCGGTCACATCACGACGCGGCAGAACGTCCAGTTCCACTTCGTGAAGCTGCACGACGTCGAGCCGGCGATGCGGATACTCGCCGACACCGGTCTCACCACCCGCGAGGCGTGCGGCAACTCCGTGCGCAACATCACCGGGTGCCCGTACGCGGGCGTGTCGCCGACGGAAGTGTTCGACGTGAGCCCGTACGGCGACGCGATGACCCGCTTTCTTCTTCGCCACCGCCTCAGCTCGACGCTGCCGCGCAAGTTCAAGATCGCATTCGAAGGCTGCGCGGAGGATCACATCGCGGTCGGCATCAACGATCTGGGCTTCAAGGCGAAGCTCGGGCCCAAGGGCGAACGAGGATTCCGCGTCACGGCGGGCGGCGGCACAGCGATCATGTGCCGTGACGCCGGCCTGATGCACGACTTCATTCCCGCCTCGGAAATCTTCCGCGTCGCGGAAGCGATCCTGCGTGTGTTCAAGCAGTTCGGCGACTACCAGCACAAGCAACGCAACCGCATCAAGTTCATGATCAAGGAGCTCGGATGGGATCGCTGGGTGGAGGAGTATCAGCGCGCGCTCGCGGCGTGCCGCGACGAGAACGTCGCACTCCTGACCATCGACACGCCGGCGACCGAGCCCGCGCCCGATTGGCCGCGCTCGGCCGCGCCGTCGGCTGCCTCGATCGGCGCGCGCGTCGCCGCCGGCGTGCCGAACGGCCCCGGCATCACGCCGACGCTCGTCCCCGTCTATCAAACCGGCGACGAGGCCTACGCGCGGTGGCGCCAGACGAACGTGCGCCCGCAGCGCCAGTTCGGCTTCGTCACCGTGCTCGCCACGATTCCGCTGGGCGATTTCACCAGCGAGCAGATGCGCGTGATCGCGGAGCTCTCGCGTGCCTACAGCGACGGCTCGGTGCGTGTGACGATGGAGCAGGATCTGGTGTTCCGGTGGGTGAAAATTGCGGACGTGCGTGAGCTGTACATGCGTCTGGCGGCCGCGAGTCTCGGCCTGTCGGAAGCGTCAACGGTCGCGGACGTCACGAGCTGCCCGGGTGCGGAGTCGTGCCGCCTCGCGGTGACGCAGTCGCGCGGCCTCGGACGCCTGCTCGAGGATCACCTCCGCGCGCGTCCCGATCTCGTCGACGCCGCCGACGGCATGCGCATCAAGATCAGTGGATGCCCGAACGGCTGCGGCCAGCATCACATTGCGACGATCGGATTCCAGGGCAGCGTGCGTCGCGTTGGATCGAAGGCGGTACCGCAGTACTTCGTGCTCGTCGGCGGCGACGCGACCTCGGAAGGCGCGACGTTCGGACGTTTGGCTTCGAAGGTGCCCGCGCGCCGCATCCCCGAAGTCGTCGAACGGATGATCGCGCTGTACCAGCGCGAGAAACAGGACGGTGAATCGGCGTCCGACTTCTTCCGCCGCGTCGAGGTGTTGAAAGTCGCGACGGTGCTGCAGGACCTGCAGCGCCTGACCGAAAAGGACGCCGCGCCGCTCGACTACGTCGACCTCGGCGAAACCGGCGAGTTCGCCCCCGAGGTGATGGACGGCGAGTGCTCGGCCTAGAGGTGAGTGATCTGGATGGTGTAGGACGCCGGCCCGAGCCCCTGGAAGTCCCCCACCGTGAGGCAGAACGATCCAAACGCCACCGGCGTCAGCGACGCTGACGTCACGGGCGTTCCGGTTTGCAGCACGGCCTGTGCGCCGGTCGGCACGTTGCACGCGCCGGTCGAGTCCGGCGAGCCAAGCCCGATGAGCAGCGGGATGGCCACGCCGCCCGCCGCTGCGTCACGCGTCAGCGCGACGGTGATCGGCCCCGCCGCCGTTGTGGTGAACGTAAACGTATTGATGTCGTTCACCGCCACGGTCGCTGACACCGAATCGGTCAACGTCGCCTGAGTGGGCGACACGAGCTCGACGCCGCCGTTGTTGCACGCGGCCACGGCGGCAGCGCACGCAGCGAGGGAAAGGCCGATAAGGAGTTTTCTCATATCCATCAATGTAGATGTATCGATAAAAGTTCTTGCGTCCGTTTTTCGGCGTCTGTTATAGTCGGCCAAACGGCCCCCGTGCCGTCTGGAGAACATCTTTTTTGGGCCTCAACTCGTTCCAGACATCCGGCAGCAGCCCGACCGCCACGCGCTGTCATGTTGCCCTTCTCGGCTTCGGCCCTCTTGGCGCTGCCCTCGCCAGGCGTCTCACCGGCCCAGATTCTCCCTCCGGTCTCCAGCTTACTCAGATCTGCGACCGGCGTGCGCGCGAAAAACGCGCTCGCGAGGCGGACGCCGTTGCCTCCCTCGCATGGACAGAGCGGTTTGACGATCTTCTTACAAGCGACGCCCACATCATCATCGAAGCCGTCGCTGCCGGCGAGCCCGCGTCCGATTACGTGCGGGCGGCGCTTCTGGCGGGCAAGTCGGTCGTCACGGTGAACAAGCAGGTCATCGCGCACCACGGCGCCGCGCTCCTCGCGCTGGCCGAGCGTCAGGGGCGGCAGCTCAGGTTCGAGGCGGCCGTCGGCGGGGCAATGCCGATCGTGCGGACACTCTCGGACGGTCTTGCCGGCGACCGCGTGCTGAGCATCGACGCGGTGCTGAACGGCACCACGAACGCCGTGCTCACGCACATGGAACACACGGGCTGCTCGATAGCCGAAGCGATCGCGCACGCGTGCGCGCAGGGATTCGCCGACGCCGATCCGTCCGCCGATCTCGACGGCGTGGACGCGGCCGCGAAATTGTCGGTGCTCTGCGCGATCGGTCTCGGCGTCCGCGTCGCGCCGTCGCAAATTGAGACGAAGACGACGCGGCATGTTGCCGCCGACGATGTGTCGAACGCGCGCGAGCGCGGCGCCACGATCCGACAGCTCGCCCACGCCGAACGCACGGATGACGGAGGCGTGACCGTGTGGGTCGCACCGCGCGTCGTACCCGCCGCGTCGTTTTTTGGACGCCTGTCCGGCGGCAGTAACGGCGCCGTCGTGCGCGGACGCTACGCGGGCGAGGTGACGTTGACGGGAGCCGGAACGGGAACCTACGCCATCGCGGTGGCCGTGTTGTCAGATGCGGTTGCGATTGCGCGCGACCGCGCCGCCATCGTGCCGGCGCCCGTCATCGTCGAGCCGACCGCCATTCGCGGGCTTGACGATCAAAAGATTACGAATATCAGGGAGGCCGTGTGAGCGCGCTCATCGGATTGCAGTGTCATCTGTGTAAGGCGATGTTTCCGGCGGAGGCCAGCTACGTATGCGGCAAGTGCCTCGGCCCGCTCGAGCCGGTGTACGACTACGCCGCGGTGGCCGCGTCGCTGACGCGCGAGACAATCGAGCGCCGTCCGAAGAATCTGTGGCGATATCGCGAGCTGCTGCCGATTACCGGCGAACCTCGCACAGGGCTTCACTCCGGGTTCACGCCGCTCGTGCGGTGCACGCGCCTCGCCGAGCGGCTCGGCATCCGCGAGCTCTACGTCAAGGACGATTCGGTGAATCATCCAACGCTGTCGTACAAGGACCGCGTCGTGTCGGTCGCGGCGACGCGCGCGAAAGAGCTCGGCCTCGAAGTGCTCGCGTGCGCCTCCACCGGGAACCTCGCTAACAGCGTGTCCGCGCACGCCGCACGGCTTGGGATGGAATGCTGCGTGTTCATTCCGGACAACCTCGAGGCGGGGAAGGTGCTCGGCTCGGCGATCTTCGGGCCGACGATTCTCGCGATCGCGGGCAACTACGACGATGTGAACCGGCTATGCACGCAGGTCGCCGATCGCCTCGGCTGGGGATTCGTGAACATCAATCTCCGCTCGTACTACGCCGAGGGCGCGAAGACGCTCGGGTTCGAAGTGGTCGAGCAGCTTGGATGGGAATTCCCGGATCATCTCGTGTCACCGGTGGCAGGCGGCACGCTCCTGCCGCGCATCGGGCGCGGCTTGCGTGAGTTCCGGCAGATCGGCCTCGTGAGCGGCGAACTGCCGAAGATTCACGCGGCGCAGGCAGCCGGGTGCGCACCCGTCGTCAACGCGCTGCTGAGCGGCGCTGACGAACTCGAGCTCGTCCGGCCGAACACGATCGCGAAGTCGATCGCGATCGGCAACCCTGCCGACGGCCAGCAGGTGTTGCAGACCGTGCGCGAAACAGGCGGCGCCGGCGCGAAGGTGACCGACGATCAGATCGTCGCCGCGATTCGCCTGCTCGCCGAAACCGAAGGCATCTTCACCGAGCCGGCCGGCGGCACGACGCTCGCCGCCACGGTCGATCTGATCGACCGCGGCGTCATCGGCCGCGACGAATCGGTGGTCGTCTGCGTCACGGGCAACGGGTACAAGACGACGGAGGTCGTCAGCGGCGAACTCATCGCGCCCGTGCGCCTCTCGCGCGCGTTCAAGGATTTCGAAGCATGGTGGGAGGGCCGTAAAGCCCTCGCCTGATCTCAAAACGTGACGACGAAGCCGGCGTGGAAGGCGCGTGGAGGCTGCGTGGCCGTGATCGCGCGGAAGGTTGAGCCGCTGACCATTCGTTCTTCCGTTTCGTTCTTCGTGCCCAGCAGATTGAACACTTCGAGCACCGCGTCCACCTTGTCCCGTCCGATGCGGAACCCCTTCTGCACCTTCATATCCACCGTTTCCGTGAACGTGAACCGCGACTGGCCGTTCGGAAACGCGCGAATCGCTTCGGCGCCCTGATGCAGGTCGGGGACGACGACGAGCCGTGAAAACGGTTGGCCGTCCTGGTACCGCGCGATGACGCCGACGCGGACGTCCTGCGGCAGGCGCAGGATTGTCGCCACCTTGATTGTGTACGCGCGGTCGGTGAACACGCGTCCGCGGTCGAACGTGGCCGCGTTCGGATCGACGAATAGATCGCCGACGATTGTCTGATCGTTTTCGAGCGGACCCGCGCCGACGGCAGCCGCGCTGCCTTCGCTCTGATTCGCCGACGCTCCACCGAAGAGAATCACGTGCGGCGTCCGGAGCTCCGCGGAAATTTCGATGCTCTTCGACGTCGCCGCCTGCGCGCCCGAGTTCGTCAGCAGGTACCGGCCCTGGCCTAGCGACGACACGTTGCGGTTGTACACAGGAAGCACCTGATCGTCCGCCGGATTTTCGAGCTGGAGACCCGGATCGGGCACGCCGCTCAGCGTGAATGCGGTGGCCAGCGTGCCGGTATCGGTGAGCGCGATCCGGTTTCGCTCGCGGCGCAGAAACCCCGCGGCCCGCAGCGTCAATGCGCCGAGCGGATGCGCGTCGATCCCGACCGTGAGCTCGTCGGTTGTGGGCCGCTTCAGATCCGAATCGATCTGGGCGAACGACGCGTTGCCATTCGAGCCGGGTCCGATGGTGGCGATGAGCGCGCCGGTGGACTTCACGCTCAGATCGCTCACGGGCAGCCACTGATACACGTTCGCGGTCGGCGCGCCCGGATCGCCGATCGCGAGCAGGTCGAGCGGAAGCTCATACGCCGTGCGGCTCAGGCCCGCAAAGATCGTCGGACGCCACGCCGGCGCGATCGTCCAGGCGGCGCGCGCGCGCGGGAGCCACGTTTGCCAGCTGATTCTGGCTGCCGCACCCTCGGCCGAGGCATCGACGCTCTCGAAGCGCAAGCCGGCGTTGATGATGACGTGCGAGCCGGCCGTGAAGGAATCCTCGATGTGGCCGTCGATCGTCCGCTCGTGCCTGAGCGACTGCGCGGCCGCCGGAGGATTGAACACCCAGACCCGCGCCGGATGGCCGTCGACGAGCTCGCCGGCGACGCCCTGATAGAAACCCGTGGAGCGGTCGCGCGCGCCGCCGATCTCGAGGCCGCCCTCGAGCGTCTGGTTGCCCGCGCGCGCCGCCGGAAGCCGTGCGCCGACGGTCCATTGCCGCACCGTTGACGCGGCGTCGAACGCAAGCCGATCGAGTGGCCCCTCGGTGAGCCGCTCGATCGTCAGGTTCTGTCCGGAGTTGGCGGCCGTGCCGACGCGCTGCGTGTAGGCGCCGAACAGGCGCAGCGACCGCGCCGTGGCAACGCGACGCTCCCAGATGCCCTGCAGATGCGTCGCCGTGTTATCGCTGCCGGCGGCCGGCGTGTTCTTCTGCACCCAGCCGATCACATGCACCGCATCGGTGTCGCGGGGCGCGAAAACGAGGTGCGCGAACGCCGAACCGGACGTTCCCGTTTCAAGCGCCGACGGGTTGCCGGCCAATCGCGTTCGCCCGCGCGTCCACGACGCGGCGAAAAATCCAGAGAGGCGGGCATTGCCCGCTGCGTCGGTGACCAGCGGTCCGGACGCGACGCCGCTTGCGCGATCCCATCCTCCGGACCCGAGCACGGCAAGCGGGGACACGCGCGTGTCGATCCCCGCGGGAAACGTCCCGCTCGAGTTCGATCCGAATCCCATGCCGCTCAACTTCGTTGTCCACTTCGAAGAGGGAACGCCCGGATCGAGTGAAATCACGACGCCCGCGCCATTGAAATACGCCGGCTGCATGCCGGTGGTGATCGTGACCGCGCGCCAGAGATCGATGTCGGGAATGAGAAGCGGCGTGCCGCTGCCCGTTGGATCCGACACGCTGACTTCGCCGAGCCGGTACAGCGTCTGGCTCCACGACGAGAGGAAGCCGCCGATGCGGGGGGCCTGTCCTGTGTAGAGGCCGCCGCCGCTGATGCGATCGGCAATGAGCGATGGTTCGGTCGTTTCGAGCAGCGACAAAACGGTTCCGTCCGAGGGCAGATCGCCGATGACGTCGGCATCGAGCAACGTCGAAACGGTCGGCGGGTCGAGCGGCGCGGCCGTCGGTTGCGCGTACGCGGCGCGGCTGCTCGCGACGGCGAGGACGCAGGCGATGGCCGTTGCGATCCGATTCACGCGGTTCTGCGTTTCGGTGCGGAGAATGCGTGCGCTGAAACGGGAGGCGGCATCGCTGCGCGGCGGCGGCGCGCAATCGCCGCGATCGCGCCGGCGCCGCAGAGGAGCGAGACGCCGCGCAGCAGCCACGTCGCGCCGGCTTCCACGGTGGACACCGGCTGCGGCAGCCGCGCGCCGTCGTACCGCAACACGGGGTTGAGGAACACCGTTGTTCCGGGGGTGTGTATCACCGTACGGATGTACGTGTCGTCGTTACTGAAGGTGTACTCGGCCATCAGCGAATCCTTCACGGTGCGGCGCACGTTTCCGTTCTGGCCGATGAACACGAACGTTGCGGGCGCCCCGTAACAGGTCACCACGAGCCGCCCCGCGTCGACGCCGACGGCGCGGACGCGGGTGTCGCGCGCATCCGCGGCGCTTTTCTTTTTCGCGACGGCGTATGTGCGGCCGTTCCGCAGCGCGTCCACGACATCGCTCGTGTCCGCCGTCGGCGAGTCGATCATGTTCCACGCGACCGCCGTGCGGCGCGGGTCGTTCACGTCGTGCGTGTCGTCGTTGGCGAGTCCCCACACGATGTGTCCGGACGACAGGGCGGCGTCCCACAGACTGTCCTGCTCATCGGGACCGTTCACGACTTCCATCAACTGATAGCCGGTGAGCTTCTCCATGTCGTCGCGCGAGTACGCACCGCGCAGCGAGGGATGCGCGATGGCGACGAGGTCGGAGTCCTTCCCGACGCGGTCGATGATGTACTGCTCGTGGCTGAGCGACTGCAGCAGCAGAAAGTCGAACCACTCCACGCGATGCGCGCCGATCGCGAGCTGGTGATGCTTGCCGATGTTGTAGCCGTGCTCGTAAATCGGAATCGTCGGCACGCCGTGCAGCGTGGCGATGCGCTCGTAGTCGGAGATGCCGGCAACCGTGTAGCCGAGCTGTTGATAGTGCGCCACGACCTCTTCGTCCGGCTGCTGGCCGTTCGTGATGCCGCTCCAGGCGCGGCCGTGCGCGTGCAGGTTGGCGCGCTGCCATGTGCCGCGCAGATCGGCATAGGGATTGAAGAAATGCGCACCTGCGAAGGCGGCTGGCTGCGGAAACGTGTAAATGGGGCCCCACGCATAGGGGAGCGCGGCCAGCACGAGGACGGCGACGCTCGTCCATTTGAGAACTTTCACGACCGTCGCACGCCTTCCCGCCGAGGGCACGCGGAATTGTACCAGTTTCACCGCGCATCGTACAGCGCGCGTGGCTCGGTTCCGGTTTAGAATGTCGTTGCGTACCCCCACGACAAGCAGGAGGCAGGACAATGCGGGCCCTCATCGCTGAGGATGATCGCGTCGCCGCGCAGATGTTGTCGCGTACGCTCACGCGCTGGGAATTCGACGTCACGGTGACCGGCGACGGCGAAGAGGCATGGCGCCATCTGCAGTCCGCCACGTCCCCGACGCTCGCCATTCTCGACTGGATGATGCCGAAGATGGAGGGCGCCGACGTGTGCCGGCGCGTTCGCCAGGAGCTTCCGCTCGCGAACATGTACTTGATCCTGCTGACGTCGCTCGAGAGCCGCTCCGACATCGTGCGCGGGCTCGACGCGGGAGCCGACGACTACGTCGTGAAGCCGTTCGATCCGGAGGAGCTGCGCGCGCGTGTGCAGGTCGGCGTCCGCGTGCTGACGCTTCAGGAGCGTCTCGCGGAGAGGGTCACCGAGCTCCAGGCCGCGCTCTCGAACGTCAAGCAGCTGCACGGCCTGCTGCCTATCTGCAGCTACTGCAAGCGCATCCGCGGCGACGATCAGTACTGGCAGCAGGTGGAGTCGTACATCGCGGACCGCTCCGAGGCGCAGTTCAGCCACGGCATCTGCCCGTCCTGCTTCGTCGATCTCGAAAAGCAAATCGCCGACTACAAAAAGAAGCCCGCCGGGCACCGGAGCTGATTCGGTGGTCGCGATCGTCGAACGCTGGTTCCGACGCCTGACTCTTGCGTGGAAGCTGAATGCCATCGTCATGTTCGTTGGCGGGCTGTCGATGGCGCTCGCCTGTGGCATCTTCGCCGGCTACGACGCGGTCACCTCGATTCATCACCTTGCGAGCGATCTGCAGGCGCTCGCCGACTTCGTCGCTGCCGACAGCGCGTCGGCGGCAGCCGCGCGCGACGGGTCGGCGGCTTCCGAGGCCGTGCGCGCCGCCGTCGCGGTCAATGCGGACGTGGCCTCGATCGCCGTCGTCCTCTCTGACGGCTCGGTGCTCGCGAAGTACACGAAGTCGAACGACACTCCCGATTCAGCGACCGTAGAAGTCGATCCCGGCCTCGGGATTATGTCCGTGCCGTGGCGTGCGCTCACCGCGAGCGCGCTCAGCCGCCGGCGTCCCATCGTGTTCGAGGGGCGCCGTGTCGGCGACGTGCTGATCGCCTCGACGGCCGATGCGTCGCGCGCGCGGGCCCTGGCCTTTCTGCAGATCATCGGCATGGTGCTTGTCGTGACGTTCGGCATTTCGCTGGCGCTGTCGATCCGCATGCAGCGGCTCGTCTCGCTGCCGATCGTGGATCTCACCGCCACGGCGCGCGCCGTGACCGACGAGCATCGCTTCGACATGCGCGGACGCAAGGATGGCGACGATGAGATCGGACAGCTGGTCGACAGTTTCAACCGGATGATGGACGAGATCCAGCTGCGCGACACGCAGCTGCGGGCGCATCAGGAGGATCTCGAGCGCACCGTGGATCGCCGCACCGCCGAACTGCGAACGCTGAACGCCGAGCTCGTGGAGGCGCATGCCAAGGCGCTCGAGGCGAGCCAGGCCAAGAGCCAGTTCCTCGCGAACATGAGCCACGAGATCCGGACGCCCATGAACGGCATCATCGGTATGACCGAGCTCGCGCTCGACACGGATCTCACCTACGAGCAGCGCGAGCACCTGCTCACGGTGCGCAGCTCGGCCGAGTCGCTGCTGACGATCTTGAACGACATTCTCGACTTTTCGAAGATCGAATCGCGCAAGCTCGAGCTCGAGTCGACGGTGTTTTCGCTGCACGATCTCGTGGCCGACGCGCTCAAGCCGTTGTCCGTGCGCGCCGATCAGAAAGGGCTCGAACTCATCGAGGATATCGCGCTCGATGTTCCAACCGGCCTGGTCGGCGATCCGCTTCGCCTGCGCCAGGTGCTCGTGAACCTTGTCGGCAACGCGTTGAAGTTCACCGATCGCGGCCATGTCATCATCGCCGTCACGATGGTGGACCCGCGGACCGACA
>Ga0105240_10012836_pt1 | contig 11539 bp, 8 predicted proteins | sample KBSC54metaG_FD_80426 | JGI IMG/M metagenome (GOLD analysis project Ga0105240, IMG submission 80426) | Corn rhizosphere microbial communities from Kellogg Biological Station, Michigan, USA - KBS C5-4 metaG | ecosystem: Host-associated > Plants > Roots > Rhizosphere > Soil | place: Michigan, USA...
AAGCTGCTTTACCATGCCGATTCGACTACCCAGGCGGTCTGGGCGTATGACGTGCAACCGGATCGCACGGTGAAGGATCGCCGCGTGTTCGCCAGGATCCCCGAAGGTTGGCCCGATGGGCTGGCGGTCGATGCGGAGGGCGGCGTAGTCGTCGCGACAGTGAAGTCGGGCGAGGTTGTGCGCTTCAAGCCGAACGGCACCATCGATTATCGCCACAAGATACCGGCCAAGTTCGTCACCAGTCTGACCTTTGGCGGCAAAGATCTGCAGGACCTTTACATCGTCACCGCAGACAATACCGACGACAAAGATAAGAAAGGGACGATTTTCAGAACCCGATCTGAGATCCCCGGACTCGCGGTGCCCAAGGCAAAATTCAACTGACGGATTCAAACGGCCGCGCGTGGTTGCCGCGAAAGGCGCCGCGCGCGGCTTCATTCGCAACGCAAGCTCGCTTCGACGGTGGTGGCTGGATGCCGGCAATACTCGACGGACTGACGGTCGTTGACCTGACGCAGAACATCGCGGGACCCTATTGTACTCAGCTGCTCGGCGACTTCGGCGCGACCGTAATCAAGGTCGAACGCCCTGCCGGCGGCGATGACGGCCGCCGTTTCGCCCCGCTCTGGCATGGCGAATCGACCGTTCATCTTGCCAACAACCGCAACAAGAAAAGCATCTGCGCCGACCTCGATCATCCGCGCGGTCGTGAAATCGTGCGACGGCTGGCGCGCACCGCCGACGTCTTCGCGCATTCGATGAAGCCCGGCAGCACCGAATCGCGCGGCCTCGGCTACGAGGATCTCGCACCGGAAAATCCACGACTGATCTACGCGTCAATTAGCGCGTTTGGCGATATCGGCCCGATGAAAAATCTGCCCGGCTACGATCCGCTCGGACAGGCGTACTCGGGAATCATCAGCATGAACGGCCATCCCGGTGCGCCGCCCGCACGGGTGGTCGTGCCGATCATCGACCAGGGCTCGGGGCTGTGGCTATTCAGCGGAGTGCTCGCCGCGATTATCGAACGCGCCAAGACCGGCAAGGGCTCGCGCGTCCGCACCAGCCTGCTCGAGACCGGTGTGGCCTGGACCACGCTGATGATGACCAACTACATGGCGACCGGCGAAGTCCAGGGCCCGGCCGGATCGACTTCGCCGGCGGCGGCGCCCTACGAAGCGTTTCAGACCGCGGATGCATGGGTGCTGGTAGCGGCCGGTAACGATCGGTTGTTCGGCAGATTTTGCGAGGTGCTTGGACTCGGTGAACTTTCGCGCGACCAGCGCTTCGTCAGCAACAGTGTGCGCGTGCCGCATCGGCTCGAATTGCACGAAATCCTCGAGCGCGAGACGCAACGCTTCTCGACCGCGAAATTAATCGAGGATCTGCAAAAGATGGGCGTGCCGGTCAGCCCGATCAACTCGCTCGACCGGGTCTTTGCCGATGAGCAAGTAAACACGCTCGGGATGTTTCCGCCGGTGCCGCCGGACTTTCGCATCCCCGAGATGAAGTTCGTCGATATACCGGTGAGCATCGACGGTGAGCGTTCGGTCAGGCGTCTGATGCCACCGCGTCTCGGTGAACATACGGCGGAGATTCTGAGCGCCGCTGGCTATTCAGCGGATGAGATCGCGTCGCTGCGCGCAGAAAAAGTCACCAACTGAAGACGTCCCACAATTTCTGGGTATTTCGGTTACAGTTGCGCTTCGCCGGTCGCGAGTAATCCGCTGGACGCGATCGTCAACACGAAGGCCCCGACGCGAAACAGGGCTGCGGTCGGATCGGTGGGTAAGGTTTCACCAAATGCGGCCATGCCACCGAGGATCGGCACTACATTCGAAATTGCGGATGACAGCGGCATCGCGACGATCCCGCGTGCTGAATGAAACGAGTTCTGTAGAAGTATCAGACCCGCGATATTGGCCGCGCTGGTGTAATAGAGCCACGGATTCGCGAATACCCGAAGCATCGCGCCGCTGCCCGCTTGCGCCATAAAGCTGTCGGTCAAGGCCTTGGTATAGAGGCTGGCAAGCCCGAACGCGATTCCCGATGCGATTGCGGTCGCCACGCCGCCCCGGCGCAGCCGCGCCAACGCATAGGGCGCTGCCGCGAGGATGATCGAGATTGCCGTAACGACAAGGATCGCCAGGTTGCTTGCGTGACCCTGCGCGGCGCCGCCCGCGAGCGATTGCGCCAGCATGATGGTTGCGGCGGCGATTCCGCCGATGCCGATCCATTCACGGCTGTTTGCCCGTTCGTGGAGAAACAGTACCGCGAACGTCACAAACAACGCGATCCCGGCCTGCATCATGACGGCGACCAGCGAGACCGGCGCGTCACTGAGGGCGACCACGTAAAGAGCGTATCCGATCGCCTGCACGCCGAGGCCGCCTAACCACATCGGGTCGCGAATCCAGACGATTACCGAGCGCATGAACTTACCGGGCCGCGCCATCGGCAGGGTGGCGGAGCGGCTTTTCATCATCAGCAGACCGGCCGCCAACAGCACGCTGGCAATGAGCCCGAGACTTAAGTAGAGCGCCAGTCCCGGCGTCTTACCCATCGACTTCCCGCAGCGTCCCGTCGCCGAGGATTTCCAGCCGCCTTCCGGCCCATTGGACCTTGTTGCTGAGCAGGCTGGCGAACCAGATGCCGGTCATGCAGAGGTCCTTGAGCGGAACCAACCAGATGTCGCGGGTCAATTCGGGGACGCGCAGAACATTGCGCAGGATCAGAGTCGTCATCGCGAGTCGGGCGATCAACACCAGTACCAATGCCTTGATCGCGAAGGCACTCGCGCCCGACGCGACCAGCAGGATCAACGCCCAGAAGGGGCCGTGAATCAGGATCGTGGCGAGGCTGAGCGGACGGGTGGTGCGGTAAGTCCGGGCCCATCGCAGTTGATGCTTCCAGAAATCCGCGAAGGTCCGCTCGTGCGCGACCGTGTTGACGATCGAGCTGGAAAGCTCCACACCCCATCCGCAGTCGGCGGCCAGCTTGCCGATGTAGTAATCATCGGCGAGCTTGTCCTTGATCGCGCGAAAGCCGCCTATCGCGTCGAGCGTCGCCCGCTTGATCGCGATGGTCGCGCCGAGCGCAAAGCGCACCGGCTCGATGGCGGCCGAGAGCATCACCATCGGAGTGAAGTCGGTATTGACCGCGAGCGCTTCGAGCCGCGAGGCGAGCGGCCCGCTCGGACGCGCGCGATAGATACATGAAACGACGCCCAGGTTATCGTCCGCCGCGAGTTCACCGACCAACCGCCGCAGATGGTCGCGATCGACGGCGATATCCGCATCGCTCATTACGAACAGATCTGCATGCTCGGCGAGGTCGGACATTTTTATGAGTTTGGCGACCTTTCTATTCGCGCAGCCGGGTTCGATGCCGACGACGACTTCCACGGGGCGCTGCGGACAAATCCCGTGAAGTTCAAGCGGGACTTGCGCGGCGTCATCCGAGCCGTTTGAAACCCCGAAGTAGTAATCGATTTGGGGGTAGTCCAGTTTGAAATAGCTGGTGATCTGGTCGCGCAAACTCTCGGTCAGGCCGTGCAGAGGCTTCAGAATGGCCACGCGCGGCACGCGTTCGGGAAGCGGCGGAGCCGGCGAAGAAACGCGCAGCGCGAACCGAATTGCGGCCAGCGATGCGGCTATGTAGTAACCGAGCGAGATGGCGACACAAGCCGCCGCGAAATCCGCGATGATCTTCATAAGGGTGCGCACAGCGCCGGAACCCGCGGGCGATTTACCGCCTTGACGCGGCTACCGGCAACGCCGCGGGTCACGATGCAAACCCGGGTGAGCGTCAGGCCGCCTGCGCCGCGTTCACGGCGGCGCGTGACTGCGCGCGTCGCGCCCGCATCGTCGAGAGGAATTGTTTGCCTTCGCCGAGCAGCCGTCTGCATTCCTCTCGCGAGGTCACCATTTTGCGCAGCGCCTTCAGGATGTAGCGCGGGCGGAAATAGAAGCTGCGATAGAAACGCTCGACCGCTCCGTAGATCTCGTCGTTGGTCAAGCCGGGGTATTGCACGGTGCACTTCTGATAGCCGGATTCGTCGAGCAGCGGATCGACCGCCAGGTAGCCGTTTTTGGTTACGTAGTCGTAGAGTTCGGTGCCGGGGTAGGGCGACGCCAGCGACACCTGGATGGTCTCGCAGTTCATCTCGCGCGCGAAGCGCATCGACTCCTCGATGGTCTCCTTGGTTTCGCCGGGGAGTCCCAGGATGAAAGTGCCGTGAATCAGGATGCCGAGGTCGTGGCAATCTTTGGTAAAGCGACGCGCCCGATCGATGCGCACGCCCTTCCTGATGTTCTCCAGAATCTTGGCGTTGCCGCTTTCATAGCCGACTACGAACAGTCGCAGGCCGCCGTCTTTCAGGATTTTCAGAGTCTCGTAATCGACATTGGCGCGCGAATTGGTTGACCACGTGATGCCGAGCGGTTTGATCAACTGCGCGATTTTGCGCGCGCGCATCGGATCGGCCGTAAAGGTATCGTCGTCGAAGAAGAGTTCCTTCATCTTGGGGAACTTGGCCTTGAGCGCAGCGACTTCCGCATAGACGTTTTCGGGGCTGCGCACGCGATACTTATGCCCCTGGGTGACCTGCGGCCACAGGCAGAAGGTGCAGCGGGCGGGACATCCGCGACCGGTGTACAGCGAGACGTATGGGTACTGGCAGTAAGGGCTGTTATAGCGCAGGTAGTCGAGGTTCTTCTCGTAAACTTCCGACACAAATGGCAGCTTGTCGAGTTCCTCGTTGGAAAGAATCGGACGATCCGGATTGTGGCTGATGATGCCGTTTTTCTGGTAACTGATGCCGCCGATCTTCGACCAATCCATGCCCTGCGCAACTTCGAGCATCGAAAAATCGAACTCTTTGCGGGCAGCGATATCAATCGCTCGGCTGAGCTTGAGCGTTTCTTCGGCGCGCGCCGTCGGATGGCCGCCGACGAACGCGATGATGCAGTTCGGATTGGCGGCCTTAATCGCTTCGGCCGTGCGCGCATCCATCCGCAGCGACGGTGTTGACGTGTGAATCACGATGAAGTCGTAATTCCTGGCTTCCGCAACCGTCATTTCCGGCGTGTAGTTATGCGGTGGAGCGTCGAGCAGCCGTGCGCCCGGGATCATACCCGCGGGATACGCGAGCCACGTCGGGTACCAGAACGACCAGACCTCGCGCGTGGCTTGGTAGCGCGATCCTGCGCCTCCGTCGAAGTCGTCGTAGGAGGGGGGATTGAGGAAAAGCGTCTTCATCACATCCATGCGCACGTCACTCCGGAAAGCCTGTCCGATTGGTTAGTGAGACTATATTCACGCGATAACACGAAGGCAATAATGGCGCGAAACTCGTTGCGAAGGCCCAGACTGCGGCGGGATTAGTTGTCATACGTGGTTAGCGATGCAGCCAGGGTCGTTTGGGCACCGCGTAGGCTCAAATAATGGCTCTGAGTGAGGCCAACGGCTTTTCCGAAAGGTGTGGCCTCAGTGCGCGACCTCAGACTCCGCTTCGGCTTTATCGTCGGATGATGCGGGGAGCTTGGTGGTGACGAACGCGAAAATGCCAGTCAGGCCGCCTAATATCGTACTCGCGAACCACAACAGACCGAGCGCGATGGCGTCGGGGCGGGCGACGCCGGCATAGCCGAACAGCACGAGATAGGCGGCTTCACGCACGCCGAGACCGTTGAGCGTGATCGGCAGGCTCGCGAAGACGTTTGCGATCGGCACGCACAGCATGAAGGTCGCCAGCGAAATGTTCAGCCCAAGCCCGCGCGCCAGCAGATATTGGCATATAGCGAGAGCGGCCTGGAGCAGAAGTGACAACAGAATTGCCGGTATCAGCGCGGCGGGACGGCGCATGAAGCGCAGAAATGGTTCAACCAAGCGGTCGAAACGAACGCCGAGACGCGAGGCGAAGCGGGCGATTAACGGCGACGTGAGCCAGCCCGCGAGGGCAGCGGCACCGATGCTCACGGTGACGTGCAATATACTCGGCGGAAGCTTGACTGTGCGCATCGCCAGGGCGCATCCGGCGGCGAACCAGAACACTGCGAGCAAACCGACCCCGCGGTCGGCGACGACTGACGCGATCGCGTCGGCGAGCCGATCATGGCGCCGGCCCAGATACAATGAGCGCGCGGCGTCACCACCGACCAGTCCGGGGACGAACAAATTGGTGAACACCCCGATGAAGTAGTACGCGAGGTATTCGCGGAATGGCCCCGGAATCCCGTTGACGCGTGCGAGCAACTGCCATCGCCAGGCCGACATGACCTGGCTCGCGACGTACAGCGCGATCGCGGCGAAGAAATAGCTGAGGTGCTCGTGCGCGAGGGCGTGAAACACCGGTCGCGCATCATAATGGCGGAGCAGGAGCGCAACCACCGCGACGCCAAGTGCCGCGCGAATCGCAAACGCGCCGAACGGATTACCGCGCGGCGCCCCGGCTTCGAGCATGTCGTCGTCGGCCGGCTCGGAACTCGACGGGTCATTCATGAAAATTATCCTCGCATCGCGGCGCGCGATTAATCGTGGTCCGATGGCTGAGTTTCCAGTGGTCGAGCGCCGGGCCCGGTCGCATCGACGCGCATGATGGCGACCTTTTTCGGATCGGATGCGATCACTTTATACGGCCCGATCAGTCGCTGGAGCTGCGCGAGGATGAAGCGATCGACGACGAATACGGTTGGGCGCGGGTCGTTCCAGAGTTTCACCAAGTCGGCGCGGCGAATGAAGAAATACTGCGGGGCATCGGGGTCGTGCTCCGAGCCGAACGTGAGCTCGGTTTTTGCGCCGACGATGATCACGCGGCGCCGCGAATAGAACGGCAGCGATTGCACGTAGCGCGGATAGCATACGAGCCGTGCGTTCGGTTGAAGTTGTTCGATGGTTCGGGCGAGCCGTGCGTATGAGCGAATGGGCTCGGCCATCAGGCGTCCATAACTGACCGTAACCAGCGCCGCCGCAGCGGTCAGAATGAACACGGCGAGGCCGATCGCGCCGCGGCGCATCCAGAAGGTAACGAAGCATCCGATGCCCCCGATTATGAAAATCGCGGCGGCGGCGTCGATTGCTGGACGCACCATCATGGGATACGGCGCACGAAATTCGCCCGCATGGATCGCGATGATGATGGCGGCGGCTCCGGCGACGCCGAGCAACGGACCGAGCGCCGCCAAACGTCGCGAATCGGCGGTCGTCCGGCCCTCAATCAAGGTTACGAGTCCGTCGGCGATGACGATCGCCAGCGGCGGTATCGCGGGCAGGATGTACGGCACCAGCTTGGCACTCGAGAGTGAGAAAAGGACGAAAACCGTGCCGCCCGCGATGAGACAGAAGCGTCGCGCCGGGTTCGGCGTCAGCCGCCGCCACGGGATGAACGGCACCGTCAACGTCCACGGGACGAAGCCTCCGATAATGATCGGGACGTAATAATAGATCGGTTGATCGTGGCTATAGTTGGCGTCGAAGAAGCGCCGGAAATGTTCGCCGATAAAATAGAAATCGAAAAAGCCGGGTTCGCGAATGGTGATCGCGATGAACCATGGCGCGGCGATCGCGGCGGTCAGGATGAGGCCGGGAAGTGCGTGAAAGCGGCGGATTGCCCCGCGCAGTTCGCCACCCCGCCAGAGGAAAATCACCATCACGAAGATCGGTATCGCGACGCCGACGGGGCCCTTGGTCAATGCCGCGAGCCCCATCGCGACGCAGGCCATCCAGCACCACCGGCCGCCGTCGCGCCAATGGAGAAAGAGGGCGTACAGCGCCGTCGTCATCGCGGCGGTCAGCAGCATGTCGGTGGTGAGCACCTGCGCCATCACGGCGTAAATCGCGCTGGTCGCGAGCACCGCGCCTGCGACGATCGCGCGACGGGCGTCGAAGGTCTTCGCCGCAAACCAACAGGTCGCCATGACCCCGAAGAGCGCCGCGAACGCGTTGACGAAGCGCGCCGCGAATTCGTTGACACCCATCAGGCTCATCGCGAGCGTCGTCATCCAATAGAGCAGCGGCGGCTTCTCGATGTACGGAACGTAGTTCAGATGCGGGACGATGAAGTTGCGCGAGGCGAGCATCTCGCGCGCGATTTCCGCGTAACGTGCTTCGTCGGGTTCCCACAGACCGTAAGTGCCGAGATGGAAGAAGAACAGAAACGCGGCGAGACCGATCATGCCGGCGAAGCCCGCGGCGATCAGTAGGGATGCGGCATCGTCAGGCCGCGGTGTAAGCGCGGATGAACTTGCGACGGCGGTGTCTAATCGGGATCGCACGGCGCCCAAGTCTAACTGGCGCACGCCGTATCGCACAGTGGGGCGCAGCAAGCGCTCGGCCGCGTGAAAGGGGTCAATCGCCCACGGCGCCGCCGCCCTTGCGCTGATCGTAGGCGCCACGCAGGACGCCGGGTTTGATCCGAATCACGTTGACTGCGCCTAGTTCCGGCACCACCTTGAGTTGATAGCCCATCGCAGTCAGCTCGCTCTTGGTCTTCACCGGCATGCGCTCCTCGACGAAGACCAGATCGGGTTCGCCTTGCTGATGGATGCGCGGCTCGGCCAGCGCAACCCAGGGATTGAGGTTGAAGTCGAGAAGGTCGAGCGTCACTTGGGTCACGCCGCTGATTATGGTGGGACCACCGGAACCGCCGTCCACCAGCGCGGGCCGTCCATTTTCAAGCGCGATGACCGGCGACATGCTCGAGAGCGGGCGCTTGCCCGGCGCCACCTCGTTGTTCTTTTCGCCGACCAGCTTGAACGCGTTGGGCACTCCGGGTGCGACCGCGAAGTCGTCCATTTCGTCGTTCAGGATGAGGCCGAGCGACGGCACCATCAGCTTGGCGCCGAAAACCGTATTGACGGTGGTCGTCACGTCAACCACGTCGCCGGCTTTATCGACGATCGCGAAGTTGGACGTGCCGTGATCGTGCGCCTCCGTGATCGGCGGCAGGCTTGCATGATGCAGCGCACGGTCGCGCGCCTCGGCGATATGTTTGGGCGACAACAATTCCGCGATCGGGACCTTGACGAAAGCCGGGTCCGCGTATTGCTCGCGATCGATAAACCCCTGGCGCATCACCTCAATCAGCCGCGCGAGGTAGGGCGGCGAGTCCACCCCGAGTCCCGCCACGCGCCCCGACGAGAGCATCCCGAGGATTTCGAGCACGACCCCGCCCGAGGACGGTGGCGGCATCGTATAGACATCGTAGCTGCGATAGGTGAGATGGATCGGATCGCGCCACACCGGCTGGTAGCTGGCGAGATCGGCGGCAGTCACGATACCGCCGCGTTTCTTGATAAAGGCGGCGATGGTGTCAGCGACCGGCCCGCGATAAAAGTTCGCTACCGGGTCGTCGCCCAGCCGCTCGATCAGAGCCGCGAGGTCGCGATTGTAAATCGTCGCACCGGCCTCCTGCGGCTTGCCGTCGGGCGTGAAGTACACGGTACGAAAGGCCGGATCCGCCATAAACACCGGCGCCGTCATCGCGACCTCTTTGGCCAGGTGCGGAGTCAGCACAAAACCGTCGCGCGCGAGCTTGATTGCCGGCGCCGCGTCCTCCGAAAATTTCTTCGTGCCGAAGCGCTTCAGCGCCGCGTCGAGTCCCGCCAGTTCGCCCGGCACCGCGATCGCCAGTGCTCCCGCGCGCGCCAGGTCCTCGTTGGGCTTGCCGTTGCGCAGATACATGTCGGCGGTGGCAGCCTTGGGCGCGACCTCGCGATAATCCAGCGCGTAGAGTTGCCGGGTCTTGGCGAGGTAAATCAGCATGAAACCGCCGCCGCCGATGCCGCACGAACCCGCATTGGTGACGCCGAGCGCAAGCGAGGTCGCGACGGCTGCGTCGATCGCGTTGCCGCCACGCTTAAGAATTTCCAGGCCGGCACGCGCTGCCGGTTCACTTTCCGCCACCACCATTTCGTGCGGCGCCTCGGCCGCGGTCAGCAGGCGAGGAAGTGGCGCGAGCAGCAGCGTCGCGACTGCGCCGATCATCATAGAGTGGCGCGCGAATGCGGTAATCCGTTCGATCCAAAACGATGGCATGACGGTCTTACTAACAGCCGAGGGCGTCCGAGAAAAGCGTCGTTTCCGCGCGGCCCCTCACGATGTTAGATTTACCCGAGGCCATGCGCGCCGCTGCGATCGCTCAGCCGCGCCGGAGGATTAACGATGAATTTCACCGACATCATCTACGAGAAGTCCGAACGCGTCGCGACCGTCACGCTGAACCGCCCCGAGCGGATGAACGCGTGGCGCGGCCAGCTCGAACACGAATTGCGCGCTGCGATGGGTGACGCAGAGGCCGACCCCGGTATAGGCGCGATCATCGTCACCGGCGCGGGCAAGGCGTTTTGCGCGGGGCTCGACATGGGCGCGCTCAGCAAAATCGCGTCGGATTCGGGCATCACCGAGGATTTGGCCGAGGCGCGTGGCGGTGATGAGTTGCATCCGAACTTCCGCGGACGCTTCGCGTGGCTGCTTGCGATGAAGACGCCGATTATCGGTGCGATCAACGGCGCCTGCGTCGGCATGGGCTTCGCCAACGCGCTGCATTACGACATTCGCATCGCATCCGATCGCGCGCGGATGGGCACGATCTTTCCGCGCCGCGGACTCGCGCTCGAACTCGGCGCGAGCTGGTTGCTGCCGCGGATCGTCGGCCTCGCCAATGCGGTCGAGTTGGCGGTCACCGGCAGGCTGATCGACGGTCACGAAGCCCATCGAATCGGACTCGTGAGCAAGGTCGTACCGCACGACGAATTGATGCCCGCCGCACGCGCTCTCGCCACGGAGATCGCAACCCAATGCTCACCGCTCGGCGTCGGCCACGCCAAGCGCATGGTCTATGAGCATCTGTTTACCGATCTCACGACCGCCTGTATCGATGAGGACGAAACCGCGATCCTGATGACGCGATCCGAGGATTTCAAGGAAGGGATCAAGGCGTTTACCGAAAAGCGCGCCGCGCGATTCACCGGTAAATGAGGACGTGCGCGCAAGCCGCTCGCCTTCGCGCTCCCATGGGACTTGGCCGCCAACCCGAGTCACACGGGTGGCAATCGGTGAAAACTACTTGCCGTTCTTCTCGGGTTTTTCGGGCTTGTCGAGCGGATGTTTGAACTTGCGGTCGGGATGCCGAATCGTCAGCACCGGGCAATGCGCCTTGCGGACGACTCTTTCGGCCACGCTGCCCATCAGGACGTGCGCCAGGCCGGTGCGGCCGTGGGTACCGAGCACAATCAGGTCGGCGCCGTCGCCATGCGCCGCGTTAATAATCTCGAGAAACGGCGCACCCACCTTGAGCAACCCGCGCGATTTGAGGCCGGCATCGCGCAATCGTGCCGTTATCTTGTCGAGTTCCCGCAGTGCCAGCAGGCGTTGCTCCTCCGCGATTCGATTCATCGCGCCAACGTCGAGGCCGGGGCTCAACTCGCTGACCATCACGGGCGCGAGCGGCTGATCAACATGCATCACGAGGATTTCGGCGGAGAACCGCCGTGACAGTTCCTCGGCGTATTCGAGCGCGTAGTTGGAGTCGTCGGAGAAG
>Ga0105240_10012840_pt1 | contig 11538 bp, 10 predicted proteins | sample KBSC54metaG_FD_80426 | JGI IMG/M metagenome (GOLD analysis project Ga0105240, IMG submission 80426) | Corn rhizosphere microbial communities from Kellogg Biological Station, Michigan, USA - KBS C5-4 metaG | ecosystem: Host-associated > Plants > Roots > Rhizosphere > Soil | place: Michigan, USA...
AGTCTCGATGCGGCGTTCATTCACCGCGAACTTCCGATGACGCAGCTCCCTCTGGGACACAACTCGACTACGAGCATACCCACCCCTCGCACTCTCGCCAAGCGCTAGTACCTTGACGCGCTTCGACTACGCCGATCGTACCTTCTACGAGGAAACCGCCCCGACGGACAACCGTCGCCATCTAGACGCCCTCATTGTCTGCCAACGCGTCGCAGTCGACGTCTCGACGCAATTGTGCGCAACGACGATAGTTGCTCAACCTGGGTCGATGCCTTGCTTGTACGCCTAGGAGCTAGTAAGTTCCCTAGGTAAAAACGGCTTCTTTTCAATTCCAGTCTTATCGAGTTTGGTCGGGCTAATGCTGACCAGTAAATGAAACAGATAGTGTTTAACAGCACGCCCGGAAGGAGGAGAACAAGAATGGGAATCAGCGTGGCCCGCATTGAGTGCGCACGCGGAAGAATCCAACGCCGGTATTCAGTCAGAGAGTAGGCGTCAAGGGCCCTCAGCGCTAGTAACCTCTTGAAATATCCCCAAGCTCCCGGGCTGCAAGCCTTTCGCTTCGTCGACTCGGATAGTGCCAGCGACTGAACAAGCGATGGCCAGGTAATCATAGCTAGTTCGAACAGATGTGACCACCACGTGTGCGAGGTACCGCAGCGGACGCTGATGAATGGCTCCGCCATCACCAACGCTTTTCCGGGGAGACGCTCTTGGAAGATTACGCCGATATGGACCAGCAACGAGCCGTAATATCGTTTTCTTTCACGCGTGAGCCAAATCGCCCGCTTGATGACAACGCATCCGATGTACGCCAGATAAGAGTTCATTTCGTCGAATAGGCGATCCATCTCCGCCGGACCGTAAACACTGTTCGCCTCGATATTAAATTCACTTTCCTGAACGATAGTAGACATGCTTGAGTCTCTACGTTCCCAGTTAACGAACACCAGACTCCAGTCCTCGCGAATGGCCTCCAGGACGGCCACTACGGCACCCGGCTTTAGTAGGTCATCGTCCGACATGAACCAACAATATTCTCCATGCGCAAGCTCCAACACGTGGTCAAAATCTCGATCGATACCGTTATTCGTATCCTGCCTGACATAACGCAAGTGGCCGCAGCGACGCGCGTACTTCGCGACGACCCTCTCGGTGTTGTCGGGCGATGCAGCATCAAGGACCACGATCTCGCAATCACCTGTCACCTGGGTAATAATACTCTCGAGCGTAGCACCAATGCGGTCCGCCCGGTTGAATGTCGAGATGCAGATCGACAGTTTGAGAGGGGCTGGCTCGCGCGTAGTGTCAGGCGGCACAGGATGCGCGCCCGATTCGGGACTGCAAGCATTGAACAGCCTTCGCGTCCTCCAGCTCGTTATATCTCCGGCGCTGTTGTTAGGTTCGGCCGTCAATTTGGAGTCCGTCATTGAGATATCTCCATCCATGTCTGGATTCGGCCCACGCAAGCGGTAGCGCAAGGTCTCTCGCTCTTTCATCCGGCACAATTCGCCGCATGTCAGCGGTTAGGATGCGAGTCGCGAGGTCACCGCGATCATTCGGCCGTGCTTATCTAACAACTGTTGCTCGCATTGAGCCTCCAGCAGGTCGTAGTGAACCATCTCAGAAACCATCTGGCTGAAACTCGTTCGAGGTACCCACCCTAACTTATCTCGAGCCTTAGTCGCGTCCCCCAACAGGGAGTGAACCTCGGTCGGGCGGAAATATCGCGGATCCACCGCAACTATACAGTTCCCCTGTGAATCAAGACCTTTCTCATCGACCCCTTTGCCGGTCCAGCGAATCTTCATGTCGAGCTCCTGGGCTGCGAGTTCTACAAATTCACGCACACTTTTCTGCTGCCCAGTGGCGATTACGAAGTCTTCGGCAGTCGGCTGTTGCAGAATTAGCCACTGCGCCTCCACATAATCTCTGGCATGACCCCAGTCGCGGTTGGAATTCAGATTGCCGAGATATAAGCGGGTCTGCAGCCCACACTTTATTCGGGCCAGGCCGCGTGTGATCTTGCGAGTTACGAACAACTCGCCTCGAACCGGAGATTCGTGGTTGAAAAGGATACCGTTGCAGGCATACATCTTGTACGCTTCCCGATAATTGATCGTAATCCAGTATGCGTACAGTTTGGCAGCCGCGTAAGGTGACCGCGGGTAGAACGGCGTCGTTTCATTCTGGGGGCTTTCCTGTGCGAGGCCGAAGAGCTCGGAGGTCGAGGCTTGATAGAAACGTACGCGTTGCTCCATGCCAAGAACCCGCAGGGCCTCAAGGATTCGAACTGTACCAAGGGCGTCTGAGTTCGCCGTGTATTCTGGTTCTTCGAACGACACCATGACGTGGCTCTGGGCGGCCAAGTTGTATATCTCGTCCGGCTGTGTCTCCTGGATGATGTGCATCAGGCTACTAGTGTCTGTCATGTCGCCGTGATGTAAGAAAAGACGTGCATTGGGCTGATGCGTGTCTTTGTAAAGGTGATCGATGCGGTGGGTGTTAAAAAGCGACGTTCGACGTCTGATGCCGTGAACGACGTAGTTCTTACCTAGCAGGAACTCAGCGAGGTAGGCGCCGTCCTGTCCGGTAATCCCGGTTATTAATGCCACCCTTTCAGTGTTCCGATCGCCTGGCTTGGAATCCATGATTGAGCGTTCTCCATCCGTGGTGAGAGTTGACTCGAAACGTCGGCGTTTCACCTGTCTGGTGAGAGCCAGCAGGGAGCGTACAGAATAGGAGTAAGTAGACGCGCGGTGACTCTGTAGCACACCATGCTGTTACCCACGGTAACCCTCTCGAGCGAGCCTATCAAGGTCTGAGTCCACCATCGCACGAACGAGATCGTCAAACGTCAATGTCGGACGCCACTGCAGGACTCGTCGCGCTTTTTGGGAGTTACCGACTAATAGAACCGTGTCGACTGGACGTTGTTCTCGCATCTCCTGAACTACGTGATCTTCATAGCACAGTCCGACGTGCCCAAAGGCGATGCGACAGAACTCACGAACCGAATGGGTCGCGCCTGTTGATAGCACGTAATCGTCAGCAGCCGGTGCTTGCAACATGAGCCACATACCTCGCGCGTAATCTAAAGCGTATCCCCAGTCGCGTCTGGCATCTAGGTCTCCCAAGTGTACCGAGTCCTGCTGGCCAGCTTTGATTCGTGCCACAGCGAGCGAGATCTTTCGTGTAACAAACTGCTCTCCGCGCCGGGGGCTCTCATGGTTGAAGAGAATAGAGCTACAGGCGAACATTCCCTGCGTTTCTCGGTAATTTACCGTGATCCAATGGCCATACAGCTTCGCAACACCATAAGGGTTGCGGGGGTAGAAAGCCGTCGCTTCACTTTGCGGCGATCCAGACGATTTGCCGAACAGTTCGCTGGTAGACGCTTGGCAAAACCGTATGGTTGGATTAACTACACGAATTGCCTCCAACATACGTAACACGGCGACACTATCAAATTGCCCCTGGCGGACCTGCTCGCTGAATGGCTGGGCGCTGTTTGCTCTAGCGCAAAGGTTATAGACTTCCGTCGGGTGATAGTAGCGCAGCAACTCCTCAAGAGCCTTCGGATCAAGCAAATCACAGGTATCAAGCTCGATCCTATTGCGAAGATGCTCGATTCTCGGATAGGGCGCCGACTTCGGGCCGCGGACGATACCCACTATCCGATACCCATTCTCCAGCAGAATCTCCGCCAGGTAAGAACCGTCCTGTCCGCTGACCCCTGTGATCAGCGCTGTCGGTACGCCCAACATGTATAGCCTATCAGCCGCTCGCCGGCTCGACAGGAAAGTAGAACTCCACCCCGCGCTCACGCAGGTCACGATTGTTAGCTAATATTTCCTGCTTGTTATTCCAAGCCAGGACATAGTAAATGTCGGGCGGTTGCACCAGCTCCCTCTCTATCACAATTGGGATGTGCATTCCCGGAGAATATAGGCCTCGGCGCAACTCATTTTTTTCAACCAAACAGTCTAAATACTCTGTGCCAACCCCGAAGTAATTTAAGAGAGTATTGCCCTTGACTGGCGCGCCCATGCCATAAACCGTCTTCCCAGAATCCTTGGCTCGACTTAAATAGGCTAGGTTGTCGGACTTCATCCGTTCGATTCGCTTGGCGAATTCCCGATAGGTGGCGATTTCGTTGCTCCCCTCTAGCGCTTCTAGTTTGAGAAGTTCGAGCAATCGCTCTGATTTCGGGCGATAACCACTGTGACCGGCAAAGGCGATGACCGAGCCCCCGTGTATGGGTGATGGATGGGCATCAAATATCTCGAGCCCGTGGAGGTTAAGGAGGAGCTCTAGATTGGCTACATTATAGTAGAGCAGGTGCTCATGATAGATCTGATCGAATGAGAGATTCTTGACCAGGCACTTCATGTACACGAATTGAACCACGAAGACGCCGTCCTCACTGAGTGACTCCCGAATTCCATCCGTTACCGAGTGGAGTTCTTCGAGATGATAAAACACACCGGCGGCATTAATAACATTGAATTTCCGAGTCAACTTGCGAGCGACGTCCAGGTTAAAGAATTCGCGGATCGTGGGAATTCCGGCCTCGTTAGCAATCATTGCGGTGATTTTCGAGGACTCGACTCCCAGAGTATCGTAGCCGAGCGCTCTGAAGTGCTTAAGTTGAGTCCCATCATTGGATCCGATGTCGAGCACGCATTTTGTTTGCCTACCCGCAAAGAACCGCTGATCGACCTCACAGGCGACCCTCCGGAAATGCTCGCTCTGAGACTGCGTCATACCCGACAAATACGTGTGGTCTCCGAACATCACTTCCTTGCGTACCGTTACGTCCAATTGTGCGGTCGCGCACTTGTGGCAATAGACCACCCGCAACGGATATTTAGGCTCCGTCCCGATGTCGGACGCTCTCAGAAAGTGGTTTCCCCAAGGTTGCAAACCCAGGTCGATCACAGGTTCCAATTCCCGCGAGGAACAGATGCGACAGTTGGTTAAGGATCTGTTGGAATCTATGCCAGCTAAGTCGTGGATCTGAGTTTGTGCCGCACTCTGACTATTCATCGGAGCATCTCCATCCTTGGTCAATCGGCCGCGCTCTTGTGGTGTCGGAAATGCCGTGTTTCCTACATGGCGGGACCCTTCGGGTTGCTATGGTCTACTCTAGGGTAACTTATGTGTCAAGCCGTACTGCGGAGTCCGCTATGCCAGTTTATGTGTGGCTGCAGATTTGGGTCGAAGTTTGGATTCAAGGCCCGGCGCTCAAGTCGAGTTTTCGCGCGGTAAGCCATGAGACGGAGGTGCTCTGCAGCGTTTTGGTGCTGATCGGAAGTGCAGTCTGAGCATGTATTTTGATGATCCGGACACAAGCGAAGAATCTTGGAGTGCCCGGCACGGTTATCGTCGCGTTATCGGGTGCAAAACGTCTCCGTTATTTAGTAGGGACCGCGTTTTGCAAAATCGTGAGCCGCGGCTCTCACGAGCGAGGGTTAACGTGAACACTCATTCTGGCGAGTTGGATCGATTCTTATCCGTCCAACCAATGAAGATGTACACTGGTGGGAGTTGGGCTGCGGCGGATGGCGGAGCGACTTTCGATACCGTTGATCCTGGGAACGGCCAGCGTCTTGCTTCCGTTGCCTCGGGAGGCGCCAGCGATGTCGATCGGGCCGTCCAGGCGGCGCGGAAGGCCCTGGTGAGCAGCGGTTGGGCGAAAATCCCGGCCAACGATCGCGCGGTGTTATTACACCGATTAGCCGATTTAATCGAGAAGCGCGCTGACGTTATCAGCAAGATCGAATCTCTGGACGTGGGCAAGCCTCTCGCTCAAGCCCGCGCTTTCGATGTGCCGCATGCCGCGCAGACGTTTCGGTACTACGCGGATTTGTCTGTCCAGACGCGTCGGCACGAGCCTATCGCGGTAGCCAGCAACGAGGCGCGGTCGGTCAAGCTGCCATACGGCGTTTGTGGGTTTATCTTCCCCTGGAATTTTCCCTTTCTGTTGATCGGCTGGGGAGTGGCTCCCGCATTGGCGGCAGGCAACGCAATTGTTATCAAGCCCGCCGAAGACACACCGTTGTCGACCCTGTATTTTGCCAAACTCGTTGAAGAAGTAGGCATTCCTCCGGGCGTCGTCAACGTCGTTACAGGATTGGGAGAAACGGCCGGCGCGGCGCTGGCTTCGCACCCTGATCTGAAGCGCATGTCGTTTACGGGATCGCCCGAAGTGGGCCGTCTAGTCGCTGCGGCCTGCGGGCGCAATCTCGTTCCCGTCAAACTAGAGCTCGGTGGCAAGGGTGCCGCGGTACTGTTCGACGATATCTCTGTGGACACCGCCGCCGAGGCGCTCGTTGGTGCCGTAACATTGAATGCGGGTCAGGTCTGTTGCACTGCCACCCGTTGGCTGGTGCACGAGAAGATCGCCGACCGCTTCATCGAAAAAGCCACCTCGAGAATGCGGGAACTGAAGATCGGTTATGGAAGCAATGCTGAAACACAAATCGGCCCCGTTGTCAGTGAGAAGCAACGTCAGCGTGTCCTGGGTTATCTAAAGAGAGGACAAGCGGAAGGCGCCAGGACTTATCTTGCAGGCGGGGTGACAGAGATTGCAGGATTTGAGGGGGGGTTCTACGTCAAGCCGGCGCTCCTCGGTGGGACGGCCGACAACATCTGCGCACGCGAGGAAATCTTCGGGCCCGTCGCTTATGTGATGACGTTCCGGGAGGAGGGCGAAGCAGTGGATTTGGTGAACCGTAGCCCCTACGGTCTCGCCAACAGCGTCTGGAGCACAGATCTCGATCGCGCTAACCGCGTTGCGGAGCAACTGGTTGCCGGAAATTCTTGGATCAACGCTCACAACGTGTTTGCCCACGGGGTTCCCTATGGCGGTTGCAATTTGAGTGGCTGCGGCGGAGGGGTATTGGGACCTGACGCGCTGGAGGACTATTTGCGAAAGCAGTCGGTCGTACGGCCTTTGACTTGACCGGCATCGATAATGAAAACAGCGGCAATTCGGAAGCTTCGAGCCAAGCTCCATTCTGACCAGTCTGTCTACGGCCTCTGGGTCACCTTGGAGTCCGCCTCCATCACCGAGATGGGAGTTGCCTTGGGGCTCGACTGGATAGTCATCGACGCCGAACACGGGCACCTCGATTGGAAGGACATTCTTGAGCATGTTCGTGCCACGGTGCGCAGCGATACTGTCGCGCTCGTCCGTATCGCTGAGCTCAACGTCGGTCTGGTGAAGCGAGTGCTGGACATTGGTGCAGACGGAGTAGTGGTTCCTTGGGTCGAAACTGCTGAACAACTCGATCGCGCGATTGGCTACGCTCTGTATCCCCCTGAAGGAATACGTGGCATCGGTACGGAGAGAGCCACCGGATGGGGCCAATGCTTGCGGCAGCACACGCAAGAGGCGAACGAGCACGTCTTGGTTGTACCGATTATCGAGACTATCACTGCCGGCCGAAATATCCGCGAACTGTGTGAGTGCAGCCCGTCTGAGCTGTTCTTCTTCGGTCCTGCCGATTATTCCTCCACGGCCGGTTTTCGTGGGCAGTGGGAGGGTCCAGGCGTCGCTGAAGAGTTGCAGTCTCTCAAGGATACTCTGCGAGCCGGTGGAAAGCATTGCGGAGTCATGACAACTGATCGTGACGATCTGCTCATGCGCGAGCGCCAGGGGTTTCGAATGTTGGGCCTGGGCACGGATTCTGGTCTCCTTTTCCGTAGCCTTCATGCCGCCCTCGTGGCCGCTGGCAAAGACCGAACCATTCTTCCGTCTCTGACTCCCGAAGGTTGAGTGCATGTCCATCGCTACGCTTCAGCGGCCCCCCGAGGCCTTCCGGCCGGATCGAACCGAAAACATCAATCGCGCAAGAGAGCGTCCGCCCGTTGAATTGGTCCCTGGCGTGCAGTTGGACTGCTTGGTCGGTCCACACAATGGTGCGCGCAACCTCACAACTGGCCTCGTCGAGTTCGCTCCAGGCGCGCGTCTTCCCTATCACACACATGTCGTGAGCGAGTCGATTACACTACTAGCGGGCTCGGCTTTGGCAATGGTGGAGGGTCGAACCTATCGTTTGAGTCCATTGGACAATCTCGTCGTTCCGCGCAACATTGCTCACAGCGTGCACAATGCCTCGAGCTTGGAACCTGCACGTTTTCATGTCGCCTTTCCGAGCATCTCGCCGGGACGTGAGTGGATCACGACTACGTTTGAGCTGTGTGATGCGCCAAAGACATCTATGGGTGTGCCTGGTAAGGAGCGTTTCACGCGCTTCAACACGGCGCCGCGCTCGGAAGCCGGCCCGGGGACGAGCTTCATCGATTATTTCAATCGAGATTTAATGCCGAAGCTCGAAATGAGCGGCGGTTACGGCTTGTTCCAGCCTGGTGGCCGGCTGCCGGCGCACTTTCATGATTTCGATGAGTCGATCTGTATCATCGAGGGGGCGGCGACCTGCATATGCGAAGGGCGGCACCACTCTATGTCCGATGGCGCGACGGCCCTCCAACCCCGCGGGCGAGTGCATTACTTTATCAACAATAGTGAAAACCCAATGGCGATGCTTTGGGTCTACGCTGGTCCGACACCTGATCGATTGCTTACAGAGGAGCGCTGTGCCATTGAACCTGGAGTAGCGTGGCCAGAGTGAAGATTCCTATTGTCAATGCTGAGCTTTTCCGCCAAATAGGGTGTACGGTCGGGGAGGGTCCCTTTTGGCACAAAGATCGATTGTATTGGGTCGATATCTTTGAAAGGAAACTGTACTCCTGCAGTCGCGAGGCTCAGGATCTGCGAAGCCTCTCTGTGTCATCTGACCTAGGGGCTGCCGCTCCCTGGGACGAGGGTTTCATTCTGGGAACCAAGAACGGGATAGAGACGCTTAGTCAGGGAGGGGCTAGTCAACTTCTCTCGAGTAGTCCTGCTCTCACTCCCGAGTTTCGCTTCAATGATGGGAAGCTGGATCCGGCGGGTCGCTTTTGGTGCGGGACAACTACCTATAAGTTTACTGTTGGAGCCGGTGCACTGTATCGAGTGGAGCGTGACGGTACTATCTCGTGCGTTTTGGAAGGCATCACGCTTTCCAACGGGCTCGACTGGGACGAACAGCCTGGCCGCTTCTACTTCATCGACACGATGACACAGCGGGTGGATGTCTTCGACTACGATCTGGCATCGGGACAGATTGCCAATCGCCGAGTAGCCTTCGAGGTTCCTAAGGAGTTTGGCATTCCTGATGGTATGGCCTGCGACAAGGCCGGTCGATTGTGGGTTGCCTGCTGGGGTGGAAGTCACGTGATCGGATTCGATCCCCGATCCGGACGTACCGTCGGCCGCATTCGCGTACCCACGCAGTTAACCAGTTCCTGCTGGATAGGTCCTGACAATCGCACACTCTACATTACTACCGCGCGGTTGAATCTCTCGCCCGAAGTGCTATGCAGAGAGCCTCTGGCCGGCAGTGTCTTCCAAGCAGATCTTCCTGGGTTGTGATTCAAGATGAAAATAGCTGCAAACGAACTTCAGTCTCTCGTCTGCTCTGTCTTTGCCGTAGCTGGCTGCAAGTCGGGTGAGGCCGAAGCTGTTGCACGACGTCTTGTGGGCGCGAATCTCGTGGGACATGACTCGCACGGCGTTATGCAGGTGCCGAGATACGTCAAATGGATCGAAACCGGTAAGGTTGTGCCCAACCAGCCCGTCCAAACGGTGGTTGACCACGATGTGTTCGCCATTGTTGATGGTCAATTCGGTTTCGGGCAAGTGATGGGCGAACACGCTATGGAACTCGCGATCGAAAAATCCCGACAATTTGGAATCGGGATGGTCGGCCTGCGCAACTCTGGTCATCTAGGTCGCATTGGCGACTGGGCGGAGGTGGCGGCAGACGCCGGATGCGTATCCCTGCATTTCGTGAACACCAGTGGCCTTGGCATTCTGGTGACGCCGCATGGGGGTTATGACGCTCGTCTCTCTGCCAACCCGATCGCCGTCGGCGTTCCACGTAACAACGCGCCGCACATCGTCTTGGATATTTCCACCGCCATCATTGCTGAAGGAAAGATCCGGGTGGCCTACAACAAGGGTGAAGAGTTGCCCGAAAATTGTGTCCTCGATGCAAACGGCCACCCTACTGTGGATCCCGGTGTTTTTTACGGTCCGCCCAGAGGGGCAATTCTCCCCTTCGGGGGCCACAAAGGCTACGGCTTAGGCATCATCGCCGAAGTGTTGGCGGGAGCATTCAGTGCGGCATCGTGTAGTAATCCAAACAATGCCACGCGCCTGGCCAATAACATGCTGTCGATTGTCCTTGATCCCAGCCGTGTCCAAAGCTCCGACTCATTCCACAGCGAACTCGAGCGATTCATCGAGTACGTGAAGAGCTCACGCACAGTTACGCCGAACGGCGATATCCTGCTCCCTGGTGAAATCGAAGCACGTAATCGAGCGCAGAGACTCTCTCATGGAATTGAATTAGACCAGACTACATGGGGAAATCTCGTCGAGGTCGCTCGGGAGATTGGTGTACGCATGTAACCTACTTCATGAACTCCAAAGTTTATCTCCATCTGTTGTGCTGTGCTGCCGCCGTTGATAGCGGCGTCTACGGCTACGACACAACAGTGATTTCTGGAACTGGCGAGGCGCTTCGGTCGCACTTTCACTTGAGCCCGCTAGGTCTGGGATCGGTCGTCGGCAGCGCACTCCTAGGTTGTGTTGCGGGTGTACTCATCGTCGGTCGGTTGACCGACTGGTGTGGCCGTCGTCGGATGTTCATGGCCTCGGCGCTGCTGTTCCTCTTTTCCGCCCTCTGGTGCTACATCGCCGACTCTGTCGGAGAGCTCGTTTCTGCCAGGATTCTGGGTGGTCTTGGTGTCGGCTTTGCGTCACTGCTGGTTCCGATTTATATCGCAGAAATCTCCCCCCCTACGTCGCGGGGCGCGCTGGTATCTCTGCATCAATTCGGGATCGTGACCGGAATGAATCTCGCCTACGTGGTTAACGCCTGGATTGGTCGACGCGGAGATGACACCTGGCTGGCGGACTACGGCTGGCGCGTGATGCTGGGCGCCTGCGGCGTACCGGCGACAGTATTCCTTCTGTTGACCATTTTGCTTCCTGAGAGTCCGCGATGGTTAGTCAAACGTGGTAGACACTCCGAAGCTCTCGAGGTGTTGCATCGGCTACACGGCGAGTCGGTAGCCGTTGACGAGTCGCAGGAGATTCGTGAGTCCGTGGCTAATGAGCAGGGCAAGCTCCGGGACCTTTTTCGCCCTCAAGTACGTGGCGTAATGATCATGGCAATGACGCTGGCGCTCTTTCAAGCGACCACCGGAATTAATGTGACTTTGTACTACGCCCCTACAATCTTCGCAACAGTTGGGATCGGGATGGGAAGTGCGTTGACCTACCAGGCGATTATTGGGTCCGCGCTCATCGCCGGCACGATTTCCTCTATTTTCGTCGTCGACCGACTGGGGCGTCGCCCCATTATGTTGCTAGCGATCAGCATTATGGGTGTGTCGCTCGCACTCATGGGAGTATTTTTCAAC
>Ga0105240_10012846_pt1 | contig 11537 bp, 6 predicted proteins | sample KBSC54metaG_FD_80426 | JGI IMG/M metagenome (GOLD analysis project Ga0105240, IMG submission 80426) | Corn rhizosphere microbial communities from Kellogg Biological Station, Michigan, USA - KBS C5-4 metaG | ecosystem: Host-associated > Plants > Roots > Rhizosphere > Soil | place: Michigan, USA...
CGGAGATTTGCCCGCATGAGCACGGATGCGCAACTGAAGCTGGCCCGCATCGACCCGCGGAAAAATCTCCGTGCCGAGATGTGGGGTGAGCAACACGAGAACCAACGCTGCGATACCCAGGTAGGCTCCGACAACAATCCAACGCGCCGAAACGATCGAGCCCAGTACCCGAGCGTAGCGGTCGCGAAAGCGAGCAAAGGAGCCATCGGACGACTCGTGTGCCGGCAGACGGCGGCTGTGCCTTTCCATCCACACGACCAGAATCGGTACCAACGTGCTCGAGAGGAAATAGGAGGCGATCATCGAGAAACCCACCGCGAGCGACAGCGGCAGGAACATCGCCTTCGCCGCGCCGACCATGAAGAGCGCGGGGGTGAACATGGCGAGAATGCAGATCATCGCGAGGAAGCGCGGACCCAAAGTTTCCGTAGTCGCCTCGAGCGTGCCTTGACCAAGGCGCGCCCCACGCGCGAGGTGCACGTGGATGTTCTCAATACAAACGGTCGCCTCGTCCACGAGGATACCGACCGCGAGTGCCAATCCGCCCAACGTCATGATGTTGACGGTTTGCCCGCTGATCCACAGCGCGAACAATGCAGCCATGAGCGACAGCGGTATGTTGATGACGACCACGAGCGCGCTGCGCCAGTCACGCAGGAAGAGCAAAACCATCACCCCCGTCAGCAGGGCACCCAGTGCGCCTTCGGTCACCAGACTGGTAATGGCCCGCGTGACGTACTGCGATTGGTCGAGCTCGTAGCTGACTTTGATATCCTCTGGGAGCACGCTCTGGAACTTCGCAAGATTGCTTTTGACGAGGCTCACCACTGCGAGCGTGGAGGCATCCGCGCGCTTCGTGACAGGGATGTACACGGTGCGGCGGCCGTTGACGAGTGCATAACTGGTGACAATATCCGACGCGTCAGTCACCGTCGCAACATCGCGTACGAACACCGCAGGGTAGCTGCCCGGGCGAAGCGGCACTGCTTCGAGATCCTTTACATTCTTGACCACCGAGTTGAGCGGTACCATCGGATAGTCATCGCCGATCGGCACGTTGCCCGATGGCGTAATCGTGTTCGCAGCGCTGATTGCCGTCACGAGCTCGTCGGGTGACATGTTGTAGGCGTGCAGTCGCTCGGGTTTGGCATTGATCAGTATGGTGCGTGCGCTACCCCCAAACGGCGGGGGTGCCGAGACTCCAGGTAACGTGGCAAACAGCGGGCGCACGAGATTCAATGCGGCATCCTGCATTTCTCCGACGCTGCGCGTATTACTGGTGAACACGAGGTTGCCGACCGGAACACTCCCGGCGTCAAAGCGCATGATGAACGGCGGCAGCGTGCCCGGCGGCATGAAGGCACGAGCACGATTCACATATTGCACCGTCTCGGCCATGGCCTGCGGCATGTCCGTTCCCGGATGGAATTGCAGTTTGACCAGCGCCGCGCCCTGGATCGACTTGGATTCGACATGCTCGATGCCCGTGATGTAGAGGAAGTGATACTCGTAGTAGTAAGTGAGATAACCCTCCATCTGCGCCGGATCCATTCCGCCGTACGGTTGCGCAACGTAGATGGTGGGGGTGTTGAGGCTGGGAAGGATGTCACGCGGTGTCTGCACGACCGCGATGATGGCAGCTAACAATACGCCCACGACGACGACGATCACGGTCATCGGGCGGCGCAATGCCGATTCGGTGAGGTTCAACGGATACCCCTGGAACGTTCCTGTCAATAGAGCAGACGGCCACGGTGGCGCGGGCGCGGCCACGCCTGAGTTGCATTTATAACAGAGCCGTGATGTATATTACAGGAATTCCAACGCCGGAAGGCCCGGGTTCGCTACGATCATGGCCGGAGCGCGGGCGTTGCAGCCGGACGATGCCGCATTATTGAAGGCAATGACGCCGGTGCTCGACAGTCTGTATGCGGGCTACACGAATCCCGGCAAAGGGCGGTCATGAGGACCAGGCGGCGTAGTCAAACGGTAGAGTGCGTGCCGGTGTTGAGTGCCGGATGCGGCCACTTTGGCCAGGGTGCGGATGCCAAACCGCCGGGATTTGTAAAGGTTTTGTTAGGAAACCCTGGCCGCTGTCGTGAAGGACCGGTGTGGTGTTGAAGGAGTGATTCTCGCCGTTTCGAACAGTATTGCACCTCCTACAACAATGTGGTTAGCTCCTGAGCCACAGGGAGTGCGTCGCCCGGCTGTTCCAACGCCGACGATGTAACAGGGAGGCTGCCGGGCAGCAGCGATGCGCTCGAGTTTTGATATCTGCAACTCCAACATTCAAGGAAGAAATCATGGAGCTATCGACGCGGCGCCTCGTCGGCGCAATCTGTTTGTCCATTCTGCTTCCGGGTCTGGCGTGGTCGGCACCGGAGGTGATTCAGGAGACCCATCACGATACGTCCCCGCCGCTCAGCAGTCTGCCGGCTTACAGCACGGCTGCTCAGCCGGCCGCGGCTCAACTGCGCACATTTCCCGTGAAGAGCCTTCCCATGCACGCGTCAGCGGCTGCGCAGGCCGCCCCTGCGACCGACAGTGCACGGCAATCGGCGGCGATCGCGCCACTGATCTCTGTGACGACGGGCCCGAATTTCGACGGCGTGGGAATGGGGTTCAGTGGCCCGTCCGGCACTTTCACGGTCACGGGGGCGCCTTCGGACAGCAATGGTGCGGTCGGCGCGACTCAGTACGTCGAAATGGTGAATACCTCATACGCCGTGTTCAGCAAAACGACCGGCGCCGCCATTCTCGGGCCGCTCGCCATTAACACCGTCTGGACCGGGTTCGGCGGTCAGTGCGAGGCGCAGAACGACGGTGACCCTGTGGTCGCCTATGACAAGGCGGCCAACCGCTGGGTGCTCACACAATTTGCCGTCAGCGGTGGCGATGGCAACTTCTTCGAATGCATCGCGGTGTCGACCACGTCCGATGCCACCGGGAGCTACAACCGTTACGCGTTCTCGATGCCCAACTTCCCCGACTATCCGAAGATAGGGGTGTGGCCGGATGGGTACTACGCGTCATTCAACATGTTCAACAACGATACGGGTGCATTCCTCGGGGCACGGACGTGCGCGTTCAACCGCGCCAACATGTTGACGGGCGCGGCTGCCACCGCGGTGTGCTTCCAGCTCAGCTCGACGTTCGGCGGTCTTCTGCCCTCGGACCTCGACGGCTCGACCGCCCCGCCGTCGGGCTCGCCGAACTACTTCCTCGCGCTTGGCCGCACGACCAGCTCTCTCGACCTGTGGAAGTTCCATGTGAACTTCACGACCCCCTCGAGCTCGACGTTCACCGGACCGACAGCCATCACAGTGGCCACCTACTCGGAAGCCTGCAGTGGTGGCGGTACGTGCATTACGCAGTCAGGAACGAGCACGCGCCTCGATAGCCTGGGGGACCGGTTGATGCACCGGCTCGCATACCGCAACTTCGGCAGTCACGAAGCGCTGGTCGCGAATCATGCCGTGACATCGGGAAGCAACGTTGGCGTGCGCTGGTACGAGATCCGCAGCCCGGGCGCTACCCCGACGTTGTTTCAGCAGGGTACCTATGCGCCGGACTCCACGCGGCGCTGGATGGGCAGCATCGCTATGGACAAGGTCGGCGACATCGCGGTCGGCTACAGCGCTTCGAGCAGCAGCATTCATCCGTCGATCCGCTACACCGGACGGCTACCCGGAGACGCCGTGGGTACGCTGGAAGCGGAGAACTCGATCATCGCAGGCACTGGCTCCCAGAATGGCGGGCTCACCCGTTGGGGAGACTACTCCGCCCTGACAGTCGATCCGGTGGATGATTGCACGTTCTGGTACGTCAACCAGTACCTGAAGGCCAACGGCTCATTCAACTGGAGCACCCGGGTCGCATCGTTCAAGTTCCCGAGTTGTCAGTAGTACATCAGTAGGCGGCTGACATGACGCCTGAAGTGGCCGCGGGGCCCATGCCCGCGGCCGTTCCGGTGGAGGTAGTCAAACGGGAAGGCTCACGCAAGTGCAGAGCCCCAAGCCCTGGGGCAAGCCTTCTTGTTCACCGCGGGTCAGGCGGTTACCATCCACGCATGTCGAGGTTCCGGCTCATAGTGGTTCTGGCACTCTTGCTCACCCTGCCCGTTTACGGGCTGGCGGCGGTAGTACAGCGTAGCTGCCAGCAGGAAATGAGCGCGTCAACCCACGTGACGCTGGCGGGCGATTGCTGTCCGGGAAAGGGCGACCCGGGTACGTCCTGCAAGCGGCTCGGGGATGGTGCCTTGGGCAAGAAGGACTCCTGCACGGCGTGCAAAGCAGGCTACAACTGTAAAAGCCCGCAATCGTATGAGCCGGCCCCTGCCCTCGTGTGGCGTATTTCACCGCCTCACTCAACCGTCTCGATAGATCCTCCCTCGCTGTTGTCATCGCACAGTCCTGACGGACTGTGGCGACCACCCCGCCTCATCTGACCCTCGGCAGGCGTTCGCCTGCAGTCACCGCTTTGCGCGAGCCCCTTGAGGCTCGGGCGAGCCATTGCGTGCCTGCGCGATGTGAATCCGTGCGGCGCGCGAATCCTGATCGCGTGGAAAGGTCGTCATGCTCAAATGCATCCTGTTGGTTTCACTACTGGGGGCGGCAGGGCTTGCCCGCGCGGCGCCGCTGAGTTTCGCGGCCGCGCTCGAGATCGCAACCCGGTCCTCACCAGACATTGCCGTACAGACGACGAGTGTGGAGGCAGCCCGCTCCGCGGCGGTTGCGGCCGGACGGCTGCCTGATCCGAAGCTCGCGGTCGGTATCGAAAATCTCCCGGTCACCGGCGCCGATCAATGGAGTCTGACTCGCGACTTCATGACCATGCGCAAGATCGGAGTCATGCAGGATCTGCCCAACCGTGCCAGGCGCCAGGCCCAGACGGAGGCGGCGGAGGCCAACATCGCCCGGAACGAAGCGGAACGGCGCGTGGGCATTCTCACGGTGCGCAGGGATACGGCGCTCGCCTGGCTCAATCGATACTACCTCGAGCAACGCGGCGCGCTGCTCGATGAGCTGGAGCATGAGAACCAACTCTTTGCGCAGGACGTGCAGGCGCAACTCGCCGGTGGCCGCGGCATGCCGGCCGATACCGTGGTCCCCAGGCAGGAAGCGGCGGAGATCGCCGATCGACGTGACGAGCTCGGGGCCGAGATCACCCGCTCGAAAGCAGTCCTGTCGCGTTGGGTTGGGGCCGCGGCGGGGGAGCCTTTGCAAGGAGCCCCACCGACCCTGACACTCGATTCCCAACACCTGCGCGAGCATGTTCATGAGCATCCGGACCTCGCCGTGTTCGTGCCGATGACTGAGATGGCCCAGGCGGAGGTACACGAGGCTGAGGCGACCAAGCGCCCGGATTGGGGCGTGGAACTCGCCTACGGGCGCCGCGGAAGCGCTTTCAGTGACATGATCACCTTGCAATTCACCCTCGATCTGCCGCTATTTCCGCGGACCCGCCAGGACCCGATCATTCAGGCCAAGCGCCAGGAGCTTGCCCGCGTGGAGAGTGAGCGAGATGCCATGCTGCGCGATCACACCCAGGAGCTGGAAGGCGACCTGGCCGAGTATGATGTTGTGACACGTCAGCTCTCCCGACTGCGGGACGTGCACCTGCAGCTCGCGCGGGAGAAGGTGGAGGACCAATTCGCAAGCTACAGTGCCGGGAAGGCTGACCTGACTGCTGTGCTCGCTGCTCGCCGGGAGCTGATCGAGCAGCGGCTCAAGGAAATCGAGCTCGAGCAGAAACGGGCCGCGGCCGCGGCAAGGCTTTACTACTTCTACGGACCGGGTGCGGTCGATTCGACCTCTCAGGGGGAGGTGTCCCGATGAGCGCCTCACGACCGCAACTTGTTGGTATTGCGCTCGCAGCCGTCCTTCTGTCTGTTGCGAGCGCTTTGGTTGGATACTGGATGGCGCGATCGCCTGGTGATTCCGGGAAATCGCCGCCGGCCGCGGTCGCCGGGGGCCGGCAGCCGCTCTACTGGTATGACCCGATGAAGCCGGAACAACATTTCGACAAGCCGGGGAAGTCTCCCTACATGGACATGCCGTTGGTGCCCCGGTATGCAGATGAGGGTGGGGATACCGGAGTCGAGGGTGTCGAGGCCAAAGGCGTCAAGGCAGAGGGTGTCAAAATTGATCCGACCGTCGCTCAAAACCTGGGAATCCGCTTCGCAAGGGTTGAGCGGGGCGCCCTTCCCCAGACCCTCGATGCCGTCGGCACTGTCGGGTTCAATCAGCGTGACATCGCCATCATCCAGGCGCGTACCAACGGCTTCGTCACGCGGGTGTATGCGCGGGCACCCGGTGATGTGATTACGCGGGACGCACCGATTGTGGACTTGCTCGTTCCAGAGTGGGCCGGGGCGCAGACCGAATTCCTGGCGCTGTTGAAAAGCAGCGACCGTGAGCTCATCGGGGCCGCGCGCCAGCGGCTCGTGTTATCAGGAATGCCTCCAGAGCTGATCGCGCATGTTGAATCGGCTCGCGAGCCGCGCACGACCGTCACCATTCGGAGCCCGATCGCCGGCATGATCGACACGCTCGAGGCTCGCGAGGGCATGACCGTCTCCGCCGGCGCGACTCTTGCGAAAATCAATGGGCTGGCGACTGTGTGGATTGAGGCGGCCATACCCGAAGCGCAGGGTGCCCTGGTGGGGCTCGGGAGGCGTGTGGAGTTTGGAGTTGCTGCCTATCCTGGTCAGCATTTCTCAGGGAGAGTTGTCGGCGTTCTTCCCCAAGTCAACGCCGACACGCATACCGTGCGCGTGCGCATAGAGCTCTCCAATCCGGGTGGGCGGTTGAGGCCTGGAATGCTCGCCCAAGTAAGGCTCGAACACGGTGCACAGAGCCCGGTCCTTTATGTAGCTTCGGAGGCCGTCATTCGCACGGGCTCGCGTGCCGTAGTCATTGTGGCTGGTGAGCACAGTCAGTTCATCCCAACGCAGGTGCAGACCGGGGCGGAGGCAGATGGCAAAACGGTCATTGTGAAGGGACTGACGGAGGGGCAGACCGTCGTGGCCTCGGGGCAGTTCCTGATCGACTCCGAGGCGAGCCTCAAAGGAGTGCTCGCGCGGCTTGCCGACGGTAACTCCTCCGGACACGACACGGAGGCCGACAGGTCCAGGAGTCAGCCGTGATCGCGGACATCATCAGGAGATCAGTCCGCAATCGCGGCCTGGTGCTGCTGGCCGCGGCGTTTCTGGCGGCCTGGGGACTCTGGGCGCTTCGAAACACGCCCGTCGACGCACTACCGGACTTGTCGGATGTGCAGGTGATCATTCGCACGACCTTCCCGGGCCAGGCGCCGCAGATCGTCGAGAACCAGGTCACCTACCCGCTCGCCACGACCATGCTGTCTGTTCCGGGGGCCAGGACGGTACGGGGCATCTCGCTGTTTGGAGACTCGTTCGTTTATGTGCTGTTTGAAGACGGAACAGACTTGTATTGGGCACGCTCCCGGGTACTGGAATACCTCAACCAGGCACAGAGCCGCTTGCCGGCCACGGCGAAGGCCTCTCTCGGACCTGATGCAACCGGGGTGGGTTGGATCTTTGAATATGCCCTGGTGGATCGGTCCCATCACCTCGATCTGAGTCAGCTACGGGCTCTACAGGACTGGTTCCTGAAATACGAGCTCAAGACCCTGCCTAACGTCGCTGAGGTCGCCAGCCTCGGGGGTATGGTCAAGGAGTACCAGGTCGTGCTCGATCCGGCCAGACTCGTCGCCTATGACATCCCACAGGAGAAGGTCATCGAGGCCATCCAGCGTGCCAACAACGAAGCCGGTGGATCGGTGCTCGAGCTCGCGGAGACCGAGTACATGGTCAGAGCCTCGGGCTATCTGCAGAGCCTCGATGATTTTCGCGCAATTCCGCTCGGCGTGGGCGCTTCTGGAGTACCGATCCGCGTAGGCGATGTGGCGACCGTGCAGTTGGGGCCGGAAATGCGACGGGGCGTGACTGAGTTGAATGGCGACGGAGAGGTTGCCGGCGGAGTCATTGTGATGCGCTCCGGCAAGAACGCCCGGGCAACGATCCAGGCGGTACGGGCCAAGCTCGCCGAGCTCGAGCGCGGTCTGCCCACTGGGGTGGAGATCGTCCCGACTTACGATCGCTCGCAGTTGATCGGACGCGCCGTGGACAACCTGACAGAGAAGCTGATCGAGGAGTTCATTGTTGTCGCAGTCGTTTGCGCGCTCTTTCTGGGGCATTTGCGGTCGGCGTTGGTGGCCATCATCTGCCTGCCGTTGGGGGTACTCGTTGCGCTCATCGTCATGCGCTATCAGGGTGTGAGTGCCAACATCATGTCCCTCGGTGGAGTGGCTATCGCGATCGGCGCCATGGTGGATGCCGCGGTGGTCATGATCGAGAACGCCCACAAGCGCCTGGAAGCCTGGACGCGCGCGCATCCCAACGAGGTGCTGACGGGCTCGGCACGATGGGAGGTCGTGACCGATGCTGCTGTTGAGGTGGGTCCGGCGCTTTTTTTCAGCCTTCTCATTATCACGCTGTCGTTCATTCCTGTATTTACCCTCGAGGCCCAGGAGGGGCGGCTATTTCGTCCCCTGGCGCTGACGAAAACCTACGCCATGGCAGGAGCGGCGGGGTTGGCCATCACGTTGATTCCGGTACTGATGGGACACGGGATCCGGGGACGCATTCCAGAGGAGATCAGTAATCCGCTGAATCGGGCGCTGATCGCCCTCTATCGCCCTGTGTTGAACCTGGTGTTGCGCTTTCCAAAGCTGACCCTCGCGGTGGCCGCAGCTCTGTTCGCGTCCGTGGCGTGGCCGTTGAGTCAATTGGGCGGGGAATTCATGCCACCGCTCAATGAAGGTGATGTCTTGTATATGCCCTCCGCCCTTCCAGGCTTGCCGGCCTCCAAGGCGTCGGAGTTGCTGCAGATCACCGATCGATTGATCAAAACGGTACCGGAAGTGGCGACGGTGTTTGGTAAGGCCGGTCGCGCCGAGACGGCGACCGATCCGGCGCCTCTGGAAATGTTCGAGACGACGGTGCATTTCAAGTCGCGGGACCAGTGGCGGCCTGGAATGACACCGCAGAAGCTGCTCGACGAGCTCGATCGCACTGTGAAGGTGCCGGGACTCACTAACATCTGGGTTCCGCCGATCCGTAACCGCATCGATATGCTGGCCACGGGAATCAAAAGCCCCATCGGGATCAAGATCACGGGCCCCGACCTTGCCGACATCGATGCCGTTGCTCAGCAGGTTGCACACGCGGCGCAGGCCGTTCCCGGAGTGAGCTCAGCGGTCGCAGAGCGCCTGACGGGCGGACATTACGTGGATGTGGACATCGACCGCTCGGCGGCGGCACGCTACGGACTCAACATTGCGGACGTGCAAGCGGTCGTCAAGTCGGCGATCGGGGGCGAGACGATCGGCGAGACGGTGGAGGGTCGGGCGCGCTTCCCTATCAATGTGCGCTACCCGCGGGAGTTACGCGACTCGATGCAGAGTTTGCGGGACCTGCCGATTTTGACCCACACGGGAATGCAGATCACGCTGGGTACCGTGGCGCGGCTGTCTTTGCGCGATGGACCAGCGATGTTGAAAACGGAGAATGCACGGCCTTCGGGGTGGGTCTACATCGATGCGCGCGCCCGGGATCTCGCCTCGGTCGTGGCAGACCTGCAGGCTACCGTTGCACAACGAATCCCGCTCAATCCGGGAATGAGCCTCACTTACTCCGGGCAGTTCGAGTACCTGGAGCGCGCCAACGCACGCCTCGAGCTCGTCGTGCCGGCAACGCTCGTGATCATCTTTGTGCTGCTCTATCTCACCTTTCGGCGTATGGATGAGGCAGCGCTCATCATGGGGACGCTGCCCTTCGCGCTGACCGGGGGAATCTGGTTTCTGTACCTGAAGGGTTACAACCTGTCGGTGGCGACCGCCGTTGGGTTCATCGCGCTCGCGGGTGTCGCAGCGGAGTTTGGTGTTGTCATGCTTCTCTATCTGAAACATGCCGTTACTGCGCGGGTCGAGACAGGGCTGAGACTGACGTTGGATGCGTTGGAGGAAGGGATCCGCGAAGGAGCCGTCCTGCGAGTACGGCCCAAGGCAATGACGGTGGCGGTGATTGTGGCGGGCCTGCTGCCCATCTTCTGGGGTAACGGGGCGGGCTCGGAGGTCATGAGTCGCATTGCTGCGCCCATGGTGGGGGGGATGGTGTCGGCGTCCCTCCTTTCGATGCTGGTCATACCGGCGGCGTACCGGCTGCTGCGGTCAGGTAAGTGACAGCGCGGCCGGACGATACCGTGAGCCGTCTCACCAGGCTCTGGAGCTTGCGGGGGTTGCCTTGCCGGGCACGGTAAAGCGATACTAGCGATCCGCACGCGCTCGAGGGCCGTGCAACAAAAACTCCTTTGAGATCAGTGCGCCCGCAGGCATGCGAACCGTACGTCGCGGACCTGTGTCTGTGGCGCCAGAGGCCCTCACGCATGCATTCGTCATTGTTCGAACGCCTTCTCCCCGCAATGTCACGCAGAGACGCACTGCGCGGACTTGCCGCCACGGCGCTCCCTTTGAGCCTGCTGGGGTGCTCCAGCAAGAAATCCGACGCTCTCGTGGTCGGAGGGCTGCCGGTCACCTGCAATCTGACGCTGCCGGTGGCCTGCGTTGGCAAGAACACGGCGAACCGCTCGATTCCTGCGGGTAGCCCCCGATTCGAGTACGAATACACCAAGTTCAACGGCTGGCCGGAGATCAAGGAGTCGCTCATGGCCGGGCGGATTCAGGCGGGCTACATGCTGGCGCCGCTGGTGATGGATCTGGCCGATAAAGGCATTCCGCTGAAAATCGTGTCGCTCGGCCATCGCTCGGGAGCGGTCATCATGGTACGGACCGAGTCGCCCTATCAGCACTTCCGGCAGTTGGCGGGCAAGCGGGTCGCCGTGCCGAGTCGCTTCGCCGTCGATTTCCTGTTTCTGCGTCGCATGCTCGCGCAGGAGAGCATGCGCATCGAGGATGTTCAGATCGTGGAGATGGCGCCGCCCGACATGCCGGCAGCTCTTTATGCCAACGCGGTGGATGCTTACTGCACAGGTGAGCCGTTCGGGGCTGCCGCCCAGGCGGCGGGCTACGCACGTCCGCTGCGAATGACCCGGGATGAGTGGCCGAAGTACATCTGTTGTGTATTGACCGTGCGCGAGGAGCTCATCAAGGAGCAACCCGCGATGGTGCAGGACCTGGTGAACCAGATCCTCGGCGCGGGGACATGGCTGGATCAGAAGCCGGAGAATCGGGAGACGGCCGTACAGATCGCCGCGGGGCCGAAGTTCTTCAACCAGGACCCCAAAATGATCCGTTTCGTGATGCAGAACCCGAGTGACCGGGTCACTTACGGCGATCTGCGAATGGTACGGTCGGAGTTCGAGGAGCTGATGCAGCTTTCTGTCGCGGCCGGAACCCTGAAACGCCCTGTTCCCTACGAAACGTACGTCGACGACAGTTTCGCACGCAATGGGCGGCCGGCGACGGTATCGCTGTGAGTGCTCGGGACATGCGCC
>Ga0105240_10012847_pt1 | contig 11537 bp, 13 predicted proteins | sample KBSC54metaG_FD_80426 | JGI IMG/M metagenome (GOLD analysis project Ga0105240, IMG submission 80426) | Corn rhizosphere microbial communities from Kellogg Biological Station, Michigan, USA - KBS C5-4 metaG | ecosystem: Host-associated > Plants > Roots > Rhizosphere > Soil | place: Michigan, USA...
AGCCGCCTGTATCACATCAGTGCCGCGGTGCTGAGGACACACGAATCCAAGCGTGTGGAAGGGGGGATCATCGCGAGCCTTTCGATTCCATGGGGCTTCTCGAAGCCGGACGATGACCTCGGCGGCTATCACCTCGTCTGGCCTCGGGATCTCGTGGAGACGGCCGGCGGCTTCATCGCGATCGGCGCGCACGAGCACGTCAGGCGCGTGCTTCGGTACCTGCAAGTGACGCAGGAGCCGGATGGCCACTGGTCGCAGAACATGTGGCTCGACGGCCGACCGTACTGGACCGGCGTACAAATGGACGAAACGGCGCTGCCGATTCTGCTGGTCGATCTCGCGGCCCGTCAGGGCGTGATCGACACGGCCGGGCGGAACGCGCTCTGGCCCATGGTGCGCCGCGCGGCGAGTTTTCTCGCGCGAAATGGCCCGGTGAGCCCACAGGACCGCTGGGAAGAGCAACCGGGATATTCGCCCTTCACGATTGCTACCGAGATCGCGGCGCTCCTCGTCGCAGCGGATCTCGCAGACGCGGCGTCGAACACGGTCGCCGCCGAGTACTTGCGAGAGACCGCCGACGCATGGAATGCCAGCATCGAGCGGTGGTTGTACGTGCAGGGCACCGAGCTGGCGCGGCTGCACGGAGTCGATGGCTATTACGTCCGCGTCGCGCAGCCGGACGACGGTGCTGCCGCGTCGCCGTGCCAGGGCTTTGTCCCGATCAAAAACCGACCTCCAGCTGAAGCAACAGGTCCGGCCGCGCAGATGGTCAGCCTTGACGCTCTCGCGTTCGTTCGCTTCGGCCTCCGCGACGCAACCGACCGGCGGATCGTGAACACGGTGGCCGTCATCGATGCCACGCTCAAAGTCGAAACGCCGCTGGGCCCGGCCTGGCACCGCTATCAAGGCGACGGATACGGTGAGCATCCCGACGGAAGCGCGTTTGACGGCACGGGCGTCGGACGCGCGTGGCCATTGCTGACGGGCGAGCGCGCGCATTACGAACTCGCCGCCGGACGGCCAGCCGTTGCCGAGCGTTTGCGGCAGGCGATGGAGACGATGGCCGGGCCGGCGGGTCTTCTTCCGGAACAGATCTGGGACAGCGCCGATATCCCTGCCCGTGAGTTGTACATCGGCCATCCGTCGGGGTCGGCCATGCCGCTCGTCTGGGCGCACGCCGAATATCTCAAGTTGTGCCGGTCCGCGTTCGACGGCTGCGTCTTCGATCGGCCGCCTCAGACGGTCGAGCGATACCTCGTCCGACAGACGACGTCGGACCGCATCGTCTGGCGCTTCAACAACAAGGTGCGGACGATGCCGCGGAACAGAACGCTCCGGGTGGAAACGCTCGCGCCTGCCGTTGTCCATTGGAGCGCGGATGGCTGGCGCAGTGTGCACGACACAGCGACGCGAGACACGACCCTCGGCGTGCACGTGTGCGACCTTCCGACCAGCAATCTGGGTCGTGAGGATGTCATCGATCTCACGTTTTACTGGTCCGAACCCCAGCGATGGGAAGGCGTCAACTTTCAGGTGTGCATCGAATGATGGTTGCGTTCGCGTCAAGCGCGCCGCGGCGCAGGATCAGGACGACTGCCGCATTTCCAGCCGTCGTTCCATGGCCGCGCCGAGGTGGTCGACAGCTCGGTTGATCGCTGCGTAGATGTGCGGCCCGGTCCCTTGGACGCGGAGCGTCCTGGAGTGTTCGAGATCGACGGTGACAACGCACCTGAGCCGCTCGCATCCGGTATTGCTGTGAATGGGTTCGATGACGACTTGAACGCGCTGGACACGTCTCGTGTGGCGCGCCACAACAGCGAACACTCTATATTCCGCATACGTGCGGGCCTGCGGGCTGACCGCGGCCTCATCGCCGAGCACCACGATGCGCTTCATATCCGGCCAGAGAGGCAAGGCGTGCGCCAGCGTCCTGCCCCCCGGAAATGAGCGTCGCGCTGAGCGGGCTGCGTTCGAAATGAAATGACTCACTTCAGGAAGAAAGGCGCATCATGCGATCGTGGCCTTGCGAATCGGCGCTCGCATGCGAGCACTCGGCCGAGACGCGGGCGCGGGGTCATCCGTCGCGTTGTCAGCATGGAGACGTAAGTGGCGCTCCGCGAACACGATGCTCGTCGGCGCCACGCCTCTCGAGCCTCGACGGGGAGCTGCTGGGAGAATCGTGCGCGAGCTGGCGGGGTCGGAGCGATCTCGACGGCGCGATGGCCGAGTACATGCTGGTACCACCGTGATTAGATGCGCCGCCACCCCAGCCCCTCGTGGTCCGGTGGCGACGGTCCCGAGGCGACTCGCGCCAGCCATCATGAGGACTACGTGTTTGGAAGGAGTGTGTCCGATGGGAGAAAGAGACCAGTCGGCCGGCCGAACGGCCCTGCCGGCCTCGTTGCCGCGTTCGGTGAAGCTCACGCGCGACCGAACCAACGAAGTTCCGCCGCCGGCGCATGTCCGCGTGCTGGGGGCACGGATCGACGACGAAGAACGCGACGACATCGCCCGAAGGCTCGGGATGAAGCTTGGAAAGTTCGCGGCCTCCATCGAGCGGGTCACGGTTCGTCTGTCAGATGCGAACGGGCCCAAAGGAGGTCGCGATCAGGTCTGTCAGATCAAAGTCGTGCTGAGCGGGCTTCCGAGCGTTGTCGTGGAAGGGCGTGACTCCGCCTACCAGCGGGCGCTCGATCGCGCCATGAATTCGGCGAAGCTCGCCGTGGGCCGGAGCTTGGGGCGTCGCAGGTTGAAGCCGCTGCATCATCGGGCTTCGTAGTCCCGGACGGCGCGTGTCCCGGACACAGTCAGCCCGGCTGTGTGAATTACCGGGACATCCAGTGCCACTCCGATCTCTCCTCTGAATGCTCATGCGTGGGTTGCGTCTACGGTCTGTGATCTGGGCACTGGTCGTCATTGGCATCGCCGTCGTCGCAGGCCTCTGGATGCTCGTCCGCCACGGACTCGTGTCGGACCGCCCCCCAAGTCGACTCGAGACGGCGATGGCGCGACGCCTGGTTGTCCTTTCGATCCCTGCGTCGGCGCGGGAGCTGAAGAATCCCTATGCGACTGATCCTCTGGCGTGGCGCGAAGGCGCGGAGCATTTTCAGGAGCACTGCGCCGTGTGCCACGGACGGGTGGGGCGCGGCGACAGCGATATCGCAAAAAAGATGTTCCCGCCGGTTCCCGATTTCGCCGATCCCGGAATTCAACAAATGAGTGACGGCGCACTGTTCGCGATCATTCAGAACGGCGTGCGCTGGACCGGAATGCCAGCCTTCCGTCAGGAGCACACCGCCGACGAGACGTGGAAGCTCGTGGCGTTCGTGCGCCGCGTGCCTGCCCTCAGGCCCGGCGAGTACCCCGAGCCGCACGCCGAATCCGAACACGCCGCGCAGACGGGCGGTGATCAGTCGTCGGCCGTCGCGATGGACGGCACGTCCTTTGTGCCTGCGGAACTACACGTGCCCGTCGGGGAGACAGTGACGTGGACGAACAAAGATCCGTTTCCACACGATGTGAGCGCGTCCGCGGCGCATCTGCATTCGCCAGAAATCCCACCGGACGGGACATGGTCCTTCACTCCAAACACGGTCGGGCGAGTGGAGTACATCTGTACGCTGCACCCTGGAATGAAGGGTGTTTTGATCGTTGAACCCAAGGCCACGAGGAGGAGCAGGAAATGAATATCACGAGACTGTTATTGATGGGGACGCTGATCGGCCCGGGCGTGTCCGCGAATGTCCAGAGTCCGAACGATGCGCAGATCGCCGCGATCGTCGTGACGGCGAATCAGGTCGACATTGACGCGGGGCACGTCGCCGAGATGAAGGCGCATGACCCTCAGGTCAAGGCATACGGGAAGCAGATGGTCACCGACCACACAGGCGTGAACAAACAGGCGACGGAGCTGGTGACGAAGCTTGGCGTGAAGCCGGAAGACAACGCGACCGCGCAGAGCCTGAAATCCGGAGGGGAGGAGAACGTCAAGCACCTCCGCACGCTGACTGGGTCGGCGTTCGACAAGGCCTACATCGACCATGAAGTGGCCTATCATCAGCAGGTGCTCGACGCGCTGGACAAGACGCTGATCCCCAGTGCCCAGAACGCGGAACTGAAGGCGCTGCTCGTCAAGGTCAGGCCCGCGTTTGCCGCTCACCTGGAGCACGCGAAACAGCTGCAGAATACGCTTGGCGGGACTTCGAAGACGCCAGGGCACACCAGCCACCTGGACTGAAGCCGTCCGCGATTGCGCACGGCAGAATGCAATTGCCTGATTCACTCTGAAACGCATGACCGCGCGGTCCGGCGCGGCGGAGCGGATCCGGCATTGCATTGACATGAAGAGCACATTGCCGGACTCTCACGAAATGAAGACGCACATCCGCCGGAATGTTCAACGCAACGGCGAAGGCACACCAGTCGGCATGGACGTGTCTCCCCAGGATCGCGACATCGATCGCATTCTCGCCGACTCCTTTCCCGCGAGCGACCCTCCGCCGTGGACCTTGGGAGTGGCCCAGCCCATGACGAGCGCTCCAGGAGAGCCGGACGCCGACGCGGACTTGCATCGCGTCGATCGCCCAGGCAGCTCGATGAACGAATGAGGACCGTCGTTCACGCGTGGGGCAGTGCCTACGCTCGAACGTCGAGGAACAGGCCTAACGCGCCGCGGCGCTGCGCCAGCGAGCGCTCACGCTGATCGATCGCTTCCCGAGCCTCTTCACAGTCCTTGCAGCGCACGGCGAACGGGAGCGCCAGCAGGCGCGCCTCGGCGATCTCGCGCCCACACTGATCGCAGTCACCGTAGGTGTCTTTCTCGAGTCTTCGCAGAGCGGCGTCGATTTGGTTCAGCGTCTCTGTCTTCATCTGCAGCAGCGCGAACTCGATGTCGTCCTGGACGTCGACCTCCGAGCTCTCGCCCGAGTCGAGCACCTCGCGTCTTCGTCGGGTGTCTGCCCGCGTGTCACGGATCCTCCCCTGGACGGCCATCGCCAGCACTCTGCGCCGATCCTCGAGCATCCTTGCGAGCTGGTGTTTGCGGCTTTCGTTCGTGCGACCCTTGATGTCCGGCTCTTCGGCCATGATGCGACTCCTTATCGGTGCCCACAACGGGCTGACCGTCACTCTCATGCGGGCGCACTGGCAACTGTGAGGCCATCTTCTTCCTTCCGTCGCGAGCGACTCGCGCGCTGTCCTCCACGGAGTGATCCCTGACGGACGCAAACCGCCGGTTGGTCTGCAGGTTTCATCGCGAACGGTTCATATCCAATCTGAAACGGTCGGAGATCATGATTGACGAATGATTGCCGGCTCGGCACCGTGCAAATCGAAAGCAAGTCTTTCGTTTTGAATGTCCGGCACGCTTTCGCGCCGCTGCCGTGAGCGCCGCTCGATCCTCGATACGGCGCGGTAAAACACGCAAATGAACTGACCGACGCATGCTTCTCGCGGCGGCTCGAGGCTTGCGCTGACAGTACGCATGGCGTTCCTGGTTCCGGCGAAGTTAACCCGGGTGGTTGCAGTCGCGTTGCCTCTCAGTCTGTGCGGCGTTGCCGCCGCGCCGATTGTGGCAACTCCGGAGAGCGGGCCCGCCGATTTCTCCCGCGCAGCCCTCGATCGCCGGGCGCCGATCGTGGCGGAACGGTCGTACACGCTGAAAGCGGGCGTGCGGTTGCTGCTGTTCTGGGTACGGCGCGACCACGTCGGCTCCGGCCGGCTGACGTGGCGAGCAAGCGGTGAAGCTCACCGCGTGCTCGAATTCCTGGTGGGCTCCGATCCCGAACGGGCGCCCCGGCACATCAATCGCTGGGGATTTATCGCCGAAGAGGTGCATTCCTCGGACGCCGATCTGCTCGGCATCATGTCGAAGTCCGATGAAGAGTCGGTCGATGACGCGAAGTCAAAAACCGCGGCAGATCGTGACAGCAGCAGCCATTCGTATCGTGGGATTCGGACGACGATTCGCCAGGGCGTCGCGTCCGGCGGCGTCTTTCGGTTTCTCAGCACGAAACCACTGACGTATCGAGATCTCGACACGCTCCTTGGCACGATCCAGACCGATGTGGACGCGCCCGGGACCGTGAGAGTGCCGAGCGGCACGAGACCGGGGTTTCTGTTCGCCGTCGAGGACTTGATCGTCAGCACGCTCGACGAGTGCCGGGCGGGACTGCGTTCGCAGCCGCCCGCTCTCCCATACGTCTACAACAACACGTTTTACACGCTGCGGCTGCGCGATTGCGACTTCGAGCCCCGGCGCGATGTCGGAGAGCGGACGTACTCGGACGTGATTCGCGCCCAACTGGAGACCAGGAACACAGCGACGGGCAACCGAACGTCGTTCCGGCTCGAGTACGGCGCCGCGGGCGATCTGCGGGCCGTGCCATTGCGCATCGTGTTCCGCCCCAAATGGTGGTTCGAAGCCGAGTTGCTGCTGGACGAGCAGGGCGGCACTGGCGCGCCGCGCCGATAGGAGGAGCCGAACGTGTTGGCACTGATTGTTGGAAGCTCGAGCAGGAACGAGGAGCGGAGAGCCGTCGATCGGTCCTTCATGATCGGCGGCCTGTCGCTCGCCGAGCGCGCCGTTCTCGCCGCACAGCGAGCCGGCGTCCCGCGCAGCGTGGTGGTCGGCGCCCGCGATCCGGACGGATCGATGACCACACGGTTGCGCGCGCGCGGCGCGGACGTCACCTTCATGGACTGGGCCTCGACCCGACACCTCGATCGATCCGGCGGCCTGCTGGTGATCGACGACGGCGTGCTCGTCGAGCCCCGCGCGATCGGGAAGCTGCTCGACGCCTACGGAACAAAGGAGGTTCCCTCTGTGCTGATGGCTGTCGGACACGCCGGAGACCCTGATCTCGCGGTCGTGCCCGCGAGCGCCGCCGACGTCCTTATGGGCGCGGCATCCGCGCAGGAGTTCAAGGCGCGACTCGCGTTCTTGAGATCTTCGGACGAGGTCTCGGTCGCCCCGTTCTTCTGCAAGCGCCTCCAACCCGGCAGCGATCCCGAGGCAGTCGAGACCGACTACATCCAGCACCAGAACGGACGCGAGAGCTTCTTCACGAAAAAGATTCGGAAATTCTCGGTTCCCCTGAGCCGGGTGCTGGCGCGGCGAGGCGTCGCACCAAATCTGGTGACGTTCATCGGGCTGCTTCTCGCGGTCGGCGCGGCGATGGCGGTGAGCGTGGACGTGTACCTCGTATCGCTGCTCGGCGCGCTTCTCTACTACGCCAGCATGATCCTCGACTGCAGTGATGGGGAAGTGGCACGGTTGACGTTTCGCGATTCCCGCTTCGGCGCCTGGTTCGAGACCGCCGTGGACTACGTGACGTATTTTCTGCTGCTCGGAGGACTGGTACTCGCCAGCCGATCGCGCGGCAACGGCGCCCTCGATCTCGATGCGGCCATCGTCGCGCTTGCCGGCAGCCTCATCGTCGTCGCGGTCGCCGGATATCTGCGGCAACGCGTCGCCGGGAAGGATCCAGGACAGTTCGACTCTGCGTCGGCGGCGGCGCTCAGATCCTCGACGCCGTTCCATCGTTTCGCCCGATGGGGCCGGCAGTGGATCAAGCGAAGCACGGTGGCCCATCTCGTGGTGGCGTTCGCAATCGTCGATCAATTGTGGATTTTGATTTACCTCTGGGCATTCGGCGCCGTCGTGGCATCCGGCGTCATCCTCGCCGTCGAGCCGTTCGTGGTTCGTCGCGTGAGGGTCGCTGCACCTGGGGCGCGGGCATGACCCACGTGGACGACAGCGTCGCGACACGGAGGCCGCGAATCGCCGTCCCCCCGGCACGCGCCATCGTTCTCGCGGCGGGCCGGGGCAGCCGGCTGAGGCCCTACACGGACGATCGGCCGAAATGCCTGATCGAGATCGATGGCCGCACGCTGATCGACGCACAGATCGATGCGCTGGCCGACTGCGGCGTGACCGACGTCGTCGCTGTCGTCGGCTACCGAAGCGATGTCGTACGCCGGGCCGTGGGCGGTCGCGTGCGGTTCATCGAGAATCCACGCTACGCCGAGACGAACAGCCTGTACTCGTTATGGCTCGCGGCCAAGGAGCTCTGCGAGGGCGCGCTGGTGATCAACTCGGACGTGCTCGCCGCTCCACTCCTCTTCGAGCGGCTTTGCCGGAGCGGGGCGGCCGACGCCGTCCTCGTCGATCGCGATCAGGTGTGCGGCGTCGAGGAGATGCGCGTCACGATCCGCAACGGACTCGTCGTGGATTTCGGCAAGAATCTGCCGGCCGTCTGTTGCCACGGCGAGAACGTCGGGATGGTCAAGTTCGGGGTTGAAGGCGCGCGACAGCTTCGCCGGACCCTCACCGATCTCGTCCACGATGGGCATGAGAACGACTGGGCGCCGTTCGCGTTCCGGGAGCTCGCGCGGACGTGGCCGCTCCACGCGATCGCGACCGACGGCTGCCCGTGGATCGAGATCGACGATCCGCGGGATTTGGAACGCGCGCGCCGGACCGTTGCCCCTGCGATTCTCGCGTTCGACAAACCGCTCCGCGTCTGATGCAGAAGTGGCTCTCCTCGCCCCGAGCTCGACAGCGCCTCGGGCGATGGATGACGCCGTTCGCCGCCTTGGGCGGGTTGGCGCTGCTCGGGTACGCCGTCGTGGACGTCGGGGTCGATCAGATCCTTCAGACGGTCGGTGTGCTCGGACCGATTCTGCCGATCGTTCTCGCCATCACCTTTTTCAAGTATCCGCTGCAGGCGGCCGCCTGGCGCCTGGCGCTGAAGCCCGATATGCGCCCGCGATGGACGCCGTCGATCGCCGCTACGCTCAGTGGCGACGCGCTCGGATACCTCACGTGGGCGGGTCCACTCACCGGCGAGCCGCTGAAGGCCTACCTCATGCGAGACCTGGTGCCGGTGGCGGTTGGAGTCACGGCCGGAGCCGCCGAGCGCTTGCTGTACAACGTGACGGCGGCAGGGATCATCATGATCGCGGCTGCACTCGCGTTTCCTCATCTTGGATTCGGCCGAGGTCACAGCGCCGGGGTCTTCGTTGCGCTTCTGGCGGTCCCAACTTGTGGTGGCCTCGCGTGGTGGGTCCGGTCACGTCGCGGACATGCTGCGCCGGCTTCAGCGGCTTCTCCCCGATCGCGGGGCGTGATTGCTTCGGTGGCGCACGACCTGTGGCGCGAGCGACCTGCGGCGCTCGCCGCCATCCTGGCGATCGAGCTTGCCCAGCAGGCGTTCCTGATGTGCGAAGCGTACGTGATGTTGACGGCGCTCGGGGCCGAACCAGGGCTGCGGACGGTGGCGATCTTCGAGGGCGTCACGAAAGCCGTCAACTCGATTGGAGGGATCGTCCCGGGACGGCTCGGCATCGCCGAGGGAGGCACGGCGCTCGCCGCCGGTGCGCTCGGTCTCGGCGCCCGCTACGGAATGGGTCTCGCGATCATGCGGCGTGTCCGCGCCGTCGCCTGGGGAGCCGTGGGGCTTCTCTTGCTGTGGTATCGCGAATATCACGCACGCAAGAGGACGGCGCCGTCAGCCCAGCACGTCGGACACGGTTGACCTCCCGGCGATCTCAGACCAACTACCGCGTCGGCACATCGAAGCGGGGAACCCTGATCGTCGCCTGGAGTGGGTAGTGATCGGAGGCCTCCCGGTGATGAAAGACGCCGCCGGCGCGGTAAGCAAGGTGCTTGACGAAAATCCAGTCGAGTGGGTGCGGATGACGCATCGCCGTCTTACGCGAGTCGCTCGCGTGTCCGAGCGCATCGGCGAATCCCTGACTCAGGATGGATTGCACGACCGGCGAGCGCAGCGCCGGCCCGGTATTGAGATCGCCGGCCAGGATCACGGGCGCCGCGGCACCGTGCAGGCGAACGTAATCAGCCAGCATCTCGTTCACCTGACGTGCGCGGAACCGGTCGTTGCGGGCGCTTTCGATGTGCGCGTTGTAGACGACCACCCCGCAGGACCGGGCGCAGAGAACGATGCGGCCGCCCCGTCGAGGTTGAAAGGGGTCGAGCCTCCAGCGCAGGCTCGCCTGGCTCTTGAACCCGAGCACCGAGGCGTCACTGATGGGATAGCGGCTCAGGATGCACTGCCCGGTCAGCGCCGGTCGGCCGCCTCGCCCTTCGCCGATCTCCTGAAATTCCCCGGCGAACACCCAGTTCATGTCGAGCGCTTCAGCGAGGTCGTGGGCGATTTCGCGGTCGCCGCTGCGGCGGCACATCCAGTCCACCTCCTGCAGTGCGTGCACATCCGCATCAAGGGCCGCAAGGACGTTGAGCACGTCGTCGAACTGCGTGCCGCGCGCGATGTTCCACGACACGACGCGGATTTCCTGCGGCGGTGATCCCGGCGGCTCGATCTGTGTCCGATTCCCGACGACGCGATGGATCTCGGAGTCGTCGAGAAAGGGCTCAGACCCGCAACCCACTCGAGACAACAAACCGCGAAGCACTCGTGATGCTGCCATATCGGTCGATCTGAAAATCTCACCGACCTCAGGCGGCGAGTCTCGCGCGTAACGTCCGTTCCCTCCAGCGCTTGTAACACGCGACAGCCGCGCTGGCGGGCCCGGCATGCTGTTCAAAGCCGGTCTGATTCAACCCCGGCACTCTGGTGGCGTGAGTCGCGAGTGTCGTAGCACGTTGTGCGCCAGAGCGTGTCCGGTTCATCGAAGGCACCTCGAAAGCCGAGCAAGTGACGAGTTAGCCAGGGCAGCGGTTCGGATATCCCACGCGGGATAACAAATGAACCATTGTCCGCAATCGGAGCGGGCTGGAAAATCCCACGATGCGGCCGTCACGTCACTGCGTGACGCGACGCCGGCCTTTCGTGGGGGGGCGCATGAATATCTCGCGACGGTCCTTCATTCAGTCTACGGTCGCCGGCGGGGCGGCGCTCTCGGCGTTCGGCTTCGACGTCACGCCGGTCCAGGCGCAGGCGAAGACGCTGAAAATCGCCCACACCACCGAGACTCGCAGCACCTGCCCGTATTGCGCCGTGAGTTGCGGGGTGATCATCCACACGCTCGGCGACAAGGCCAAAAACGTCGTTCCGCAAGTGGTGCACGTCGAAGGGGATCCAGATCACCCCATCAATCGCGGGACGCTCTGTCCGAAAGGCGCGTCGCTCGAGCAGGAAATCGTGAGCGCTCGGCGCCTCCTCAAGCCTCAAGTCCGGAGGCCTGGCTTAGATCACTGGGAAGACATCGCCTGGGATCAGGCCCTCGATGAGATCGCGCGGCGCGTCAAGCAAACGCGCGATGCCACATTCGTCGTAAAGGACGGCAACGGCCGGACCGTCAATCGCTGCGAAGGCATCGCCTTCACGGGCGGCTGCACCGACACCAACGAATTCAACTACCTCGTCGTGAAGACGATGCGCAGCCTCGGGGTCTGCTATATCGAAAATCAGGCCCGGGTTTGACACGGTCCGACGGTCTCCAGTTTGGGGCCCACGTTCGGACGCGGCGCGATGACCAACGGCTGGATCGACATCAAGAACACCGACATGATGTTGATCATGGGTGGCAATCCAGCAGAATGCCACCCGTGCGGC
>Ga0105240_10012848_pt1 | contig 11537 bp, 7 predicted proteins | sample KBSC54metaG_FD_80426 | JGI IMG/M metagenome (GOLD analysis project Ga0105240, IMG submission 80426) | Corn rhizosphere microbial communities from Kellogg Biological Station, Michigan, USA - KBS C5-4 metaG | ecosystem: Host-associated > Plants > Roots > Rhizosphere > Soil | place: Michigan, USA...
ATTCGCGGCGAATCCGCTGCGCCTGCGGCAATACCTCGACAACCTTTACATGCTGCGCGTTCTCGCCGCGGACGCGCGCGCGCAGGGACTCGAAAAGGATCCCGTGCTGGCGCGCCAGGTCGCGCTGCAGGTGGACCGAATGCTCGCGCAGGCGCGCGTCGATCGCATCGAAGCGGCTGCCGCGGCCGATTTCGACCGGAACACTGAAAGCTACGTTGCAAGGGCGCGCGAGCTGTACCTCGTGAATCGCGACCAATACGCGGTTCCCGAACGCGTGCGCGCGGCGCACATCCTGATCAAGGTAGTCGACGGCAACCGGGACGCCGCGCTGCATAAAGCGGAGGAGATTCGCGCGCAAGCCGAGGCACCAGGCGCCGACTTCGCGAAACTCGCGCGCGAATTCTCGGACGATCCCAAGGCCGCGACCAACGGCGGCGAACTCGGCTATTTCGCGGCGAGCGCGATGGACCCCGCGTTCGCCGCGGCGGCGTTCGCTTTGCAAAGACCGGGTGACATCAGTGCGCCCGTCCTGTCAAAATTCGGCTATCACATCATTCGTCTCGAGGACCGCCGTCCGGCGACCATTCGCACGTTTGACGAAATGAAGCCCGAACTGCTCGCACAACTCAAGAAGAAGGCGGTGGACGATGCGCGCGCATCGGCACAGCGTCAGATTTTCTCCGATCCCACGCTCAAGGTGAACGCCGCGCTCATCGAGCAGATCAATTCGGAAGCGGCGGCGGCAAGCGCGTCCGAAACTGCGGCCCACGCCCAATCTTCGTCCGGCGCACCGAAATGACATCCGATCGCCTGCGGGACATCCACGGCTGATCGGCGTCTTGTTTTCATCCCCCGACAGCGAACCGATATCCGCTTGCACGGTGTGCGGAGGTACGGCGTTCGCGCTGGTGGACGTGCTCGGTGACGCGCTCGTCCAGCAGTGGCGTCTCGATGCCTGCGAGGCACGCTACATCAGGCGGCAGCAGGGATTTCATTGCACGGCATGTCGCAGCACGATGCGGTGCATGGTACTTGCCATCGCGATTCACCGGCTGTTCGGGTGGGGCGGTACGTTCGACGCATTCGTTCGCGGCGACGAGGCGAGAATGCTCGATACGCTGGAAATCAACGAAGCCGGCGGACTGTCCGCGGCGTTCGCGAAGCTGCCGAGGCATCGCATCGTCCGGTACCCGGAGGTCGACATGCTTTCGCTGCCGTTCGGCGACGCCGAGTTCGATCTCGTCGTGCACTCGGATACGCTCGAGCACGTTCGCGATCCGGTGGCGGGACTTGCGGAATGCCGGCGCGTGCTTCGTCCGGGCGGCGCGTGCGCGTTTACGGTGCCCATGCTCGTGGGACGCCTGACGCGCGATCGCACCGGCTTGCCGGAGAGCTTTCACGGCACACCGGCCGATGGCCGCGGGTACCTGACCTATACCGAGTTCGGCGCGGACGCCTGGCGTTTCACCGTGGCTGCCGGATTCAGCGAATGCAGGATCGTCGCACTCGATTCGCCGACGGCGCATGCGTTCGTCGCGATTCGCTGAAGCGATTTCGCGTGGCGGCTGATTAAGGCGCTCACGGCATTCGACCCCGAAGTTGGTAAGATGCACGTTGCCCCGCTTTCGGACTGGCGCGCCGGCGGCTCCGGCCGCCAACGCTCCGCAATACGCGATGACATCCCCCCAGCCGAAGCATATCTATTCGCTGCATTTTGACATCGTCCACGGCTGTCAACTGCGCTGCGTCGGCTGTCCTAACTCCACGCTCGAACCGAAAATTCATCGCATCGCGGTCGACGACTTCGCGCGCTGTCTTGCGAACATCGATGTCGAGCGGGTTCACACGCTGCGGCTCTTCAACTACGGCGAGCCGTTGCTGCACCGGCAACTGGCGGCGATCGTTGCAGAGATTCCGAAGCAGGCGTGGAAGGCGTCGGTCGTCGAGATCAGTACCAATGCCCAATGGGTCGATTGGGACGAGTTCGAGAAAATGCTCCAGCAGGAAGTCGTCACGAAACTGGTTGTCAGTTGCGACGGTGACGGCACGCCGGAGCAATACGAGCGCCTGAGGCCGCCGTCGAAATGGCAGAAGCTGATCGAATTTCTGGAGCGCGCGGCGCAACTGCGCGACCGCTGGGCACCGGCGACCCAGCTTTGGACCAGGACAGTGGTTCGCTCCAGGGACGATATGCGACGCTGGGAATCGGTACTGGTGCCGCGCGGTTGGACTCCTGAATTCAGGCGCTGGATGGCGTTGCCGGACGCGCAAACCAACATGACCGGACGCGCCGTCGTCGTGCCGAAGGGCGCTTGCGTGTTCCTGGCGAAGGCTGCCGAATTCACGGCGCATCCGTGGTTCGGTGAAATCAACCTGCTCTATGTCGACGCGGACGGCACCGTGGTTCCGTGTTGCGCGCATCCTCGGGCGGGTGTGCTCGGCAACCTGATGACGGAAAAATACAGCGCTATCCTGAACGGCCAGGCGCGTCGCGACATGCGTGACAGGATGGAGCGAAACCGGGCGGGAATGCCGGTCTGCAGCAATTGCGACGTCGGTCCCGTAGGCAACGAAGGGTCTTCGTTCTGGAGCGCGATAACCTATTGGAGTCCGAACAAGAACGAATTGCCGGAGCGCGAAGCGCCAGCGGTCGCCGCGACCATTCTGTAACGTATCCAGTTGCGCGCATCATCTCCCGTCGCGGTGCCGGTCGCGCAAGCGGATATCGCGATGCGGCGCAACGTCGCGCTGTTCAGAAATTTCTTCAAACGCGAGCTCAGCACGCGTTATCTCGGCAGTGCTACCGGGCTCGCGTGGGCGCTTCTTCATCCGCTGGTGCTGCTCGCGGTCTACTACTTCGTCTTCACCCAGATTTTCCACGCGGCCGGCTTCCGCGGCAGCAACTTCCTGACGTTCGTCGCAGTCGCCCTTTGGCCATGGCTCGCTGCACAGGAAGGGCTGCAGCGTGCGGCGACGGTTCTCTCAGGCTACTCGGGCCTCATCCGGAAAGTCGCGTTTCCGCATGAAATCGTCGTCTATGCGAGCGTCGCGGCCACGCTTGCGCTTCAGTTTGCCGGGTACCTGGCCGTGTTGCTGGCGCTTGCGCTATTCGGCGAACCGTTGCACTTCGAAGGCTTGCTGCTTGCCGTGCCCCTGTGGATCGTGATGGCAATCGCCGTCACGGGCGTAGCGCTGGCGCTCGCGGCGCTGCAGGTATTCGTTCGCGACGTCGAGCACGTATTGATGCCCGTGCTGATGATCGTCATGTATCTGACGCCCATACTGTACCCCCGCACGCTGGTTCCCGAAACGGTGCGTCCATGGATTGCCGCCAATCCGTTCGCCTGGCTCGTGGACCGCTTGCGCGAAGCCTTGCTCGATGGCCGATTGACGCCAACCTGGAACGACGCCGCCGCGGCGGTCACCGCCGTCCTGCTGCTGCTCGCCGGACGGTGGTTGTTCCGGCGTCTGTCGCCGCATTTCGAGGACTTCATTTGAATTCCGGTCCCATCGCCGAACATTCGCTCGACCACGAACCGCTCCTGAAACTCGAGGGCGTCGGCAAGGACTACGCGAAGCTCGAGTCCCGAGGCGGCAGGCTGCGGCTCGTTTGCAGTCTGCTGCGGGGCCGCGGCGCGGCGCACGTCTTTCGCGCGCTCGACGGTGTCGGCCTGGAGCTTCGACGCGGGGAATCGCTCGGAGTGATCGGCGAGAACGGCGCCGGCAAGTCGACGTTGCTCAAGATCGTCGCAGGGGTGATAAGGCCGACGCGCGGGACGCTCCACGTTCGAGGACGTGTCGGCGCATTGCTCGAGCTGGGGTCCGGGTTTCACCCGGAATACTCGGGGCTCGCCAACATCGAGCTCGCATCGGCGTTGTTCGGCCTCACCGCCGACGAGCTCGCGGCCAGGCGCGAGGAGATCATCGCCTTTGCCGACATCGGGGAGCACATTCACGAGCCGATCAAGCATTATTCATCGGGAATGGTGGTACGGCTCGGCTTTGCGGTCGCGACGGCATTGACGCCCGATATCCTGATCACCGACGAAGTGCTCGCGGTCGGCGACGAGTCGTTTCAGAAGAAATGCATCGCATGGATCGAGCGCTACCTCGCGCAGGGCGGCACGCTGCTGCTGTGTTCGCACAGCATGTACCACATCCAGAAGCTGACGCGCCACGCGATCTGGCTTCGCGAAGGCCGTCTCGAGCGGCAAGGGCCATCGGCGGAGGTTGCCCAGGCGTACATAACGTTCAACGAAGAAAAGAGCGCGCGCGGCAAACAGCCGATGTCGCTCGAGCAGGCCGCCGCGGCGCATTTTTATGCAATCCAGTCGTTCGAATTGACACCGGGCAAGGCCTTGCCACACGGCGCGGACCTGAAACTCGCCGGCGAAGCTTATTCGCCGGACGGCAGAGCGCCGGTCATCATGATCGGCGTCGGCCGCGTCGATGGGACCGCCGTCTATGCGGTTGCGACCGATATGGACGGCGTATTGCCGTATCGCGTCTCCGAAAATCGCTTCGCATTCGAGCTGACATTGCCTCGCGTGGCGCTGCTCCCCGGTAAATACCTGCTGCGAGCGCATGCGCTCGACCCGGAAGGCGTGCGACTTTTCGACACCGTCGAACGGCCGCTCCAGGTGACCGGGGAAACACGCGAACTGGGGTTCGTACGGCTCGAACATCGATGGGAAATGCATACGTCGCGCATCCGGGCGGAGATGCCGGTCGAATGATGGCCGAGATCAGCACGCCTGCCCTCGAATTCACCGGTGAACGCTATGTGCCGGGCGTGCCCGGCGAGATTGCCCACGAGCATTGGCATCGTTACGCGTTCGCGCGGCGTTTCGTTCGCGCACGGCGCGTGCTCGACATCGCGTGCGGCGAAGGCTACGGCAGCGCGCTGCTGGCCGGAGCCGCGGCGCACGTTATCGGAATCGATATCGACACGCCGGCACTCGCGCACGCCCGCGTTGTTTACGCTGACCGCCCCAACCTGACGTTCGTCCAGGCGTCAGCGGCCACGGTGCCGCTGCGTGACGCGAGCGTCGACGTCGTCGTGTCGTTTGAAACGATCGAGCACATCCGCGCCGAGGATCAGCCGCGGATGCTTGCGGAGTTCGCGCGTGTGCTCGTGCCCGATGGCTTGCTGATCATTTCGTCGCCGAATCGTCCCCAATACAGCGAGGCGCGCGAGTATGTCAACCCGTTTCACCTGAGCGAACTGGATCGCGGCGAATTCGCGAAGCTGCTCGACCCGCACTTTCCTGCGCAGCGATGGCATCGACAGCGCCGCTATCTCGGTTCCGCCTTGTGGGCCGAGAATCCGGACGCGAATTTCGAGGCGCTTTGCGGTACGCGTGCATCCGCGGCCGCCGCCGAGCTTCCGCCCGCAATGTACTTCGTCGTCCTGGCGGCGCGTACTGTCGCGGGCATGCCGGAAGCCGTTCCGTCGTTGTCGCTGTTCACGGACCAGGACGATGCCGAGCTTGCGCGCATCGATCACGAGGCACGCGAGGTGCTGCGGCTCGATGCGCTGCTGATCGCCCGCGACGCGGAGCTTCGGCGCCAGCACGCGATGCGGGATGAACTGATCGCGAGCCAGAAGCAGCGCGAAGAAGAAGCCAACCGGCTGAGCGCCGAATGCGAGCGCCTCGCCCGCGAAATCGCAAGCCAGGAGCGGATCGCTGCGTACCGTGAAAGCGTTCACTGGTGGTTGAAGCTTCCCTTGGTGCGCGCGCGGCGGCTGTGGAAAAGGATTCGCCTGGCATGAGTCGAGCGGCGACAGCTCGCGCCGGCGCTGTCGATATCATCGTTCCCGTTTTCAATGCGCCGGACGACCTGCGGCGCTGCATCGACAGCGTCCTGACCTGTACCCAGGGGGACTACCGTCTGATCGTCATCGATGACGCATCGGAGGACCCTGGTGTCGCCGGGGTTTTCCGCGAGCTTGCCGAGCGCCGCGACGATCGCATCGCGCTGCAACGCAACCAGCACAATTCGGGTTTCACCGCCACGGCGAACCGCGGCATCGCGCTATCCGAGTCGGACATCGTGTTGCTGAATTCGGACACGATCGTCACGGCAGGATGGCTCGACGCGTTGCGCCGCTGCGCCGCTTCCGATCCGCGGATTGCGACGGTCACGCCTTTCTCGAACAACGCCGAGATCTGTTCCTTCCCGGCGTTCTGCACGAACAACCGGTGGCTACCGGGTACGGACCCGGAACCGGTGCGCGCCGCGCTGTGCGATTCAGCGGTTCCGACGTATCCCGACCTGCCGACCGGCGTCGGATTTTGCATGTTCATGCGCCGCGCCGCCATCACTTCGGTGGGCGCCTTCGATCCGGCATTCGGAGCCGGTTACGGCGAGGAAAACGACTTCTGTCTCCGTGCCGCGCACGCCGGGTGGCGCAACGTTCTGGCGGACGACGCGTTTGTCGTGCACGTGGGCGCGCGCTCGTTCGCCGAGCGCAAGGAGGAACTGTCCCGCAACAACATGAAGGTGCTGCTCGAACGCCATCCTCATTATCTCGAGATGGTGGGTGAATACATTCGTCTGGATCCGTTGCGCCCTCTTCGCGAGGCCGCCAGCGCGCGGCAAGCCGCCCGCGGGACGCTCCGTGGCGTGCTGCACGTCATCCATCATCACGGCGGCGGCACGGAAACGCACGTGCGCGCCCTCATCGGCGCGTCGCGTCATCGTTGGCGCCACTATCTCGCCATCGCGGTCGGTGATCGATGGCAAGTCGAGGAACACCGAAATGACGGCCGGATCGTCGCATTCAGCCTTTCGCGCGCAACCGGTGAAGCATGGAAGGATTTCGTGTCGGCGCTATGCGGCACGTTCGGCGTCTCGCTCATTCACGTTCACAACATTTCGGGATGCCGCGATGGCCTGCACGAAGCCTTGGCCGATTCCGCAATCCCGTTCGGCTATACCGTCCACGACTTGAACTTTGCCTGTCCGACGATCACCTTTCTCGACGCCGATGGCCATTTCTGTGGAGGCGAGACGGACGTGCAAATCTGCCGGCGTTGTCTGGACGCACAACCGGCGCATGTCGACACCGATATCGAGTCATGGCGCCATTCGCACGCAAAGCTCGTTGCGGGGGCCTCGTTCGTCGTAGCACCTTCACGCTGGGCGGCATCGATGGTGCAGCGATACTTCGAGCGACGCGATATCCGCGTGATCCCGCATGGCAGTTCGGCGCCGCCCACGTTTCGCGCGCCGGGAACGCGAACCGGCGTGCTCATGCCACCGGACGGTGCACCGGTCGTGGCGGTTCTTGGCGCCGTGGGACCGGACAAAGGTGCGCGCCGCGTCGAACGGCTGACCGAGCTTGCGCGCAAGCTCGATAGCCGGGTGCGTCTGGTCGTCATCGGCTATCTCGACGTGGAGCGCGGCGCCTGGCAGTCCGACGATGCGCGCCTGACGGTTCACGGCCGCTACGATTCGCGAGATTTGCCGGAGCTCCTCAGCCATTATCAAGTACGCTTTGTGCTGTTTCCCTCGGCGGGTCCCGAAACGTTCAGCTACACGCTATCGGAGGCATGGCGCGCGGGATTCCCGGCGCTGGTCCCCCCCATTGGCGCACTCGCGGAGCGCGTGTCGCAATCCGGCGCCGGCTGGGTGATGACGGCCGACGAATGGAATGACGAAGAACGAATGTTGGCGCGCATCCTTTCGCTCGCCGGCGACGACGCCGCGGAAATTCGCGCGGACGCTGCGGCGCGTGCACGGGCCGCCCAGCATGCATCGCCCGGCGACATGGCCGAGGCGACGCTGGCGCTTTACGAGGCAGCCGTCGTTCATCGGTCGTCGACCCCCACATTCGAACTCGCTCGGGAGCGCGTCCGCGATGCACTCGGCTACCATCCCTGGATGCCACCGGGTGTGGCGCAGCCATCCGATCGCGAGGCTGCGTTCGGCTCGACCAGCGCATCGGGTAATAATCTATGGCAGCGAGTAGCGAGGCGGGCGCTCGCAATTCGCCGAACCCCGGTAGGTCGGGTCCTTTACCGGATGACGCCGACGCCGGTAATCAATGCGCTGAAAGCTCGCCTCGATTGAGCGTCGACGGCTACGCGGAGTGGCTCGCGCGCGGCCGCGCTCATCGGCGTGCGAGCCGTCCGATAGACGCCCTTGTCTGCTTTCGCCGAGCACTTCGCGAACACGCATCCGGCGTCGATGCGCGCTTGCATCTCGCCGAAATTGCATGGGATCTGGGCCGGCACGCGGACGCGATTTCTGCGTGGCTTGCCAATATCGAGGCCGCGCCGTCACATGTTGCCAGTTGGCAGGCACTGGGGAATGCATGGTCTGCAATCGGTCAACTGCATGATGCGCAACGGGCCATTGCCCGCGTGCTGGACATCGAGCCGCGCAACGGGCACGCGAAGGCACTCGCGACGCTGCTTGCGGCAGCAGTGGGTGCGGCCTCCGACACCGAGCTCGCCGAAGCTGTGCAATCGAGCCAGGAATGGCCGCTGTCGGTTCTTTCAGCGATCGTTATGCGAATGCTGTCGAGGCGCGCATCCTCGGAGCTGACCGGCGCCGCGCGCGCGGTGCTCGACGCTGCGGCCGCGACGGTCGTGTCCGCGACACGCGAGGCGGACGCACTGCGGTTGATTGCGCTGGCGCTGGGGAACGCCGGCTTTCGCCAGGAAGCGCAATCCTTCGCCGATTCGTATGCCAGGAACTGCCGAGCGTTACGCCTGCCGTCTCCGCCGATGTCGTGGCCGATTCGGTCTGCGGGCGAAGCGCCTCGCATAGGCTTGCTGGTCGCGCCCGACAATCTCGACGAAGCCGTCGCGGTCATTCGCGCGTCCGAAGATGCGGGAATGGGCAATCTTGCCTGGACGTTGCTCGGCACGCCCGGCGCAAATCGCGAAATGACGCACGGACCCGTTCCACGAGCGCTGCCTGAAGAGCCGGGGGCGGCGTCGCGCGCTGTCGCGATGCTCGACCTCGACTTGCTGATCGATCTGGCAGGCGTACGCGTGGCATGGGGTCCACTGCTCGCGCTGCACCCGGCTCGGGAATTGTGGGCCGTCGCAGAGAACCCGATGCCGCACACCGGGGAACTGGTCGATCGTGTCGTGGCGCTCGATGCGCCGCATCGGCTTGCGCAGTTGACGAAATCGCTCGAAGCGTTTCGCGACAAGGTTGCGGCGGAGTCGACCTCTGCATCAGACCGGGATGTGCTGGCCGCGACATGGGAACGCGCGGTGCGCGCACACGAAAGCGGCGATCACACCGGCGCCCGATCCGGCTACGCGAGCATCCTCCAGGAGCAGCCTGGATATGCGCCCGCGCTCTATCTTCTCGGCAATGTCGCGCTCGCCGAACGCAACGCATCGGAGGCGGTAGCGCGGTTCACTGCGGCGATCGATGCGGCGCCGGCGTTTGTCGATGCGCGCGTCGCGCTCGCAACGCAGTATCTGGAGAATGGCAAACCAGCGGAGGCGGCGACCGTTGCGCGCGAGGGTCTGCAGCTGCTCCCGTCGTCCGCTCGCTTGTGGCGCCTGATGGCGCATGCAGAACTCAAACAAGGAAACCCCGATGCGGCAGTGGTGGCTTTCGAAGAGGCACTGAAAGGCGATGTCGCCGACGGCGAAACGCATTACAACCAGGGCGTCGCACTGCAGACCGCCGGCAACCTTGCAGACGCTGCGCGTGCGTATGAGCGCGCGTTGGCGCTGCGGCCGGATTTGATTGCGGCCGGTTTCAATCTCGGCGTCATCCATAGCGAGCGGGGCGACGACGCCGCGGCCGCGTCGGTGTTCTCGAAGGTCCTTCAGCGCGCACCCGACCATGCCGGTGCGTACAAGGCGCTCGCGGAGACGCTGCTCACCTCCGGTCGCATCGAGGCGTGGTTCGCGAACTTCGATCAGTTCGAGCAGCACTGTCCCGGTCATTTCACGCTTGCCGTGCACGCGCTGGAGATTTGCGCGTACCGCGGCGACTTCGGAAGGCTCGCGCATTATCTCGACCGCCTTCGTCGGGAGCGTCTGATCACCGACGGTCCCGCGGAGATGGTCGATGCCGTGCAGGAACTGCTTTACCTTCTGCATTTCTTCGACGTCGAGCCGGATCTGTTCGGGCACTATGCGCGCCTGCACGATGGTCTCGCACGGAACCTCTACGGCGCACCCTGGGTCCGGCGGGCGGAGCGGCGGCCGGGAAGGCTTCGACTCGGGTACATTTCCGGCGACTTCCGTGACCATGTCATGGGCAAGATGATCTGGGAAGCGCTGCATCGCCACGACCGCGGTCGCTTCGAAGTGAACGGCTATGCGACGACCGGCGCGCACGATCAATGGACCGCACGTTTCGAATCGGCTTTCTCGCGGTTTAATTCGCTCGCCGGGTTGTCCGATCGGGCTGCCGCGCAGCGTATTGCTGCCGATGACCTCGACATCCTGGTCGATCTGTCGACGCATACGAAAGGCGCGCGACCGGGCATCCTTGCCATGAAACCCGCTCGGGTACAAATCACGCACGTCGCGAGCGCCGGCACACTGGCGATGTCGGCGATCGACTTCAAGCTGACCGACGCGTACGCGGATATTCCCGACGATTCTTCGCAGCGCATCGAGCCGCTGCTTGCGATGCAGGGATGCGTCTATCCCTATCGGCACATCGCGCCATCGGCAACGAGCTCGCTCATGCGCGACGCCGCGAACATTCCGAGCGGTTCGATCGTGATCGGCGCATTCTGCGCGCCGCTCAAGGTGTCGGAGCGGTGTCTCGCGTTGTGGCGTGAGGTGCTTGGGCGGGTGCCGCACGCCATGCTCGCCTTTTCCCCGCTTCATCCGGCGCTGCGAGACGTATATCGGCGGCTTGCAGCGATCGGGGGGATCGGACCGGATCGCGTCGTTTTCGTGCCGCAGGGACGCGATGACGCCGAGAACCAGGCCCGCTATCGCCTGATCGACTTCGTGCTCGATCCAATGCCGTACGGCGGCGTCAACGGGACGTTGGAAGCGCTCGACATGGGCGTCCCGGTCGTGACGCTCGTCGGAAAGCGACATGCCGAGCGCGCGGCTTTCTCGATTCTCAAGAACCTCGGCGTGACCGAAACGATCGCGCAAACGCCCGCCGAGTACGTCTCGGTTGCTGTGCGGCTGGCCACCGAGCCATCCTTCATGGACGCCGTGCGCGAACATATCGTCGCCGGTCTCGCCTCGTCGACCTTGACCGACATGGCTGCGCACACGCGCCACCTCGAGGCAGCATATATGAATGCGCTCGAGTTGCGAGCACCGGAATCACTCGTCGCTGCACGCCAGTGACGGCATCATCCGCCGAACGATCGTCATCGTGACATGGTGCGAAGCGCTGCGCGCAGCGACGCGACTGCGCTCTGCCAGTCGCCGATCGCCGGTTGCCGGAACAGCCGCGCCGTCGGATACCACGGCGTCCGCTCTCCCGCGATGCACCAGCGCCAGTCGGGCGCGTAAGGCAGCAATACGAACACCGGCTTGCCGAGCGCTCCGGCCAGATGCGCGATGCTCGTGTCGACCGACACG
>Ga0105240_10012849_pt1 | contig 11536 bp, 14 predicted proteins | sample KBSC54metaG_FD_80426 | JGI IMG/M metagenome (GOLD analysis project Ga0105240, IMG submission 80426) | Corn rhizosphere microbial communities from Kellogg Biological Station, Michigan, USA - KBS C5-4 metaG | ecosystem: Host-associated > Plants > Roots > Rhizosphere > Soil | place: Michigan, USA...
CGCGTGGACACCGAGTCCCGGTTCCTCCGGTGGAAGCTGGACGCCGTCGACGAACGGGACGCCCGGCCACGGGTCGTGCCGGAGCAGGAGGTTGCCGTCGAGATCGACGTGATCGAAGAGCGGCGCGATCTGAGCCCCGGCAGAGATACCAAGCCCGGACTCGATCATGCAGCCGAGCATGCAGCCGAGCCCGAGCGCGCGCGCGGCGTGCACCATGCGCACCGCCTCGCGGATCCCGCCCGACTTCGCGAGCTTGACGTTGATCCCGTGCGCACGCGACGCGCACGCGGCGACGTCGCCGAGCGTGTGGCAGTCCTCGTCGACGTAGATCGGAAGCGGCGAGCGCTCCTTCAGCTGCAGGCCCCCTTCGTCGCCGGCCGGCAGCGGCTGCTCGCAGTACGCAACACCGACCTCCGCCAGCGCAGGCAGCGCCTCGAGCGCCTCATCGAGGCTCCACGCCTCGTTGACGTCGACCTGCAGCGGCAGGCCGGCCGCGACTCCGCGCACGGCGCGCACGCGCTCGACGTCGAGCCCGTCGCGGCCCCCGAGCTTGAGCTTGAGGCGCCGGAAGCGGTCGAGCGCCTTCTCGGCCCGGCGCGCCATGTCGTCGGGATCGCCGAGCCACACCGTCCAGCTCGTCGGCGGGCCGGCGCGCCCCAGCCCGAGCAAGCGCCAAACCGGCTGGCCGAGCAGCTTGCCCTGCAGGTCGTGGAGCGCTGCGTCGATTGCCGACCGCGCCGCGAACTCGCGGGCAGGCAGCCGCTCCAGCACCTCCTCGAGCGCGAACGGGTCGCCCCCGATCAGCTCGGCGTTCTCCTCGACGTAGGCGTGCGCCGATTCCACCGACTCCTCGTAACGCTCGATCGGCGCTGCCTCGCCGAAGCCGGAGACGCCCGAGTGGCGCAGCTCGACCACGAGAACGTCCGCAGTGTCGCTCGCGTCGCGGGAGATGACGAACGTCTCGGCCAGCTCGAGCGTGACGATCCGCGCAGAGACCTCCACCAAACCTGAGGCTACACTCCCCTTTTCTTCCCCGGCGCCTGTAGCTCAGGGGATAGAGCGCGCGCCTCCGGAGCGCGAGGTCGCAGGTTCGATTCCTGCCAGGCGCATCAGCTGATCGGTTCGAGCTCGGCGCCGAGGCCGAGCAGCAGGCCGTCGTCGGACACCGCCGCGCTCGTCGTGAGGAAGAGGACGACCCCGTCTCGCGGTGCCTGGATTCTCTCTTTGAGCTTCCCGTGGAGCGTCGTCACGCGACCGAGGAGCTGTCCTCTGGTCACTTCGTCGCCGGCGGCGACCGCAGACTCCCAGAAGCCGGCGCTACGGCAGTGCAGCCAGTCGAACGCGCCAACGAGCCGCATGTCTGGGCGCGGAGGAGCGACCGGCCCCGGAAGCATTTCGAGCGAGCGCAGTGCATTTTGCGTCCCCTCAACCAGCAGCTCGACCGCGACCGGATCGAGCAGGCCGCAGCCGCCGGCCTCGGCGATGACCGCCGGAATCCCGGCCTGGGCGGCGGCGCTACTGGTCAAGCCCGCCAGCCCGCCATGCGATTCTTCACGGACGACGTAGGGCAGCCCGAAGGCAACTGCCATCGCCTGCGCGCGCTCCTCGACCGGCGAGGCTTCGTAGATCGCGAACGGCTCGAGGGCCTCGACGAGATCGCCGCCGTGGAGATCGATCAAGACGTCGGCCGGCGCGATGAGATCGTCGAAGATCGACCGCGCGAGCGCGTCGGTGTACGTCCCGTCGTACGTCCCGGGGAAGCAGCGGTTGAGGTTTTTCCCGTCCTCGGGAACGACGAACGGCGAGCGGCGCTCGAATGACTGCATGCTCACGACGGGGACCGCGGTGATCGAGCCGGCGAGCTCAGCGGTGTCGAGCTTGTTCATGAAGCGGATGACGGCGGCGATCGACGAGTACTCGCAGCCGTGGATGCCGGCGATCAGCGCGACGTGCGGGCCGTCACGTTCGCCGCGCGCCTCGAAGGCCGGATGCTCGAGCTGAGCGAGCCGTGGGTCGGAGAAGACGATGGTCCGGCGCTCCAGCATGCAGACATTCTCTCGCGGCCGCACGATGTAAGCGCTGGGAACCCCGAACGGTCGCGAGCTAGACCCGAGGAGAAACACGAAGTAGAAGACGACCAGGCGGCGCGGGTTGCGTCATCGACGGCGAGATCCTCTTTAGACAGGTGCCTCCGTCAGGGCGTTTCGTCAGACATCGGGCGCAACCCGCTGCCTCACCTCGGAGGTTTCGCGGAAGCGCCTAGCTAGCCTCCTCGCCGGTGCGCCGCTACCTCCGCAGCCTCGACCCGCGCCTGCCGCGGGACGTCTACGTCCTCGAGGTCGGAGCGCTCGTCAACGCGTTCGGGAACGGCGTCGTCCTCCCGTTCCTGCTCATCTACCTCCACAACGTGCGCGGGATCCCGTTCGGGCTCGCCGGCAGCGCGGCCGCGGTCCAGTCGGCGGCAGCGCTTGCGAGCGGCTTCCTGGGCGGAACGCTCTCCGACCGCGTCGGCGCGAAGCGCGTGCTGCTCGGGGCGCTCGTCGTGATGACGGTCGCGTTCGCACTGATGCCGCTGATCCGGACGGCGTGGCAGGCGTTCGCGATCTACACGCTGTGGGGCGTCGGCAGCGGCTCGTTCTGGCCGTCGCAGTCGGCTCTCCTCGCCGGCCTGACCCCGGCCGCGCGCCGTGCTCCGGCCTACGCGCTGCAGCGGCTCGCCATGAACGTCGGCGTCGCTCTCGGCGGCGTCGCCGCTGGGCTGATCGCTTCGGTCGGCCATCCGCGGACGTTCACCGTCCTCTTCGCGATCGACTGCGTGACGTTCGTCGGCTACATGGTCGTCCTCGCGCGGGTTCGCGCGCCCGCGCTGCACGAGGGACATCTCGGCGGCAACTGGCGCAGCGTCCTGCGCGACCGCGTCTTCACCGTCTACACGCTGCTCAACGCCGCGTTCATGACGGCGGCGATCTCACTCGTCGTCGAGCTGCTGCCCGCGTTCGGGAAGAACGTGACGCACATCAGCGAGAAGGAGGTCGGCATCGTGTTCGCACTCGACGCGGTCGGCGTGGTCGTCTTCCAGCTCCCGGTCGTGAAGCTCTCGGAAGGACGACGGCGCATGCGCGGCTTCGCCCTCATGGGGACGCTGTGGGCGGCCTCGCTCGTCGCCGTCTGGGCCACCGGCGAATGGGCACGCGCAACGACTGCGTTCGGAATCCTCGCCGCCGCGATGCTGATCTTCGCGGTCGGCGAGTGCCTGCATGGCGCGATCCACGCCCCGCTCAGCGTCGACCTCGCGCCGCCGCAGCTCGTCGGCCGGTACCTCGCAGCCGCGAGCATCTCGTGGCAGATCGGCTGGATCGTCGGCCCGGCCGCCGGCGGCTTCCTCCTCCAGCACCGGCCGCTCTTGCTCTGGCCGCTCGCCGCAGGAGTCAACCTCGCGTGCGCCGCGGGAGCGCTCGCGCTCGAGCCGCGGCTGCCCCAGCAGGTGCGCCGCACACCGCATGGCGAAGCCGTTCCAGCACTGCCCGCCGCCGTCAGCGGTTAGGATTCCCGCGCCATGCCCGCGACCGCCGACCCCCTCAGTACAAGTGCCCAGCCTGCCGCGCATCCGTTCGCGTCGCGGGGCGCCTGCCGGGACGCCGGAGGTCGAGGCACGCCCGCGCATCACTGAGCTCCAGGGCGAGGGCATCTCCTGGATCCATCTCCTCGGCCCAACGACCGAGGAAGCGCAACTCCTTTCGAGCCGCTTCGGCTGGCATCCACTCGACGTCGAGGACGTCCTCTCACGGCGCCAGCGGCCCAAGGTCGACGTCTACGCGGACGACCCCGAAGGCGGCTACCTCTTCGCCGTTCTCCACTTCCCGGTCTACGACAAGACCGTCGGCCGGCTGAATGCCGGCGAGCTCGACGTCTTCCTCGGCCCGGACTATCTCGTCACGCTGCCGAACGTCGAGCTGCGGCCCGTCACGCTCCTCTTCCGGCGCGCCTACGAGAGCGAGGAGGTTCGACACCAGCTCCTCTCGCGCGGCACGGGGCGCCTTTTCTACGAGGTGCTCGACGACCTCTACGACTACTGCTTCCCGATCCTCGACAAGATCGGCTTCAAGCTCGAGCAGATCGACGAGGAGATCGGTGCGGCGGAGGGCGCGAAGGGCCTCGTCACCGACATCCACAAGGTCAAGCAGGAGATCATCTCCTACCGCAAGATCATCAAGCCGCAGCGCCCGACGCTCCGCCAGCTCGAGCGCTCGATCGAGCGGTTGATGCCCGAGGACCTCGAGCTCTACTTCGACGACATCGTCGACGCATCAGAGCGGATCTGGGATCTCCTCGACAACTACAAGGAGGTCGTCGAGGCGCTCGAGGACACGAACGAGTCGCTCATCTCGCACCAGCAGAACGACATCCTCTACGTGCTCACGGTCTTCAGCGTCGTGATGCTGCCGCTGACGTTCCTCACCGGCTTCTTCGGGATGAACGTCCACTTCCCGGGGTTCGACTCGTGGGGCGCGTTCTGGGGGAGCCTCGGGCTGATGGCGGTCACCATCGTCGGCATGCTCGCGTTCTTCCGCTGGAAGCGCTGGCTCTGAGCTAGGGGTCGGTCGCGAGACGCGACCAGATCTCCGTGTCCTCGCGCCGGCCCTGCTTGAAATAGGCAGACCGCAGGACTCCGTCGCGCACGTAGCCGCAGCGCTCGGCCACCTTCCTCGACGCAACGTTGTCGACGCTGATCAGGAGCTCGAGTCGGAGCATCTCCAGCTCCTCGAACGCCCAGGCCGTTAGTCGGCGCAAGGCTTCAGTCGCCACACCACGGCCGCGAGCTTCCGGCGCGACGACGTATCCGAGCTCCGCGGTCCGCGTCTCGCGGTCGATCTTCGGCGCCAAGGCGAGGCCGAGGAACTCGTCGTCATCGCCGACGATCGCAAACGCCTCACGGGTTCCGGTGCGCCGCTCCTCCTCGTAGATCTCGAGCCACGCCCGCGCGAAGCCCGGCGGCACCGGCTCGGGGACACGTGTGAAACGGAGGTTGTCCGGGTCGTCGAGCATCGCTCCGACAGCCGTGACGTGCTCGACCCCGAGCGGCTCGAGGCGGATCGCCAAGTCCAGACTTGTGGCGCGGCTACGCGGGCTCGTCGACCGTCGGCTCCGGCGTGTCCTCTGCGGGGGCCGCCGGGGCGGCGGGCTCGGAGGGCATCGACGAAGGTTCGGGCGCCGTCGCGGGTGCTGCCGGCTCGCTCGTCGCCGAGGAGTCGGAACCGCCGCGCAGCCACTGCATCAGTTTGCTCAACATGCGCGCGATGCTACAAGGCGCTCAGGCCGGGCGCTAGTAGCCTCCTGGTCGTGAAGCAGCTGTGGGCGCCGTGGCGGCTCGAATACGTCCAGCACGCCGACGAGGGAGGCGAATGCGTCTTCTGCCGCGCCGCCGCGCTGCCCGAGGACGAGCCGGAGCTCGTGATCCACCGCGGCGAGCGCGCTTTCGCCCTCCTCAACAAGTTCCCGTACGCGTCAGGCCACCTCATGGTCGCGCCCTACCGGCACGGCTCGGCGTTCGACGACCTCGACGAGGCGGAGGCGCTCGAGGTGCATCGGCTTGCCAACGAGGCGATCGAGGCGCTGCGAAGCGTCTTCTCGCCGGAGGGGTTCAACGTCGGCTGGAACCTCGGCCGAGTCGCCGGTGCCGGCATCGTCGACCACGGGCATGTCCACGTCGTGCCGCGCTGGAACGGGGACACGAACTTCATGCCGGTGTTCGCCGACATCAAGGTCATCCCCGAGCACCTGCAGGAGACGCGCAGCAAGCTCGCGAAGGCCTGGCTGTGATCGACGCTGCCGCTCGGCGCCTGCGGCGGCGGCTGATCGTCCCGGCGATCCTGGTCTAAGGGCTGGCGTGAGCGGGCAGAGGGTCGCCTACGTAATGAACATGATGAGAGAAGTGGTTGCGGTAGTCGTGATGCTCCTCATGCTCGGGGACATCGCTCGCATGTTGCTCGCCGACCGCTAGGCGTCCCGCCGAACGCGCGCCGCGAGGTAGCCCGCAAGCGTGACGACCGCTGCCGCCTCGGCTGCGAGCGCGAGGACGATCTCCATCCGGAATCCGTAGTCCTGGAAGCCGAAAAGCGGCTGCTGCTCGCTGACGAACAGGAAGACGAACGCCGTCGCCGCAAGGCCGATACCGCCGAGGGAGAGCAGGAGATGCAGCGGTCGCATCCGCTCACTGGGGACGAGCAGCCCCAGCCCGATCAGGGTCGCACCCACGAAGTTGAGCACGAAGAGCGGCCCGATTATCGGCACCACGTTGAAGTGCTCGGCGAAGTACTGCTCGAGGTGAACGGCTCCGACGACGAGCACGGAGAGCGCGCCGAGCGTCCGAAGGATCGTCGGCCAACGGCTCGGCCGCGGGAGTTCGACTTCGTCCGGCACAGGCCGGACCGTCTCGGTGCGACCTTCGCGTAGCCGCGTCATCCGTAGCCACCTCCTCCACCGTTCGAGCCGCCGTTCGAGCCGGAGTTGGATCCGGAAACGGATTCGGGCTCGAGCGGGTCGCCGTGCGTGCTGACGAGGTACCAGCCCGAGCCGAACTGCTCGATGTCCTCGCCCTTCGTCTTGCCGGGTGTGCTCGCGTCGGCGGCGTAGTAGTAGAGCGGGTGGCCGTGAAAGGTCACCTGCATGTCGCCGTCCTCGCGCTTGATCGTCCCGAGAGCGCCGTTCTCGATCCCCGTGCCGGCGCTCGGTGCCGTCGAGGTCTCGAGCGGCGGCCAGACGGCCGCGCAGGCACCCGTGCAGTAGCTCTCGCCCCCCTCGTCCTTCTCGAACAGGTAGACGCTCTGCCCCCGTTGGTCGACGAGGTATTTCCCGTCCAGCTTCAGGGTGGCCGGACCCCCATTGGAGCTCGGAATCGCGCCACCACAGCCCGCGGTGACCACCGCCAGGCCTATGACCCCCATCACGACCGCGTGTAGAGGACGCATAGCGAACCCTCCTTGTCGCGGAGTCGTTTCGAACGTCTACGCAGGTCGGACGGGACCGGTTTTCACGCGTGTGACGATCGGCGGCGCGGTGCCGTATCTCAGGCGAGGATGAAGCGCCGAGTCCTCCCGGCAGGCGCCGTCGTCCTCGTCTTCAGTGCGGGCGGCGGAGCTCAATGCTCCGCTGCCCTAGCCTTGTGCGCTCAGCTCTCTGGTCGTCGGTTCGTCGCGCGCAGCCAGGGCCGGCCGCCTCGACTTCCGCCGCGGAAGCATGAGGGTCTCCGGAGGGACGGCAACTGCGTGGCTGTCTCCCCAGTACCGGATGATGGCCTCTCCCCGGCTCATGTGGAGGAACGTTGCGCGGCGGCCGCCGTGCAGCACGTGCTGGTCGGCCGACAAGACGGCGATGTGTGAGTCCATGGCACCTGCCCTTTCGGCGCGTGGGACTGAGTCTCCTGTTATTACCGGCACGAAGAGTTTGCTAACGCCGTCGGCTGGAGCGCAGAGGCCTCGGCGCTATCGGGCCTCTACCGGCCAGCCGTAATCGGCCTCGGCGGCGAGAGGGCTCGTCGCCTCGTCGGCGATGTGAGCCTCGTTGTCGAGCTCGAACTCGTCGAGCATCAGGGCGATTGCGTCGGCCGGCTCGTGCGCCGTGCCCGCATTGACTCGCGCCCGATCCGCCACGAAGACCGCCCCGTACCCAAGGGCAGCCAGCAGCCCGCAGACGATCGCCGCACCGAGCCCGGCGGTCATCCATACGACACCAAAGGCGAACCCCACCGCGAATCCGAAATAGCGCATCTTGCTGTCCACCGTCTACCTCCTCGGATGAAGCCTGCCCGACGACGATTCGCGGTAGCGCAGCGGACACCTGCAAAGCGGGAGACGGGACTCGAACCCGCGACCCTTGGCTTGGGAAGCCAATGCTCTACCAACTGAGCTACTCCCGCCGGCTGCGGCGATTGTAGCCCGGCCATAATGGAACTCCCGATAAAGCAGACAGGGAGATTTCATGTCGAACACCGAGCTGCACGAGACCGCGGCCGCGCTCGTCGCCGAGGGGAAGGGAATCCTCGCCGCAGATGAGAGCTCAGGGACGATCAAGAAGCGCTTCGACTCGATCGGCGTGGAGTCGACCGAGGAGAGCCGCCGCGCCTACCGCAACCTGCTCTTCACCACGCCGGGTGCCGAGGAGTACATCAGCGGCGTCATCCTCTTCGACGAGACGATCCGCCAGAGCGCCGACGACGGGACGCCGTTCCCGGAGTTGCTCGCGTCGAAGGGCGTCATCCCGGGCATCAAGGTCGACCAGGGCGCGAAGCCTCTCGCCCACGCCGACGGCGAGACGGTGACGGAAGGGCTCGACGGGCTGCGGCAGCGGCTCGAGGAGTACCGCGGGCTCGGCGCCCGCTTCGCAAAGTGGCGCGCGACCTATTCGATCAGCGACACGCTGCCGAGCGAGTACTGCATCTGGACGAACGCGCATGCGCTCGCCCGCTATGCCGCACTCTGCCAGGAGGCCGGGATCGTCCCGATCGTCGAGCCCGAGGTGCTGCAGGACGGGACCCACTCGATCGAGCGCAGCGGCTTCGTCACCTCGCGCGTCCTCGCCGCCGTCTACACCGAGCTCTTCGACCAGCGTGTCGACGTCGAAGGGACTCTGTTGAAGCCGAACATGGTGCTCTCGGGCTACGAGGCGTCGAACCGCGCCGGGGTCGAGGAGGTCGCGGGGGCGACGCTGCACACGCTGTCCAAGCACGTCCCGGCGGCGGTGCCCGGCGTCGTCTTCCTCTCGGGCGGCCAGTCGGACGAGGACGCGACCGCGCATCTCAACGCGATGAACGCGCACGGGCCGCACCCGTGGCAGCTCTCCTTCTCCTACGGCCGCGCCCTGCAGGCGCCGGCCCTGAAGGCGTGGGACGGCAAGCCGGAGAACGTCGAGGCGGGCCAGCGCGCCTACTACCACCGCGCAAAGATGAACGCGGCGGCACGCACCGGCACCTACGCGCCGGAGATGGAGCGCGAAGCGGTCGGCGTCTGATGAAGCTCACCGACGCGGGACTGGAGACGGTCCTCGTCTTCGACGAGGGGATCGAGCTCCCGCACTTCGCCGCGTTCCCCCTGGTCGACAGCGAGGATGGCCGCGCGGCGCTCCACCGCTACTACGGGCCGTTCCTCGAGCTCGCACGCGACCGCGACGTGCCGCTCGTCCTATCGGCTCCGACCTGGCGTGCGAACACCGACTGGGCGCGCCTGCTGGGCTACGAGGACGACGACCTCGCCTCGGTCAATCGCCGGGCGGTTGAGTTTCTCGAAGGCATGGCTGCGGATTACGACGAGGTCGTCATCGAGGGGTCCGTCGGGCCTCGCAGCGATGCCTACAACCCGGCGTTCCTGATGGATGCGGACGAGGCGGAGCGGTACCACGCCGTGCAGCTCCGGACGTTCGCCGACGCAGGATGTGCGCAGGCGACCGCGCTCACGCTCACCTATCCGGACGAGGCGGTGGGGATCGCGCGGGCGGCGAAGGCGGCAGGGATCCCGATCGTCCTCGGCTTCACGGTCGAGACCGACGGCCGGCTTCCGAGCGGCGACTCGATCGAGGAGGCGATCCTCGCGGTGGACAATGCGACCGACGAAGCGGCCGAGTTCTTCGTGATCAATTGCGCCCACCCGACCCACTTTGCCGACGCTCTGCCCCAAGGAGATTCTCGGACGCGGATCCGTGGGCTGCGCGCGAACGCCTCCAGGCTCAGTCATGCAGAGCTCGACGAGGCGGAAGAGCTCGACTCCGGCGATCCTTCGGACCTCGCCGAGCGATACGTGGCCCTCCGCCGCGACCTGCCCGAGCTCGAGGTCGTCGGCGGCTGCTGCGGAACCGACATCCGCCACGTGACCGCGATCTGCGACGCCTGGCTCGCGGCCGGCTAGCCGCTACTCGACCGGCCAGGGAACCCGGGTCGGGACGAAGTCTCCCGGCCAGTCCGCATAGGCCTCGGCCGGGCTCTCCGTCTCCTTGGCCGTCGAGCCGTCGTACTTCGCGGCGACCTCGCTGATCGGGTAGTGGATGCGCTCGTCCTCGTGGCGAGCGCCGATCATGAGAATCGCGCATGGCCCGGCGCCGGCGCCGACGAAGACGTGACGCGTCCCGGCGGGACAGTGGACGTAGTCCCACTGGCGCAGCTGCCGCTCCTGCTCCTCGACGACGAGCGTGCACTCGCCGCTGAGGATCAGAAATCCCTCCTGCGCACTCTCGGAGTGGTAGTAGCAGTTGGGCTCGCCGGGCCAGAGCACCTGCACGTTGGCACCGAAATCCTGGAATCTCGCCTCGCGCGACTCGAGTCCATATGTCGCTCCGCCCCTTTCCTCGTTCTTGACGGCGAGCGCCTCGTCGAGGTTGAGGACGAACCAGCCCTCCGACGTGACGTACCGGCCGTGCGGCGTGTCCTCCGAGGCTGCCTCGTCGATCGGCGTCACGTGTACTCGAACCCCGTCATTGCGGACAACTTTGCCAGCGACTGCTGTGCCACGACGCGACGAACCGTGCCCGAGCGCGAGCGCATCACGATCGAGTCGGTCTCGGCGCCGCCGGGCGAGTACGCCACGCCACGCAGCAAGGGGCCGTTCGTCACGCCGGTGGCCGCGACGAAGACGTCTTCGCCGGAGACGAGATCGTTCGTGTGGAGGACGCGCTCGGGATCGAGACCCGCGTCGCGGAGCTGCCGGCGCTCGGCGTCGTCGCGCGGCCAGAGGCGCCCCTGAATGCCGCCACCGACACACTTCAGCGCGGCGGCGGAGATCACGCCCTCCGGCGTGCCGCCGATGCCGTAGAGCATGTCGACGTTCGTCCCCCGCTGGCCGGCGGCGATCGCCGGGGCCACGTCTCCGTCACGGATGAGGCGCACCCGCGCGCCCGCCCCGCGCAGCTCCGCGATCAGCTCCTCGTGCCGGTCGCGCTCGAGGACGATGACGTCGACCTCGCGGGGAGACTTCCCGAGTGCGCCGGCAACCGCTCGCACGTTCTCGGTCGGGCTCTTCGTGATGTCGATCGCATCGATCGCGGCCGGCCCGACGGCGATCTTCTCCATGTAGACGGCGGCGCCGGGGAAGAGCATCGTCCCTCGCTCGGCGACGGCGATCACTGCGATCGCGCCCGTCTGGCCCAGAGCGGTCAGGCGCGTGCCCTCGAGCGGATCGACGGCGACATCGACCTCCGGGCCATCGCCGTTCCCGACCTCCTCGCCGTTGTAGAGCATCGGAGCCTCGTCCTTCTCGCCCTCGCCGATCACGACGACTCCGCGCATCGAGACGCTGTCGAGCACGAAGCGCATCGCGTCGACGGCCGCCTGGTCGGCGCTCTCCTTCTCGCCGCGACCGATCCAGCGCGCGGCCGCCATCGCTCCCGCCTCGGTGACGCGGACGAGCTCCATCGCGATGTTGCGGTCGGGTGCGGCCCGGGCGCTCATCGGCTCACATCCTCCCAGGTGCCTCGACCCCGACGAGGTCGAGGCAGCGCGCGATCACCGCTTGCGTTGCGCGGCAGAGGCCGAGCCGGAACGCCTGCTGCTCGC
>Ga0105240_10012853_pt1 | contig 11535 bp, 10 predicted proteins | sample KBSC54metaG_FD_80426 | JGI IMG/M metagenome (GOLD analysis project Ga0105240, IMG submission 80426) | Corn rhizosphere microbial communities from Kellogg Biological Station, Michigan, USA - KBS C5-4 metaG | ecosystem: Host-associated > Plants > Roots > Rhizosphere > Soil | place: Michigan, USA...
CTTTTGGTTGCCTCCGAGTCAGCACTCGGCGGGAGATGCAGCCGTCAGTTTCGGCATCACCATGGCGAGCAACATGGGGTTTGGAGTATTGAAAGAATTTCTTCCTGATCTGGGGCGGGCGCTGGGGAGAAAGCGCAAGCAAGGCTCCGCCCCACCTCAGTAGGCGGCCTTTCGGGGCTGCACAAAATCATCTCGTTCGCTGCATCGGCTATGCGGAGTGAGGATCTCGAAATCGAGCACAGGCCTTGCCATCACATTCGGAACAGCTCTTTTGTGGCCGAACTAAAAACTCGCGCGCGCTGTTCAAGCCGGCTTCCCACAAAAATGCTGGATGCAAGCTCAAGTCGTAGGCGAGACGTCGACAGTGTCTTCCAACCATGCTAGAGACAGCTTGTATCCCACCGACAAAGCGATTGCACCTTCGAACAAGCCGATCGCCCCCATTGTTATGAATCCGCCAATAGCGCCTAAGAACACGACTACCGTTGGAACTGCCACACCGCGCCCAAGCAAAAGAGGTTTAAGCACATTGTCCATCAATCCGACGGCAAGACACCAAACCAGAAAAATCACAGCCTTGGTGGTGCTGGCGGTTGCAAACATGTAAATCACGGGCAATATAAGCACGGGCCCACCAATCTGAAGGACGGCTGCGATAGTGAAGATCACCACCCACAATCCTGCACCGGGCAGACCCGCCACCAGAAAGCCGAGGGCGGCGAAACACGACTGGATAATTGCAACTCCGATAATTCCGGTCGTGACGCTGCGGATGGTAGCCCCCGCCAGTTTCTCGAATTCCGGCCCCCTGTCGCCAAAGAGGCGGTTGCTTAAACGTCGTGCGATTGTCGCGGCAGAGACGGCGTTAGCCAGAAGAACTCCAGCAATGACAATCGAGAAAATCCATTGCAGTACAGCCAAACCAACACCAGCAGAAGCTGAGAGCAACCGAGGCACGACCGCCTTGATCTGTGGAGCAAAGAGTTGCAAGGCGGCGGTCAAGTTTCGGGAGGCTAGTTCCCACGTATCCTTCAAGCGAGGTCCGATGACGGGCCAGGTTTCGATGCTTGGTGGTGGCGGGGGTATGGGCTTCCCTTCGTTGAGGCGTGCTGCCAAACTCTGAGCGCCCTCGACCAATGATCCTGTCAGCAAAATAACCGGCACAATTAGAACTGCTAACAGAAGAAGAGTGCAAACGACTGCGGCAAGCCCGTTACGTCCACCTAGGAAATTCTTCAACCGGGCGTAGGCGGGGTATACAGCGATGGCAATGACAATGCCCCAAGCAGTGAGAGGCAGGAAGGGGCGCAAAATTAGAAGGCACGCGGTAGCCAGAAGAATAAAGAGCCCAACATGAATGCAGACTTCAAGGGCACGATTTAAGTAAGTCTTATCAAGTATGTCTTGTTGGAGCGTCATCTACTCAATCCTTCCGCCTGCGGCGCGGTCTGATGTCTCTTGGAGGTTCTGATCGGTACACTACTTCATCCAGAGTTTGTTATTCCTGATGGCATCCAATCGCGGCCGAGCTGGATCAGCTACCAGTTGTACCCAAAGCAAGACTTCCAGCACGAACCGCGACCGCAATCACGATGCCGGTTAGTACTAGCCCGAGGAAGGCAATCAGGATCGCAAGGATCCTTGATCTTCGTTTGACTGGTCGAATATCGCCATATCCAACTGTGGTTGCCGTAATGAACGACCAATAAAAGCTGTCGAAGCGCGACCATCCTTCCGTTCTTCCCACCGTTTGCCCTAGCAGCGTTATTACAGCCGCCAAACTCAGCAAGAGCGGAAACGTCAACCAAAGACCAATCCCAAGTTGTTTAAGGAATGTGATCGTCAAGCCGAAAACCAAGCAGCCCTCCTTTGGAGAGCAGACCGCCCTGACGTAATCTTGGCGCGCCATGAGCGAGTTGAAACCTGTCAAGTCTGTCAGTTCAGGGCAATGAAGGCGTTATGCGGACGGATTAACTCGAAGCCAGAAATGCAGATGAGATACGGGTGCGTTTGGACCCGCTTGAGGAGGCGATTAACGTCATGAGAAATCGAATCAGAATCGTACTATCGTCCCCAGGAAGACTTCACCCTGAGAACTTGCCGTGCCACCGGCGTGAACGATACAACCCGACCCGCAAATGAATGCCACGTGAGGATCCACAAGAACCGGCAACCATTCGGCTTGAATTTTGAAGCCGAGATGACGACTGGCGTAAAACCTGATTCCGGCTCCGATTCCAAAAGAGAAACGCGTGAAACCGATGTTTGTACTGCCGGAAACGTGGGTGGCGCCAACGCTGGCCAATACGAACGGCCTCGCCCAGGAGGCCCAGCCTTCGATCGGGGCCTCATGGCTGAAATCTCCATGAAACTGATCAAGAATGACGCGTTGACGCGGGAGTTGCGGCGTGATGTCTTCGGCGTGGACGTGCGAGTCCTGTCTAGCCCATCGCATTTCGACCAAATCGCCTTCATTGGTGAGCCGCATCCCAAGAGAGACTCCATAGCTCGGGCTCGCATCGAGTATTACGCGAGGGTTCATCCCCGTGACATGGGGCTCAACGGGAAAGCTGATGCTGCTGCGATAACCGATGAACGGCGTGAGATCAAAACGCAACCGCCTTTGCTCTGGTTGCTGCTGCGCACTGAGCGCAGAGGGGAGGCCGATTAGCAGCATGACGATGACAACAAGCACGTCGATGGCTTGGTGAGGCGGTTCTTCGACGCTTGTGATTCGCTTGCTCATACCATGGCACCGGGATCTGGGTGCGGTAATCAAACGATTAAGTCACAACATTGTTGTGGTGGCGTGATGTGGATGTCACGATTGTTATCCCAGTCGAACGGCAGAGCTGAGATTAGCGTAAAAGCGCCATCCCATGAAATAGGCCTGTAACAATTAACAGTAACTCGATCCATCTTTTCTAGCCTGGATTGTCCAGCCAGGACGTCTGAAAGTCCGCAGCATTTTCCAAGGCTCGCATGTTCCCAAGCAGGTTTGTCTAGGGCTATCGTGATCGGGCATTTACTCCAAGAGGACACCAGCGTTCCTGCTTTCGACGGGTGTTTGGAGGTCACGCTTCCAACCGATCGAGGGCACTAAAGTCTGTTAGTTGTGACAGTTAATGTGCAATCTCCTATCACTTAATTTCGCAGTCGCGTGCCCATGACGCTCAGGATTAGTTTCAGCTTTAGCGGTTGATAGAACATTCCATGGTCCCGCTCTTTCTGTTCAGAAGCCTCCGGGGTGTACCCGATGGCCTAAAGAAAGGCAAATTATGAAGAAACTAAGGATATTCGCATTGCTGCTACTTGTAATGCCGTTACTTGTTTCTGCCCAGAAGCTGGAAGTCGGTGGTGGCTATACACACACTTCGGGTGACGGTGGTCTGGATGGCTTCAACATCGGGGCGGCAACTTGGATTACGAATAGGGTTTCGCTGGCCGTTAACTATGACACCGGGTGGGACAACTCGCATCTGGGAGTATTCGAGTTGACTCAAACAGGTGCAGTCATTACGAAAAGTCACCTGCAAAATTTTATCGGCGGCCCCCGCATCTCTTTCCCGGGTACGCTAAAAATCAAGGAGAGCCACCTTGCACGCCTTTGGCCTTTCGTGGAAGTACAAGTCGGCTTATCCCATCTGAGTTCGTCCATTGAGGCCCCCACGACGGGTGGAAATCAGTCGGCTTCGGACAACGCATTTTCATGGCTGCTCGGCGGTGGCGCCGATTATCGGCTGTCGCCTCATTGGGTGGGTCGATTCAATGTCGACTTTCTGCGTACGCACTTCGCCGACTCAGGACAAAGCCGGATTCGTCTCGGCATCGGTATAGCGTACACATTCGGGGAGAGAGGAGAGAAGGAGGCCGCCGAGGCAAGGCAGAAGGAGGCTGAAAAACTAGCTAAGGCTGAGGCCGAGAAAAAGGCCATCGAAGATGCCCAGTGCGAGAAATGCAGGGCGCAGGCGACCGCAGAAGCTGCCGAGGCCAGGCGGAAAGCGGATGAGGAATCAGCCGCGGCTGAGGCCCAGAAAAAGGCCGCCGAACAATTCGATCGTCAGAAACAAGACGTGCGCGCCCGCCTGCTCGAGCAATTCAATCGCGTCCTGCCCACTACCGACACGCCCCGAGGGTTGGTCGTCAATATGGGTGACGTACTTTTCGATGCCGGCAAGTTCGATCTCCGCCCGGAAGCGCGTGAAGACCTGTCCAAGCTCTCCGGCGTCGTGCTCAATTATCCCTCGCTTCGCTTGACTATCGAGGGTCACAGCGACGCCGGCGGTAAAGCCGAAACCAACCAGACCCTTTCCGAGCAGCGCGCTAACGCCGTGCGCGACTACCTCGTTAAGCAGGGGCTGCAAGCTGGTTCGGTATCTGCGCAGGGCCTTGGCATTAGCAGCCCAGTCGCCGACAACAATACAGAGGAGGGTCGTCAGAAGAACCGCCGAGTCGAGATCATCGTCTCCGGGGAGGTTATCGGAACTCAGATCGGCCACTAAAGAAATGCGCTTTAAAGCTTTCAGATTCTCGGAAGCCCCTGGTGCGACGAATTCCTAACGCGACGAGCCCCAGGGTGACGGGCGTCGCAAGATGCAAATCCTTTTTGCAGAGACTTGAGAAAATCAATGTCGCGGAGCCTCTTCTTCATACTGCTTTTCTCCATTTTGCAGACGAGCGGTTCTTGGGCGCAAGAATCGAGCGGAAGCCGAGAGGGAAGTATGCAGCCGATTTCGCGTGAGCAGTCCCTTTCACTGCTGGAGCAAGCCCCTCCTGCCAACAGTCAGAAACTCGGAGAGGCCCATCCTCGACTCTTCTGGATTCTTCCCACTTACACTGTTACAGAGAGCAGGTCAGCTCATCCACTCACGGCCCATGGAAAATTCCGACTGTTCGTGAAGAATGAGACCGATCCTTTCACGATAGGTTGGGTGGCTTTCGAGGCCGGTCTCGCGCAGTCGAACAATGAGCCCTCCGAATACGGCCAGGGTGTTTCCGGCTACGGTAAGCGGTTCGGCGCGGGATTGGCCGATGAAACTTCAGCCGGGTTCTTTACACACTTTCTGTTCCCTACAGTCTTGCATCAAGATCCTCGCTACCACCGCCTGGGCGAAGGATCCCTCACAAAACGCCTGGGACATGCACTGATTCGACCAGTTTTGACACACAAAGATTCAGGTGGGCGCGCCTTCAATTGGTCAGGAATCCTGGGCAGCATCGCCGCCAGCGGTCTGTCGAATGCCTATTATCCAGAAAAGGATCGCGGCCTGGGCCCAACCTTCTCCCGGGTCGTGACGTCTCTTCCGTTCGCGATGATTGACGAACTCATTAACGAGTTCGGACCGGATCTGGAGAGGAAGATCGCTGGAAAAAAATGACCAGCAGGTTGACTACCCGCTTCCTGAGAGCGTTAAACACCAAAGCCGGTCGACTATTCTTACTTCTTGTCATCACGGTCCTGTCAATATTTGTTCACGGCTATCACATGGGCACCGACGATGCTGCGATCTACGCTCCGGCAATTGAAAAAGCTGCAGATCCATCCTTGTTCCCCGTCGGCTCTGAGTTTTTCATGCACCACGCCGAATTGTCTCTGTTCCCGCGTCTGGTGGCGTCGATCACCCGCCTCAGCCACGCGCCGATCGAATGGAGCATGTTGCTCTGGTTCGCATTTGCACAATATTTACTGCTCTGGGCCGGCTACCAATTGGCGGAGCGATGCTTTCGAACCGATACTGCGCGTTGGGCGGGTGTGGGCATGCTTGCCACATTGCTCAATCTCCCTGTCGCGGGAACGGCGCTGACCGTCGCGGATTCCTACCTGACAGCTAGGTCGCTATCTACACCACTTATCCTGATGGCCGTAACCTGCCTTCTGGGCAGGCGAACATATGCCGCCGGTTTTTGGCTGCTTGGCGCTTTTTTGATTCATCCGCAGATGGCAATCTACGGAGCAGGTGTGGGGTTGCTGCTCGCGGTCGGGTCACGGTCGCGTGACGGCATCCGGTTGGTGGCGGCGCCAGTTTTGTCCGCGTTGTTATTGCCGGTCTTTGTTACTAAGCATCTGCAGCCCGCCCGAGGCGCTTACCGGGAAGCACTAGCCTCCCGCTCGTACTTCCTGGTAACTACGTGGCACTGGTGGGAATGGGCAGGTGTTTTCGCACCGCTCATCATCCTCGCCGTTTGCGCGAGGTTTTCGCTTAACCCGACCCTCCCATCTTTTACGCGGCTGGCAAAGACTCTAATCGGTTTGGGCCTGATCTCGAGCGCAGCGGCACTGGTGCTCGCGACTAACGCCAATTTTGCGTATTTGTTACGACTGCAACCCATGAGAAGTTTCCACCTGATCTACGTCATGTTTTGTCTCCTACTGGGAGGCCTGGTGGAAGAGTATCTGCTTCGCGCCCGGGTTTGGCGATGGGTTCTTTGCTTTGGCGTGCTCTCGCTTGGAATGTTCAAGCTCGACGTTGCAGCCTATCCAGCGAGTCCACATATCGAGCGTCCGGGAGTTCGCTATCAGGGTGAATGGCTCAGCGGTTTTCTGTGGATACGTGATCACACGCCGAAAGACGCGCTTTTTGCACTCGATGCCGAATATTTCTCGAAGCCGGGCGTAGATCTTCACGGCTTCCGTGCAGTTGCTGAACGCAGTGTGCTGGCCGATCGTCAGAAAGACGGTGGGGCGGCCTCAATATTTCCCGAGCTAGCCGAACGTTGGAAGGAAGAGAGTTGGGTGCAATCGGATTGGGTACATCTTTCCGAAGATCGGCTGCTGGCCCTTCGAACAGAATTCGGCGTCAGCTGGGTACTTCTGGAAAACTCAACTCCCCTGGACGGCGTCGTCTGCCCTTACAGCAATGGCCAGATGCGGGTGTGTCGAATCGTGGATCAGCACTGTCAGTTACTGAGTGGGCCCTCGGTTCGTGGTCGGTGTTGCGGACTATCGCCCAATACGGCAACGAGTCCTGAAGCCAACCAGTTGAGCTGGGACAACGACGACAGATTAGTCCAAACACATCCGCCGAAGCACATGAAAGGCACAATTCATGACTACTTCTCACCTGCTTGAGGAAGTCAGAGTCAGATCCATTTTTCATCCCTCAGATTTTTCTGAGGCCAGCGAAGTGGCCTTTGTGCACGCCCTAAAAATCGCGCTTGTAACGCGGGCCACGCTCACAATCCTTCATGTCCAGGCAAGCCCCGGCACGGATTGGCAGGATTTTCCCGGCGTACGCGACACGCTCGAGCGATGGGGACTTATCCCGATGGGAAGCCCGAGAAGTGTGGTCGCAAAGCTCGGCATCACAATAAAGAAAGTCATCGCGTCGAGCAGCGATCCGGTAAAGGCCTGCCTTGGTTTTCTGGAACAACATCCCGAGGATCTTGTCGTACTGGCGATTCACCAGCGCGAGGGCCGGGCGCGCTGGCTGGAAAAGTCAGTCGGCCAGCCGATTGCGCGTGAATCGGGGCAGATGACTCTGTTCATCCCCCTCGGTGTGGAGGGCTTTGTTTCCAGGCTGGACGGCTCGGTCTCGCTCCGCAATATCCTCATCCCGGTCACCTGCAATCCCAGCCCCCAGCCGGGCGTGGAAGCCGCCGTTCGCCTGATCCGGAACCTCGAGTTGCCTGCGGGTGTGGTCACGTTGCTCCACGTGGGACCGGCCGCCGAAATGCCTTTGGTAAGACTGCCGGCGGACACCGACTGGACTTGGAACGCTATGGCCAGGGCCGGCGAGCCGGCTGACATCATCTTGCAAGCCGCCGCACACCTTTGCTCGGATCTGATCGTGATGACGACCGACGGTCCAGACGGATTTCTCGACGGCTTGCGCGGGACCACCTCTGAACGCGTCCTGCGGAAGGCGACTTGTCCCGTGGCGAACCTGCCAGTTGGCTCTATGTTGGGCTGATTTAAGGCGCAATCGGTCGCACCGGGAATCTCGAGTGCCAGGGCAGGCCCTGTCAACTCATGCATTTTTTATCAGGCAGCTTTGAACATCTGGATGGGTTGGTAATTCGAAACTGTTCTCAGCTTTCTGATCGCGTCTATTCAACAGCGGCGAAAAGGCATCATTGCCGTCGAAAGACAAAATTGAATTACGTGGAGTTTTCTATCAGGCTCGATCTATCGCTGCTGCCTGTTAAGTGAAATGTGCTGAACGGTGCGATAAAACTGTCACTATTGCTAGATGGCTGGCACCCTCCTTGACCCTTAGTGTGATCGGAGCGCAGGAACATGTTTAAGGGCCCAAGATCAGCGGCGGAGGTCGCCTAGGACTTAGAGTTGTCCCCACTTTCTCTATTCGGAAGTGGCGGAGTTCTTCCCTAGGATTTCGTTGAGATTGATTCGCGTGGGCCTATTCCAATCTCGGGAGAAAGCGCTGTGAACCAGGATACATCTAGCGAAGCAGGGACCTGTGATATCAACCATCCACTGCCGTCGTCCGCCACCGATCTTGAATTGGTGAAGCGCGCTCAACAGGGTGATGCGGAAGCGTTTGCCGCCTTGTATCATGCTCACAAGCTACGGATCTATTTGATCTGCCTGCACATGACCAACAATACAGCGCAGGCTGAAGACCTCACTCAGGACACCTTCCTGCAGGTGTTTCGCAAGCTCAATACCTTCAAGGGAAATTCTGCGCTGACGACTTGGCTGTATCGCATCACAGTGAACACTGTGCTGATGCACTTTCGCAAAAAGGTGCTGAAGCTGGTTTCACTTGACCAGCCTCACAGCTATGACACGAAAATGGTGCAATGCGACTATGGCAGCCGCGATGGCCGCCTCTCTGGCCTGGTCGACCGCATTACCCTCACTCGCGCCATCAAAGACCTGCCCGATGGATACCGCACGATTTTTCTCTTGCACGAAGTGGATGGGTACGAGCATCAGGAGATTGCGAAGCTGCTGAACTGCTGCGTGGGAAATTCGAAATCACAGCTGTACAAGGCGAAGTTGCGCATCCGGGAATTTCTCGCCAAACCTGCCAAGAGCGAGCACGTTACCGTCCAGCTGCGGAAGGTTGTTCAGGAACAAGCGCCCTCGAGGCTCCGTAAAATGGAAAATGTAGACATCGCAATGATTCAAACCTGCAATCGTACCCTTACCCCACCAAGTAGGGATTTTGCTTAAGCGGTAGCCGTGTGACCACGCTTGCGACTTTACCGTGTTCGGCCCAAGACAACATCGTCAAAGTCCAGTCGAATACGCGAGCCTTCGATATGACAGCTCGATTGTTCGCTGGAGGACCAGCGGCAGGTAGTTCCAGTTTTGTTGTTATATATGCCAGTTTTGTTGTTGCAAATGAATGAATATCGATACCAGGCCGCACCAGTGGATGCATGGTCTCCGAACTCCCGTTTGCTCAAGGTCTATAGATAGTATTCCGTTTAAGCCCACCTTTTTCTGCGCTGTGTCCCGCGGTCGCCTGATCCCAGAGCGCTGCCAATTTTGACAGTTCGGCAACTGCTGGTTTGTCTCTAAGCTTGGCGCTTACAGGTCTGCTTTGGGCCCAGAGAATGATTGGTAGCCAGGACGAACAATTTGTTGAGTTCTGGTGGTTTTGGCGCCGATGGCAGTCTCAAAGCCTCGGAACGGCCAGTACTCGACACACCACGGATCAATGGCGAGATGGCAAGCAGTGAACAAACGCGCTGGATGGTTGCGACTGTGCCGCTTCTGCTAACTCTCGCGCTGGCACTTGGCTGCGATGGTTTCTTTGTGGACCCAGTTCTAACCGGCATCACCGTTGGGCCAGCGGTGACAATCCAAACTGGGAAAACTGTGCAGATGAGCGCAGTAGGAACTTATGACGACGGGTCACAGAAAACCCTCTCGTCTAATGTCTTCTGGAGCACTGGAGCGGACAGTATCGCCACCATCAGCAAATCTGGAATGGTAACTGGCGTCGGACCGGGGCAAGCCACGATTACCGGTGCATCCGGAACAGTCGTCGGAAGTGCTACCGTCACCGTGACACTAGGAAGCCTAACGTCGATCAAGGTGACTTCCCTGGACGGCCTCAGCAATATTACTTACGGCAGCAGCGAGCAGTTTGTGGCCACTGGAACCGCGAATGGAGAGCAGATCGATATCACAGATTCAGTGACCTGGAGCACGAACCCGAGTCCGCCGAGCGTGAGTATTAACCCGAGCAGTGGGCTTTTGACGACGACTTCGGGGCCAGCAACCGCTGTCCAGTTAGAGGTAATCGCAACCGACCCGACGACGGGGATCTCAGATAGCGTCAACTTTACAGTGAGTCCATAAAAGTTTCCATTTGCAGCATCCTGCTGCGGTCGCGCATTCGGAGCTCAAAATTTGCGTTCTATTCGTACCGTAAGCTGTCGACTGGGTCGAGGCGGGCTGCTCGGGTTGCTGGCAACGTGCCGAAGGAGATGCCTACCAGACAGCAAGCCACGATCGCAATAATCGCTGATAACCCGGAGATAGGAATCGTGTAGTCGGTGAAGAGTCGGAGCGAGAACGGAAGGCCCAAGCCGATTATCACGCCAATGATTCCGCCGACCAGGGATATGAATATGGCCTCGGTCAAAAATTGCAGAAGTATAGTACGGTTGGTGGCGCCAAGCGCCTTGCGTATGCCGATCTCTTGAGTGCGGGCGCTCACCGTTGCAAGCATGATGTTCATAATGCCGGTACCGCTGACCAACAGGGTGACTGTGGCAATCAATAGGAGCATGAGTGTCAGGGCGCCGGCCGTCTTCCCTGCTACCCCTATCAATTGCGTCAGGTTGTCAACCACGTAGATCGACTCGGGACGATGTCGCGCATGAATCACATTTCTGATTTGTCTGGTCGCCGGAACAACCATTGTTGAATCTACAACAGAAAAATAAAGTTGTTTTACGCTGTCGGTCTCGAGAAAGAAACGGCTTACAGTGTATGGGATCACCATTGTGTCGGGCGTTAGTTCAGATCGTCCGAAAGTGTTCACCCGTTCCCTGAACGTGCCAATTATTGTGAAGGGTAGACCGCCTATTTTAATCACTTGTCCTATTGGCGATGAATCTGAGCCGTAAAGCTGTTCCGCCAGTTTGTCTGTGATCATCCCCACCTTGTTGCGAGCTGCCAAGTCCTGTTGATCAAAGAAACGGCCCGAGAGAATGACCAGATTCCGTACTCGTTGATAGGCAGGATAAACTCCCAAAACTTGGATGTCGCGCTCTTGGCCCCCGCCTACGGGAAGTCGAACTTGGAGTGGCACTATGGGAGAGGCGGCGACAACACCTGGCACCTCCCGCAAGACGGCCCTCATGTCTTCGATCGTAAGCAGATCGGGGGAGGCATTGGTAATACGCTGGGCTCCTGTCTCATACTCCGCGAAGATCCAGTTCACACCGATCCCATCGATCTGCTTCATGACGTACTGTTTGCCCGCCAAGCCGATGGTTACGACCAGGATCAGGGCTGCGGTACCGATTGTCATACCAAGCGCTGTGAGCACAAACCGGACTTCATTGGTGCGGAAGATGTCGTAGGCAAACCAGAGGTATTCGCCAACTGCTATC
>Ga0105240_10012856_pt1 | contig 11534 bp, 10 predicted proteins | sample KBSC54metaG_FD_80426 | JGI IMG/M metagenome (GOLD analysis project Ga0105240, IMG submission 80426) | Corn rhizosphere microbial communities from Kellogg Biological Station, Michigan, USA - KBS C5-4 metaG | ecosystem: Host-associated > Plants > Roots > Rhizosphere > Soil | place: Michigan, USA...
GCGCTGGTACTCGATTTCTCGAAATACATGAACGCGATCGCCGGCATCGACGCGGACCGTCGCGTCGCGATCGTTCAGCCCGGCGTAGTCCAGACTCAGCTCAACGCCGCCGCCGCACCGCACGGATTGTTCTTCGCGCCCGATCCTTCGACCAAGGATCGCTGCACGCTCGGCGGGATGATCGGCAACAATTCCTGCGGTGCGCATTCCGCCGCTCACGGCAAGACCGTGGACAACGTCGAGCGCCTGGACGTGCTGCTCTACGACGGCACGCGAATGACGCTCGGCGACACCACCGCCAGCACGAGCGCCACCGCCAGCCGCATCGTGCGCCTTCATGGATCGCTGCGTGCGATCGCGGACCGCTATGGTGATTCGATTCGCGCTCGCTACCCAAAAATCCCGCGGCGCGTCTCCGGCTACAACCTCGACGAATTGCTCCCTGAAAACGGCTTCAACCTCGCGCGCGCGATCGTGGGCTCCGAGGGCACTCTCGCGACGATCCTCTCCGCGACCGTGCGCCTGGTGCCAAAGCCCAAGCATCTTGCGCTGGTCGTGCTCGGCTTCGACGACGTTTTCGTCGCCGCCGATCAGATGCCCTGGATGCTCGAACATCGCCCGCAGGCGCTCGAAGGCTTCGACCATCATCTGCCCGATATCGCGCGCCAAAAGGGTCTCGCCGCGGTCAATTTGCTGCCCGGCGGACGCGCGTTCCTGCTGGTCGAACTCGGCGCCGATTCCGCCGATGAAGTGCGCGCCGCCGCTGACGCCCTGCGCGGCCAGGCCGAAAGCGTCGCCGCGTGTTCCGGCGCCGCGACGTTCCTCAACGACGCCGACCAACTTGCCGTGTGGCGCCTGCGCGAATCGGGCCTCGGTGCGGGCGCCTTCGTTCACGGTCAGCCGCGCACCTGGCCGGGCGCCGAGGACTGCGCCGTCCCGCCCGCCCGACTCGGCGACTTCCTGCGCCGCTTTGTCAAACTGCTCGACCGCCATCAGCTCGCCGCGGCGACTTACTACGGTCATTTCGGCGAAGGCTGCATCCATTGCCGCATCAACTTCGACCTCTTTACTCGCGCCGGGGTCGCGACCTTCCGCGCCGCGATGTTCGAGATCGGTGATCTGGTCGTCGAGTTCGGCGGCTCGCTCTCGGGCGAGCATGGCGACGGCCTGGCGCGCTCGGAGCTGCTGCCGAAAATGTTCGGCACCGAATTGCTCGGTGCCTTTCGCGAGTTCAAGCGCGCCTTCGACCCCGATCACAAAATGAACCCGGGCGTGATCGTTGACGCCGAACCGCTCGACGCCCATCTCCGCCTCGGCGCCAACTATAATCCGCAGACCGTCTCCACCCGCTTCGACTTCAGCGCCGAGGGCGGTCTCGCCGGCGCCGCGCTCAAGTGCGTCGGCATCGGCAAATGCCGCAAGACCGACGCCGGCGTGATGTGCCCGTCGTACATGGCGACGCGCGACGAAACCCATTCGACGCGCGGACGGGCACGCCTGCTTCACGAGGCGCTTTCCGGCGGCCTGCTCAAAGACGGTTTCGCCGATCGCGCGCTCTACGACGCGCTCGAACTGTGCCTGTCGTGCAAGGCGTGCAAGACCGAATGTCCGGCGTCGATCGATATGGCGGCGTACAAGGCCGAATTCCTCGCCAACTACTACGTGACTCATCGCCGGCCGCTGCCCGCGCATTTCTTCGGACGCATTCACGAATTCGCCCGTGTCGCGTCGTTCGCACCAGCGCTCGCCAACTCGCTCGCCGATGGCGCTCCGGGCCGCATCCTCAAACGCGTCCTCGGCGTCCATCCGCAGCGCGAATTGCCGCGCTTCGCCGAGGTCCCGTTTCGTCGCTGGTTCGAGGGCCACGCTCCACGCAATCCCGACGGCGCCGAAGTCCTCTTGTTCCCCGACACCTTCAACAACTTCTTCGAGCCCGCCGTCGCGATCGCAGCAACCGCGGTACTCGAACGCGCGGGCTTCCGCGTCGTCCTGCCGCCGCGCGACGTCTGCTGCGGCCGTCCGCTGTATGACCAGGGGATGCTGGATCGCGCGCGCATCCGGATGCTCGATGCCACCGAAACGCTGGCGCCTTTTGCGGCGCGCGGAGTCAAGATCGTCGGCCTGGAGCCGAGTTGCATCCTGACCTTTCGCGACGAAGTGCCGGGGCTCTTTCCACGCTTCTCGGCGGCACAGACGATCGCCCGCAATACCCTGATGCTCGACGAATTCCTCGCGCGCGAGGCGCCGGAATTTGCGCCGCCGCAGCTGCGCGGCCGCGCCATCGTCCACGGCCATTGCCATCAGAAATCGCTCGTCGGGATGTCGGCTGAACTCGGGTTGCTGGCCAAGTCGTCCGGCCTCGCCGTCACCGCGCCCGACGCGGGCTGCTGCGGGATGGCCGGAGCGTTCGGCTATGGCGAGAGCCGCTTCGCGGTTTCGCGGGCGATCGGCGAACGCGTCCTGATCCCCACCATCAATCAAAGCGCAGCCGACACCATCGTCATCGCCGACGGCTTCGCGTGTCGCGCGCAGATCCGAAACTTCTGCGCCGGCCGCCAGCCGATGCACCTGGCGCAGGCGCTCGCACTCGAACGCGCGCCAACCGGTTGAAATCGCCCATTCCCATCGGGAGAATCTGTCCACCATGATGCGATTAGGAATTACGATCCCCCTCGACGGCTTTCAGAATCCGCACTTCGCCGATCTCGTGCGTCACGCCGAGCGCGTCGGCTTCACTGACGCGTGGTCCTACGAGACCTTCCACGGCGACGCCTTCGTACCGGTCGCGGCGGCGGCCGTAGTCTCCGACAAGATGCGTCTCGGCACCGCGATCGTGCCGGTCTTCACGCGCCCCGCCGCTCTGATCGCGATTTCGTCGGCGACCGTGCAGCGTATCTCGGGCGGACGCTTCATCCTCGGCGTCGGCATCTCGACCCCGACCATCGTCGAGCAATGGATGGGCGTGCCGTACAAGATGCCGGTGACGCGCCTGCGCGAGACCGTCGAGGCCTTGCGCGCCATTTTCACCGGCCAGAAAGTCACCACCACCGGCAAGACCGTTCATATCAACGGCTTCCGCCTTTCGGGGCCGATCGAACCATCGCCACCGATCTACATCGGCGCGCAAGGCGCCCTGATGTTGCGCACCGCCGGTGAGATCGGCGACGGCGTCATCGTCAACTACATCACCCCCGAAACCTTTGCGCCGCTGCTCGAACATATCCGCGAGGGGGCGCGCAGCGCCGGCAAGCCGACCGAGAATATCGACATCTGTTGCCGCATCCAGGTCGCGGTCGATCCCGAGGAAGACCTCGTGCGCGAAAACCTGCGCCGCGAACTCACCGCCTACGTCACGGTGCCGCAGTACAACAAGTTCTTCCGCGAAATCGGTTTCGACAACGAAGCGCGCGTCGCGTTCGAAGCCTGGAACTCGGGCGATCGGAAAAAGGCGCTCCAATCGATTCCGCAGAGCATGGTCGAATCGATCTATGTGCTCGGTTCGCCCGACCGGATCGCGAAGCGTCTGCGCGAATTCGAAAAGGCCGGTATCACCACCAGCACACTCCAGTTCACTTCGTTCGCGCCCAATCATGATGAACGGCGCGCGCGTATCCTGAAGGCGATCGAAACGCTCGCGTCGAACTGGGGCTAGCAGGCAAAGACCTTCGGTGAAGGTGTTGGTGGAGAATTCGGGATACTGAAGGCCCTGGTTTCCCAAATCGGTCGGGCTCCTGGTCGCGCTGGACCTGGCCATTTATCGCGCGACGCGAGTGTGAATCGGTGAAACGAAGAAACGCCCCGCCGGACTGGCAGGGCGTTTTTCATTCACGCATCAGGTTTTGAGTTAGTGTCCGTTAAACTATGGCATCGGTATGCCGAGGAGCGATCCGAGTCCGCCCAGCGGCGAATACCCGTTGCCATAGCCATTGCCGTAGCCGTTATATCCGTAACCGTTGTTCCCGTAGTAGCTGCCAAACGGGTTCAGGCCGGTCTGCCCGTAGTTGTAGGCGGTACGCGATGCCCAATGGCAATGATGGCCATCGGAGTCACATGCCCAAATCAGTCCGGGATGGCGTGGATTGACCATACCCTGGCCGTTGGAGGGATAGCCGTACCCGTTGCCATAACCGTAGCGATTTCCGTAACCGTAGCCGTTGCCGTAGTAACCGTTTCCATAGCCGTAATCATCGGCGTCCGGCTCGTGGTTGTATCCATACCTGTAGGACTGATTGGGCGCATAGTAACCACGGTGCTGGTACCGGCCTTCGTCGCCGCGATGGTTGTACCAACCGTTGTGATTGCCATTATCATGATGCTCATGACGAGCGCCGTCACCGTCGTGATCCCAGCCGTGCGCCATCGCCCTGACTGGCATCGCGAGCATTCCGATCCCGACGACCGCGGAAAATAGCCCTGCCAAAATTGCTTTTCTTGAAATCACGACTGGACACCTCCTGTCCTGCCTTTAAGACGTTCGTAACCAGGTTTAGTTTCGAGAATTCTGGTATTCACGGCGTCTGATAGAAAGACAGAGCATCAAGTGTGCCGATCGTTCCTGCGGCAAATAGCTGAACGTTTCTCGGGGTATCTTGCAATTGAAGGCCGTGTAATCTGGTAACGCCTACGCAAATGGTAAACATTTATACCAAAACGGCTTCGAGTGCTGAGAGGGTTAATAAAATGTCTGGATTGTCGTCCGTGGTGGTCCATCGAGGAGCCGCTCTGAATAACCGGCACCCGAGGAGAAATTGAAGAAGGCGGCCGCTTACGACCGCCTTCTCTGTTCTGTCTATTATAGCAACCTGGCGGGTCTCAGGCCATCCGCCGGCCGCCCGGCCCTCAGGCGCGAGCTTTGCGCAGGTTGTGCGACTTCGAACGGGCAGGCGCGACCACCGCGCTCTTGCGCTGCACCGCTCGCGGCGCAAAGACCTTTGCGTCGGCGACCGGCTTCGGCGCCTCGACCGCTACAACCGGAGCTACCGCAACCGCTTCGGGTTGCGCGACGATACCGGCTGCCGCATCCATTTCGGCGCGGAGGGCCGCTTCTGCCCGGGCCTCGGCCGCACGCTGCATCGCTTCCAGCTTGCGCGCCTTCCAGTCCCTCAATCCACGGCGCATGTACTCGGGGTTGATATCGAGCATGTCGCAGACGTTGTCGAACGAAAAAACCCAATGCTTATCTTCCAGTGCGATCCATTCGTCGGCTTCACGGTACAGGCGTTGGCCCTTGTTGGTGGCCGAGTCCATGCATTTCATGAAGCATTCAATCGCGTCTTCGAGCACGCTCAGAATCAGCCGCTTCTCGCCCTCGAGCAAATGCTTGCGGCGCATCGCCTCGAAGTACTGGATTGGCAAGAGGGTGTCCGGCTCGAACAACGCCGGCAATCTCTCATCCAATGTTTCCTTTTCTTGCATCTTTCCTCCCTGGTCTGTCCTCATCGCATCCACCGCCGCCACCTCCTTTGTATGTCTAAGACGTTCAGCGCCCTGACTCTATTCAGTCGTCGCTGTTTTCCTCATAAAGTTCGTTCCATGCCATCTGGATGGCTTCCAGCTTGCTTTCGGTCGAAGCTCCCGGGTCGTCGCCGAACTCGTCGAGGTCGATCACCCATTGGCGGAGGTCAGTGAACCTCACGAGCAACGGATTCAGGCCCGGATGATTTTCGGCCAGAACCTCGGCGATCTCTTCCGCCTGGTCCCACTTCAGTTCCATTGCAAATTGCCCCTCTCCCTTGACACCGGGAACGGGCCAGCCTGAGGTTCGCCGATAAGGCGCGATATAATGCACTTTCCGGTATGGTACGTCAAGTCAATTCCTCTATCGATTTTTTTTCGAGCGCGAGCTTGATCGCGCGATCCATAATTCGCTCGGCAAATGGCGTGGAGATTTCGTTGAGTTCCTCGACGAGCTTGCTTAAGCGTTCGCGATCGTCGCCGCGCCGCGCTTGCTCCAGTTGCGCCGTTACCTCGCCCATCCGCCGCCGCTCATCGGGGTCCACCAGATCGCCATACTCGCGCAACTGCTTGTCGAGCGCGGTCAAGATCTGGTCGGCGTCATTGCGCGCGGCGATCAGCAGGCGCTGCTCGATATCCTGCTCGCCGAAGTCGATCGACTCCTCGAGCATCCGCTCGATATCGTCATCGGTGAGCCCGTAACTCGGCTTGATATCGACTGAATGCTCACGGCCGGTGCGTTCATCGCGCGCTGTCACATTCAGTATTCCGTTCGCGTCAACGAGGAAAGTGACTTCGATGCGGGGCACGCCGGCCGGCTGCGCATCGAGCGGCCCGAGCTTGAAGCGCGCGAGGCTGCGGCAGTCGGGCGCCAGTTCGCGTTCGCCTTGCAGCACGTGCACATCGACGTGGGTCTGATTATCCACCGCAGTCGTAAACCCCTCGGTGGTACTGGTCGGAATGGTGGTGTTGCGATGGATCAAGCGCTCCATCACACCACCCATGGTCTCGATGCCGAGGGAGAGCGGAACCACGTCGAGCAGCAGCATATCGCCCTGCGTGCCCATCAGGACGCCCGCCTGCACGGCGGCGCCGAGGGCGACGACCTGATCGGGATCGAGCGTGCACAGGGGCTCGCGTCCGAAGAACTCGCCGACGCGGCGGCGCACCAGCGGCATCCGCGTCGAGCCGCCCACCAGCACCACTGCGTCGATTTCCCGCGCGTTCTGGGCGGCATCGGCCAGCGCGCGCCGGCAGCATTCGAGCGTGCGATCGATGAGTGGCGCCGCCATCCGCTCGAAGTCGGCGCGGGTGATGGTCCGGGCGATCTTGCGGTCGGGAAGGTCGAGCTTCAACTCGACGCTCGCCGCCTCGCTGAGCTGTTGCTTGGCGTTCTCGGCGACCATCCGCGCGCTGTTCCAGACGTGGCGGTCGGCGCGCAGCGTCTCCGGTACGCCTTCGAGCAGCGCATCGACCAGCACCTGATCGAGATCGTCGCCGCCCAGGTGGGTATCGCCGTTGGTCGCGAGGACCTCGAAGATGCCGCCCTTGATATTCAAGATTGAGATGTCGAAAGTGCCGCCGCCGAAATCGAACACGGCAACGTGCCCTTCGGCCTTCTGGTTCAGGCCGTAGGCGAGCGACGCGGCGGTGGGCTCATTGACCAGGCGCACGACCTCGAGCCCGGCCAGCCGTCCGGCATCCTTGGTCGCCTGCCGTTGTCCGTCGTTGAAGTAGGCCGGCACCGTCACCACGACGCGCTCGACCTTTTCACCGGTGAGCGCCGCTTCCGCACGCGCCTTGAGCGCGCGGAGAATCTCCGCCGAAATCTGCGGTGGCGTGTAGGTGCGCGAGCCGACCTGGAATTTCACCACCGCGCCGGTCAGGTCGGTGAAGGTGTAGCGCCGCCGATCCTCGTTGGCGAGTTCCGCGCCACCGCGTCCCATGTAGCGTTTGACCGAGCGCACCACGGCGCCGAACTCGCCGCCGGGAAAGCCGACCGCCGACACGCGCCCATCGCGTTCGAGGCTGAGATGCGGCTCCATCGCGATTGCCTCGTCGCCGACGAACACCCGGTGGTCGGGGGCGAGGGCGACCACCGAGGGCAACAGCGGGTTGCCGGTGACGGGATCGGCGAGCACGCGCGGATGGCCGTCTTCCATTACAGCGATGAGGCTGTTGGTGGTGCCGAGGTCTATGCCAAAAATACGAGCCATCTGGTTTCTATCTAGTGTCCCGATTGAATCGAGAGTCTTATTACCGCGCTCCTCGCAGACTCGTCAGATGGATCCGCGAACTCACCTGGTGTCCAAAATGGAGACGATTGCGAGGTGGGGCAGGTTTCAAAGTTCAGGCCGCCTGGGCCGAATCGAGTTCCCGAGCGATGTCGCGAATCAGCGTCCGCAAGTAGGCGATCTTCGAGAGCACCGTTTTGAGTTCCATCACGAGCGCGTCGCGATCCGCGCCGTTTGCATCGTCGTGCGTATCCCAGCGTGTGAAGTTTTGCGCGAGTTCGCGGTGCGCGTCGTCGATCATGCGATTCAGTTCCGTCCGCCGCTCGTCCATCGTTTCCCGCAGCCGCTCCACCGCCGCGTCGCTATCGTCGCGGGCCGCGCGCAGGTCGGCCAGTTGCTCCTGCACCTCGAAGACCATTTCGGCGAGATCGACGGGTACGCTCTTGTTGTTGTCGCCGAGTTTGTGACCGTTGAGTTCGAGCCAATAGAGTCCGCGACTAATCGGATCACGCAGTGTGCGATAGGCGCGGGTCAGCAGCGCGGTGCCGCGCAGGCTGGCGTCGCGCAGCCTTATCGATTTGGTGGCGAAGCGATCGGGATGTATGCGGCGGCCGAGGTCGTGGTAAACCTGCTCGAGCCGCGCGGGGTCAAGCGTGAGCTTGCGCGGGAGACCGAGCGCGGCGAAGAGATCGAGCGCGGCCCCCAGCGGTGCGCCACATTGGACGCACAAGAGGCGCGGTGGCTGGTCGCGCTGGCATGATTGACACTTGATCATCGATTAACGCTCAGTCCCGCCCGGTCCTACACGCTCAGGTTCTCGAATCCGGTTTATGACGCAGTCCCGGACGCCCGTTTTGTAATTTTTTTTATTCACGGATCGCGTTGAATCGCGCACGCCCAGGTTCCTGAATTTGGTATATGAGGCAGTTTCGGGAGTTAGCGTGGTCAATTTCGTTATGGAAAAACTCGTTAAAAGCCCAGTTTTCAGACCACGAACGATTCGCCGCATCCGCAGGTCCGCTTGGCGTTGGGATTGACGAGTCGAAAGCCCGCCGCCATGAGATCCTCGCCGTAGTCGAGTTCGGACCCGTTGAGGTAGAGGAAGCTCTTTTTATCGACGATCAGGCGCGCGCCGTCACGCTCGAAGACTTTGTCGCGCTCCTTGGCGGAGTCGATCTCCATGCGATATTGCAGGCCCGAACATCCGCCGCCCACGACTTTCACGCGCAGGCCGGACTCGGGCTTGTCGGCGGTCAACTGATGAATCTTTTTGACCGCGTTTTCCGAGAGCGTGACCGTAGCCACCTTTACCTCAGCCCTCCCGCGCTTTTTTGGGTTCCGCGGTGGAGGCCGGCGCCTGATGGCTTTTCCAGTCGGTGATCGCCGCCTTGATGGCGTCCTCGGCCAGCACCGAACAATGGATCTTGACGGGCGGCAAGTTGAGTTCCTTGACGATGACGGTGTTCTTGATGGTCATCGCCTCCTCGATATGTTTGCCCTTGACCAGTTCGGTGACGTAGCTGGAACTCGCGATCGCGCTGCCGCAGCCGAAGGTCTTGAACTTTGCGTCCTCGATCACTCCGTTTTCCGGGTTGATCTTGAGTTGCAGCTTCATCACGTCACCGCATTCGGGCGCTCCGACGACGCCGGTGCCGACATTTTCCTCGCTCTTGGCGAAGCTGCCGACATTGCGCGGATTAGTGTAATGCTCGATTACTTTTTCTGAATAAGCCATCCCAGTTCTCCCGCCTCGTTACTCGGTCTTCCACTGCACGGACTTGAGGTCGATACCCTCACGCGCCATCTCGTAGAGCGGCGACATTTCGCGCAGCCGCTTAACCTCTTTGGTCACCCGATCGGTGACGAAGCCGACCTCGTCCTCGGTATTGAAGCGCCCGAGGCCGAAGCGAATTGAGCTATGCGCCAACTCCTCGTCAACACCGAGCGCGCGAATCACGTAGGACGGTTCGAGGGTTGCCGAGGTGCACGCCGAGCCCGAACTGACCGCGATATCGCTAATACCCATCAGGAGGGACTCGCCCTCGACGTAGGCAAAGCTCAGGTTGAGATTGCCGGGCAACCGCTCGGTCGGATGGCCGTTGAGATAGACCTCGTCGAGCCGCTCGAAAATCCCGGCCTGCAGCTTGTTGCGCAGGTTGAGCATGCGGCGGGTCTCCTCGGCCATCTCGGCTTGCGCGATTTCGCAGGCCTTGCCCAGTCCGACGATCCCGGTGACGTTGAGCGTTCCCGAGCGCATTCCGCGCTCATGGCCGCCGCCGTCCATCTGGGGCGTAATCCTTACGCGCGGGCCTTTCGAGCGGACGTAGATCGCGCCGACGCCTTTAGGCCCGTAAATCTTGTGCGCACTCATCGAGAGCAGGTCGATGCCGTCGTGCTCGACGTCGACCGGAATCTTGCCGACGGCCTGCACCGCGTCGCAATGAAACACGATGCCCTTTTCCCTGGCGATTCGCCCGATCTCCGCCACCGGATGGATGGTGCCGATTTCGTTGTTCGCGTACATCAGCGTGATGAGCACGGTCTTGTCGGTAATCGCCGCGCGCACCGCGTCGGGATCAACCATGCCGTACTTGTCCACCGGCAGATAGGTAACAGTCGCCTTGCCGTTGCGTTCGAGCGTGCGGCAACTGTCGAGCACCGCCTTATGCTCAGTAACGCAGGTGATGATGTGGTTACCCTTGTCCTTGTAGAACTCGATGACGCCCTTGATGGCGAGATTGTCGGACTCGGTGGCGCCGCTGGTAAAGATAATCTCCTTGGACTTGGCGTTGATCACCGACGCGATTTGATTGCGGGCCTTATCAACCGCCTCTTCCGCTTCCCAGCCAAAACTGTGGTTGCGGCTGGCCGCGTTACCAAACTTCTGGCTGAAATACGGAAGCATCGCGTCGAGCACCCGTGGGTCAACGGGCGTCGTCGCATGATTGTCCATATAAATCGGCAGCTTAACCATCATTTCCTCTTGGCACGAACGGCGCTTGCGACCGGCTCGCGGCTTCTCGCGTCCACCCTCGCAGGCGCCCTCAAACTGATTAGTTGACCTCTCAGGTATAATATAGCCACGCCGCGACCAGTGTCAAACCAACGCGCCGCCCCTGCGGAATAGTTGACCCATTGGGTCTAGTAAGGCTTTATGCCTGCAATGTCAAGGGAAATAAGGCCACGCGAACCGAAAGGTCAGGGCGTTTTTCGGGGTCGGCCGCGACGCCGGATCAGTCCTTTTTCGCGCGCGGTTTGAGTTCGATTCGCCGTTCGTGCGTCCAGTCTTCGTAACCGGCCTTGTACCATGCCGTGGAACCCAGCCAGTTGCGATGGAGCACGGTGAGCGTGACGATCTGAATGTCTTTGGAGAGAAACCAGTCGGTGGCCATCTGGAGCATCGGACGCATTAGGCCTTTACCGCGCCAGGCTTCATCAAGGTAAGCATGACTAATATAACCGCGGATCCGCGGCAAATAACCCTGACGATCGCGCCGCAGATGCACCCATAGGTAGCCGACCAGCCGGCCCGCGCCGTGATCGGCGACCCAGATGGCGTGATGGTCGCGATTGAGAATGGCCTTGAGCCAGGTGGGCGCCGCGCGAATCTCGTCCCAGTCGAAGCGTGCGCGCGGGTCGATGGATTCGTGATAGCTCGCGATCGCCGCGACCAGTCGAGCCAGTTCGGGGATGTCTGCTTCGCACGCCGGCCTTGTTTTCAATGTCACGTTCGCCTCACTGAAAAGGGGCCGCGATGGGCCGGATCGAAGACGATTTCGTGGAGCCGGCGTTCGGCGCGAATCGATTTGAGCGCGGCCTCGCGGACGATTTCGAACTCGCGTTCGA
>Ga0105240_10012858_pt1 | contig 11532 bp, 9 predicted proteins | sample KBSC54metaG_FD_80426 | JGI IMG/M metagenome (GOLD analysis project Ga0105240, IMG submission 80426) | Corn rhizosphere microbial communities from Kellogg Biological Station, Michigan, USA - KBS C5-4 metaG | ecosystem: Host-associated > Plants > Roots > Rhizosphere > Soil | place: Michigan, USA...
AGGCCGAAGGCGAGCCCGCCCTGGCGCAGACCTTCCTCAAGCGCTCCGCCAATTGGCGCAACCTGTGGGATGCGAAGCTCGGCTGCGTCCGCCCGCGTTATCGCGATGGCGGCTGGATGGCCTATTTCGACTGCAATCACCTTTATCCGGACAACCGCACCGCCTGGTGGGACGCCCCCTTCTATGAAGGGTCAAGCGCGCAATATTCGACTTACGTACCGCACGATGTGCGCGGGCTGATCGACGCGGTCGGCGGCGACACGGCGTTCACCGCCTGGCTGGACCGCCTGTTCGACGGCGGTGGCTATAACCATAGCAACGAGCCCGATTTCCTCGCGCCCTATCTCTATATCCACGCCGACCGGCCCGATCGCACCGCCGAGCGCGTGCGCGCCATCTTGGCCAAGGATTATCGTCCCACCTCCGATGGCCTGCCCGGCAATGACGATGCCGGGGCGATGTCGTCCTGGTATGTGTGGAGCGCGATCGGGCTGTTTCCCAATGCAGGCCAGCCATTCTATTATATCGGCTCGCCGATCTTCACGCGCAGCACGATCCTGCTGGAAAGCGGGCGCAGCTTCACGGTCAACGCGCCTGCCGCGTCCGCCGCCAAGCTCTACGTCGTCGGCGCGCGCCTGAACGGCAAGCCGATCGATCGCGCCTGGCTGACGCATGACGAGATCGTGCACGGCGGCGTGCTCGACCTCGATATGGCCGCGCATCCGGGACATTGGGCGACGCGTTTCACGCCACCGCCCAATCGCTTCGTCAAAGGCTAAGCGGAAACCCGCGCGCCCGCGAGCAGGGCGTCGGCGACGACGCGCAACGGCTCTGCGTCGACATCGCTTTCGCCCGCTGCGATCAGTTCGGCGAAGCGCGCATAGAGGCCCGGATATTCGCCGCGTTGCGCCTGCTGCTCGGGCCCGTCATTGACGCGCAGCACCGCACCGCCCTTCGACAGCGCGATTCGCGTGCCGGCCTTGGTGGTAAGATCGATCGTCCATTGTTCGGTACCGCGGTAGCGCCATTCGAAGCGCGCACCGATACCTTCCTCGACGCCGCCGGTAGCCAGCTTGAGCACGACGCCTTCGGGCTGATGGCCACGCTTTTCCATGCGCAGATCGGACTTCCGGACCAAAAGGGGATCGGCGCAAAGCAAGGTCGCGATCGAGAGCGCGTTGATGCCAGGATCGAACACGCCGAAGCCGCCGCGTTCCCAGATCCACTCCTGGCCGGGATGCCATTTGTCGACATCCTCGAGCCACTGGATATCCATCGTCGCGATGCCCTCGGCGCGCGTGATCGCGGCCGCGGTTTCGACCGTATCATTGAAGCGCGAATGCCAGGTCGCGAACAACGTCCGCTTTCCAGCCCGGGCCTGGCTTGCAAGGTCCGCCACTTCGCCAAGCGTCAGACAGGGCGGCTTTTCCATCATCACATGGAGTCCGGCGGAGAGGCAGGTTTGCGTGATCGCGTGGCGCGGCCCCGGCGGGGTGCAGATCGCGACCGCGTCGAGCTCCACGCCATTCAGCATCTCTTGCGGGCTGTGGAACGTCGGAACACCCAGATCGGGGTGCGCATGACGCGAGGCGATGGCGGCGAGCCTGAAGGCGGGATTCCCCGCGATCGCGGGGACATGCTGATCCTCGGCGATCTTGCCATAGCCGATGATTCCGATCCGTATTTCAGCCACGCTGCTTTTCCCTCACTGCTTCCACGAAATCCCGCGCCTGCTGTCCGACCTGTGCTGCGCTCTGGCCGGGCTTATAGAGCGCCGAGCCAAGACCGAAACCGTCCGCACCCGCCTCGAACCACGCGCCGACGGCGTCCGGCTTCACCCCACCCACGATCAGCAGCGGCACGTCCTTGGGCAGCACCGCGCGTTGGGCGCGCACCAGCGCGGGCGTCGCGGCTTCGGCCGGAAACAGCTTGAGCGCGGTTGCGCCCGCCTTGAGCGCGAGGAAAGCCTCGCTCGGCGTGAAATAGCCCGGCGCGGATACCAGACCCTCCGCCGCGGTCGCCGCGATCACGTCATAATCGGTCGAAGGCGAGACGATGATGCGCCCGCCCGCGCGTGCGACCTGGCCGACCTGCTCGACCGTCAGCACCGTGCCCGCACCGATCAGCGCGCTATCACCGAAACGCCTGGCCAACGCCGCGATGCTTACGAGCGGATCGGGCGAATTGAGCGGCACCTCGATGATCCCGATGCCCGCATCCACCAGCGCTTCACCGATCGCGACCACCTCATCGGGCTTCACGCCCCGCAGGATCGCAACCAGCGGGCAGCGGCCCAGATGGTCGCGGAACAATTGCAGCGCCGTCATCGAAGTCCCTCTGCTATGATTGCCATGCCGGCCAGGAAGGCACGTTCGCCGTCCACCTCCTGATGGGTGTAGCCTGCTTCGTCCAGTGCCGCCCCAAAAAGACGCGTGAGCGCAGGGTCGCCGATCAGGCCGACCGGTCCGCTTGGCGCGCGGTGGAGGCCGATCCTGAGATCCGCGCCGAGCAACAATCCGCTGACGTAAGAGGCGGCATCCGCCGGATCCAGCCGATCGAGCAGGATGCTTGCGCGTGTCCCGAACAGATCGGAGAGCAGGGCGCCGTCGTCCAGCCCGCGCCGCACCCCGTCGCGGAAGGCTTCCCCGTCCACAACCTCGCAAGAAAGTTGCGGGGCGAGCAGGGAATGGTTGCGCAGCAGCGCGAACATCTCGCCCGCCATCACCGTGCGGAAGTCGATCAGCGCGCCGTCGACTATCCGCGCCCATTTGGTATGCGTGCCCGGCAGGCAAAGCAGCGCATCCGGCGCGACCAGCCCCGCGGCAACCGCGCCGAACAGCTGGACTTCCTCCCCCCGCATCACGTCCGCGCGCTGTGCATCGACGCACGCGCCGGGGACAATCGCGGTCTGGCGGGGTTCGACCCAGAGCAGGGATTCGCGGAGCGTTTCGAACGTGACCGGGCAGCGCACATAGGGTGCTTCGACCCAGCCCCGGCTCGACCCGATCATCCCCGCGAGCAGGAATGGCACATTGCCGAATCGCTCGCGGAGCCGCGCCATTTCGTTCGGGAAACCGCCAGGCGGGACCGCGGTCACGCCCAGCGCATCCGCCTCGCGATGTACTACCGCGCCCTGTGCGTCGAGCAGGAAGATGCGACGATTGGTCGTCCCCCAATCGATCGTGACCAACCCTTCTCCCCGCATCGCCACTCCTACCAACAATTATCATATGAATTACCCGGCAATCCGGTTAGTCGCATGCGCAACAGGAAGCAATCGGCGAGCAGGACTTGAAGGTCGGCCTATCGATACGTTTTGTGCCGCTGCTTCGCCGCTCGTTCCCCTCGCAGAAACGGGTTGGCCGGTCGCAGGGGAAAAGGGCCGCGACCGAACTGCGATCCGGCGTTGCACGAACGGCGGCCAGCCAAACGGTAAGGAATTGCCCCGCGCGTGAAATGTCCTACAAATGGGCAAAACGCCAGCGGGAGAGAAAAATGCGCAAGTGGAGATTGATCATGACCTTGTTGGCCGCGGCGAGTGCCGGCGGCGTATCCGCGGCGGACGTCTCGCGCGCGCCGTTCGGCAAGGCGGATGGCCAAGAGGTCGAGGCGATCACGCTCAGCAACAAGGCGGGCACCAAGGCTGAGATCATCTCCTACGGCGCCGCGCTCCAGTCGCTCAAGCTGGCGGACCGGCACGGCCATTTCGACGATGTGATCGTCGCGCCGGCCAAGCTCGAGGCGCTGATCGCCAAGCCGCAATTCATGGGCGCAACCGTCGGGCGCGTCGCCAACCGTATCGCCAAGGGCCAGTTCACGCTCGACGGCAAGCAATATCAGGTGCCGGTCAATGACGGCGTCAATTCGCTCCATGGCGGGCCCAAGGGCTTCGACAAGGCGGTGTGGGAAGTGGTCTCGGTCGCGAAGGGCCCGGCCGCGAGCGTAACGCTCCGCCATGTCAGCCCGGATGGCGACATGGGCTATCCGGGCACGCTGACGGTGACCGCGACCTATTCGCTCGACGAAAGCAACCAGCTCACGATCGACTATAAGGCGACGACCGACAAGCCGACCGTGGTCAACCTGTCGAACCACGCTTACTGGAATCTGGCGGGCGAAGGATCATCGCGCGGCGCGATGGGCCAGCTGCTCACCATTCCGGCGGAGCATTTCACCCCGATCGATTCTGGCCTGATCCCGACCGGCGAATTCCGTCCCGTCGCGGGAACGGTATTCGATTTCCGCAAGGCCACCGCGATCGGCGCACGCGTGCGCGACGCGGACGAGCAGATCGTCTTCGGCAAGGGCTATGACCATAATTGGGTGGTGGCGCGGACCTTGTCGCCGACCCCGCGCCTGCTCGCGCGAGTCGAGGATCCGGTCAGCGGCCGCGTGATGGAGATGCTGTCCAACCAGCCCGGCATCCAATTCTATTCGGGCAATTTCCTGGACGGCACCACGATCGGCAAGAGCGGCCATCTCTATCGCCAGGGCGACGCGATCGTGCTCGAGCCGCAGGGCTTCCCCGACACGGTCAATCATCCCGCATTCGGATCGGCGCGGCTCGACCCCGGCCAGACCTATCACAATGTGATCGTGCTGCGCTTCTCGGTCGCGGCGCATTGAAACGATGCCCTCTCTCCCATCGGGGGAGAGGCAAACCCCCGTGGCGCTCTAGCGCGCGTCGACCGCGGTGTGGATGAAGTGCATGACCTCGCCGATGATCGTCGCCATCGCCGCACGCGCGGCGGCCGGATCGCCCGTCTGGATCGCGGTGAAGACCGCGCGGTGCGCAGCCACATCGGCGGCGCGCCCCTTGAAGCGGTTGGTGAAGCGGATCGAGGTGTGCAGCGCGGTCGCGACCATGTCGCGGAACTGCAGGAAGAAGGGGTTGGCGGACGCCTCCAGCACGGCAATGTGGAAGGCGATGTCCGCCTCCAGCGTATCGTCCTCGTTGCGCTCGGCGGCTTCCATCCGCTGCAGGCCCGCCTCGATCGCGTCATAGGCCGGCCCCGGGCCGGCCTGCGCCGCCAGCGCCGCCGCCTGCGGTTCGATCGCCGTGCGCAGTTCGTTGAAGTGGCGCAGCAGATCGAGCGAGAATTTGCGCTCGAGCAGCCAGCGCAGCACGTCGGGGTCGAAAAAGCTCCAGGCGGCCGGCGGCTGCACGGTGGTGCCCGCGCGCGGCTTGGCCTTGAGCAGTCCCTTGGCGGTCAGCATCTTCACCGCCTCGCGCGTGACCGTGCGGCTGACATTGTAGCGCGCGGTCAGCTCGTCCTCGGTCGGAAAGCGCTCATTGTCGTAACGGCCGGTCACGATCGCACGCCCGAGCTGATCGAGCATGCCGAAGGTGAGGTTGCGGCTGCCCCCCTTCGCGTCCTTCGCCGTCTTACCGTTCGTGCCCGCCACGCGTTCGTCCTACCACCAGGTTGCGTATAAGGCGATCAGGATGAGGATCACCGCGACCGCGCCGGCATTGAAGCCTGCGCGCGTGGCGTATGCAACATCTCCGGTCTCGATCGTATCCGTTCCGGGTTTTTGCGTCGTGACCAGCGAGATCAGGATCGCAAGTGCTGCCGAGATCAGGAACACCACGCCCATCCGGTTCATGAACGGCAGGCTCGCCCAGACGATCTTGAACAGCCAGGACAGCACGACCGATCCTACCGCCGCCGCGATTGCGCCGGCTTCGTTGGCTCGTTTCCAGAACAGGCCGAGCAGGAAGATCACCGTGATGCCCGGCGTGAAGAAACCGGTGAATTCCTGGATGAACTGGAACGCCTGATCGGACTTTCCGAGCAAGGGCCGCGCGACGATGATCGCGATGATGATCGCCACGATCGCCGCAATCCGGCCGACCAGAACGAGATGCCGCTCACGGCCACCATGCCCGCCGGTCTTGTCCTCGACGTCGGAGGATTTGCCCGTGAACTTGGCATAGATGTCGAGCGTGAAGATGGTCGCGATCGAATTGATCTTGGAGGCGGTCGACGCGATGATCGCTGCGATCAGGGCCGCGAACACCAGGCCGAGCAGCCCGGTTGGCAACAGTCGCATCATCGACGGATAGGCTTCGTCCGGCTTGGGCAGGCCTGGCGCGATCAGCACCGCGGCGATGCCGGGCACGACGATGATCAGCGGCATGATCAGCTTGAGGAAGGCTGCAAACAGCACGCCGCGTTGCGCCTCGTCGATGCTCTTCGCCGCCAGCGCGCGCTGAATGATATACTGGTTGAAGCCCCAATAGCTCAGGTTGGCGATCCACATGCCGCCAATCAGCACCGACAGGCCGGGCAGCTCCATATAATGCGGATCGCCCTTCTGCAGGATCATGTGAAAATGGTTGGGAATGGCGGTGGTGAGCTTGTGCCAGCCGGCCAGCACGCCCGCACCGTCACCGAGCTTGCCCAGCGTCAGCACGACGATGATCAGGCCGCCCAGCACGAGCAGGGTCACCTGAACAATATCGGTCAGCGCGACCGCCTTCAGCCCGCCGCGAATCTGATAGAGAAGCGCGAAGGTGCCGAGCGCGATCAAGGCGATCGTCTGGTCGACGCCCGCGACCTTGGTCACCGCAATCGAGCCCAGCCAGATGATCGAGGTCAGGTTCACGAACACGTAGAGCGCAAGCCAGAACAGCGCCATGATCGTACGGATCGACTTGCCGTAGCGCCGCTCCAGGAATTGCGGCATCGTGTAGATCTCGTTCCTGAGGAAGATCGGCAGGAAGAATTTGCCGACCAGCAGCAGGGTCGCCGCCGCCATCCATTCGTAGGATGCGATGGCGAGGCCGATCGCATAGCCCGATCCCGCCATGCCCACGATCTGTTCGGCGGAGATATTGGCCGCGATCAGCGAGGCGCCGATCGCCCACCACGGCAAATTCTTGGAGGCGAGGAAATAGTCGGTCGTATTTTTGGGCGCCGAACCCGCTTTGTCGCGCGAGACCCACTGGGCCAACCCGAAGATCGCCACCGCGTAAAGAATGACGACGACGATATCGATCGTGCCCATCTGCATATGCAAACCCCTCCTCGCCGCACCGCTTTCCCAGCGGGTCGGTTATGCGGGCAATTTATATGATAAATCCGCCGTGTCGAGGGAAATACTGACTCCCTTCGTCATTGCGAGGAGCGTAGCGACGAAGCAATCCAGTCCACCGCGGGCCGCGGCTGGACTGCTTCGCTCCGCTCGCGATGACGAATTTGAAAACCTGGCCGCTTAAAGCTTTGGGAATTTCATCCCGCCGGTCGCGGGCGGAAGCCCCGGCTCGATATCGGCGGCGTCGAAGCGGCGCCAGCCATTGGGGCCCAACCGCTCAATCGGCTGGAAGCGGACCTTGTACTGCATCCGCGCCGAGCCCTTCACCCAATAGCCGAGATAGACGAAAGGCAAACGCGCGGCGCGCGCACGCTGGATATGGTCGAGGATGATGTACGTGCCGAGACCAGGACGCATATCCAGATCGGGATCGAAGAAGCTGTAGACCATCGACAGCCCGTCCGATTGCTGATCGGTCAGGCAGGCGCCGACGAGCTTGCCCGGCCTTCCGTTGGCCGACGGCTCGCGATATTCGACGATGAAGGTGGTGACCGGGGTCTGCTCGACCATATCGGCGAAATCGAGTTCGTCCATCTCGGCCATGCCGCCGCCGGGATGGCGCGCGGAGAGATAGCGGCGGAGCAGCTGGAATTGCTCGTCGGTCGTCCAGGGTTCGCACGCATTGACCACCAGATCGGCGTTGCGCTTGATCAGCTTGCGCTGGGTCCCGTTGGGCTTGAACTCGTTCGCGACCACGCGGACCGAGACGCAGGCCTGGCAATCGGTGCAGCTCGGCCGATAAGCGACACCCTGGCTCCGCCGGAAGCCGATCCGGCCGAGCGCCTCATTGAGCTCGGCGGCATGGCTGCCCGACAATTCGGTGAAGACCTTGCGTTCGGTACGGCCCGGCAGATAGGGGCAGGGCGCAGGCGAGGTTACGAAGAACCTCGGAAATTTGAACTGCGCGCTCACGCTTGTGCGTACCCTTTGCCTAATCGCCCCGACGGGAACGACTATGCCTCTTGTAGGGTGCAATGAAAAGGCGATTCACCATCTTTGATGGTTAAGCACCGTCTCAGATCATCGAATAATCGTTACGCTATTCGGTAATATTTGTGTTGGGCGACGCCGACAGAAGGCCAGGCGCCGCCCAACAAACTATGCCAATTCGACCAAGCTTACTTCATAGCCTTCTTGCTCCAGCGCCGCCATCAGGCCGGCGAGATGCGCCGCGTCGCGCGTCTCGCATTCGATGTCGGTGATCAAGCCCTTGGCCGGCAGCGTCGAGAAGACGCGCTGGTGGTAGACCTCGATGATGTTGACCTGCTCCTGATCGAAGATGCGCGCGACATGATAGAGCGCACCCGGCCGGTCCTGCAGCTTGATGCGCAGGCGGGCAAGCCGGCCCGAACGGGCAAGGTCGCGCAACAGCACGTTGGCGAGCAGCCGCGTGTCGATATTGCCGCCGCACAGCACGATCCCGACCGTCTTGCCCTTGAACCGATCGGGGTTGGCAAGCAGGGCCGCGAAACCGGCGGCACCCGCGCCCTCGACAACGGTCTTCTCGATCTGCAGCAACAGCGACACCGCCTGCTCGAGATGGCGTTCGCTCACCAGCATGATGTCGTCGACCGTTTGGGCGACGATATCCGCGGTGATCGAACCCGGCTCCTTGACCGCGATACCCTCGGCAAGCGTGTCGCCATGGCAGGGCAGGCTCTCCCCCTTAATGCGGTTGTACATCGACGGATAGAGCTCGGCCTGGACGCCGATCACCTCGATCCCGCCCTTCGCCTTGGCGACGGTGGCGCAGCCCGAGATCAGGCCGCCGCCGCCGATCGGCACGATCAACGTGTCGATGTCGGGCGCGGCGTCGAGCATTTCGAGCGCGACCGTGCCCTGACCCGCAATCACTTGCGGATCGTTGAAGGGATGGACGATGGTCAGCCCCTTCTCGGCCGCCATTTCATAGGCAAAGGCCAGCGATTCATCGAACTTTTCGCCATGCAGGACGACGGTGGCGCCATGCCCCTGGGTCTGGCTGACCTTCACGTTGGGCGTGGTGCGCGGCATCACGATCGTGACCGGAATACCCAGCCGCGCGCCATGATAGGCCAGGCCCTGCGCGTGATTGCCGGCCGAGGCCGCGATCACGCCGCGCTCCCGTGCGCCTTGATCCAATTGCAGCAATTTGTTGAGCGCGCCGCGTTCCTTGTAGGCGGCGGTGAATTGAAGGTTTTCGAACTTGAGATAGACAGTCGCGCCCGTCAGCTGACCGAGCGTGCGGCTAATCAAAGTCGGCGTCATCACGATCGACGACATAATCCGGCCATGCGCGGCCTGGACGTCGTCGATGGAGACGGGCAGCGCAGAGGCTGCGGCGGACTTTTGCAAAGTAGCCATAGTCATTCCGCCCTAGGCTCCTGTTTGCGCTTTTTGAACCCCGCTGACTCTGGCGCCCCGACAAGCGTGGCTTTAAGGCATCTCACGCCCTCCGTTCACCCTGAGCTTGTCGAAGGGCAGCCCTTCTTCCAGCCAAGTGAAAGACAGGGCTTCGACAAGCTCGGCCCGAACGGTAGGGACGGGGCGCTTCTCTTCTAGGACGCACATGGCAAAGGTCAGCTTCATCGGACTGGGCGTGATGGGTGCGCCGATGGCGGGGCATCTCGCCACCGCCGGGTACGACGTCACTGTCTTCAATCGCAATCCCGCCAAGGCCGAGGCCTGGGTGGGCAAATATAAGGGCAAGACTGCCCCGACTCCGGCCGCGGCGGCGGAAGGGGCGGATGCGGTCTTCGCCTGCGTCGGTGCGGATCACGACCTGGAAGAGGTGACGCTCGGGCCGAACGGCGCCTTTGCGGCGATGCGCGCGGGCGCGCTGTTCGTCGATCACACCACGGTGTCCGCGCACATCGCGCGCCGGCTGGCCGAGGAGGGCGCGAACAAAGGCCTGCTCGTGGTCGACGCGCCGGTGTCGGGCGGCCAGGCGGGGGCCGAGAATGGCAAGCTCGCGATCATGTGCGGCGGGACCGCGCAGGCCTTCGCCGCCGCCGAACCGCTGATGCAGGCTTATGCCGCGCGCATCGTCCATGTGGGCGAGGCAGGGGCGGGCCAGACCACCAAGATGTGCAACCAGATCGCGATCGCGGGCGTGATCCAGGGCGTGGCCGAATCGCTCCGCTTCGCGCAGGCCTCCGGCCTCGACACCGACAAGGTGTTCGAGGCGATCTCGGCGGGCGCGGCGGGCAGCTGGCAGATGCAGAATCGCTGGGCGACGATGGTCAAGGACGAATTCGACTTCGGTTTCGCGGTCAACTGGATGCGCAAGGATCTGGGGCTCGCGCTGGAGGAAGCGCGCAGCAACGGCGCAACGCTTCCGCTCTCGGCTTTGGTCGACCAATTCTACGCCGAGGTGCAGCAAATGGGGGGTGGCCGCCAGGACACGTCCTCGATCATCCGGAGGCTCGGCCGGTGAAGGCGGGCTTCCTTCTCCCCTCTCGCTTGCAGGTAGGGCCGGGGCTGGGCCTTCCCGCAAGCGGGATTGAACAAGACCGAAAGCTGGGACTGCCCACCCCAACCCCTCCCGCAAGCGGGAGGGGCCTGATAATTGCCGCGCTCGCAGCATTTGTCCTGGCAACGCCCGCGCTGGCCCGCAGACAACCCCCGCCACCACCGCCCGAGGTGCCGATCACGCCCGAGGGGCTGGTCGACGATATCAACGGCTACACGATGAATGGCGACGGACGGCTCGAACATTTCAGCGGGCTGCTGATCGGCAAGGACGGCCGGGTCGCGAAGCTGCTGCACGACGGCGACACGCGCCCCGAGCGACCGGCTTTCCGTCTCGACGGCCAGCACCGAACGTTGCTGCCCGGGCTGATCGACGCGCATGGCCATGTTTCGGGTCTCGGTTTCCAGGCGCTCAGTCTCGATCTTACCGGGACGAACAGCCTGGCCGAGGCACAACATGCCTTGCAGCGTTATGTCGCCGAGCATGAGACCCCGGCGTGGATCCGCGGCGGCGGCTGGAACCAGGAGAAATGGAAGCTCGGCCGCTTCCCGACCGCAGCGGACCTCGATCCCTTTACCGGCGACCGGCCCGTCATCCTGGAGCGCGTCGACGGCCATGCGGTGCTCGCCAACACCGCCGCGCTCAAGGCGGCGGGTATCACGGCGCGCACCCCCGATCCCGCCGGTGGCCGGATCGAACACGACGCCAAGGGTAATCCGACGGGCTTGTTCATCGATGCCGCACGGCATCTCGTCGAAAGGGCCGCGCCCGCGCCATTGCCGCGCGAACGCGACGCGGCGATGGCCAAGGCGCAGGAGATATTGATTGCCGACGGCATCACCGCGACTTGCGACATGGGAACCAGCGTCGACGATTGGGAATCCTTGCGCCGGCTGGGTGACAATGATCGCCTGCGCGTGCGCATCACCTCGTACGGGCTCGGCGTCGACACCACGCTGACGATCGCGGGGTCGCAGCCGACC
>Ga0105240_10012859_pt1 | contig 11532 bp, 9 predicted proteins | sample KBSC54metaG_FD_80426 | JGI IMG/M metagenome (GOLD analysis project Ga0105240, IMG submission 80426) | Corn rhizosphere microbial communities from Kellogg Biological Station, Michigan, USA - KBS C5-4 metaG | ecosystem: Host-associated > Plants > Roots > Rhizosphere > Soil | place: Michigan, USA...
GGCGCGGTTTCACGTGACGGACGCCGTATTCAACATCGGTTCGGCGATTGGGGCGGTGCAGAGTCTTCCGCCAGGAGTCTACCTGGCGATGAACGGACGCGTCTTCAAGCCCCAACACGTGCGGAAAAACCGCGATCGAAATTGTTTCGAGGAGCTGTAAAAGAAATCCGACGCGCCCGGGCTCCAGCGTCCACCGCATCCAACCTGATGGTTTGCTTCGAAGAAAAGCTGTCTGGACAAACAAAGCTAATCCTGCGATTCTCTGGCGGGTTCCAATCTGGAACTTCCTCTATCCGAAATATATGGAACAACCGCCACCCATGCCCGGGGTGCACGCCGACGGGCCACAGGAACCGAGGATGTCCCTAGCTGCTCGGTTGCTCAACGTCTTTGCCGTGCCAGGCGAGGTGTTTTCGGAGGTGAAGGCCTCACCGGCATCAACGGCCAGTTGGTTAGTCCCCGCTTTGCTTTCGGCCTTCGTGGGAATTCTCTCGGCCATCATTATCTTTTCCCAGCCTGCCGTGGTGCAACAGATTCGGGAGCAGCAGACCAAAGCGATGGACCAGCAGGTCCAGGCAGGCAAACTCACCCAGGAGCAGGCCGACCAAGCTACTAAAGTGATCGAGCGATTCACCGGCCCCACCATGCTGAAGATTTTCGGCAGCGGCGGGGCAGTCGTGGCGAGTTTTATCCACGTCATCTGGTGGGCCTTCGTCCTCTGGCTCCTGGCCAAGTGGTTTCTGAAGGTTTCCGTCCCCTTTCCCAAAGCCCTCGAAGTGGCCGGCCTCGCGATGATGATCAATGTGCTTGGGGCAATTGTGGCCATGCTTTTAATCGTTAACCTTGGACGGTTGGGCGCCACTCCCAGCCTGGCGCTCGCCATCCCGGATTTTGATGCCACCCGCAAAAGCCACCTCTTCCTGGGGGCAGCTAATGTCTTTTACTTTTGGCTGGTAGGGGTCATGGCGGTCGGGTTAGCGAAATTGTCCGGGGCGCCTTTCTTGCGCGCCGCCTGGCTGGTCCTGACTTATTGGGTCCTGCAACAGTCGTTCTTTATCCTCGTGGGGATGGGTCAGTTCGCGCTGTAAGCGCTTCCCTGTCAGGGAGAGAGATGCGAATCATGAAACAAAAGCGCCTCAGGGGTGTCTAACAAGGTAATCGCATGGGTAAGCCTAAAAAAAGACGCAAGATAATTGTCTTCTCGTTGATCGGAGTAGTCCTCATCGCGCTCACTGTGGTGGCGCTCTTGAGAAAAAGGGAAGCGGTCATCACCATCCAGACGGAAAAGGTCATGCGCCGGGACCTGGTCGAGAAGGTCGTAGCCAATGGGAAGATCCAGCCGGTGCTCCAGGTGAAGATCAGCCCCGAGGTCAGTGGGGAAATCATCGACCTGCCGGTGAAAGAGGGCCAGGCCGTAAACAAGGGCGATTTGATCGTCAAAATTAAGCCCGATTTCTACATGGCCCAACTCCATCAATCCGAGGCCGGATATCAAGCGGCAGTGGCAGGCAAGGCCCAGGCCGTCGCCAACCTTGAAAAGGCGGAAGCAGATTTCAAACGCAATAAGGACCTTTTCGACCACAGACTCATATCGGAGGCGGACTTTATCGGGTTCAAAGCCAATTTCGATGTCGCCAAGGCCCAACTCGAAAGTGCCGGCGACCAGGTACAAAGCGCCAAGGCCACCGTGGCCAGCGTCCAGGATTCACTGGACAAGACCACGATCTTAGCCCCGCTCAAGGGAACCGTGAGCAAACTCAATTCGCGCCTGGGCGAACGGGTGCTGGGCACCGTCCAAAACGTGGGAACGGAGATCATGACCATCGCCGACCTGAATGAAATGGAGGCGCGCGTAGACCTGGGTGAAAACGACGTGGTGCTGATCAAACCGGGACAGAAAACTCAACTGGAAGTCGACGCGTTTAAAGACCGCAAGTTTCACGGAATCGTCACCGAAATCGCCAACTCCTCCAAGGACGCCGGTATAGCCAGCAGCAGTTCGAGCCAGGAAGCCACCAAATTCGAGGTGCGCATCCGCGTCCAGGAAAAAGAAGACTTCCGCCCAGGTATGTCTGTGACCGCGGAAATCGAGACCCGCTATCGCACCAATGTCCTAACGGTCCCCATCGCCAGCGTCACCACCCGGCTGCCCAAAGAGAAGGAAACCAAAAGCGGTGGAAAGGTAGCTTCCGCCGGTGATTCCGCAGCCACCAACTCATCCGCCGCCGGCGCGGGAACAAACGATGCCAAAGCGGACAAGAAATCCAAAGAGCCGCCCAAACCCATCGAAGTCGTATTCACCATGGATGGCGAGCATGCGAAAATGGTTCCCGTTAAAATCGGGATTAGCGACGATTCCTACTGGGAGATCACTGACGGCCTGAAGGAGGCCCAAGAGGTCGTCTCTGGCGGCTACCGGGCCATCAGCCGCGACCTGGAAGACGGCAAAAAGGTGAAGAAAGGGCCGCCCGTAGGCGATAAGGACAAGGAACACGAGGACGGCCAAGGCAAGTCTTAGCCTCATAGAACATATGGCGCTGATTCGATTCGAAGGCATTTCGCGGCGATACCAGATGGGCTCGGAAGTCATCCACGCCCTGCGTGAGGTTTCCCTGGAAATCCAGCGGGGCGAGTATGTGGCGATCATGGGCCCTTCCGGCTCCGGAAAGTCGACCTTGATGAACCTGATTGGCTGCCTCGACACACCGACCTCGGGGCAGTATGAGCTCAATGGAGTCCAGGTGAGCCAAATGGATGACAACCGCCTGGCGGAAATCCGGAACAAGGAAATCGGCTTTATATTTCAAACGTTCAACCTGCTACCGCGGTCCGACGCCCTGCGCAACGTAGAACTGCCTTTAATCTACGCGGGCATGCCGGCGGAGGAACGTCGCGAGGTGGCCCTCGAGGCACTCAAAAATGTCGGCTTGGCCGAACGCATCCACCACAAACCGAACGAGCTCTCCGGTGGCCAGCGCCAGCGCGTGGCCGTCGCCCGAGCCCTGGTGAACAGGCCGTCCATCCTGCTGGCCGATGAACCCACCGGGAACCTGGACACCAAGACCGGCACTGAAATCCTGGGCTTGTTCGAGGAATTGTCGCGCCAGGGGAACACCATCATCGTCGTGACCCACGAAGAAGACGTGGCGCGGCACGCCCGACGCATCATTCGTATCCGGGACGGCCTGATCGCAAGCGACGAACGTTTCGAAGGGGCCCCCGCCGCGACCGCCGCACCCGTCGCCGAAGTGGGAAGCCGGTGAAAACCCCGAAACCCAGGAGCACGGGCGCGGCCGTCCGGACCTCGGAACGGCGTCCGGCGCTCAAGCGGGCGCGTTTGCGCTGTTTCGTATGAACCTGCTGGCCGAATTCAAGGAGGGTCTGGGCATTTCGTGGGGCGCGATTCGCGCCAACAAACTCCGTTCCATTCTGACCACGCTGGGCATTGTCATTGGCGTCGTGACCGTCACGCTGATGGGCACTGCCATCACGGGTTTAGACCAGGCGTTTCTGAGGAATATTTCCACCATCGGCGCCGACGTTCTCTACGTAGAACGTTTCGATTGGTTTACCGGGTCTCACGAAGCCTGGATGAAAATGCAGAAGCGGCGTCGAATTACTTTGCCGCAAGTAACTGCGCTCCGCAGCCAATTGACCATGGCCAAGGCAGTGGCGCCCGTGACGGATGACGAGGCTTCGGTTCGGTATCAAAAGCGAGGGTCCAAGAGCGTCCATATTATCGGGACCACCGATGAATATCTGATCACCAGCAGCGTGGGCCTGGCCCAGGGGCGGTTCATGTCGGCCGGCGAGGCCTCCGGAGGGCGGCCGGTCTGCGTCCTGGGTTCGGAGGTGGCGAACAATTTATTCCAGCGAGAGTCGCCGCTCGGCAAACGGGTGAAGATCGGCGAGTCGGCTTTTGAGGTGATCGGGGTTCTGGAAAAGCAGGGCACCTTTCTCGGGATGTTCAGCCTCGACAACCAGGCCATCATCCCCTTGCCACAGTTCACGTCCGGGTTCTGGAGCTACCCGGATTATCAGATCCAGGTCAAAGTGAAGGAACTGGATCAACTGGACGAAGCCAAGGAGGAATTGCGGGCCGCCATGCGCCGGGTCCGTCGGCTGCCACCGAGCGATCCGGATGACTTTGGCATCAACCAGCAGGACCAGTTTGTCAAAATGTTCCACAAGCTGGGCGGCACGATTGCGGCCGTGGGAATCTTTATCACCGGCCTGTCCCTCTTTGTCGGCGGCATCGGGATCATGAATATCATGTTCGTGTCCGTGGCCGAACGGACGCGCGAAATCGGCATCCGCAAGGCGATCGGCGCCAAACGCAGAACTATCCTGCTGCAGTTTTTGATCGAAGCCGCGTCGATCTGCCTCCTCGGCGGAGTGATTGGGCTTTCCATCGCCTGGCCCGTAACCTTCGCGGTTCAGAGGTTTTTCCCAGCGACGATGTCACTCACGATCGTGACCGTTGCCATTTCCGTGTCCTTGCTGACGGGTGTTTTGTCGGGCTTTTTCCCGGCCTGGCGCGGGGCGCGCATGAACCCGGTGGAAGCGCTGCGGAGCGGAGAATAACATGAGCGCGCGAGGGACGAATGTTCTCCTGGGGGAAATCCGGGAAAGCTTCAGCATGGCCTTGGGCGCCCTCGCGGGGCACAAGCTCCGGTCCGCGCTGACCTTGCTGGGGGTCCTGGTCGGAGTGTTTTCAATCATCGTCGCCATGACCGCCATGCGCGTGTTGCAGAATGACGTCGAAAAAGAGATGAGCCAACTCGGTGGCCAAACCTTCATGGTGCAGAAATGGCCAGCCGTCTATTTCGGCGGACCCGAGGGTTTTGAGAAGTATTGGCGTCGTAAGAACATTCAGTTGTCCCAAGGCCTACGGCTGGAAGCCAAGGCGACCCTGGCCCAAAGCATCGGCCTGGAGGCCTCGTTCTGGGGCGGCCAGGTCGAGTCCCGTTACAAAAAGACCGCTCCGACGGTCCAGATGTTCGGTGAAAGCCCTGGCAGCTTTGGAGCTCGGAACTGGGTTTTGCAGGAGGGGCGCTTGCTGATGGAGCCCGACGTGGATGGCGCCCGTGATGTTTGTGTGCTGGGCAATGGCCTCGCCAAAACCGTTTTTCCCCAAGGCTCCGCCGTCGGTGAACGCCTGAAAATCAACGGCATTAACTACCAGGTAGTCGGGGTGCTCGAGCCCAAAGGCGGCCAACTCCGAGGCGATCAGGATAACTTCGTTGTCGTGCCCGTCACGACCGGGCTCAATCGCTTCGGCCTGCGGCGCAGCCTGAGCATCCTGGTCCAGGCCCGGAGCCAGGCCGCCTACGATGACACCGTGGAGCAGGTGCGCGGCGCTTTGCGCGTGATTCGCAAGGTGCCGCCGGGCAAGGAGGACGATTTTGAAATCTTTTCCAACGACTCGATGATCTCGCAGTTCAACTCCTTCACGTTTGCGGTCCGCGTTGGGGTCATCGTGGTGAGCTCAATCGCCCTGTTGGCTGCGGGCATAGGAATCATGAATATCATGCTCGTGTCGGTCACGGAGCGCACGCGGGAAATCGGGATTCGGCGCGCCATCGGCGCTAAAAAGAGGAACATCATGACGCAGTTCATCATTGAGGCTATCGTGATCTGCGAACTGGGCGGCGTGATCGGGGTGGTGCTGGGCATTGTGGGCGGGAATGCGACCGCTTATTTCCTCAAATTGTCTCCGGTCGTACCCGTCGATTGGGTGTTCATCGGGTTGATCATTTGCTCGATCGTCGGGATCATTTTCGGGACTTATCCCGCCTACAAGGCGGCTAACTTGGACCCCATCGAGTCGTTAAGATATGAATAGGTTGCGCCGGGATCCCCTCAAATGACGCCCGGGAGGTTAGTTCACCAGTTCCAGGGCGGGTTCCAGGGGGTGTTGAGCTTTGACTCTCAGGAACGAGTAGGATAATCATTGAGGCGAAAACAGTTGGCGCAGCCACAAGTAACGTGGTTGATGCGAAGCGGTCGGCCCCGAAGTTGTTAGCCTGTTCGATCAACGCCTACAACCCAACCACTAAAGGAATGAACACAAAATCTCCCGTGTCACGGAGCGGGCGTTTCGCCGGCGGACCGGCGGTGGAAGTGGCGCAGTTCACCGAATCGGTGTCCTTCGATTGGCGGCTCTGGCGGCAGGACATTCAGGGCTCCAAAGCGCATGCCGCCACCTTGAACCGCGCGGGACTCATCACGCGCACCGAACTGCGCGCCATCCTGGCGGGGCTGGATGAGATCACCAAAGAAATTGAGGCGGGAACGTTTCGCTGGAATTCAGAGCTCGAGGACGTTCATATGAACATCGAGGCCGAGTTGACCCGGCGCGCGCCGGCCGGCGCGAAGCTGCACACGGGCCGCTCGCGCAATGACCAGGTGGCCCTGGATATTCGCTTGTGGCTGCGGGACGAAACGCGGGAGCTGCTGAAAGAGATTCGCTTTTTCCAACAAGCGCTGGTCGAGCTCGGCGAGCGGGAAAGCAAAGTCGTGATCCCCGGATACACGCATCTTCAACGAGCTCAACCGGTGTATCTCGCGCATCACCTCCTGGCGTACGTCGAGATGCTCGCGCGCGATGCCGAGCGCTTCCAGGAAACCCTGGCGCGCGTCAATATTTGTCCGCTCGGCAGCGGCGCCCTGGCCGGCTCGACCCTCCCGCTGGACCGCCCCTTTGCTGCGCGCCTCCTTGGTTTTGTGGACGCCCGCGGGAAGCCGCGCGTGACCCAAAACTCGATGGACGCCGTGAGCGACCGGGATTTTGCCGTCGAGTTTTGTGCCGCCGCGGCCCTCCTGGCAGTGCACCTCTCCCGACTGGCGGAGGACTTGATCCTCTGGGCCAGCAGCGAGTTCAACTTCATTCGAATCGCCGACGCCTATACCACCGGATCGTCCTTGATGCCGCAGAAGAAGAACCCGGACGTGGCGGAGCTCACGCGCGGAAAGAGCAGCCGAGTCATCGGCAATTTGGTCTCGCTGTTGACACTCCTGAAAGGCCTGCCCATGACTTACAACCGCGACTTGCAGGAAGATAAGGAACGGTTGTTCGATACCGTGGACACCATCCGCGCCACCGTACGACTGGGCGCTGCCATGCTTCAGAATACGACCGTGAATCGGGAGATCTGCGCCGCTGCCGCGGGTGATCCCTTGTTACTTGCCACGGACCTGGCGGATTACCTGGTTCAAAAGGGGCTGCCGTTCCGGCAGGCGCATCACGCGGTAGGTGAGTTGGTCTCCGTGGCTGAACGCCAGAATAAACGGCTGGATCAACTCACGATCGAGGAGTTCCAAACCGTAGAGAAAACGTTAGACTGGGAGGTGATGAAAATTTTTGATTTGAAACGGGCGCTCGCCAGGCGCAACGCCATCGGCGCGCCAGGCACCAAAGAAGTCAAAGGACAATTGGCCCGGTGGAAGAAGCGCCTGGGCGCGTGAAACAAGACCGGCCGATCTCACCAGGGCTCTTGTTCTCCCTGCTCCGGGAGAGCTCGCGGTCCTTCTATCTGACCCTGCGCGTCCTGCCGCGCGCTATCCGTACCCAGATCGGCCTGGCTTACCTGTTGGCCCGAACCAGTGACACGATCGCGGACACCGAGGTGCTACCCGTCGAGCAGCGGCTCGATAGCCTGCAAGGCTTGCGTGAACGCATCCTCGGCCGAAACACCGCCCCCTTGGATTTGCGCCAGCTAGCACAGCGACAAACCCTCAGCGTCGAGCGAGCCCTGCTCGAGCGAAGCGAAGATTGTATCGCCCTGCTCCGAGTGTTGGCGACCGCTGACCAGCAGCGCGTACAAAGCGTCCTCTCCACCATTATCAGCGGGCAGGAACTGGACCTGCGACGGTTCGCCGGAGCTTCTGAAAACCACATCCTGGCCCTTGAGCACGAGGTGGAATTGGATGACTACACCTACCGGGTGGCCGGTTGCGTCGGGGAGTTTTGGACCCGCATGTGCCTCGCCCATCTTTTTCCTCAGGCGAATTTGCAGGAAGAGAGCTTTTTGGCCAAGGGAGTCCGGTTCGGAAAAGGTCTGCAGCTCGTGAACATCCTGCGTGACTTGCCCAAGGACCTGCGGGAAGGCCGCTGTTATCTGCCAGCCGAGAGCCTGAAGCCGTGCGGCTTGAGACCCGCCGACCTTTTGCAGCCCCAAAACGAGCCCCGCGTGCGGGATTGTTACAATTCGTACCTGCACCTGGCGGACAGCCACCTGGCAGCAGGGTGGGCTTACACGAATCTGATCCCGCACAGATTTGTCCGTGTCCGTCTCGCGTGCGCCTGGCCCTTGCTCATCGGCCGCGAAACCCTGTCGCTGCTGCGCACCGGTAATGCGCTTGAGCCCCAGCAGCGAATCAAAATCAGCCGCCGACAGGTGCGGGGAATTATGTGGCGCTCCATCTGGTATTATCCCTGGCCGAGGGGTTGGGCGAGGCTTTTTCCGCAACCTCCCACCTCTCAACTTACGTCAAATCCCCAATAACTATTGCATCGCCAGCAGTTTTAGCATAGAAAGACCCCATGCAGATCTCAAAGTGCTTGCTAACCGTCTGCGTGGCGGTGTGCGTTTTTTCTGTTCGCGGTGGAGATACTCCAGACCAAATTAAAGCGCGTGAAGCTTTGGAAAAGGCGCTGAACGCGCCGCCATCAGCGCCGCCTCAAGCTATTCCAGCCCAGCCCGCGGCGGTTGTTCCAAAGGCCCCCACCCCGGCCCCGGTCGCGGCACCCGCCGATTCCGAAGCCATTGCCAAGGCCCGGGAGGCCCTCAACCGCAAGATGAGCGAACTGCAAGCCCAACCGGCACAGACGCTCCCGGCTCCACCCCCGGTTGCCACCCCGCCACCCGTCGCTGTCCAACCCCTGCCCGCTCAACCGGCCCCACCGCCCCAAGTGGCCGCTCAGCCGCCAGTATTTGCCGAGACACCTGCCGCGGATTCTGAATCCATTGCCAAAGCGCGGGAAGCCCTCCGACAAAAAATGCAAGGTCTCGCCGGCGAGCAACCGGCCTCGACTCGCCCTCCGAATCCGCCGCCGGCCACCCTCCCACTCGCTGCAACTCCCGTGGAACCACCCTCAACCCCCGGCCTGAACGCACCACCCGAAGCGGATGCCGCCGCGGTTGCCAAGGCGCGGGACGCGGTCCGGACCACCATGGATAATATGCCGCGTCAAACGGCCGACAGTAAGGCCACCCGGGCGGGCTTGAACTTCCCGACGATCCCAGGTCCGCCCTTGGGTATTTCCCCAGAAAAGGACCAGCACCTGAAGAGCTTGCTGCAGCAGTACAAGATGGATCTGATCTCGCCGGAACAGTACCAAGCCTCGCGCGCCAAGATCCTGGCCGAACCCTAGCCCCTCCTCGGAGCCGGCGAAAGTGGGGCTCGGTCCCGTGCCTTGGCGTGACCAGGTGTGTCGGGGGTTCGGCGTGTGTCTTCCATGTCAGGTCCTCAAGCAGGATTTGGAAGTTGGAGCTTAAGACCTATATTTCGTCCCCAGAAGCACTCAGATCTCTAACCGTCAACGACCGCAAACAACCATGCATGATTTCCGTTACGTCGGACAAAAACTCCACTGCGAGGGAGTCGCTTTAGAAGCCCTGGCGGCTAAATATGGTACCCCCCTCTACGTCTATTCGCAGCACACGCTGACGGATCACTTCCAGAAGCTGGACTCTGCCATGGCCGGCGTGGACCACCTGATCTGCTTTGCGGCAAAATCCAACTCGAACGTCTCCGTGCTGCGCACCCTGGCCTCCTTGGGAAGCGGGTTTGATATCGTCAGCGGTGGCGAGCTCCTCCGGGTGTTGGAGGCGGGCGGGAAAGCGAACCGGTGTGTGTTCGCCGGGGTGGGAAAGGCCGAGAGCGAGATTGAGCTGGCCCTCAGAAAGGGCGTGTATTCCTTCAACGCCGAGAGCGAGCCGGAACTCGAACGGATCAGTAAAGTTGCCCGGCGGCTCAAGCTTACTGCTCCAGTCGCGGTGCGGGTGAACCCGAATGTCGGCGCCGGAACCCACAAGAAAATTACTACCGGGACTTATGAGAATAAATTCGGCATCGCTTTCGAACAGATCGAAAGCGTGTACGCCCGGGCCGCGAAGCTAAAAAACCTGCGCTTGCGCGGGCTGCAAATGCACATCGGCTCTCAAATCACCGAGGTGACACCCTTCGAGCAGGCAGTTCGCAAGATCCTGCCGCTGGTGCAGCGTTTGAAGGAAAAGCATGGCCTCGAATTCCTGAGCATCGGCGGGGGCTTGGGAATCGTCTACGAGCCGGCCCTGGAAAGCGCCCGGAGCGCATGGTGGAAATCCGGTCCGGCGCAAAAGATTCTCACGCCTCAACAATATGCGGACCGATTGCTGCCGCTGCTCAAACCGCTGGGTCTGCGGATTCTCCTGGAGCCCGGCCGGTTCATTTCTGGAAACGCCGGCGTCCTCCTGACCCGCGTAGAGTATGTGAAGCAGACCGGCAAAAAAAACTTCATCATTGTCGACGCCGCCATGAACGATCTGATCCGACCCGCGTTCTACGACGCCTATCATGAGATCGTCCCCCTCCGCCGCCATAACGGAAAGCGGATCGCCTCCGACGTCGTGGGTCCCATCTGCGAGTCGGGCGATTTCTTCTGTCATGACCGGCCGCTGCCCAAACTGGGGGCCGGAGACTACATCGCTTTGTTAAGCGCGGGAGCTTACGGCTCAGTCATGGCGTCGAACTATAACACCCGGGCCTTGCCCGCAGAGGTCCTGGTGAATGATCGGCGCGCCGCGCTCGTCCGCGAACGCCAACCGGTGAACGAAATTTGGCGGGGTGAGAAATTCGCTCCCTGGCTGGCTTGAGCGGACGGTCTAAGCCGCCTCGCTCCTCTCACGCCGGCTGCTACGGATTCAGGAACGCCTGCACGCGGTAAAATTGCGAGGAGGCTTTTCCGTACGGCACGAACCACTCTGTCTCGGGGAACTGGCCGGGCACGGTGGTGAGAAGGGTCAAGGCTCCCGGATTCGGCCCTCCCCATACTTCAAAGTGATAGCTCCCGCTGGAAGGCCAGCTCAGCCGAGCCAAGGTGGCCGTCCAGGAGGAGAAATCGACTTGGAACGGCAGGTTGTCATTGGAGGTGGGATCGCTTCCCAGGATCTGCTCGCGCATGTTCGAATAGCCATCCAAATCGGGATCCTGCTGCGGTTTGGCTGCCAGCGATCCAAAGTATTGCACTTCCCACCGATCATCCAAGCCATCTCCATCCGCGTCCACAATGGGCACACCTTCAATCATCAGGCTCACCTGCCGGATTGTGCCGGTAAGACCTGCCGACCCCTGGTTCCCGACCGTTACCGTCCAAGTGCCGGCGCTGCCCTCCAGGAAATGATGCACGGAATAATACGTCCAACCCGTGGGCCCCGGTGTGATATCAGCATTGTATCGCTGCAGCACACTGTGTGTGCCGGCGGGTGAAACCAGCGTAATCCGAAGATCCCCCCAGACGGGAAAGTCGGTGTTGAGACGCACGCCGAC